>SPLK01000057.1_pt1 | contig 69216 bp, 60 predicted proteins | sample 2456111 | NCBI WGS metagenome assembly SPLK01 (sample SAMN11156906, study PRJNA527647) | hot springs metagenome | biome: Geothermal region; feature: Hot spring; material: tree branch in hot spring; isolation source: hot spring sediment rich in lignocellulosic material ... | reverse complement strand
TATAAGCCTGGAAAGGAAGAAGCAACAAGAATTGAGTACAGAGCTCCTGATCCTGCTTGTAATCCATACTTAGCTTTTGCTGTAATACTTGCTGCAGGTCTCGAAGGTATCGAAAAGAAATATCCTCTTCCTGAACCTATAGAAGAAAATGTTTATCATATGACCGAAGAAGAAAGAAGAAAAAGAGGAATAGAAAGCCTTCCTGGAAGCTTAATTGAGGCCATAGAAATAACAGAAAAAAGTGAGTTAGTAAGAAAAGCATTAGGAGATCATGTTTTCACAAACTTTATAGAGAACAAAAAGATAGAATGGGACAATTATAGAAAACAAGTTACTACCTATGAATTAGAAACCTATTTACCTGTACTATAAAAAAGAGGGGGACATTGCGTCTCCCTCTTTTTCATTTCCAAAGAACTATAATATAATCATCCGTAGCGGTTTTTAAAAATAGGAGGTAAATATGTTTCTTTGGATTTTTTTAATATTTATAATAGGAAAAGAAATCGTTCATGCTTATCTTAGCTGGAGGAACCTAAAGTATGCCACATCTCATAAAGAAATCCCTGACATACTTAAGGATATAATAACGGAGGAAAATTTCAAAAAAGCTAAAAGCTATCTAAAGGATAATACCATATTTGGTTTTATCAGTCAGGCCTTTGATTTAGTAATTACTTTAGTCTTCTTATTTTTCCTTTATCCCTATATTGAGAATTTTGTATCTTCTATTACATCTTCTTTTATTCTTCAAGGACTTCTATTCTTTGCAATTTCTGGACTTATAAACTTAATCTTATCCCTACCCTTTCAAATCTACGATACTTTTGTTATAGAACAGAAATATGGATTTAATACAATGACTGTAAAAACCTTTATCTTGGATATCATAAAGTCTATTATAATATCGGTAATCTTAGGTACCCCAATTCTCTCGCTCTTGCTTTACATAATAAAAGTAGATCCAAATTTCTGGTGGAAGTTTGCTCTTGTGGTAATTTTCTTCGAGGTTTTCATGATTTACATATATCCAGTACTCATAGCCCCTCTTTTCAATAAGTTTATTCCTTTAGAAGAAGGAGAACTGAAAAATAAAATAATGGAAATTGCAGATAAAAATGGATTTAAAATAAGTAATGTATTTATCATGGATGCTTCTCGAAGGACAAAAAAACAAAACGCTTACCTTACTGGCCTTGGAAAAACAAGAAGAGTAGTACTATATGACACTATACTCTCCTATCCCCAAGAAGAAATACTTGCCATATTTGCCCATGAATTAGGACATCATAAGAAGGGACATATCACCAAATCATCAATTCTATCAATAGTCTTTTATGTTCTATATATATACTTAACCTTTTTAGTATATAAAAAAGCTCCTTTTACTCAATATTTCGGAATTAAAAAAGAATTTACCATACTTCTATATTCTTTCATGTTCATTTCTTCTCTATTCTATTTCATAACTCCATTAGTGAATGCCATATCCAGAAGATTTGAATATGAAGCAGACAAATTCTCTGCCGAAATTCTTAACACTCCTTATCCCCTAATCAACGCTCTTAAGAGATTAATAAAAGAAAATCTATCCAACATTTATCCTGATCCCTTATTCCGCACATGGTATTATTCCCATCCAGCTCCTGTAGAAAGAATATACAGTCTACTAACTTTAGATAAGGAGGCAAAAAGCAAATGAAAATCACTTTAGCTCAAATAAATCCCACTATTGGAGATATAGAAGGAAATTTAATAAAGATAAAAAATGCCATATTAAAAGCTATTTCCGATAAAAGTGACGTGATTATCTTTCCAGAGCTTTCCTTGTTGGGATATCCCCCTTTTGATCTCTTAAAGAATAGAATTATTAGAGATAAATTAGAAAGAGCACTTCAAAAAATCTTAGAAGAAAAATTCTCCATAAATATTCTTTTAGGAGCTCCCTATTTTGAAAATAATAAAACCTATGACAGTGTATATTGGATAAAGGAAAATAAAGTTATAAAAAGAATTGATAAATTCTATTTCTCAAATGATCCGTTAGGTCAGAATGATTATTTCTCCAAGGATGCAAAGCCGGAATATATAGAAATAAATGATAAAAAGATCGCACTATTAATAAGTGATGATACTCTCTTTTCCTATGATTTCTCAGGGTTTAATGATTACCTTAAAAACTCTAATTTAATTCTTATAGTATCCTCCTCTTTTTACTACTTTGGAAAAAGGAAAGAAAAAATTGAAAAAATATCTAATTTTGCAAAGAACTTAGGTAAAAAAGTTATTTATATTAACCAGGTAGGAGGAAATGGAGAGTTAGTTTTTGAAGGAGGAAGTCTTGTGATTTCTGAAGAAGGAACTGTAATTTTTGAAGGAGAAATCTTCAACGAAGACATTAAAACAATAGACCTTGAAAGTCTTTTCCCAATACTCCACAAAAATGAAGACCTTTCCTTTCTATATAACAGCCTTGTCATGGGGTTAAGAGATTTTATAAAAAAATCTGGCTTTAGAAAAGCTGTAATAGGGCTTTCTGGGGGCATAGATTCTGCTCTTGTAGCTTGTATAGCCACAGAAGCCTTAGGAAAAGACAATGTTCTTGGTGTAAGTCTTCCCTCTATTTACACCTCTAAAGAAAGCATAGAGGATGCCAAAATACTCTCTCAAAACTTAGGTATCGAATTTAGAATAATTCCTATAAGTGAGATTTTTTACTCCTATCTAAAAGAATTAAATCCGTCAGAAAAACCTGTAATGGATGTTGCCGAAGAAAATCTACAATCAAGAATAAGAGGTAATGTTTTAATGTTTATATCTAACAGGGAAGGATACCTCCTCCTTGCTACAGGAAATAGATCGGAAGCGCTCACAGGCTATTGTACTTTATATGGAGATACTGCAGGAGCCATAGAAGTTATTGGAGATATATATAAAACCACTGTGTATGAACTTGCAAACTATATAAACAAAGAAAAAGAAATTATACCTCAAAACATAATTACCAAGGCTCCTTCTGCAGAATTAAGACCAGGACAAAAAGATGAAGATTCTCTTCCCCCTTATTCTGTTCTTGATCCTATACTAAAGGCTTACGTAGATGAAAACAAACCTATGGAAGAAATTCTCCAAATGGGATATAAAGAAGAGCTTGTGAAAACTGTAATTGAAAAAGTAGAAAAGAGCGAATATAAAAGGAAACAAATCCCTCCTGTTTTAAGAGTAAGGTCTAAAAATCCACTTAGAGAAAGATTTTTCCCATTAGTTTATAAAATCATATGATATAATTCTTTAGATAAGTTTCAATAATAGGAGGTGTAACTTAATGAGAAGAAATCGTTTTACAGCCGAACAAGTAGATGAAAAGGATATAGAATACCTAAAAGCTCTTGCTCACAAATGCAGAGGCGATATTCTAAAGATGACAACTCTTGCTGGTTCAGGACATCCTGGTGGCTCCATGTCATCCATAGAAATGTACTTAACCCTGTACTATTTTGCCAATGTTGACCCCAAAGATCCTAAAAATCCTGATAGGGATAGAATCATTATCAGTCATGGACATACCTCTCCAGGCGTATATTCTGCCTTAGGAAATTTAGGATTTTTTAATATCGACGAAGCTATAGCCTACTTCAGACTCGCAGGAAGTATATTTGAAGGACACGTAGAAAGATACGTTCCTGGAGTTGAATGGAGTACTGGAAATTTAGGCCAAGGACTTTCTGCAGGATGTGGAATGGCTATTTCTGCAAAACTTCTTAAAAAAGATTTCCACGTCTTTGTAGTTATGGGAGATGGAGAACAGCAAAAAGGCCAAATCTCCGAAGCCCGAAGATTTGCTAAAAAATATAACCTATCTAATTTGACTGTACTCATAGACTATAACAAATTACAACTCTCAGGGCCTCTTTCTGAAATAATGCCTCAGAATATTAAAGAAAATTATCTTGCCGATGGATGGGAAGTAATAGAAGTAGATGGACACGATTTCAAAGCTCTTTACAAAGCCATAAGAGAAGCAATCTATGATAACAAGCCTACAGCTATTCTTGCCCACACCATTATGGGTAAGGGCGTATCATTTATGGAAAACAAATTCGAGTTTCATGGAAGAGCATTAAAGCCTGACGAATACAAAAAAGCCTTAGAAGAATTAGGGATTGAAGATGATCTTGAAAAATACAAAAAAATGAGAGAGGAATTTAAACCTTCTGGAAAACATATAATAGAGCCTTATACCATAAACATAAATATAGGTACTCCCTTTACTTATGAAAAAGACGCAAAGATAGATAATAGAGGTGCTTTTGGGAAAGCCCTTGCAGATCTTGGAAAACTAAATGTAGGAAAGGAAGGAACAACACCTATAGCAGTGGTAGATTGCGATCTAATGGAATCAGTAAGAACTCATGAGTTTGGTAAAATAGCTCCTGAGAATTTCTTTGAGGTAGGTATACAGGAACATAATGCAGCAACTCTTGCAGGAGCATTATCCTCTCAAGGAGTAATTACATTTTTCGCAGATTTTGGCGTTTTTGGCGTTGATGAAACCTACAATCAGCATAGACTAAACGATATTAACTTTACAAATTTAAAAGTTATTGTCACTCACTGCGGACTTGATGTAGGTGAAGATGGAAAAACTCATCAATGTATTGACTACATCGGAGCTTTTAGAAATCTCTTTGGTTTTAAGATTATTGTACCTGCAGATGGAAACCAAACTGATAGAGTAATAAGATATGTAGCAAAAGAATTTGGAAACTTCTTAGTCGCAATGGGAAGGTCTGTAACCCCAATTATTACCGATGAAAATGGCAATCCACTTTTTGGTGGTAATTATGAGTTTATATATGGAAAGATGGACAAAGTAAGGGACGGAGATAAAGCTGCAATTATAGCTTGTGGTCCCATGGTAGCAAAGGCAGTACAAGTTTGGGAAAAATTAAAAGAAAAGGGTATAAAAATTAAAGTTTTTAACTTTACATCTCCTAAAGAAATTGACTGGAACGCTTTATCTGAGGCTGCTAAAACAGGTTTTGTATTAACATACGAAGATCATAATGTATATACAGGAATAGGCAGTATAATAGCAGAAGCCCTTCTTGAAGGAGGATATAAAGTTAAGTTTAAGAAATTAGGAGTAAAAGAATACGGACTTTCTGGAAAACCTGATGCTCTTTACAAATTCCAGGGCTTAGATGTAAATTCAGTGGTAGATTTAATAATCAAAGAACTTGAGTAATAAAAATTAAAGGGGAGGAAATTTATCCTCCCCTTTTTGTCTTATTAAAAATGAACTCACAAAAATCTATTAAATTATCAATATCTTCACGACAAATAGTATGTCCTCCTTCTCTATAGGCAAATCTAATCCTTTCAGCATACCCCAAAAATTCATAAACTTTTTTAGCTTCCAAGAAAGCACGCCAGGTTCCCTCGGGATCTGTCCATAGATCAGCATACCCTCCAGTGATAATTAAACCTCTCGGAGCACAGAGAGCTAATAATAGATGTTGATCAAAAGGTAATCTGTTCACATCATCAAACTCCCTAAAAATATCATTAAACCAATGAGCCTCTGAAGGACTCTGTAAGTTTGAAAATGGTTCAGAAGAAGGAGAAGCACATCTAAAAAGCGCAGTACCTCCTGCCCCTGAAGCATGAGGATTCACAATAAGAAACCTCTCGTCAAAAGCACCTGCTAAAATAGCAGCTTTACCAAAACGAGAAAAACCTGTAATAACTGACTTATAAGGATCTATTTTAGAAAAAGCCCCTTTACAGATTATATCCATAACCTTAGAAGCACCCCAACCCCATGCCATAAGTACTCCAGCACTCTTTCTTACATCCTTTGAGTAAGGATAGATCTCATAAAAAGCTCCTTGATGGGTAAAGTCATCCTTTGCTACTTGATAAGGATCAAAAATTACTACAGAATAACCCTTAGATGTAATATAAGGAATATGTTCTCCAATAAAACCAATAACTACAATAACAGGATATGGAGGATTAAAATTTTTCTCTTCAGGAAGGCTAAACTTGCATTAAAAGTTGTTTCTCTATTTTCCTTTCTTATCCTAATACTTACTGTGTTTTCGTTAACTTTATAATCTACTTCTTCCTCAGAAGTATCAGGATAATAACCATACATATAAAATTGGTAGAGTTCTTTGATTTCTTGTCTTCTTCTATCCCAATCCTCCAAGTTCTCCACTCTACTGCCATCAAAAAAAGTAAAGGGGTCAGGAAGATCATATAATAAGGGTAAATCCTTAGGTTTAGGGTATCTCTCAGATCTTTGCATCAACTCAGAAGATTATTAATCTCTTCCAAATATATTTTCCTCTGTAGGAGGCCAAAGGACATTCTCTTCCTGCATGAGATTAAAGGCATAAAGTTCCACATTTTCTGCCACAATTTCTTCTCTCTCTCGTATAGCCCTAAGTAGTCTTGCATAGAGTCTTTCTATTTCTTTAGCTAAAAAGTAAAGCTCTTCATTAGATTCAATTTTACAACTCCAAGTTTTCTTATCAAACTTTATATTTACAGGCCCCTGATAACTTTCTAAAGGCAGTAACATAAGTTCCGTAGTATTTTGTCCCCATTTCTCCACTAAAGTTCTCGCAATAGCAGAAAGAAGTTTTTCAGAAAATTCTATAATCTTCCTCCTAGCTTCCTTCTCCCAAAGTTCAAGATAATCTTTAACTTCTATGGTATCAAGAGCATACACACTAATGAAACCATAAGGGGGAAGCACAACAGGGGGAGGATTGGTAGGTTTACCCTTTTTAAAAATCCAGAATTTAACATCCTCAGCACTTCTATATAAAACAACCCCACTAAATTCTCTATTTTGAAGGGCAGTGAAAAATTTTGTTGGTATAATAGTATTAGCATCTAAGTCTACATAAAGGGGAGTTCCTACATAAATAGCTGAGAGTACAAGAATAAGTACCACATCTGTGGGATAATAAGTAATCTTTCCATACCCTTGCTGAATCTGTCTCATTATAAAATCAACGGCTTCAATCCCTTCTAAAACTTTTTCATTTTCAACTTTAGCAAAGAAGGCTTTCCCCTCAAAAACAAAAATCGCTCCACGTACTTTCTCAGAATTATATATAATGACACCTGTAGCCTTTTCAGCCCTCAACTTTTTTATAAACCTTTCTGCATTAAGTAAGGCAGCAGGGAGATTTTCAAATTCAGGTTTTACTCTTTCCAAAAGATACATAAATTCTTTCATAAACTTCTCCCCCATAATAAAAAATTCCCTGTTAAGAGTTTAACATAAAATAAGTTAAAATAAAAGATATTACAAACAAAAAATATGGAGGTAATAAAGAATGCTGATAGACTATCACATGCATTTAGAAAGAGGACCATTTGAGGAAAATTGGTGGCTTAAATTTTATGAGAAAGGAAAAGAGAGAAATATTAAAGAATTAGGGATTTCAGAACATGGACATCGCTTCAAAGAATTTAGACCTATTTATAACCATCTTCCCATAACAGAGCCATGGTGTGATAGTACCCTCTCTGAGTATAAAGAATTTACTATGTTTTTGAAAAAGAAATATGGCATAAAGATTGGTGTTGAAATGGATTATTTTCCTGAAAAGGAAAAAGAAATCAAAGAACTTTTACAAGAATACAACTTTTTTGATTATGTTTTAGGGTCGGTACACTTTATAGACCACGGATTTGGTTTTGACATAGATCCCAATGATCCTCGTTGGACCGAAAGAGATATTGAAGAGATCTTTGAAGATTATTTTGATAAGCTAGAAAAACTAATAAAAAGTAATTTATTTGATGTGGTTGCACATCTTGATGTGGTGAAACTTTGGGGTGGAAGAAAACCTAAAAATTTAATTAGTCTATATGAAAAAACAGCTAAAATGATTGCCAATCACGATATATCTGTAGAATTAAATACTGCTGGTTGGAGAAAACCTGTAAATGAAATCTATCCTTCACCTGAATTCCTTAAATTATTAGTTCATTACAACATTCCATTAACTTTTGGAGCCGATGCCCATACACCTGAAGATGTAGGAAGAGATATCGAAAAAGCATATAAATTAGCAAAAGATTTAGGATTTAAAAGATTATCAATCTTCAATAAAAGAGATAGAATTATTGTAGATCTTTAAAGAAGGGAGTGAGAATTTTGTTAGAAATTGGTAGAGAGATCTTAAGTTATGCCTCAAGATTTGGTGGGGATTATGTAGATGTAAGAATTGTAAGAAGAAAACAAGAAGAAATAGAGGTTAAAAACGGAGTTTTAGAAAATGCAAGCAAAAACGAAACTTATGGTTTCGGGATAAGAGTACTTTATAAAGGAGCCTGGGGCTTTGCATCTTCTTTTGATCTATCAAACTATAAAAAAACCGTCGAAAAAGCTTTCCAAATAGCAAAAGCAAGTGCCTCAGTGAATAAAAAAAAGGTAGTTTTAGCTCCAGCAGAAGTTTACAAAACCAAATGGGAAAGTTATTACAAAATTGATCCATTCTCTGTTCCTTTTGAAAAAAAATTAGACCTTCTTTTTACTGCCGATAGAATAATGAGAGAGGTAAAAGGAATAAGCCTTACTGAAGCATATTTGTCTTTCTTTAAAGAAGATAAAGTATTTCTAAGTAGTGAGGGATCTGAAATTGAACAAAGTATTCTTGAAAGTGGGGGCGGTATAACAGCATATGCTATAGAAGGAGGAGACATTCAGAGAAGATCATATCCAAATTCTTTTGGAGGAGACTTTAGAAAAGGTGGATGGGAATTTATTGAGGAGTTAGATCTCATGGGAAATGCAGAAAGAATAGCTAAAGAAGCAGTTGCCCTTCTCTCAGCAGATCCACTACCTGAAATGGTAACCACTCTTATCCTCGATGGAACCCAACTAGCATTGCAAGTTCATGAGTCTTGTGGACATCCAACAGAGCTTGATAGAGTTCTAGGAATGGAGGCAAGTTTTGCAGGAACAAGCTTTTTGACTTTAGACAAAAGAAATAACTTTCAATACGGCTCAGAAATAGTTAATATTGTTGCTGACGCTACTCATCCCTATGGTCTTGGAAGCTTTGGATTTGATGACGAAGGAGTACCCGCCCAGAGAAGTTATTTAGTAAAGAATGGACTCTTTGTCGGATATTTAACTTCTAGGGAAACTGCCGTTATTTTTGGTGAAAAATCCAATGGTACTATGAGGGCAGACGGTTGGAACCGTATTCCTATTATAAGAATGACCAATATAAACCTTCTTCCTGGAGAAATGCCTTTTGAAGATCTTATTGCCTCAACCGATGAAGGGGTATATATGGCTGTCAATAAAAATTGGTCTATTGATGATAAAAGGTTAAACTTTCATTTTGGCTGTGAAATCGCTTATGAAATAAAAAATGGAAAACTTGGAAAAATTTACAAAAACCCATATTACACAGGAATAACCTACGAATTTTGGAGAAGCTGTGATGCTATAGCTGATGAAAAATCATGGAGAGTATGGGGAGTACCTAATTGTGGTAAGGGAGAGCCAATACAAATTGCAAGAGTGGGTCATGGGGTTTCACCTGCAAGATTTAGAAAAGTAAAGGTAGGTGGTAAATAATGTGGGGAGAAGATAAGATTTTAAGCCTATTAAAAGATATTATCAACAAAATACCTTTTGAGAGAAAGGAAGTAAGCTTATCTATAAATAGTCAAGAGCTAACAAGATTTGCCAACAACACTATTCACCAAAATGTGGCCGAAGAAAATTTATCTCTGACTATGAGGGTAGGTGAAGGAAAAAGAAAAATAATAGTAAATACAAGCGACATTGATAAGGAAAAAATAGATAAATTAATTCAAGACTTATATGACCTTTTGAAGGCTCAACCTGAAACTGAAGAACTATATTTACCCGAGTCAGAACCTATCCCTGAATATGAAAAAAATCTTATAGCACCCTCTCCTGAATTGAGAGCAGATCTTGTAAAAAACTTTATAGAGAAGGCAGAAAAACATAATTTAGATGCTTTCGGAGCCCTATCAGAAAACACCACAGAATTTGGGATTATAAATTCAAATGGAGTAGAGGCTTATGCCACCTATTCTTATGCCCATGGAAAGGTTATGTACATGGGAGAAGGATCAGGATATCAAGAAGAATTAGGGAAAAACTTAGTTAGCATAAACTTTGAAAAACTCTCTGAAAGAGCATTACAAAAATGTATAGATAGTAGAAATCCAGAAGAGATTGATCCTGGAATTTATACAGTAATTCTTGAACCCCTCGCTGTAGGAGAACTTTTTGAAATGCTTTCTTACTTTGGCTTTTCTGCAAAAGCTGTTCAAGAAAAAAGATCTTTCTTGAACCTTTATATGGGACAAAAAATCTTCAAAGAATTTATCAATGTCTTTGATGATGGATTAAACCCTGAAGGAATTGTAATTCCTATAGACTTTGAGGGAGTACCTAAAAAGAGAGTAGACCTAATAAAGAACGGGGTTCCTATAGGACCAGTATATGATACTGCAACAGCAGCAAAGGAAGGCAAAAAATCTACTGGACATGCTCTTCCTCCGCCATCCTGGGGTCCTGCTCCCTTAAATCTTTTCTTTACTCCTGGAGAAAAAACTTTGGAGGAAATAATAAGTGAAACCGAAAAAGGAATATTAGTGACAAGATTCCATTATGTAAATGCCTTTCTCGATCCTATAAAAGTACTCGCCACAGGAATGACACGAGATGGAACCTTTTTAATAGAAAACGGAAAAATCAAAAAACCTTTAAAAAATTTAAGATTCACTCAAAGTTTTGTGGAAGCTTTAGCAAATGTGGTAGATATATCCAACGAGGCAATTTTAGTTCCCAGTATGGGTTTTTCAAAAGTACCAGCTATCAAAGTAGAAAATTTCAATTTCACAGGAAAAACTGAATTTTAAAAAGAAGAAGGCGGGATAAACCCGCCTTCTTTTTTACTTCTCTTCCTTAATCTTTATCTTAATACCTTCAAGTTTTTCAGGTTTTGCCTTTGGTAATGTTAAGGTCAATACTCCATTCTTATAAACAGCTTCACTCTTGTCAGGTACTATGGGCTTTGGCAGATCTATTCTTCTATAGATCCTACCTAATCTTCTTTCCTTTCTATAGAAGTTCTCTTTCTTTACCTCTTCTTCCTCCTTAGTTTCTCCCTGAATTATTACACTATCTTCTGTTACACTGATATCTACATCTTCAGGCTTGAAGCCTGGAAGTTCAACTTTTAATACGATATTTTCATCAGTTTCATACATGTCTATGGCAGGAGCATAAGCTCCTCTTCTTTCCTCAACAGCTGTAGTTTCACCAAAGAAATCTGCGAATAATCTATCCATTTCTCTTTGTAAGTGTCTTATTTCCTCAAAAGGATCCCAATATCTTCTTAACATAGTCTCACCTCCCCTTTGAGATTTCAGATATATTAACTTTGTCTATATATATTATATATCCCTATATAACTATGTCAAGTCAAAAAACCAAAAATACCCTAAAATAATTAAGTAAAAATCTTGTTTAAGAATCTTTATATATCTTCTTTATTGCCTCCTGAGCAGCCATTACCACATGATAAACGGTAGGAGCGCATGTTAAATATGGATGAGTTGCCATTTGAAGAGTTTCAAGCTCCGATGCGGTTATCCTTTGCTGTATAGCTAAACCGATGAGATTAATGAGTTCTGCAAAAGACATTCCTCCTGCGATTTGTCCTCCAAGTAAAACCCCAGAATGTTTTGAAAAAATAAGTTTTACTTTTGTTTTGTTTACCCCTGGAAGGGTACCTGGATGCTTATCAATACCTTCAGCAATTCCTGTAACTACCTCAAATCCTTCTCTCATAGCACTGTTTTCGGTAAGACCTGCAGAGGCAAGTACAAGACCATCCACATAAGTAGAATAAACTGCAATAGTGCCTTTGTTCTCTCTTATTAATTTTATTTTATACAAATTAGCTCCCGCTATTCTTGCCTCAGCAGTGGCCGTTGAGGCAAGCATCACAGCAGTATTTCTTCTAGTATAAAAGTCCCTCTTTAAAGCACAATCTCCCACAGCAAAAATATCAGGATCAGAAGTCCTCATGTACTCATCAACCCATATAGCCCCAGTGTTTATAACCTCAAGTCCTGCTGTCTTTGCTAATTCAGAATTTGGCCTTGCTCCTATCCCCAAAAGTACCACATCCACATCTATCTCTCTTCCATCCTCAAGTCTTACTTTTCTAACCTTTTCATCTCCTATAAACTCAACTACTTTAGCATTAGTAAGGACATTAACTCCTTTCGATTTAAGTTTCTCCTCTACAAGTATGGAAAATTCCTCATCAAAAGACTGAGCAAGAAGATGAGGAAGCATCTCCACGAGATATACATTAATCCCTTGCAATTTTGAGACCTCATCTGCTATCTCTACCCCTATAAATCCTCCCCCAAGAATTAATACATTTTTAGACTTTCTTATCTCTTCGACTACCTCTTTGAGATAATCCAAATTCTTATAAATAGGGAATATATTTTTCTTTTCTATGCCTGGAATCTTAGGTATTATAGGAAGAGAACCTGTTGCAAGCACTAATTTCTCATAATAATACTTATCTCCTCCCTTGGTTTCCACATACTTCTCTTTTCTATTTATATTTACTGCCTCATCTACTAATACCTCTATTCCTGCATTTTCAAGCCCAGCATATCCCATTTTATTGTCTTCGGGCTTTTGGAGACTATAAAACATATAAGGAATACCACATGGAACCACACTATTTTGAACATTTCTCATAACAGTAATTTTTTTATCAGGATAATATTTTTTAGCAGTTGAGGCACAAACAATTCCTGCAGGACCTCCTCCTATTATAAGCACATCAGTTCTTTTATCCATAATCCTACCTCCTTTTATTAGGTATTTTCTTAGCTCAAATATTATACCATCTATTTACACAAATTTAATATTTAATTTAATATCAAACATTATGATGGGATAAAAATAAAGTGAATTTTAGTAAAGTTATTACTATACTATATAAATCTCGCAATAATTGGAAGCTATAATTCAATAATTGATTATCTTTTAATGGCGTTTAAATGACCAATATAAAAAGGCACTTGATAGGAACAGAAGTATAACTCTTAAGAAATAAAAATAATCCTTTGTAAAAAGAATTGTATTGTTAGAAAAGACCTCCATATAATAAAAGAGTAAGCATAAAACCCTTGATAAGTATCAAAAATTTTCCATAAAGGGTTTATCTTCTATAAGGAGAGCTAATTTTTAACTTCATAGGTAAATATCTCTCTACCTTACGGTTAAAATTAATTTTTTGTCTCATACTATAAGCAATCTTATGGTATAATTTCATCTATGATTAAATTGTATTCAAGACCTTTTATTTTAATAGTCTCGTTAATTCTACTCATAGGTATTTCAATTAAAAATACATTATTAATTTAGTTTTGAAAAGGTTGAAAACTGAAATTATCAACAGCTTCAAAAGATAAATCCCAAAGTAAACTCTTTTACTTCCATAGTATTCGGAGATAATAAAAACTCAACAAAAGTCTTTAACGAACTAATTAAACAGGGTTAATAATGAAAAGTTATGGATGGAAGATCCCTATATTATGAGATGTTTTGGCCTTTTTATTACTCCTTTCATGTTCCACTCTCTTCACCTACCCCAGCAGGAGGAGCAGGAGCAGAACTTATTGGGGTAGATCCTCAACATGATTTTTATCACTATATAAAAGTCAATGTAACTCCAACTAAGTAGACTACGAGTTAGTTAAATTAAGCACACCCCAAAATGGCTTAAATGGAACTTTAAAAAATGACCAACTTTAGTGTTAATCAAACTATATGCATTTCTCCCTCTTTAACCACAGCATAAGCAATAACTAAGTAAGCCCCTAGGTATATAATTTTGTCAAGGTTGAAAACATTATACCCTCCTAAGACAAAATAGAATATTAGGCTAGATAAAGAAAGTAGAGATATACCTAATGTTAATAGATAGTAATTTCTTGCAATCTCTCCTCCCCAAAAATGGGTGGTAATTGTAAGAAATAGAATCATAAATAAAACAAGTAAAATATAATTTTCTATGAGATAAATTATATTTGTAACCTTATCCCACACTGAGTAAGCACGATTTAATATTACAGGAAGAAAACCCACCTGTAGTATAAGCAAGAAAAGTAAAAGAGAATTAATTACCAATAAGAAATTTTCATTAAAAGTTAGTCTTAATCTTAAGGAATTTCCAATAAAAACTATAAATAGCAATAATCCTACAATATCAAAAATGAAGGAGAAAATCTTGAAAATCTCAGAAATATTCTCCTCCCTTAAGAAACTCAAAAAATCCCCTAATAGATCTGAGACTAAACCTACTACAATAAACAACCATCCCAACCAAAAACTTTGACTTCTGTCCATCTTTAACAAATAAACCAACGCAAAGAGTAGGCCAATTATTTCTGCTAAAAGATAGACAAACTGGTAGACTGAATTATGTATATAAACGTTAAACAAAGGAAGAAAAGAGAGTAAAATTACCAAAAAAAGGCTAATAAAAAACACAATCTCTACAGCTCTAAGTCTATTCTCCATGACTCCCCCCTAAGAAATAATATTCTCTGGGCTCAAATAGGAAAAAAGAGTTGAAAGTTCAGGATGATCTTTTATTTTCTCATAGTAATTTTTATAAACCTCCGTATATCTTTCTGTAAGAAGCCTCTTCCCCCAAAATCTAACCAGTTCTTTATTTAGTTCTTTTATAAAATTAGCAAAAAGATTTACAGCCTCATACCAACTGTTTATAACATTTTGCTTTATCATAAACTGATCTTCTGCAAGAATAATAGAATCTCTCATTAAGCCATTTTGATTTAAGAAAACTTTTTCCAAAATCTTCTTCACCTTATCAGGATAAATTCCTGTACTTATATAACCTGTTACTAATTGATTCAAAAAATCTATAAGAGTTTCTATCAAGAAATCTATATTCTTTTCTATTTCTCCAAATTTTAAAGAGGGAAATTTAAATCCCTCAAATTCTTTTATGGACATATTATAAAAATAGAGATAACCAAGCTTAGAATTTAAATTTTGAATAAGTCCAATCTTTTCCTGATCTTCCACAAACTCCCCATCTCTCTCATTGTAATACCCTAAATATCTACCATCATAAAAAAGAAAATGAAAATTATTTACTCCCAAAATCAAGTCAAGATGAGAGACATTTGATTTTTCCAGACATTTATCAATAATACCACTAGGATCAAAAATCTTAAGCTCGCCATTTAGAATCGGATTAGAAAATAACTTTAATAGAATGCTTTTAATAATTTCTTCTTCAAGATTGTACAAAGAAATAAAAGAGACCCTCATCATAGCATCAGTAACAAAGGAATCAATAGCTTCCTCATCCTGAAGAAGAAGTTCACTATCTTTATAGGTAAAAGCTTTCCTCGGTTCTCCCTCAGTAATTAATATTTGAGTTTTAATATCTGAGACCTTACCCTCTAATACTCCACTAAATTTTTCCATTCTTATCCAAGCCACAAGCTCTTTGAGATTAATAAGTCCCGAAGGAGTATCCTCATAGATTGGCTTTCCTTTTGGGAATTTCATCCTTCTTCTTTATCCCCCTTTTAATTTTATGTTTTACCATATAATAATATTGGCTTTAATATTATTTTAACATTTAACAATCATTTTAACCATAATATTTTATTCAATAAATTTCTTTTACATCATTTCGCCTTTACCTGAATTTATTGCTATAATAATTCCTATGAATTTGTGGGAATTATTTTTTGTGTTCCTAAAAATCGGATGGCTTACCCTCGGAGGGGGCTATGTAATGGTCCCCCTATTCTTGGAAGAGATCGTAAAGAAAAAAGGCTGGATGGATGAAGAGACCTTTTTACAAACCTTAACCCTTGCTCAGTTATTTCCAGGACCTATCGCCTTTAATCTTGCCGTTGCAGTAGGATATAAATTGAAAAGAATAAAAGGAGCCATTATCTCTGGAATTGCTGTGGTTCTTCCCTCTTTCATATCAATTCTTGTAATTGCTATATTCTTCTTAAACTTTGAGAAATCAAAAATAGTACAAGGACTTTTCTATGGCATAAGACCTGCCATTGCTTCAGCCATGGTAATTGCAGTATTAGAACTTATTAAAAAAAGAAAGTGGAGTAAATTAAATATAACCTCTTTTTTGTTTATGTCAGTATTGCTAATATTCTTTAAGGTTAATCCTATTTATTTAATTCTCATCTCCTTAGGAGTAGTGATTTTATGGGTATATATGAAGCATTAATAAAAGTATTTTTCAAAATAGGATTTTTTGGGTTTGGTGGTGGGTATGCCATCATAGCTCTCATAAGATACTTAGTCGTATTAGAAGAGAAATGGCTTAATGATCTTGAATTTATCGATGTTGTTGCCATATCTCAAGTGACTCCAGGACCTATAGCAATTAACGCGGCAACCTTTATAGGTTATAAGATGGGAGGAATTTTAGGAAGTTTACTTGCAACCTTAAGTTCTGTCCTTGCTCCTTTTATATTAGTGCTTTTTGCTTCCTATTTTGTTCACAAAATAAATCAAGAAAAAGTTAAAACATACTTAACTTTGCTTTCTCCTCTTACATTCTCTCTCATTGTTGCTGGAACATATAGTATTTTAAAAAGTTCTGTTTTAGACTTTTGGGGAACTGTTATTTTTATCCTATCCTTCATTTTAGGCTATAAATACAAATGGAGTCTCACAAAAACTTTATTATTTACAGGCCTCTTAGGAGAGATCATTTACTTTTTAATCAAATAGAATTATTGCGTAGTATGTAAAAATATGCTAAAATTTCACTATAGATAGGCTTAATTTTTATTAAGCGTGAAAAATTGGAGGTTAAAGAGTATGCTAAACTTATTAGAAGAATTGTTAAAACCTTTTTCAATCTTTGTTTACCCTCAATCTTTAAGAAAAATCAATGAGGAGTTATATATTTTTGTGGCCAAAATAAATAATACAAAAAATATAGGAATAATAAAGCAAAATCAATCTATTTACTTTTCAAATCCTTATTTTTCTGAGGACAAAAAAATAGAAAAAACAGGGTTCTCTGTAAACATTTACCCTTTAAATTTTGAAAATTATCAAAAATTAAAAGAGATAATACCTATAAATCCAAAAACATGTAATAAAAAGATCTCCTTTGGAACAGGAGATAGATTAGGACTTGTAACCTCCGCTCAACTCTCTGTTCTTAAAGATTACAACCTTTTCCCGATACTTGCCCAACAGTCCCCAAGAGAACTTATAAAAACCAAGAGAGATTTTAAAGATGTACTACTCAAAAGTGTCATAGGAGTATTAGAGATAGGTTACACAGACAGCTATGGAGCAGATGCAGATCATATAAAGGACGAAAAATATCTTATGGAAGCTATAGACGCAGGGTATACTATGTACACCCTTGATATAAGTGATTTTATTGAAAGAATTGAAAACCTTACTTCAAAAGAGATAAGAGAAAAATACGAAAAAATTTCTTCTTTTTCCAAAAAAATTATTGAAAAGTATGCAGGCAAAAAAATCAAAATCTCTAATGAAGAGTATTTCGAACTATCCTATGATGAACTCTGCAAATCTGCTATTGTTTACGAAAAAGCCCTATCTTTTGTAGAGATGGTATATGAAATCCTAAGAAGTAAACTTCTTGAATTTGATATAGAAGTATCAATTGACGAAGGAGAAAGAGATACCACTCCTGAAGATCACTTCTTTGTTGTCCAATTTTTACATGAAAAAGGAATTGATTTTAAGAGTTTAGCTCCCAAATTCCCAGGCGAATTTCAAAAAGGGATAGATTATATAGGAGATATTAAAAAGTTTGAAAATGAGCTAAAAAAACAATATGCCTTAACCAAGGCTCTAGAAGGATACCGACTGAGCCTCCATTCAGGTAGCGATAAATTTAGTATTTATAAAAGCTTCTACAAAATAACAGAGGGAAATTTCCATATAAAGACATCAGGCACTAGTTGGCTTGAAGCTGTTAAAACAATAGCAAGATATTCTCCTGATTTATTCCTTGAGTTATACCATATTGCTCTTGAAAATTTAGAAGAAAGTAAAAAAGCGTATAAAGTAAGCATAACTAAAGAGGAGTTTCCAAAAGAAATTAAAGAAGACTATATAGAATTTCTTAAAAAACCTAATGTAAGACAGTTATTCCATATCTCTTATGGAGTTCTCCTTGATGAAAAAAGAGAAGAAATATATGAGATATTGAACAAAAACGAGAAAGAACATTATCAGTATGTATCAGAAAATATTAGAAAACATCTAAAGAATTTATTTGAGGAGGAGTAATCATGTACCGTATTGCCATTGTAAACTCTAGCAGTTTTGGGAAATATTTTCCTGAACATATAGAGAGACTTAAGAAGATTGGAGATGTAGAAAGATTTACTCTCCCAGGAGATCTTCATGGGAAAGAATTAGCAGAGAAGCTAATGGGATTTAATATTATTGTTGCCAGTGTTACCCCATTTTATGATAAAGAATTTTTTGAATATAAGGATGAAACCTTATTAATTACAAGGCATGGAATTGGATACAACAATATTGATATCAAATCTGCAACAGAAAAGGGAACCATTGTAACAAAGGTTCCTGGAATAGTAGAAAGAGAAGCAGTAGCAGAAACTGCTGTAGCTCTGCTTATGACGGTAATTAGAAAAATAAGAGAAGCTTCTTTGACAGCAAGAGAAGGAAAGTGGGAAGAAAGAGCTAAATTTATAGGATGGGAAGTAAAAGACAAAATAGTTGGAATAATAGGATACGGAAATATTGGAAGCAGAGTCGGAGAGATATTAAAAAATGGATTCAATGCAAAAATAATAGCCTACGATCCTAATATACCTCCCGAAGTACTTAAAGAGAAGGGAGTAGAACCAGTATCTCTTGAAGAACTCATTAGAAACTCAGACATTATTTCTCTTAATGCTTCTTTAAATGAAAAGAGCAGACATATGATCTCCGATAAAGAATTTTCCATGATGAAGGATAATGTAATTATTATAAATACAGCAAGAGGAGAGCTAATGGATGAAGAGGCTCTGATAAGAGCTATAAAATCAGGCAAGGTTGCAGGAGTAGGCCTAGATGTTATGAAAGATGAACCACCTGATCCCCAAAACCCTCTCCTTCATATGGAAAATGTAGTAGTTACTCCACATATTGCAGCCTATACCTATGAATGCCTGAAGGGAATGGGCGACAAAGTAGTAGCTGATGTGGAAAGAGTAGTAAACCAAGAAATACCTGAGGAAATAATAAATAAAGAAGTATTGGAGAGATTACCATGGATAAAGAAAAGTTAGTCTTAGCCGTTGATCTTGGAACAACTAACATAAAAACTGGATTAATCGATAGAGAAGGCAAGATAATATCTCTTGTCCAAAAAGAATTACCTCTCGAAAAAGACAGTACAGGAAAAGCAGAACATGATCCTGAGAAAATATTTAATATTTTCGTAGAAAGCATTAGAGAGACCACAAGAGGTTATGAGGATAAAGTTGGCATTTTAATAACCTCCTCCTATATGTTTGGACTATTACCTTTGGACAAAAATATGAAGCCTCTCACAGGAATCATAACCCTCCTTGATACACGCACAAAAGAGATATTTGAAGACCTTCTAAAAGAAGCAGATTTTCAAGAAATTTACAAGAGAACAGGATGTCCTCCTCTACTTTATTACCCCTTTGTAAGAATATATTGGTTAAAGAAAAAACACAGAGAGATTTTTGATTTGGCTAAATTTTATCTTGGCTCCAAATCTTTCCTAATATATAAGCTAATTGGAGAGCCTTATACTGAGCCGAGCATTGATTCCTCAACCCAACTTTTAAATATCCATACCTTAAATTGGGATCCTTACATACTTGATTTTCTTGGAATCACATATGAAAATCTTCCAAAGGTTGTTTCTGCAGATAAAATTCTTGGGACATTACCCAAAAGTACTCTTGATCTCTTAGGATTAAAGGGAGAAGTACTTCTTGCGGTAGGACTTTACGATGGTGGAGCAGTAGGTACTGGAATTGGAGCTTTAGGAGGAGATGGGATAGGAATAATTAATATAGGAACTACTGCCATGTTTAGAGTACCCCATCCCAAAGCAGTATTTGATGATCCTAAAAAAATGCGAATTCAAGTACCTTATTTCTTTGATAGTAAATGGTTCCCAGGTGGTGGAATAAATAACGCTGGAATAATACTAAAATGGTATAGAGATAATTTATTTAATTTGAATTATGAAGAACAAAGTAAAATAGCAAAAGATATAGAAACAGATAATCTATTCTTCTTACCCTATCTCACAGGGGAGAGAAATCCAGAAATAGGAAGTATTGCTTCTGGAGTTTTATTTGGATTGAGACCACATCACACCAAGGCCCACATAATAAGGGCAGGAATGGAAGGAGTTTCATATATCATAAGAATGCTTTATGAAACTTTAAGAGAGTTAGGAATAGAAGTAAAGGAAGTAAGATCAGGAGGAGGAGGAACAAAATCTGATACTTGGATGCAGATTCTTTCAGATATATTAGGAGTAGAGGTTGCAGTAACAAGGGTAGAAGAAACTGCCCTTCTTGGTTCTGCAATTCTCGGCTTTACTCTATTAGGAGAATTCTCCTCCTATAAAGAAGCTACAGAAAAACTTGTAAAGATTGAAAAAGTCTACATACCTAATAAAGAAAAAGCAGATTATTATAATAAAAAATTTGAATTTTTTACCTACCTAACTCATAATTTAAAAGAAGCTTTTTCTATACACAGTCAATTATAAAAGGGAGGTTAAAACTATGAAAAATTATGTAGGTTTAATAGGATTGGCTGTTATGGGTCAAAACCTAGCATTAAACATAGCAAGGAAAGGATATTCTATTTCAGTTTATAATAGAACTCCAGACAGGACTAAAGAGTTTGTAGAAAAAAGAGTAAAAGAAGAAAAGATCTATCCCTATTATGACTTAAAATCCTTTGTGGAAAGCCTTGAAAAGCCAAGAAAAATAATTCTAATGGTGAAAGCAGGGCAACCTGTAGACGATATGATCAACGAACTACTCCCTTATTTAGAACCTGGTGATTTGATCATTGACGGCGGCAATTCTTACTTCAAAGATACTTCCCGAAGAATTAGAGAACTAAAAGAAAAAGAAATACTTTACTTAGGAATGGGAGTTTCTGGTGGAGAATACGGCGCCCTACATGGGCCTTCTCTTATGCCCGGAGGAACAAAGGAAGCTTATAAACTTGTGGAAGAAATGCTTCTTAAAATTGCTGCAAAAACTGAGGATGGTCCCTGCTGTACTTATGTAGGAGACGATTCTGCAGGCCATTTTGTAAAAATGGTCCACAACGGTATTGAATATGCCATAATGCAACTCATCGCAGAAGTCTATGATGTGATGAGAAAAGTATTAAATATGACTTCGGAGGAAATTGGTGATGTATTCCAAACCTGGAACAGCGGAGAACTAAATTCCTTTCTTATGGAAATATCTTATAAAATAATGAGGAGAAAAGATGAGGAAACAGGAAAACCTCTTGTAGAAGTTATATTGGATAAAGCAGAACAGAAAGGAACAGGTAAATGGACTTCTCAAACAGCCCTTGATCTTGGTATTCCAACCCCAACTTTAAACATGGCCGTAGAAGCAAGAATAATATCTCATTTTAAAGACTTAAGAGTAAACTTATCAAAAACACTGCCAGTGCCTAAAGAAAACTTATCTTTAAGTAGAGAAGAGGTAATAAGAGACCTTGAAAAAGCTCTACTCTTTGGAGTATTTATATCTTTCTCTCAGGGACTCTGGCTAATAGATGAGGCCTCAAAAACCTTCAATTACAACATAGATCTATCAGAAGTACTGAGGATTTGGAAGGGTGGATGCATTATAAGAGCCAAGCTTCTGAACTTCTTAAGGGAAATCATAAAAGAGAATCCTCAAAATGCAAATCTTCTTGCTTCGGAAAAGGCAGTAAATTTCTTAAAGGATAAAATAGAATCCGCAAAGAGAATCTCAAACCTTGGAAAACTAACAGGAATTCCTCTTCTCTGCTTAAACTCTGCTCTTGACTACTATTTTGCCCTCGCTACAGAGAATCTTCCTGCAAATTTAATCCAAGCTCAAAGAGATTTCTTTGGAGCCCACACTTATGAAAGGATAGATAAAGAGGGAATCTTCCATACCGAATGGGAAAAACTCGAATAGGAGGTGAAAATAATGAGCTACGTTGAAGAACTTTTTTCCGTAAAAGATAAGGTGGCCTTCTTTACTGGTGGAGGCGGGATCTTAGCTTCTGCCATCTCTGAAGGTTTAGGAAAAGCAGGAGCAAAAATAGTCCTAACCGATATAAATGAGAAAGCTTTAATGACTCAAGTAGAAAAGTTAAAAAGTATGGGAATTACTGCTGAAGGTTTTGTGATGAATGCATTGGAAAAGGAAAATGTGAAAGAAGTTGCAGAAAAAGTTAAAAACATGTTTGGAAAAATCGACATTCTTCTTAATGCTGCAGGAGGAAATATCCCCGAAGCAGTTACTTCTGATAAAGTAACTTTCTGGGATCTTCCTATAGAATCTATCCAAAAAGTAGTAAATATAAATCTTTTTGCTGGTGCTATCATTCCAAGCCAAATAATTGGTAAGATGATGGTAGAAAACCCAGAAGGAGGAGTAATTATAAATTTTGCTTCTATGTCTTCTTTTAGGCCTCTGACAAGGGTAGTAGGATACTCTGCAGCAAAGGCTGCAGTGGCTAATTTCACTCAATGGCTTGCAGTATATGTAGCAAAAGAATTCTCACCCAAAGTAAGAGTTAATGCTATCGCTCCCGGATTTCTTATCACCAATCAGAATAGATACCTCCTTCTAAATGAAGATGGAACTCTTACTCCCCGAGGTAAAGCAGTAATTGAACATACCCCAATGGGAAGATTTGGAGAACCAGAGGAACTTATAGGAACTATAATTTGGCTTGCCTCCCCTGCTAGTTCTTTTGTCACAGGAGCAGTTATACCTATTGACGGTGGTTTTAATGCCTTCTCAGGAGTATAATTAAGAGGGGCGATGAAGCCCCTCTTATATTAAATATATAGGATTAGTAAAAGCTATTAGCTTTTTCCCTTCCCAAAATTCCAAATAAATATAACCAGGATCTTTAACCTTTAAATGGAAAGCTCCTTTCTTAGTATTAGGTATTTTTATATATTCATCTCCGTTATATATAATTCTAAGCTCACTTTCTCTTCCACAAGCATATTTGAGTATTAGATCTTCATCAAAATTTACACTATCTCCTATGGAATAATCATTTATATAAAACTCTATCTCTGGGCCCGAAGTAACATAAGCTCTACCCTCTTTAATAGCTTTTAAAATACTCTCCTCACTCAAATCCTCTACATACAAATAATTCACAGGTACATCTTCTTTTATATCCTCTATCTTATGCATATCCGAACTTCCAAGAGCAGTCACCCTAAATCCGTTTTTCAAAATCTCTCTCCATCTCTTTATTGACTCTGTAATTTCAAATCTTCTCCTCTCAAAGGATCCTGTCCATATCTCTATAGCATCTACAAAATTATAGTCAAGATAAATCTCACATCTACATCCCGGACACACAGGAGCTGACATAGTATAAGGGTGAGCAACACAAAAAATTCCACCTTGAGATCTTACCATCTCACTCAATCTTCTTATACCTAAACTGGGATTTACTAAATCCCAGGAAATATATTCCTTAAGACCTAAACCCAAAAAATGTCCCCAAAAAGTAGTAAATTCAATACCTCCATAAATAGGATAAAACTCCCACTCAATAGTATGAAAACCTGATATTTTATTGTGATCAGTAAGAAATATAAAATCAAGGCCTCTTTTTATACTAAATTTTATAAGTTCTTCTATAGATAACTCTCCATCACTATGATAGGAATGAAGATGAATATCACCTTTCACCCATCCACTTTTATCATAAGGCTCCCTTATCACAGGAGTATACGGAAGTATAACATCTTTAACCTTTGTCATTTCCTCTCTATTAAGATACACTACTATATTTAGAACACACTTTTTTAGAATCTGCTTTATCTCAAGTATTAATTGCCAAATTCCAGGCTTTATCTCTCCTGAGACACACCCAAGAGTACTCTCATAAGTCCCAATTTTTATTGGAATTCCTTTAGTAAATCTCTGATCTCCTGTACCTCTAAAATCTCCATCAGCATCTATAACTCTTAAATTAACTATATTTCTTAATGGAGAAAATTCTCTTATTATCTTATCCAATATCTCAGCAGATATTTGCTTTATGTCTAAAGGTTCAAAACCCTGTGATATATAATTTTTAATAGCCTCTCTTATCAATTTCTTAGATTCTTCATGAGATAAAAATTCAGGGTCAAGGTTAGCTTTGATAACTATCTCCTTAATACCTTCAGGAACCTCTAACTCTAAAGGAATAAGCTTTTTAGAGTCTTCAGGATATAACTCTATGTTGTAATGAAACTCCCTGCTCATACCCACTCTCCCTTAATGAGTGTATTATACCTTAACTTATATTTATGTTAAAATATATTTCTAAAGAGATGGGGAGGTGTAAATGATTAATAATTTTAAATTTTTAAAAATTGTCCTATTAGGTTTTGGATTTTTATCTATTTCTCTTCTCTGGTCTCTTTATAACACCGATATTCCTGTAATACTCCAAAAAAGCTATAAAATATCAAGTTTTGCTGTAGGATGGATAATGAATTTAGATAATATCCTTGCCTTATTTCTCATACCCCTAATTGGAGCTCTATCTGATCGTACTTGGACAAAGTTAGGAAAAAGAATGCCATATATCATAACCTCTCTTCCTTTAGGGGCTATCTTCTTCTCTTTCATCCCTTGGATTCCCGCTCTCTTTGGAATAAATACTTCCTCTTTAATTCTTCTTATCCTTGTTATTCTTCTGATAAACATCTTCCAAGCCATAGGAAGAGGGCCTGTGATATCTCTTATGCCTGATCTTGTTCCTCCTGAAAATAGATCTCCGGCCAATGGCATCATAAATTTCATGGGAGGACTTGGTTCTCTTATAGCATACTTTATAGTAGGAAAAATCTCTGCTGTTAATAGAACTTTAAGATTTAGCATTGCAGGTCTAATTCAGATAGTCTCTGTATGGATAATATTCTTAGCAATAAATGAATCAAAAGACTCCCTAGTAATGACAAAAGTAGAAAGAGAAAACAACGAATTCTCTTTTAAAAAACTTATTAATCTCAAAGATAAAAACTTAATATTTCTACTTCTTGCCATATTCTTTTGGTTTATAGGATTTAATGCTGTAGAGACTTTTTATTCCGTATATATGGCCTTAGAAAAAGGCTTAGATCCTACCTTAGGAGAAAGCATAGCAAAAAGTAATCTTGGAATACTTGCTCTAACCTTTATGATATTCTCGATTCCCTCAGGACTAATTGCAAAAAAGATAGGAAGAAAAAACACCATAATAATAGGACTGTTAGGAATGATTTTTATATTTATTGGTCTTATCTCCTTTCAAAATCTTTCTATTATAAGAATCTTTTTTATGTTAGGTGGACTATTTTGGGCTTTGATCAATATTAATTCTCTACCTATGGTACTTGATCTTGGAGACCTTAAAAGCCAAGGTACATATACAGGTTTTTATTACTTTTCTTCTCAATTTGCAAGCATTGTAGCACTTCCCTTTGCCGGTTTTCTTGCAGATTTACTAAAAACTCGCTTTGTAATATTCCCATTAGGAGGTATATTTTTTACTCTCTCATTATTAATGATGCTTCAAATTAAAATGAAAGAGCCTAAAGAAAAGGAGAATTAAATAATGCTCATTCTTGGACATAGAGGTTGTGCCTATTTTCCAGAAAATACTCTAAAAAGTTTCATGGAAGCCCTCAAATCTGCTGATGGGATCGAACTTGATGTGCAAAAAACAAAGGATGGAGTTTTAGTAGTATCCCATGATGAGAATCTATTAAGACTCACTGGTATTGATAAAGACATAAGAAAATCAAATTTTGACGAGATAAAAGATATAAAAATACAGGGAGAAAAAATTGCTATCTTAGAGGAAGTTCTTGAGATAATAGAAAATACTGGAAAATTTTTAGATATAGAAGTAAAAAACCCTGAAGATTTTAAAGATGTACATCAAGTATTAAAAAGATTTAAATTAAAGGAGTATATTATTTCCTCCTTTTGGCATGAGAACCTCTATCAACTAAAAAAGGAAAATCCACATATAAAAATTGCCTTTCTTTATGTACATCAACCTACAAAATCTGAACTTGAAAGCTATTTAAAGAAATCCGATTTTCTAAAACCAAATTTCCTTTATATCAATGAAATATACGAAGAATATTACCAGCGCCTCATAGCATGGACAGTAAATGACGTTGAAAAAGCAAGATTCCTTAAAAATAAAGGAATATTTGCTTTAATCTCAGATTTTCCCGACAAAATCCTTGAAGGATTAAAGGAGGAGAAAAGTATGTTTTTTTCAACCCCCTATTTATCTTACTTTATTCAGATGATAGACAGAAACTCTATAAAAAGAGACGAAAAAACCTTCTCATTTGAAGCTATAAACTATGTTATGCCCCTCCACATTGAGGAGATAAATATTGAAGGAGGAAAAATTGAAACAAATAAGAACATACCCTTTTTATGGAATCAAGGAGAAAGGATTAGATTTACAATAACCATAGAAGATGATCCTAAGATAAAGATAAGAGTAAGAGAAATCGGAGAAGTCTCCTTTTCCTTGAAAGATATTCAAAAAGCTCTTGTATAATAACTACTTTTCAACTTTACCCTTTAGGAGAAACCAAATATAAAGATCAACTTCTCCTGGGGTTTTTTTAAGAAGAGAAGAAAGTTCTACAAATTTTTCTTCAATTTCCTCATATTTTCTCTGGGTCCAACTTTTAGGTATCTCCTTTATAATTCCCTCGTTAAAAAGAAATCGCAATATATGTTTATCAAGGATAGCCAAATCTAATTTTCCTGTATTTCTTAGAAAATGACTTGCTTCCTTCCAGCCTATTCCCTTTGCTTCTCCTACTAATATCTTCCTTGCTTCTTTGCTAGGCTTTTCCCATATACTTCTTAATCTACCAATAAGCCTTCTATTTTCTACAATAAATCTTGCCCTGCTAATAGGATATCGATGCCCTACCTCCTTTAATTTTTCCAATAATTCCTCAAAAGACAGCCTTGCAAAATTTGCCTTTCCTATAGATTCCTGAGCCTTTATACCCCTCTCAGCAGACCAATTAGCAGTAAGAACACAAAAGGAAAGCTCTGAAAAAAGATCTAATTCATCACCATATTTACCCAAAGCTTCAAATTCCCTTATTCTCCTCTCTACAAGAGGATAAGCAATTTCCTCTATACTCTTTATTTTTTCAAAGGCAGATCTATACTTGTACATCTATGAACTCTTTGAAATTTATACCAGAGGGAGTTACATAACAGGTAAAGGCCCAAAATATCCCACCACTTCTCTTAAAAATCTGTGTAGCTCGATAGAATCTTTCATCTAAATCCTTATGGGGCTTAACTATCTTAGCATCCTCTCTCTGAACAACAAATACAACCCACTTTTCAAAAAACCAATCTTTCATAAACTCTAAATGCTCCGAGCCTCTTATTGTAGGCGCATCTGGAAACATCCCTACTCCCTTTTCCACAAGGGTAACAGATTTTACCTCCACAAGGATTTTATTGTTTATTAAAAAATCATATCTCTTACCATGGTAATTAAATTCTCTCCTAAATTCCTTTATTTTTACAGGAAAACGAAAAAGATTTTCCTCAAAGATCTTATTAGCAAGACTAGCACTTAAAGAGACCAATACTCCATTTTGAACGCCTAATACTGCCTCATAAAAGGTTTTTCTTTTCTCATTTTCCCTTTTCCTTATATAAACTGTGGCAGAAGGATATATTATACCCTGAAGCCTTCCTGGATTAGGTAAATAAGTTAATATCTCCTCTCCTTTAAAACTTACGTATAACCTAAATCTTTTTTCCCTTTTTATAACTTCGGCTTTTTCTAATCCTTCAAAATTCATATCAAGAAATTATACCAAAAATAAAAAGGGGAGGAATATATCCTCCCCTAAAGTTCAGGACTTACAGAAGCCTTAATTTACTTTAAAAGATCCACTACTTTCTTTCCTTGATAGGTTATCAATTCCAATTTCTTTAAGGCCAATTTTTTCACATTATCAGGGAGAGGTACATAAAGAAGCTCCTCAGCATATTTATCTCCTTTTTCATAGGCCCATCTTATAAATTTTACAATTGCCTTTGCCTTTTCGAGATCCTGATATTCTCTCTTAAGAAGCAAGAAAGTGTATCCTGCTATGGGATAACTATTTTTTCCTGGCGCATCTACTATATAGACTGCAAAATCCTCAGGCAGTTTAAAGAAAGATGCTGCATACTTTACAGTATCTATCGAGGGTTCTACAAAGCTCCCATACTTATTCTTTATTTGAGCATAACTTAACTTATTTTGAACTGCATAGGCAAACTCTACATAACCAATAGCGCCAATAGTATTCTTAACTATTCCAGCTACTCCTTCATTTCCTTTTCCTCCAATACCTACAGGCCAATTCACAGATGTGCCAGCTCCCACCTTTTCCTTCCATTCAGAGCTTACTGCAGACAAAAAATTTGTAAAAATAGCAGTAGTACCACTACCATCAGACCTTCTTGCCACCACAATAGGAATGCTAGGAAGATTAATATCTTTATTTAATGCCTTTATTTTAGGATCATCCCATTTTTTAATCTTTCCAAGATATATATCTGCAATAACCTCCCTCGACAATTTCAATCCCTTCTCTACGTTAGGAAGATTGTATACAATAGCAACACTTCCTGCCACAGTAGGAATCATAATAAGCTTTGACTCTTCTTGTTCTTTTCCAGGAAGAGGAGCATCAGTAGCTCCAAAATCTACAGTACCTGCTTTTGCCTGTTGAATACCAGCACCGCTACCTACCGATTGATAATTTATCTTTATCCCTGTCTCTCTCTCAAACTCGTAAAACCATCTTGAATATAGAGGATAAGGAAAAGTAGCACCAGCACCATTGATGATTACTTGTTGTCCTAAGGATACAGAGGAAAGAAGAAGAATCATAAGCAATAGAATCCATTTTCTCATTTTTTCACCTCCCACTTGTTTTTCATTCTAAAGCATAAACCATTAAATTTAAAGGGTATTTAATTTTCAGTTAAATCTTTATATAAATAGGTTAAGAGTAAATTAAAATCCTTCTTTTATTTTAAGCAAAAGATATCCCATTCTTTTAGAAATTTCAATATTTAATTCCTTCCAAGGAATAAGATTACTTTCATTTATCTCAAATCTTTTATTAAAAGAAAAAGAAGGCCAAAAAGAAAACTTTTTTAAATAATTTTTTACCAAAATTTTATCCTCTTCTTTTAAAGACTTTTCAAATTCCTTTCGCAGAACCCCACCTCTTCCTGCTAAAAATCTACAGGGGATTATAGTCATTAGATAAATAACTAAATTACTATTAAAGCAATCCTTCATGGAGGAAAAGGCATGTTTTCCAGGTTGAGCATAGGCTACAGGATGAGAATCAATCAATTGAAATTCTTTAAAAGCTAAATATCTTCCATGCCAACTACCTTCAAACTTAATTACTTTATTATCCTTTACATATACCCATAAATGCTCTAAGTCATACATATGCTCAATATCAAAATCCCAAAATATGGCATACTCTATGCATATCTCATCTTTTCCTAAAGAGATCATTCTTTTAAAGGAATAACTTCTTGCGTCCTTCCAAAAAACAGTATAACCAACTTTATAAGGCAAAAAAGGCTCCCTATCATCTAAAAAAAGTAAGGGTGAGTATTTAAGGGCTAATTCTTTTTCATCCATAGATCCAGGAGTCATATTTCCGAGAAAAAGAATGAAAACCAGTAAAATATTAAGAAAGTTTATGTACTTCATGCCTTTTTATGGACAGAAAAACACCTAAAATACACAAAATCCCATATGTTAACATAAGAATTCTATAAGAGTTCATAAAAGAACTCTCCAATGAAAAAACTATTCCAATCATAACCATGCTTAAACTCTGTCCCATAATTCTCATAGTGGCAAGAAAAGAAGAAGCAAAACCATAATATCTTCTGTCTATAGAGCTCATAATTATATTAGTATTAGGAGCAGAAAATAAAGCAAAACCAAATCCTAAAAATATCCCATATAGAGGTATCAAAAAAATAGAACTTTTAGTATCAATTCTAGAAAGGAGGAAAAGAGAAGAGGAAATAATAACCATTCCTATGGAGGCCAAAATCTCTGGCCTTCTTCTATCAGAAAGTCTTCCAGCCCAAGCCGAAAACAAAGCTTGGGTTAAAGGCTGAAAAACAAGAAATAGTCCTGCATCCCTGGGAGAAACTCCTTTTATATTTTGAAGATAAAGACTTAAAAGAAAAGAAACCCCAAAAGTAGAAGCATAATTTATAAGAGCAGTAGCATTAGCAAAGGTAAAAGTTTTATTATTCATAAGTAAGTTCATATCAAGGATTGGATTACTAACTCTTCTTTCTACAAAATAAAACCCTAAAAGAGTCACAAGCCCAATTCCTACACTAACTATTCCCGTAAACCTTAAGATCTGAGAGGTTCCGAAGAGAATAAGAAAGACAAAAAGAGAAAAAAGAAATCCTCCTAATAAATCTAATTTCTCCTCACTTCTAACCTCATCAAATCTATAAGATATTCCTAAAATAATACTCAAAAAACTTAATATAAAAGTAAATATAAAAATACCCTTCCACCCCACATATTGAGTTAAAAACCCACCCAACACAGGTCCAAAGGAAAGGCCCAAATAAACCGATGTGGTGTAGATTCCAAGAATATATCCTCTTTTCTCAGGATAAAGAGAGGTTAATATGGCAGACGAAGTGGCAAATATAACAGAACTCCCTATACCCTGAACAATTCTCGAGAAAAGTAAAAGTAAATAGTTTCTAGAGAAAATAGAAAGAAAAACCCCAACAGCAAAAACTGATATTCCTAAATAGTATAGTTTACTTCTGCCTTTTATATCAGCAAGTTTTCCAAAAAACAAAAGAAAAGTCGCAGAAGAAAGTTGGAAAGAAGTATTCAACCAAGTAAGAGCCACATTATCCAATTTGAATTCTTTACCTATTATAGGTATAGCTATATTAATTGCAGAGCCTAAAAAGCTCGCTAAAAAAGAAGCTATGAGAAGAGAAAATACAATCCCTCTTTTATCCTTTAAATTCTCATTCATGATTTTATATGATATAATAAAAACCAAACTTTTCAAGGGGAGGTAAAAAAATGCCTGAATTTGGTACTCCTTATTCTACCTTAGGAATAGGAAGAAAAATTAACAAAGAAGAATTAATAAGAGCTATAAGATTCTTTGTGGCTGCGGAATACGAGGCTATACAGCTATATGAGGAAATTGCTGAAGCAACCGATGATCCTCTTGCTAAAAAAGTACTTTATGATATTGCCAACGAGGAAAAAGTACACGCAGGAGAATTCTTAAAATTGCTAAAAGAACTTGATAAGGAAGAGGAAAATTTCTATAAAAAGGGAGAAGAAGAAGTAGAAGAAATGAAAAAAGAACTTTAAAAAATGTTTCACGTGAAACACTATAAAGGAGAACTATGGGGAAAGTAATAAGTATAGCCAATCAAAAAGGTGGCGTAGGAAAAACTACCACAGCAATAAATTTAGGATACTCCTTGGCAGAAAAGGGGATGAGAGTACTTTTAGTAGATGCTGATCCGCAAGGAAATACTACAAGTGGTATCTCAAATCTTAAAAACCAAAAACCCAATCTTTATTCGGCCCTTATTGAAGAAGTTCCTGTAGAGAATGTAATTTACTCGCTAAGAGATGGAAAAAACCCAATAAGAGAAAATTTATTCATAATTCCCTCCAATATTGATCTTGCTGGAGCAGAAGTAGAATTAGTATCCATGCTTTTCAGAGAATTAAAACTTAAAGAAGTTTTGGATAAAATCAAAGATAATTTTGACATAATTCTCATTGATTCTCCCCCCTCCTTAGGCCTTTTAACGGTCAATTCTTTAGTTGCTTCTGACTATGTTCTTATTCCTTTACAATGCGAATACTATGCCTTAGAGGGAATAAGCCAACTATTAAAAACTATAAACCTAATAAAGAAGAATCTAAATCAGGATTTAGAAATTCTCGGAGTACTCCTTACTATGTATAGCCGTACTACTCTTGCCCAGCAAGTTATAGAAGAGGCACAAAAGTACTTTAAAGACAAAGTTTTTAAAACTATTATTCCTAGGAACGTAAGATTAAGTGAAGCCCCAAGTTATTCTCAATCTATCTTTGAATATGCCCCAGATTCTTCAGGAGCAGAGGCTTACAAAGAACTTACAAAAGAGGTGATAGAACGTGTCTTTGAAGAAAAAGGGGTTAGGTAGAGGACTTGAAGCCTTAATAGGAGAAGAGGAAAATCTTATAGAAAAAATACCCATAGAAAAAATAGTCCCCAACCCACAACAACCAAGAGAAACTCTGAATCCAGAAACTTTACAAGAATTAGTAGAATCAATAAAACAATTAGGCTTACTACAACCTATATTGGTAAGACCTAAAGGCGATTATTATGAAATAATAGCTGGAGAAAGAAGATATCATGCTGCTAAAACCGCAGGTCTAAAAGAGATTCCGGTAATTGTCAAGGACATTGATGACCAATCAGCATGGGATATTGCCCTCACTGAAAACCTACAAAGAGAAGACCTAAACCCAATTGAAAAAGCAAAGGCATTTCAGTACTATATAGAGACCTTCAAAGTAACCCAAGAAGAACTTGCCCAAAGACTTTCTATAAGTAGATCTGAAATTTCGAACTTTTTAAGACTTCTTCAACTTCCTCCTGAAATACAGGAAGAAGTAAGAAGAGGTAATCTAACTTATGGACATGCAAGAACTCTTCTTAGCATAGAAGATCCTTATATACAAAAACTTTTAGCCCAAAGGATAATAAAGGAAAAACTATCGGTAAGAGAGACAGAAGAACTTGTTAAAAGAAGAAAAATTAAAGATGAGATAGAGATTCCGGAGATAAGATCCCTTGAAGAAAAAATGGAAAAATATTTAGGAACTAAAGTAAAAATCCAACCTAAAAGTCCTACTAAAGGAAAGATAACTATAGAATATAAAAGTTTAGAACAATTAGAAGATATTATCAAAAAGTTCTTAGATTAAGAGACACAAAGATGAAAGAAATAAATGGAAATTTGATTGAGGTATTAATTCTTGATACATTAAAAGAGATGGTTATTGTATTGGACAAAGAGATGAATATTATCTATGCAAATAAATCAGCTCAATCTTCATTAGATTTAGATTTGGCAGATATAATAGGCAAAAAATGTTATAGACTTTGGCACTTGAGAGATACCCCATGCCCCAATTGTCCTGTAATAAACTCCATGGAAACTAAAGAGGTATCAGAAGGAGAAATAACCACTCCTGATGGAAGAGTATGGCGCATAAAATCTTACCCTCTTAAAAATGAAAGGGACGAGATAATTGGAGCTATAGAAATAACCCAAGAAATTACAGAAGCAAAAATCCTAGAAGCAGAAATCAGGTATCTTACTTTTCATGACAAACTTACAGGATTATACAATAGAGCATTTTTCGAAGAAGAATTAAAAAGGCTCGACACTAAAAGGCAACTTCCTATAAGCATTGTAATGGGAGATTTAAATGGTCTAAAACTTGTAAATGACGCCTTTGGACACAATGAAGGAGACAAACTCTTAAAAGGAATAGCAGAAGTTTTAAAAAGATCGTGTAGAAAAGAAGATATAATTGCAAGGTGGGGTGGAGATGAATTTGTTATAATTTTTCCCAAAACTCCAAAGGACGTGGTAGAAAAAATCTGTGAAAGAATAAAAGAAAACTGCAAAAAATATAATCAAGAAACAGATAAAAATCATCCCATACCTCTTAGTATCGCCCTTGGATATGCTACAAAAGAAAAAGAAGATGAAGAGATGACAGAGATCCTCAGAAAAGCAGAAGACCGCATGTATAGGAATAAATTAATTGAAGACAAAACCTTTAGAGACTCCATTATTAGATCTCTTAAAAATCTTTTATGGGAAAACACCTTTGAAAATGAAGAACATGAAAAGAATATAAAAGATTTAGTGGTAAAAATGTCTGACATTCTTACTCTCTCTGATATAGATCGAGAAGCTCTAATATTTTTATCCCATTTTCATGATATTGGTGAAATAGCAATTCCAAAGGAAATTATGAAAAAACCTGAAAAACTTACTCCAACCGAATTTGAAAAAGTAAAAGTTCATCCAGAAACAGGTTATAGAATCGCTATAACCTCTCATGAACTTGCCCCTATTGCAGAATACATTCTTACTCATCATGAATGGTGGAATGGAGAAGGATATCCGAGAGGGTTAAAAGCTGAAGAAATACCATTAGTATCAAGGATTTTTGCTATAGCAGATGCTTATGAGGTAATGACCTCAGGAAGACCATACAAAAAGGCAAAGACAAAAGAAGAAGCCATAGAAGAATTAAGAAAATTTGCAGGTATTCAATTTGATCCTAAATTAGTAGAAGTATTCATAAATATAATATAACCCTATGGAATTAAAAGGTGTAATATTTGATTGGGATGGAACCCTTGTAGATTCATTTTCAGCTTGTATAAAGGCTACAAGGGAAATTTTTAATAAATTTGGATTTGACATATCCGAAGAAGAATATAGAGAAAAATTTTCTCCTAACTGGTACGAAATATATAGAAGGCACAATATCCCAGAAAAATATTGGAAAGAAATTGACCTACTATGGAAAGACTACTTCGATTATTCCCTTGTAAAATGGAGAGAGGGAGCAATAGAAAACCTAACTTTCTTGAGAGATCTTAATCTTAAAATAGGGGTAGTTACAGCAAGCACAAAGGAGGACATAAAAAGAGAAAAACCACATCTCCATCCTGAAAAATACATAGATGAATGGATTACTTGGGAAGATTCTCAAAAACCAAAGCCCGATCCTTTACCCCTTTTAAAAATATTAAGTAAACTAAAACTTTCCCCTTTAGAGGTAATATATGTAGGAGATACTCCTGAAGATATAGAAATGGGAAAAAGAGTTAGAATCATAACCATTGGAATTTTCTCCCCCTTCACCCCAAAAGAGAAACTTATTCTTTCTAATCCCAACTTTCTACTCAATGATCTTTTCGAATTACTAAATTTTTGGAAAGATTTAGTTTTTTAACAGACTTTCTAATCTCTCCTTTATAGCCCTTATAAAATCCTCGGTGTAATAATATCTATCCACTGGAGGATCTGCTAAAGGTTGCAAATCTTTGGTCATAATTCCACTTTCTATAGTTTTTATGGTTGCCTCTTCTAACTTATCGGCAAAATTAACAACTTCAGGTGTATCATCTAACTCTCCTCTTTTCCTTATGCCACCTGTCCAAGCAAAAATTGACGCCGTAGGATTGGTAGAAGTTTTATTACCTTTTAAATACTCATAGTAATGTCTTCTTACAGTACCATGAGCAGCCTCAAACTCATATTCTCCTTCAGGGGAAACAAGTACTGAGGTCATAAGTCCAAGACTTCCAAAACCTGCAGCAATCATATCTGACATTACATCACCCTCATAATTCATACAAGCCCAAAGCATACCACCTTCGGATTTCAATATCTGGGCAACAGCATCATCAATAAGAAAATACCTATAATTTATCCCTGCTTTTTCAAAATCATCTTTTCTTCTTTCTACCTCTTCCTGAAATATTTCTTTAAAATATCCATGATAAATCTTGGATATAGTATCCTTAGCAGAGAACCAAAGATCTACCTTCTCAGAAAGAGCATAATTTATACAAGATCTCGCAAAACTCCTTATAGATTTTTCCGTATTATGGAGAAGCATAAACACACCTTTTCCATCAAAAGAGTGGATCTTAAAATTCTTAACCTCAGAACCACTTTTTAAAACAATCTCCACCTCTGTAGGTTCTTCTACTCTGTATTCAAAAGCATTATATATATCTCCATAAGCATGTCTTCCTATTATAATAGGCCTTTTCCAAGTCTTTACATAAGGAGGTATATTTTTAACAATAATAGGTTTTCTAAAAACCGTCCCATCCAAATAAGCTCTTATAGTAGCATTGGGACTTTTCCAGGCTTTCTTCAAGTTATACTCCTTTACCCTCTCTTGATCTGGAGTAATAGTGGCACACTTTACTCCCACTTTATATTCCTTTATAGCCTTAGCAGCTTCAAGAGTAACCATATCCGAGGTAGCATCTCTATTTTGAATACCCAAATCAAAATACTTAATGGGAATGTCTAAATATGGAAAAATAAGTTCTTCTTTAATCCATTTCCACATTACTCTTGCCATCTCATCTCCATCAAGTTCCACAATAGGATTTTTTACTTTAATTTTTTTCACTTATTATCCCTCCCTCTTATTATTTCCTAACTTTTAAAATAATAACCTATCAACACAATTAATACAACGTATTATAATAATTAAAAATGGTGAGGGGAAATTGGAATATGTCTTGGTGGCTAAAATATCCCACATTGATATTATTAGAAGATATACAGAAAGTGACTAATATAGAGATACCAGAGAATATCAAAGAGATTAAAAATCATATCTTTAATATCCTAAAAGAAGAATTTGTTAAAAAAAGCTGTGAAGTAATTACATGGAAAGAGAACACAGACAAAAAACTAAAAAATAATTATGCAGTAATAATAAATCCAGTATTTTTAGGAAAATTAGATGAGAAAATTGAAGAAGTATTAAAAAACAACAAAATCTCGGAGAAAAGCAAAGTTTTGAGGGAATATCTTCCTGAAGTAAATCCCCCTTTCGCTATTAGTATTGGAAGGGAAATATGTAAGAAATTAGGAATATTTCCCGAACTCCACCCTAATTTTATAAATTTAATATTTATTGAGGACAATATAAATTTTCACCTTTTATCTTCCAAAACAAAAATTCAATTCATAAGATTCCTAATGGCAAAATTAGGAGCCTTCAAAAACATTATTGTTCCCTATAAAAACGGAAATATTGCCCAAAACAAAGTTATATTAGGAACATTAGAAGGAGGACATCCATCTTTAGACCTTAAAGAATTAGCAAAAAGGCTTATGGTTTTCGGATCTTGCAAAGAAGTAGGAGGTTATGAAGAGATAGATTGGGAGATAAAGAAAGAAATATGGCAAAACTCTAAAATTGTAAATAGCATGATAAACCTGGGGAATTTTTTAGGAGAAAAGAAATTACTCTCTGAACCTGTAGAGATAAAGGATTTAGTAAAAGATGAAAAACTTCTAAAGCTTATCGTAAGACTTGTAAATTACTCACGTCAAGCAGAAGGAGCCTTTATAGCTTTTGAACCTGAAATAAAACCCCCTCAAGAGTTTAATCTTATGAATGGTATATTTATAGTTACCTGTTCAGGAAAATATGGTACAGTAAAAAGCAATCTATCTTACAAAGATTTAGCCCCCATAATTCCTCTCAAAAATGGAAAGGTGGGATTAATTAAAAAAGAAAAAGAAGAAAATCTTGGCCCCTCTGTGGAGGCAGAAGAATTCACATTACCTTTACTAAATATAAAAACAAAAATTGACCTCTATCCTCCCATAATAGGAGTTGTACACCTACATCGAGGATATAAGATAAAACAGTTCTCTACAAAATTTTTCGAAATTCCCATAGATATAAAAGATTATCCTCCGGTAGGATGTGGGGTAGATCTAATGCAAGAAATGAGCAAATATGCCATGAAAAAGGCAGTAGAACTTTGGGAAGAGAAAAAGAAACTACCTTATTTTGCTTTATTTTATGTGCCTAACCATGGAACGAATATATTTATATTTCCAAAGGACAATCTCAATATTTATGAAGATCCCTTTTACTATTTCAAGGAAGCTATAAATTTGGAAGAGGTCGTTTTCATAGAAGATGTACCTCAAGTATAACTAAGAGTTTTAGTAATTTTTTGCATAAAGTTATTAAAAAATTTTAATAATTTCAAATTGAAATTACCCCCTTTACAAAATTGTTTCCTTATGATATTATTCTTTACACGAAGGACCTGGAGCATGGTCCAGATATAAATTTACCCCAAAACAGGAGGTGTAAAAATGAGGGGTAAAGTTTTAGGGGTATTTTTAACAGTTTTACTTTTAACTCTCTTACTTGTACCTTCCACATTAGGACAGGTTTCTTTGCCACGTAATGAGACCGTTTATACCGTTGGAGCTCTCTGGTCTGCAACCACTTATAGTTTATATGCACCATCTTCCACCTATGGTACTGAGCACTTCATGTATATGCCACTTTTCATCTACAGCAACATGAAAGATGGATGGCTTCCAGTACTTGCAGAGTCCTTCACAGCAGTTAACAAGAGAACACTAAGGGTAAAGATTAGAGATATTGCAAAATGGAGCGATGGAACACCAATAACTGCTGATGATGTAGTATTCACTTTTAATTGCACAAAAGAAGTAGGATTTGGACCTGGTAATGGATGGTGGGACTACATTCAAACCGTAAGAGCAGTAGATAATAAAACAGTAGAATTCGTAATGAGACCAGATGCTCAAAACTATGCATCCTTCTTAGGATATGCTTTCACTACAAGGATCGTTCCAAAACATGTATATGAGCCTCTATTAAAGAAAGGAGTACAAGCAGTAAAGGACTTTCAAAATGATGATCCTGCAAAACAAGTAGTTTCTGGACCATATAAACTCTATTATGCAGATCCTAACATTGTAGTATATGGAAGAATAGACGATTGGTGGGGCAAAGCAGTATTTGGTCTTCCTGTTCCTAAATACATTGCTAACGTAATTTATAGAGATAACTCTGTAGCAAACTTAGACTTTGAGAAAGGAAATGCTGACTGGGCAGGAGTATTCATACCAGATGTAAGCTCTCTCTGGACTCAGAAGAAGCTCCCCATTGGAACCTGGTTCAAGAACAAACCATACTTTATGCCAGATGGTCTTGATCTTCTCTACATTAGCTATTACAATCCATTACTTAAAGACCCTGCTGTAAGAAAAGCTATAGCTTATGCAATACCATATAAAGAAATGCTTGATAAGGCATACTTTGGTTATGGTAACCAAGCTCATCCATCAATGGTAATAGATGATTTTGAGGCATACAAAGAATATATCGATGATGCCTATGCAAAATATGTATGGGGTTCACCCGATGGAAAACCAAAGACTGATCTTAAGAAAGCAAACGAGATACTGGATAAGGCTGGATACAAGAGAGGAAAAGATGGTATAAGAATAAGCCCAGATGGTAAGAGAATGGGTACCTTCACCATACAAGTTCCAAGTGGTTGGACTGACTGGATGATGATGTGTGAAATGATGGCAGCAAATATGAGAGCAATCGGACTCGATGTCAAGACAGAGTTCCCAGACTACTCTGTATGGTGGACCAGATGGACTCAAGGAACCTTTGATTTCATCCTTGGATGGTCTGCAGGTCCTGGATTTGATCATCCATGGAACGTATACAGATTAGTATTAGACCCAGCCCTTTACAAACCATTTGGTCAAGATCAATATGGTAACTTTGAAAGATATAATAATCCAGAAGTTGGTAAGATCTTAGATAAGATTGCAGCAACTCTTGATCCAAAGGTAAAGAAGACACTATTCTATCAATTACAGAGAATAATCTACAGAGATCTACCAGCAATTCCACTCTTCTATGGTGCTCACTGGTACGAGTACAACGAGACTGTATGGACTGGATGGCCCAATGAGAGCAGGCCATGGTGGTTCCCAGCTTCTTGTTGGAGCAACATGGCACTTCCTGTGCTCTTTGGTATAGCACCAAAAGGACAAACACCTAAAGCACCAACTTGGGTAGAGTTCAAAGCAAAGGGTGGGCTCCTTATACCAACAAACGACGTTCTCAACGCATTAGCAAAAGCAAAATAGTCTTAGGAAGATTTTAATGGACCATGCTCTAAGGTCCTAATGTAAAGCCAGAAATATAAACCCCCCGGGCTTTCCGGGGGGTTATTTAGTTAGGAAATTTAAAGCAATGCAAAAGGAGGCTTAAGAGTAAATGCCAAAAACAGCCATGAAACCCTTCCTAAAGTACATAGGTCGAAGACTCTTCTTCCTAATTCTCACCTATTTTGTAGCAATCACTATAATATTCATACTACCAAGAGCTATTCCAGGAAATCCATTAGCAGTTCTTCTCCAACGTATAGCAGTACAGGGAGCAAGCAATCCAGAAACTATATCCAACGTACAAAAAACCATGATGGAAGAATTTGGGTTTAATAAACCTCTCTATGTTCAATACTTAAGTTTTTTAGGCCGTCTTTTCAGAGGAGATCTCGGAACATCCATTCATTACTATCCCAAAAAATGTATCGATGTTTTAGCTCCCTTTATTCCATGGACTTTATTCCTGTTAATACCTGCAACCCTAACTGCCTGGATTATTGGAAATACCCTTGGAGCAGTAGCTGGAAATAGGAGAGGGACATGGATTGATAATATAGTATTAAACTCTTCTCTCGTAATTAGCCAAATCCCCTATTATTGGTTAGGAATGCTTCTCATTTATTTATTCGCTGTGAAATTAAATATTTTTCCCAACCAAGGTGGATACTCTCAAGGACTAATTCCAAGTTTTTCCCTTACTTTTATTCTTGATGTACTTTATCATTACATTCTTCCATTCCTCTCCATAGTAATTGCTGCTATAGGAGGCTGGGCTATTGGAACAAGACTCCTGGTTATATATGAATTAGATGCAGACTATACTGTTTTTGCCGTAAATTTAGGTATGAGAGACCGTACTGTTTTCAAATATGTATTTAGAAATATATTATTACCCCAGATTACTGGTTTAGCCCTTAACTTAGGTTCTGCCCTTGGTGGTGCCCTAATAACGGAGCTTATTTTTAACTATCCTGGAACAGGATACATTCTTTTTAGAGCCTTAAGTACACTTGATTATCCATTAATTCAAGCTATTTTTGTCATCTTAATTGTAGCTATATATTTAGCCAATTTTATTGTTGATTTTGTATATGCCATTGTGGATCCAAGAATAAGATTAGGACAAGGAGAGGGAAGCTAAAATGTGGAAAGAAATGATAAGACCATTATTTAAAAGCCCCAAATTTATAGTAGGCATAACCATTTTCTTATTAATTGTTTTAATGGCCATATTAGGTCCTATTGTTTATCCTAAGGATCCTAATTCCTTTGCAGGAATGCCAGAACAACCTCCAAGCAAACAGTATCCATTAGGAACCGATACCTATGGAGGAGATCTATTAGCAAAAGTTCTAAATGGCACAAGGTCATCTCTATATATAGGATTTTTAGTTGCAATTATCTCTATGAGTATAGGACTTCTTGTGGGAACCTTTTCTGCTATAAAAGGTGGGGTTGTTGATGACCTTTTGATGGGACTTACTAATATCGTTCTAACAATACCAAGTATTCTTCTTGCTATACTTATTGCCAGTTATCTAAAAGTAAGAAGTTTAGAAGTTATCGCAATAATATTAGGAATTCTTTCCTGGCCATGGTTTGCAAGGGCTATACGTGCTCAACTCATGAGCTTAATAAACCGAGAGTATGTATATCTCTCCAGACTTGCAGGATATGGAGACTTTAGAATTGCTATAGAAGATCTAATTCCTGCAATTGCAACATATACCTTCATGGCCTTTATCCTCTTTATTAACGGTGGTATATTAGGAGAGGCAGGATTGAGTCTTATTGGATTAGGACCTACAAAAGGCGTAACTTTAGGAGTAGTTCTTCAGTGGGCAGTGTTGATGGAAGCAATAAGAAGAGGACTTTGGTGGTGGTTTATTCCCCCTGGCGTCATTATAGTTGCCCTCACTTCTTCTCTATTAATAATCACTACAGCAATGGACGAAGTATTCAATCCAAAGTTAAGAGAGAGGTGATAAAAATGAAAGGAACTTTAATAATTAGCTTAGATAATGTAAAAGCTTACTATGCAAGAGGAGATGCTTATGTAAAAGCAGTAGATGGAGTTACCCTAAATGTATACAAGGGGGAAGTAGTGGGTATTGTAGGAGAAAGCGGATCAGGAAAGTCAACTCTTTCCAACGTGATGATAATGAATATTAAAAAACCCCTAACTTTTATTGATGGAAAGGTAACTTTGAACGTAGGAGCAGACTTTTTAGAATTAAATAAAATGCCAAGACAAGAACTCCAAAAAATTATTTGGGGAAGAGAAACTTCTATAGTCCCTCAAGCTGCTATGAATGCCCTCATGCCTACTAAAAAGATAAGAGACTTTATATCGGATTTAGTTAAAGACCACTTCGAAAGAGCTCTAAATGAGGAAGAAATAATAGAAAGAGCAAAACAAAGATTTACTGATGTAGGAATAAGCCCTAATGACATATATAGATATCCTTTTGAACTTTCGGGAGGAATGAGACAAAGAGCTGTAATAGCCATCGCAACTCTTCTAAATCCAAGGCTTCTTATATGCGATGAGCCTACATCTGCTTTAGATGTAGCAAATCAAAAATTAGTATTAAAAACCTTGGAACAACTTAGAAGAAGAGAAATTGTCGAATCTATTGTCTTTATAACTCACGATATCGCTACAGTAAGACAAATTGCAACCAGAATGGTGGTTATGTATGCTGGAAAAATAGTCGAAGTTAGCCCCGTAGAAGATATCATTAAAGAACCATTACATCCTTATTCAAAGGGTCTACTACTTTCAGTAGTGACCCCTGAGCCTGAGATTAAAAAACGTGGAATATCATACATTCCAGGAACGCCTCCTGACCTTGCTAATCCTCCCGTAGGATGTAGATTCCACACAAGATGTCCTTACAAGATGCCTATCTGTGAAGAACAAGAACCTCTCCTTAAGAAGGTAGATACCAATAGAGAAGTAGCATGTTTTCTATTTAATAAATGAGGTGAGAGAAGATGGCACTGTTAGAAGTTAAAAATTTAAACAAAATATATGAGGTTGGTTTATTCGTAAGAAGACAGATCCATGCTGTAAAAAATGTAAATTTCTCTGTAGAAAGAGGAGAAATAATTTCCCTTGTGGGAGAAAGTGGCTCTGGAAAAACAACCACTGCAAAAATGATATTAAGAATTGAAAAACCAACATCAGGGGATATCATTGTAGAAGGCATAAATGTATGGAAAGACATAAAAACAGTAGAAGATAAGAAAAATTACTACAGAAAAGTGCACGCAGTATTCCAAGATCCCTTTGCAAGTTATAACCAATTTTACCCCATTGATAGAATATTACATCAAGCTCTAAGACTTATAGATGTAGATCCCCAAAATCCAAAATCAAAAGAATTAATAGAAGAAGCATTAAAACACGTAGGATTAGAACCCAAAAACATCCTTGGAAAGTATCCTCACCAGCTTTCTGGAGGAGAAAAACAAAGAATAATGATTGCAAGATGCTGGTTATTAAAACCATCTCTTGTTATAGCAGACGAACCCGTATCTATGATCGATGCATCAACTCGTGGTGGTATAATCAAACTCTTTGAAAATCTGAGAGATGAGACAGGAACATCAGTCATATTTATTACCCACGATATGGGACTTGCTTATTATATTTCAAATCGAATATTCATAATGTATAAAGGAGAAATAGTAGAAACAGGAACACCTGATGAAATAATTTCCAATCCAAAGCATGATTACACTAAGAATCTTATTGGAAGTATACCGACTCTATATAAAAAGTGGGGAGATATAGGAGAACTTGAAACTCGAGTATAAGATTCCTTATAGAATAGAAAGGGGAGAGCAAATAAATTTCTCTCCCCTTTTTATTAGAATTATTAGTCAAGGAGGTAAACAAATGGAGAAGGATATTAAAAAGCTTATATCTCAAATGACTCTTGAAGAAAAAGCAAGTCTCTGCTCTGGACTTGACTTTTGGCATACAAAACCCATTGAAAGGCTTGGCATACCATCCATAAGAATGTCGGATGGTCCCCATGGACTTAGAAAAGAAGAAACTATGTTCAGCAAAACAGTACCTGCAACATGTTTTCCTACTGCAGTAACAATAGCTGCTTCTTGGGATAAGTTGCTTGCTGAAAAGATGGGAAAAGCCATAGGTGAAGAGTGTCAGGCTGAGAATGTACAGATACTACTTGGTCCTGGAATAAATATGAAAAGATCCCCTCTATGTGGAAGAAATTTTGAATATTACTCTGAAGACCCAATACTTGCAGGAGAGCTTGCAGCCCACTTTATAAAAGGAGTACAAAGTCAAGGAGTAGGAACCTCTCTTAAACACTTTGCTGCCAACAATCAAGAACACCGAAGACTTACTGTTGACGCTATAATTGATGAAAGAACATTAAGAGAAATCTATCTCACTGCTTTTGAAAAGGCAGTAAAAGAAGCAAAGCCCTGGACCGTAATGTGCTCTTACAATAAAGTAAATGGGACTTATGCCTCAGAGAATGAATTTCTCCTTACAAAAGTGCTAAGAGAGGAGTGGGGATTTGAGGGATTTGTAGTATCCGATTGGGGAGCAGTAAACGATAGAGTAAAAGGACTTGCTGCAGGACTTGATCTTCAAATGCCCTACGATGGCGGAAATGGAGATAAAAAGATTATAGAGGCAGTAAAAAGTGGTAAACTTCCTGAGGAAGTCTTGGACAGAGCAGTAGAAAGAATCCTTAAAATAGTGTTTAAAGCAATAGAGAATAAAAAAGAAAATGCCACATATGATAAAGAGGCTCATCACAAACTTGCAAGAGAGATAGCAAGAGAATGTTTTGTACTTCTTAAGAACGAAAATAATATCCTTCCTTTAAAGAAAGAGGGAAAGATAGCCTTAATAGGTGCCTTTGCTAAGAAACCTCAAATACAAGGAGGAGGAAGCGCTCATGTAAATCCTACCAGGGTAGACGATGCAGTAGAGGAAATAAAGAAACTTGTGGGAGATAAAGTAGAAATTCTTTATGCAGATGGATACCATATAGAAAAGGATGATGTAGATGAAAAACTTATAGAAGAAGCAAAAGAGATTGCCAAAAAAGCAGATGTAGTAGTAATTTTTGCAGGACTCCCTGAGAGATATGAATCAGAGGGATTTGATAGACCTCATATGAAGATGCCTGAAAGCCATAATAGATTAATAGAGGAAGTTGCAAAAGTAAATAGCAATCTTGTAGTTGTACTAAGTAATGGAGCTCCTATAGAGATGCCATGGGTGGATAAACCAAAAGCAATCCTCGAAACCTACAGAGGAGGACAAGCTTGGGGAGGAGCAGTAGCTGATGTACTCTTCGGAGTAGTAAACCCCTCTGGTAAACTTCCAGAAAGTTTTCCTAAGAAATTGAGTGATAATCCTTCTTACTTATTCTTCCCAGGAGAAGACGATAGATCAGAGTATAGAGAGGGTATATTTATAGGATACAGATACTATGATAAGAAAGAGATGGAAGTATTATTCCCCTTTGGCTATGGTCTTTCATACACTACTTTTGAATATTCTGATTTAAAACTTGATAAGAAAGAGATGAAAGATGATGAAGTACTCAAAGTTAGTGTAAAGGTGAAAAATACAGGAAAAGTAAAAGGGAAAGAGATAGTACAACTTTACGTAAGAGATGTAAAAAGTAATTATATAAGGCCTGAAAAAGAACTAAAAGGATTTGAGAAAGTAGAACTCGAGCCAGGAGAAGAAAAAGAAGTGGTATTTTATCTTGATAAGAGAGCCTTTGCCTTTTACAACATAGACATAAAAGATTGGTATGTGGAAGACGGAGAGTTTGAAATACTAATTGGAAAATCATCAAGAGACATTGTATTAAAAGATAAGGTATTCGTAAAATCTACCACAAAGATAAAAAGACATTACCATATTAATTCAACCATCGGGGACATCATGAGCGATCCAGAGGCATCTGCCAAATTTAAGCACATATTAGAGCAATTTGCAAGTGCTTTCCCTGCCTTCTCTTCTGAAGAAGCAATTATGAATTTTGCAGAAATGATGAAATACATGCCATTAAGAAATCTCATTCATTTTGGACAAGGGAAATTCACAGAAGAAATGTTAGAAAACCTATTAAAGGAACTAAATAGCTAAAAATAACCTATTAAAATAGAAATTGATATAATAAGGAGGAGCCTTTTGGTCTCCTCCTTATTTTTTTAGATTTAAAAATAGGGGGTAATTAAAATGCAAGTTAAGGGAAGACCTGCAACTGTTTGGTTATCTCTCCCATCAGATCTTCTTGTAGGAGAAAGCACTTTAGAGGTAGAAGGAGACCTTCTTATAGAGAGAAGAAAAGTATTTTTTGAGGAAAGAAAAACCTATCTTCTTATTAAAGAAATAGAAGGGGTAGAAATAACCCAGAAGGGAGACAAGATATTTTCCTTTCTCTTCATGGCCTTTGTAGTAGGAAGACTATACATTCTATCTTTAATTTCTCTCTTAATATATCTCTTATGGAGGCCTACTTTTCTTATAATTCATGGTAAGAATTTGCAAATTGGAATCTCTATTCCCAGTAAAGATCTTAAACCCTACGAAGAATTTGCAGAATTTTTATTAGAAAAGAGGAGGGGGATAAATTATGAAAGATAAGAAAACATATCTTACCCTTGGTTTAGGTGCTCTTTTTCTAATTTCTCAAAGTTTATCAAAAGGACAGGATATCTTAAAAGAAAATTCCTTATTTAAAATCTCTGAAAAAAATAGGGTTTACATTGCCAAAAACAACATTGAACTAATAAATCAAGAAAAAAGAATCCCCGAAGTTGTAGATGTAGGAGTTGCTAAAGAAGAGAATATACGTAAATCAGTGAGAAAAGCAGTGGAGCTTTGCGGAGGAATGGGCTTTATAAAGCCTGGGGATACTGTATTGATCAAACCAAATGTTAACTCCAATGATCCCTATCCAGGCACTACAAACCCAGAAGTTTTAGCAGAAGTGATTGAAATGGTAAAAGAAAAAGGAGCAAAAAGAATAATTGTTGCAGACTCTTCAGGAATTCCCTGGCCCAATACTCTAAAAAACATAGAAGCTACAGGGATATTGGCAGTTGCCAAAAAAGCAGGCGTAGAAGTCTACTCTTTAGATAACATGGAATGGATTTGGGTAAAACCAGAGGGCTTAAAATATTGGAGCAGAGGCTTCAGAATACCAAAGCTTGTAAAAGAAGTAGATCATATCATAAATGTGGCAGTAGTAAAGACCCATTCTATAGCTGACTTCACAATGTCTTTGAAAAATTTTGTAGGATTCATTCACAGAGAGGACAGAATAATAATGCATAGCTCAAGCTATCTAAAAGAGATGATTGGAGAATTAAATACCGCCTTTAGTCCCTCTTTAAACATACTTGATGCCTCAAAGGTTTTTGTAAGAGGAGGACCTGCAAAGGGAGAGGAAAGAGAGGTAGGAATGATTATAGCCTCTACTGATAGAATTGCCTGCGATATTACTGGCTTATCTTTATTAAAACTCCTTGGTACTACTCCAGAGATCCAAAATAAAAACATGTGGGAACATCCTCAGATAAAGAGAGCAATAGAACTTGGTGTAGGTATAAATAATCCTGAATTAATCAACCTAAAAACTTCTAATGTAGACAGGGAAAAACTAATACTAAGAATAAAATGAAGTTTATGCTATAATAAGTAAACAAAGATTACTATTTGAAAGGGGTTAAAGAAAAAGATGGAGAAAATATCTATAGTGCCAGAGCCTAAAAGATTAGAGTTTAAAGGAAGATGGTTTGAATTTAAAGGCTTTGAAAATTTCCCAGAATTCTTAAGTCAAGAGTTTAAAGTTCCCAAGGGAAATTTAAGAATAAAAAAGATTGAAAAAGAAGGAAATGGTATAGAAATAAAAGAAAACGAGATATTAATATGGGGAGATGAAAATGTAGCCTATGCAACCCTTATTCAACTTTTAACGCAAAACCCCAATAAACTTCCAGAAGCAATAATAGAAGAAGAATTCTCTTTTAAATTCCGTGGCTACCATTTGGACATTGCACGAGGAGGAGTTCCTCATTTAAAGGAATTCAAGAGAATTTTAAGATGGTTATTCCTCCTCAAGTATAATTACTTTGCTATTTACTTTGAAGATCTCTTTCCGTGGGAAAAATATCCAGAGATTGGAGCCTTAAGAGGAAGACTTACAAGGGAGGAATTAAAAGAAATAATAAGCTATGCCCAAAAATTAAATATAGAGGTGTTTCCTTCTCTTGAGCTCTGTGGCCACATGGAAAATATTTTAGTGCTTCCTAATTTTATGAAGTTTAGTGAGTGGCATAGATCCGAAGAAGGATGTATAGACCTCTCTAATGAAGAAGCAAAGAATTTTACCTATGATCTTTTAGAAGAGGTAATAAATTTCTTCCCTTCAAAGTACATTCATATAGGTGGAGATGAAACCTGGGCTCTTGGAAGAGGACGAAGTCTTGATAAAGATGGAGTATTTAAAGGGCCAGAGCTTTTTGAGATGCACCATAGAAATCTAATCTACAAAGTAAAAGAAAAGGGAAAAATCCCCATGGTATGGGGAGATATGTTAACAGGCATGTATTTAAGAGAGGAAGAAAAAGAAAGATGGAAGATTGTGCTTGAAAGTGACATATGGGATGAAACCATAATAGCTAATTGGGATTATACTCACCTTCCTCAAGAACATTTCCTAAACAAGATAAATATGTTTGGTAAAAGAAAAGAAAGGGAGATTGCTTGTCCAGGGCTTTCCAATTGGAACAGATTCTATCCTAATTTTGATGTTGCTCTGGCCAATATCACAAACTTTCTAATTCCTGCTAAAAAAGAAAAACTTACTGGTTTTCTTCTTACTTCTTGGGGAGATGATGGGGCAGAATGCCTATACTCCTTCTTAGATCCACTCATATTGGCCACCATGGAAATAGCAGAGGGAAATAAAGATTGGGAAGAAAAATGGATCTCTTTAAGAGGTGAGAGTAGAGAGATTCTTGAAGTAAGAAAAACCTTAGGCCAAAACGACATAGCAGAAACCATTAAACATGTATTCTTAGGAGATCAGATGTATAGATATGCTACCGAACTATTAAAGGATAGAGAAAGAAAACCCACTGGAGATTTCTGGGCAGATTATTACCTGGAAATGACCAATCTTCTTTCCAATAAAGAAAAACTCAAAAAGAAATATGAAGAAGTTTTTGAGACCATTTCTCAGGCAAATCTACCTGAAGATTTGGCACTTATAAGAGATGTGTTAAAGATTTCCATAGATAGAATTAATGGAAGATTAAAATTCTCAGAATTTGCCAGTTTTGGCAACAAATATGCTGAATTATGGCTCTCCGAAAGGAAAAAAGAAAATTTAGAGAAGGTAATAACCAAAGTCTATGGGGCAGGAGGAAGAGCAGATTTAGAAATCTATTAAATTACGAGGGGAAGACTTTCTTCCCCTTTACTATAGTCATTTTTATGTTTAAATTTTCATCAAAAACGGTAATATCTGCATCTTTACCTATATCTATACTTCCTTTTCTATCTTCTATGCCAAGAAGTTTTGCAGGGGCATAAGAAGCCATAAAAACTGCTTCTACAATGTCTATCCCTGTCATACTCATCATATTTTTTATAGCCCTATCCATAGTAAGAGTACTACCTGCAAGAGAGCCAGACTCAAGAACCGCTCTTCCATTTTTAACTATTACCTTCTGGCCTGAGAGCTTGTACTCTCCATCATCAAGTCCTGTAGCCATCATAGCATCAGTAACAAGTAAAATTTTTTCCTTAGATTTTAATTTAGTTACCATCTTTAGGATTACATCAGATAAATGATAACCATCAACGATGACCTCTACACTTACATCATTAACAAGGGCATATCCTACAATTCCAGGATCCCTATGATGAAGAGGCCTCATACCATTAAAAAGGTGAGTAATATGGGAAAGTCCATTTAAAACTGCCTCCCTCATCACATCATACGATGCATCGGTATGTCCTGCAGAGATAATTACATTTCTTTCCTTAAGATATCTTATTACTTTAAATTCTTTATCTTTTTCTGGGGCAATAGTCATTAACTTTAAATAAGGGGAATATAATTCTTCTAAAAACTCAATATTAGGCTCTAAAATATGCTCTTCAGGTTGAGCACCCTTGTATTTAGGATTTAAAAAAGGCCCCTCCAAATGCATCCCCAAAACTCTTGCGCCAGCTTTTTGGTTTTCTATATATCTTTCCAATTTTTTAACAGCCAACCTCATACTCGTTAGGGGCCCTGTCACTATGGTAGGTAAAAAACCAGTAACTCCTTTTGAAGCCAAAAAAGTTGTTATCTTTTCTATATCGGAGTAATCACAATCTAAAAAATCCTCTCCAACAGCTCCATGAATGTGGACATCAATAAATCCTGGAGAAATATAAAAATTACTAAAATCGTAATCTACTCTATCTGTACTACTTTCCCTTTTTTCTCCTATATGTACTATCTTACCATTCTCAATCTTTAAGAATCCATTCTCTAAAATTCTATCTTTTAATATTACTTTTCCCAAAATAACAATACTACTCATTTAGAAACCTCTAACCCTTTCTCTATAAACCTCTATCAACTTTTCATTTATCTCCTGATTCTTACTACTAATAGGAACTCTAAAGACAGGAGGAATAATACCTATATTTTCAATTTTATAAATCACTTCAGTAAAAATATCATTGATCACTAAAAGAGGAATTAAAACTCCTAAAGGACCCACCTTTATATCTCTATTCTCTTCTAAGGCCAAGAGGAGCTCATCGGAAGGACCAGGCACCAAAATAGCAAGATCGACAAGATCTTTTAAATTCTTTTTAGATGAATGTTTTGAAGTTTTTGCTGAATTTTCTTTATTAATAATCCCTATAGTAAAGATGCCTTTTTTCTTTAACTCAAGGCATACATCAATAGCAACAAGATCTCTGCCACTATATGAGGCTATATAAAAAATATCATTCTCCTTTACATTAATATTAGCAATTAAGCTTTTACCGTATCCTTCATTCTTTTCAAGATAATTAGCCCTGTAAATACTCTCAGAATATAGCGTACTTAAATCTAAAAGAGGATTTATACAAGCCAGAGCACCAGGCTTAAAAAATAGTTCCATAGGGATAACATTATAATGACCATAACCTAAAATATGTATTATTCCTCCATTTTTAATAGCTTCAACGGTTTTATCGACTGCTTTTTGAAAATTGTTACTCTCCTTATCTAATTCCTCTAAAAGACTAATTAAAGATTTTAGATACCTCATAACTTATTATAACACCATTTGGTCAAGTAAATTAATTAATCTTTTCCTTTGCAACTTGTTATCAAGGTAATAAATAGAAAGAATTAAAGGCGTCTTTTTAAGTTGATAATATTTTAAAAACTTTTCAGGAAAGTAATTAGATTCAGGTTCCATTTCCCATTTTAAATCATATCTTACATAATTTCTTACAAAGACATCTATAAGATTTCTATCTTTCTCCTCTAACTCAAGGTACCTTTTTATAAAATCTACTCTCCTTTTTTCAGGAATCACATTAATAAATTTAAGAACTAAGGATTTTCTTGCCTCTATTATTGGATCTACTCTGAAAATTCTATTTAAAAATTCCATAAGGTATAAATCCTCATCTACTATCCTCAAAAAGCCTTCAAAATCTCTTTCCATAATTTTTACCAAACTCCCGATATCATTGTCTCTTTTAAAATAATCCCTATTAATAAGACTCATATAAGTTGAGACCACGCCAATTATCCTTTCTCCAGTAGAGAGTTTAATAAATTTATCTCTATTTTTCCCAAAATATTCTTTCCTTATCTTCTCTTTGAAAAATTCATTAACTATAGGAAAGGGAGCTTCAAATAAATCAATATTCTCTCTATATTTTTCCATAATTTTTCTTATAGTATTTCCCTTTATCTTTAATGTTCGACCTCTAAGCAAGTTTGAAAGATTTGTCTTCGTAATTTTCAACTCCTCTGAAAGTGTGCTTAAGTTCTTACCTTGAAAAAGCTTTTTTAGGTAATTTCTTACTTCATCAGTATTTTCATAAACATCTATGTTTAAATTTATTTTTCTAACATCAAAAAATTCTTTAAGCGTCTTATAGTGCTCCTTTGTTCCCCAACCTTTCCCTTCAGGAAGTTTCCCATAAAGAGTAACCACCATATCTCTCATATTAAAAACATCTTCTCTTTTTAACTTCCTTTGAATATGAAAAAGGGTATCAACAACAAAAAAACCACTTTCTATGTTTTCTCGAAAGTATCCCAAATAGTATAAGGCACCTTCTGCAAGCTTTAGAGCAAATAAGGGATGTCTATCCCTTAAACACCATGCAGAATTGTTTAAAGAGTATATCAAGCCTGTGGGATGAGGTATATCTCTTGCTATCTTAATGCTTTGGAAATAATATTTTATCGCCTTCGATAAATTTTCCCGCTTATTCTCTTCGTTAGCTTTATTAAAAAGCATAAATAAATAAGTAGCCTTGTCCTCTACATAATCTCTACTCCATAATCTTACCTTTGATACACCACTATAAGAAATTTTACTTATAAAATAATCCCAAAGGGTGGTTGCAATAATTCTTCTTGCGAGAAGGGGTATTTTAAAAAAGTTCTTTCTTAACTCATCAAAAATCTTATCTGCAGAATTATCTTTTAAAAGCTTTGATAAACTCAAAAGATCTGCTTGCAATAAATAGAATAGGGTTAAATTATCCTCTGCTTTTTTTAGAGATTTCTTTATAATTTCTAAACTTTTATTCCATTCTCCTCTCCACTTATATTTCTGAGCAACAAAATAATGATGCCAATCTTCTGGCAATTTCTCCTCTAAAACAAGGTTTAAAAAAGGCTTTGAAAAATTGCCATATTTAAATAAAATATAAGCAATAATAGGCACCTTTTTATACATAGTATAAATTTATTATATCAGAAATCATTGTAAAAATCTCATAATCTGAGTTTCCCATTAAAAAGTTTTTTAAACTATCGAGAAACTCTCAAAATAAAAGTTTTTACGAATGGACATAATTTGATTATCAAATAAAATCCCTTATCCTTAAAGACAAGAATCCTAAAAGGGAGGTATATAAAAATGAAAAGGATAATTGCAATTATTATAATAGCTGTTCTAACTTTATTGAACGTTGTGTTAGCAGATGAAGCCCCAGGTGGAAATCAAACCTTTAGTTCCAGACCACCAGTAGAAATTGTAGTAGAGACATCCTCCAAATAAGCTGAGAGGGGGGAGGGGGCCCGTTAAGGGTTTCCCTCCTTTTTTATTTTTATGAAAATTTTCATCATGCAAAAAATCTAAAAATCTGGGTAAAATAAAGCTAAATGAAGAAATTATTTTCAATAATTTTAATAATAATTATAATTACATCTCTCTCCTTAGGTGAAGAGAAGAATACCCTTATCTTAGCCGGAGATTTTAATTTACCACCTATAGAGTATTTGGATTCACAAGGCGTCCCTAAGGGTTTTGCAGTAGACATTGTTAATGAACTTTCCAAAAAAATAAACAAAAAAATTGAAATAAAACTTGTCCCTTGGAAAGAAGCAGTAGAACTTTTAAACGCAGGTAAAGTGGACGGAATAGAGCTTATGAGAATTACTGAAGAAAGAAAGAAGAGATACGATTTTATAACTTATTTGGAAAGCTTTAGCGTAATTGTTGTTCCTATGAATTCTTCTATAAATAATTTTATGGATTTAAAAGGAAAAAAAGTAGGAGTATTTAATCTTGACGTAGCTCAACTCTTCCTTAGAGATATTACTCAAACCATTTCTTACAAATCTTCCTACGAGGTACTTTTAGGAGTACTAAGAGGAGAGGCAGATGCTGGAGTTATCAATTATTATACAGCTAAATGGCTTATTACCCAGAATAATTGGAACGATAAATTGAAAATTCTTCCTGACAAATTATTTACAAACTACGCTGGAATTGCCCTTCCTAAAGGAAGCCCTTACTTTTTAATCCTTAAAAAAGGAATAGATGAAATAATAAAATCCCCCCAATATATATATCTTTTACAAAAATGGTTTGGTGAAGAAGTACTCTTAAGGCTTGAAATAAAAAAGAAAGAAAGCCAAACCCAATGGCTTTTAACTCTCCTTTCAATACTACTTTTTATATCTCTTGTAATTTTCTTTAGCAGAAGGTACTTAAAAAAAGAAGTAGAGAGACAAACTTTTGAGATAAGGAAACTTCTTGAAGAAAATAAGAAAAAGTATGAAGAGTTGAGAATAGGATATAACTTTTTAAAGGAAATCTCTACAAAAAATATACAAGAATTGGAGAAAACCTTCTATGAGGAATTAAATAGACTTTTTCCTGAAAATAACATAAGACTATTAAAAAGAATAAACAGTGAATTTATAAATCTATATCCAAAACAAGATCAGCTAAAAATAAAAATGGAAGATTTAGAGATAGACAAATCCCAAAAAGTATATATAGACATAGAAAACAAAATTCAATATGTAATCTGTTATGAAAAAGAAATACCTGAGGGAATCTTTGATCTTCTTATAGAGGAATTCAAACATGTTATTGAAGAAATAAACTTAAGAGAAAAATTGGAAAAAGAAAAGGAAGTTTCAGAGCTTATTGATCTTTTTTCAGAAAAAACAGAAAAAGTAACCCCACTTGGGAGCATTCTGAAAAGAGTTCTAAATATATTAGATGCGGATGCAGGTTCCATAATGGGATATGATGAGGATGATAATGTGCTAAGGATTGTTGCAAGTTTTGGTCTCCCCCAAGAAGTAGCAGAAAATACTGTATTAAGAATGGGGGAGGGTATAGCTGGTTGGGTGGCTCAACATAGAGAACCTTTAATCTTAGAAGATGTTTATAAGGACAAAAGATTTGTTATAATTGAACCTCGTTTTAATATAAAATCTTCTATATGTTATCCCTTAATTTATAACAACAAATTAGTAGGAGTTTTAAACATAAATAGCTTAAAAGATTTTAAAAAATTCGATAAAAATGATTTAGCAATATTAGAAAAAATAGCTTCTGTTATTGCCTACTTACTTTACAAAGAGGAATTAGAACAGAGAATACATAGATTAAACAAAGAATCATTAATTGTACTTGTAGAGATGATTGATGCAAGAGACCCCTATACAGGAGGACACTCAAGAGAAGTAAGAAACATAGCAGTAGACTTTGGTAAATATATAGGTCTAAAAGAGGAAGAGTTAAAAATCTTAGAATATGCGGGATATCTACATGATATTGGAAAAATAAAAGTTCCTGATTATATTTTAAAAAAGCCAGGAAAACTCTCGGATGAAGAGTTTATGATAATGAAAATGCATCCCGTATGGGGTGAAGAAATACTTAAGAATGTCTCTGCTTTTAGAGAAATTGGAAAATTAATAAGATACCATCATGAAAGATGGGATGGAAGAGGATATCCTGATGGACTCTCTGGAGAAGAAATACCTTTTTATTCAAGAATTCTTACCCTTGCAGACAGTTTTCAAGCAATGACCGCATATAGACCGTACAAAAAGAGATTAGCTATCGAAGAGGCAATTGAAGAAATAAAAAGATGTAAAGGCTCCCAATTTGATCCAAACCTTTCGGATTACTTTATAGAGATGATTATAAATAGTAAAGTAAAAATTACTTAGTTCTTTCCTTTACCCAACCCTCAATTAGCTTTTCTAAGGCTCTTTCTTCATAATCCTCATATTCATAAAATACCCTTATAACTTTTTTTCTAATCTCAATCACCCTTCTCAAATCAACAGGAGTACCAATTATCACATACTCACAATCAGATCTATCAATAGTCTCCTCAAGCTCCCTAAGTTGCTCTTTATTATAACCAAGAGCAGGAAGCACCTCCTTTAGATGCGAATACTTCTCATAAGCCTCCTTAATGCTACCCACAGCATATTCCCTTGGATCCACTATTATTGCTCCTCTCTCTTTTGCAAAGAGATAACCTGCTCCAAAGGGCATCTCTCCATGAGTGACGGTAGGCCCATCTTCCACCACAAGTACTCTCTTGTTTTTTATGTCTTCTTCTTTTTCTGCCTTAATAGGTGATTTAGCATATACTATTTTACACTTCTTATTTTTCTTCCTTATATTCTCCACCACTTCTTCAATCTTCTCCTTTGGAGCAGTATCAACCTTATTCACCACAACAATATCTGCAAGGATTAAATTGACCTCTCCAGGATAATAGGAGATTTCATGCCCAGCTCTGTAAGGATCTACAACAGTAATATAAAGATTAGGCTTATAAAAAGGAAAATCATTATTGCCTCCATCCCATACAATCACATCAGCCTCTTTTTCAGCTTCCTTTAATATCTCTTCATAATCCACACCTGCATAAACCACCGCCCCTTGCCTTAAATGAGGCTCATATTCCTCTCTCTCCTCAATGGTACATTCATAAGTATCAAGATCTTCCATCTTCTCAAATCTTTGAATCTTCTGTCTTAAAAGATCTCCATAGGGCATAGGATGTCTAACAACCACCGTTTTAAGACCCATTCCTCTCAATAATCTCACCACATACCTTGTGGTTTGACTCTTTCCAGAACCTGTCCTCACTGCACATATGGCAATCACAGGTTTCGTACTTTCAAGCATAGTCTCTATACCTAATAATTTGAAATCAGCTCCTAAAGAAAGTATCATACTTGCTTTCTGCATCACATAATTATAGGAAACATCACTATAGGAAAAGATTACTTCATCCACTTTGTATTCCTCAATTAATTCTGAAAGCCTATCTTCAGAAAATATAGGTATTCCATTAGGATAAAGGTCTCCCGCAAGTTCTTTAGGATAAACCCTATTCTCAATACCAGGAATTTGAGTAGCAGTAAAAGCAACCACCTCATAGTTAAGATTATTCTTAAATAATACATTGAAATTATGAAAATCCCTACCTCCAGCCCCCATAATAATTACTCTTTTTCTCATAGATCTACCTCCTTGTAGATCTTTTTTACAAAAGGAGAAGTAAAAGCCTGCAGTAGAGCAGAATAATTCAAAGAAAAGCTTATGCTATCCCCCACTTTCAAATCATCTCTCTCAGAAATATCTACAACAGTATAATCTGAAGTAGCCCCTAAGACTTCCACCCCTAAAATTTCTGGTTTTATGCCCTCAGGATCTATATCTTGTCTTCCAAAATTAAGAATAGCTCTTTTTCTTACACCCCTTGCCTTAAAGGATGGTTTATGCCCAAAGGCATCCTCCCCAATAACTCCCCAGGGGACAGAAGGCTTCTCTTTTACCTCCAAAATCTCTCCTACAAACCTAAAAGTATCAGTTCTTGCTCCAGGAATAACTTTTCTATATGCTGTTTCTCTCCCTAACATAATTCCTTCGCCAATTCTTAAATGATTTACTCCCAAAGGTATCTTCCCCTTAAAAAGGAGAGGAATAGTGCTAGAATTTCCTCCAGAAACAATAGCAAAAGAGATATTAAACTTCCTTTTCAAATCATCAACAATTTCTATAAAATCCATATACTTTTCTTCGGTAGGAATAACACCTCCAAAACAAGTAAAGTTAGTTCCGACCCCAAAAAGTTCAAGATTCTTCATTTTCAAAACTTCCCTAACAACAAAATAAAGTTCTTCTCTATTCCATATACCCTCTCTTATATCTCCCATCTCCACCATAATTACTACTCTATGCTTCTTTTTAAGTTTTTCGCCAGCCTCATTCAAAGCCCTAAGAGTTGATAACTCTGAGTTTAGAGAAATATCTGCATACTTTATTTCCTCCTCTACCTGAGAAAGACAAGGAAGTCTTATAAGGGTAAAATTAGTATTTAAATTACTTTCCTTCATTCTCTTTATACTCTCAATTCTTGAATCAGAGATTCCAAATACTCCAGCCTCAACAAGAACCTCTGCAATCTTTGGATCTCCAAGAGATACCTTCGTGACCCCATCAATTAAAATTCCATAATCTCTCCCTTTTTCTACTATTATCTTTGCATTATGATAGATTGCAGGAAGATTTATCTCTAAATAAGGAGAACATATATTATCCATAAATTACCTCCAATTAAGAATCCATGCCCCTAATATCATAACTAAAACCCCAATAGTCCTCTCTTTTATACTCTCCCTAAAAATACTCTTGGCAAGAATTAACGTTATTATCATACTCAACATGGAAAGAGGCTCCGCAATACTAACATCTATACTCCTAAAGGCAATAAGAAGAAATAAATAAGAATAAGCATTAATAGCTCCAGCAATAATGACAAGAAAGGTTTTCTCCCTTAAAATCCTAATAACCTCTTTTAACTCCTTCCTAAAAAGAATATAAAAAAATTGATAAATACTTATAACAAGGTAAAGGAAAAAACAATAAAATAAAGGATCAACCTTCCCCACTACAAAACCATCAATGGTTCTTCCTATAGCTATAAGGAAAGAACTTCCCAGCATATAAAGAGTCTCTTTTCTCTCAAAAAGTGCTTTAAGAGATCTAAGTAGATTTTCTTGTTTATTAAGAAAAGAAGCTCCATAAACTAAAAGGAAAAGTCCCAAAACCTTTTGAAAAGTAAAAGGCTCACCAAGAAATAATGTTGTTAAAATAAGAAGAAAGAAAACATTAAAATTATAAAGAGGACCTACTAAAGATGCTTCTCCTATAGATAATGATTTAACATAGAGTACAAAGGATATGGAATAAATAAATCCACTTAAGATTCCAAATTTCAGCCTTGCAAAGTCTATAGAAATATTTTTGTTAAAAGCAAAGGGAAGGAGAAATAAAGTAGCTATAAAGAAAAAGAGAAAGGATGTAGCTATGCTATCGCTCTTATCTCCTACCTTTTTTACCACAATCTTTTCGTACCCAAGAAGTATAATTCTACCAAGCAAAAATAAATAAGCTATAATCATAGAAATTATTTTATCACAAAAAATTGTATAATTTAGGTATGAAAAAGATAATTTTGTTAATTTTTATACTAATATTCTTAACTTCTATATCCTATCCCCAGGAACCAAGCTTTAATATTTCCTTAGGAATAAACTCAGAATGGAAATTAGAAAGATTTTCACCTCTTTTCATAGAAATCTACAACCCTGGAAATCGCCTAACTTTAAAGATAGAAGTCATATATAATCAAGGACTTAGATATGCAGGATACTGTGAAACTATATATCAAGAAAATGTTGAGATTCCTCCTCTTGCAACAAAAAAAATTGAATTTCTAATTCCTCCCATAGATTTCAGATATCCTCTAAGAGTAAGAATATGGCATAACAATAAACTATTAAGGGAGGAAAAAATTGAAATATCCTTTGAAAAAATAGTTCTTCCTCTCATTCTCATTCTTGGGAAAAACATCCCTCAACTACCCATTTCCCAAAAAGCAAGGATCTTAAGAATATATGATGAAAGACTTCTTCCCTTAAACTACAAAGCCTATGATACCTACGATCTGGTATTAATTGACAAAGACTTTTGGAAAACGCTACCACAAAATTTAAAAAATTCTATAACCATGTATAAAATTCTCACAGGAAGAGTATATTTTATGGACGAAATCAAAAAAATCTCCTTAGAATTATTAAAAATACCACCTGTAAGCATAACTATTCCCCACAATACAATTCTTTACAATCCTGACATTAGCCTTCTTCAAGGACAAAAATTCCTATACCCCGATAGATTTACTATTGTAATAGCATTATTTGTCTATTTCCTATTCCTGTTTGTATGGAAAAGATACCTCCTAAGAAAAAGATTCTCCTTTATTATTTTCTCTATATTTATTCTTCTCTCCTCTGTTTTTGGATTTCAAATAAAAAATTACTTTGAAAAAGACGCCCTCGCAATTTCTGAAAAATCTATTATATATCTTGATCCAGAAACCTTTGTTGCAGAAAACTACTTTAACCTATCCATCTTCTCTCCCTTTAAAAGAAACCTTTCCTTTAATTACTCTCCCAATATTTTTCTCCTTTACAATGCCTACTATCAACCCCAAAAAGGGAAAATATCCCTCATCATCGATCGAAAAGAAAATAATGGCAAGATCACCATCGAGAGAAACAGAGTTTATTTTTTGGAAGGGCTTTCTTTTCACTTTTTACCTATAAATATAGAATTTAGAGAACTTTCCGACCGATTTATTCTTAATATTGAAAATGATGCAAACTTTGATCTAAAAGATTTGATATTAAAATCGGGAAATGCAGAAAACTACATAGGAAGTATTATGAGGGGAGAAAGGAAAAGCATAGTAGTATGGAAGAGTGGACTCAAAGAGCCTTCTCTTCTTAACGAAATTCTCAAAAATTATCGCTTTAAAACCCCTTTGATTTCCCAAAAGAAAATTCTTCTTTGGGGAAGAATAAAGGAACCTATAAATCATTTTAACTTTGAATATATAAAAGTGGATATCTACAGAGACAATATCTTAATAATACCCTTGGAGGAGAAAGAATGAGATTTTGGTGGCTAACAGAGTTTAAATTTAAAATCAATGATAGAAAATACATGAAGACAGAATTCACTTATTTTTTTATCCTTCTTCTTTTAACCCTTATTTTATGGCCATCAAAAACCTTAGATGTGAATAAATACTATATACCTGACCTATTCCTTATTTTTTCTCTATCCCATTTTTTCTTCATAACCTATCTTTCGTCTTTAATTTCTTCGGGGAATCTTCTTGCAGAAAAAGAATTTAAAACACTAAGCCTCGTAAGATATTCGGATTTCTCCATTGTAAACATTCTTTTAGGAAGATTTTTATCTACCCTTTTATATATTCTTTATCTTTTCATAATCCTTTTCCCTTTTAATCTTATAATAAGCTTTACAGGAAGTACTAATAAGATCCTTATTCTCTATCTACTGATATTAATAGATTCTATACCTTTAATTGGTCTTGGCCTCTTATGGTCTACCCTTATAAACCCTGCCTTAAACTGGTTTTCTCATTGGATCTCCTATTTAGCCTTTATAATAATTCCCTTTATCTTTCCCTCAACCTTTTTCTTTTTTCCTCTAAACAATATTCTCTGGTTGGTAGGAGCAGAAAATGTTCTCTATGTAAGTGTAAACTTTAATCCATCTAAGCATCTACCTGTAATTATTTTGTTCTATTTACTTATTTTTTTAATATCTATACTAATAGCCCAAAAAAGATTAAAATATTATAGAGGAGAGAAAAACAAATGACATTTTTTCGGTAACATAGAAAGACTTATTAAGAAAGCAAATCTATACTATCTTATTGAGGGCTTATTGGTATCCACTTTTTTTACCTTAAATCTTTTTCTTCTATTAAATCTTTTCTCACTAAGGGTTAGCTTTGCTGTATATTCTATACTTTATATTCTCACTTTTTATCTCTACATACGACTAAAGAAAAAGCCCGACCATTATAAGATAATTTTTAGAGCTGACAGACACTACTCTTTAGAAGAAAGACTAATCACTTTTTGGGAGTACAAAGATTTTAATGATTCTTATGGCCTTATAAATAAATTAAAAGAAGAACTTGAAGAAAAACTTTCTAAAATTGATCTTTCTAAAGCTTATAAATTCAAACCATCAAAACTTTTAAAAGGTTTATTATTATTCTTTGTAATTCTTCTCATATTCAATCTTGTATACTCCTTTCCAAAGGACATATCAAAAGTCATAAACCTTGCTCACGAGAAAAATAAAGAGCAAAATCAAAATCTTCAAAAAATAGTAAATAATAAAGGTAAAATGCTTGAAAATGATCTTCTAAATGAAAAATTACAAAAAGAGAAAGCCTCCGAAGATGAATTCTATAAAGAGAAAATAGGCGATCTTCAAAAGCCTAAATCTTTGGAAGAATTTTTATCCCAATATAATTTCGATAAGAACACTTTAAAAAACGAAAAGATTAAAACTGCCTCTTCTAATAAAACTCAGGAAGAAAAAGAAAACTCTGAAAATAAAAATAAAGAAGAAAAAGGAAAAGAAAATAAAGAAGCTTCCATAGATAGTAGTAATCTTCCTTCGTTGGCGGGCAAAAACCAAGCTTCCTTAGCCCAATCTCCTAAAAGTTCAGGAGCTGAAAGAGAAGGAGAAGAAAACTTGCCCAAAGAAGATTCCAATCTCTCTCAAAATTCACCCCAGGAAAGAATGTTACAGAATCCTATTCCTGGCGAAGGATTACCCGAAAAGACAAAACAAACAGGATCTCTACCTGGTACTGAAGAAAGAGAAACAAAACTTGGAGAAACAGAAAGTCAAAGAAAGGTATTTTCAGGAGAAAAAATATATGTTCCACCCTCTCTTTCGGAAAAAGAAGGTAAAAACTATCTATTTCAAGCCCCTACTTTGGAGGGTAGAAGAAAAACCTCAGGAGGTAATATTAGCTTGAATCCCTCCTATGAAAGAGAGGATCCAACTGCATCAAGAATTCTTCCTAAAGAGTTTCAAGAAATATTAAAACTATACTTTTCTCAATAAAGGAGGTCGTTTCACTTGGCTTTATCTCTTCAAGACTTTACCGATGTGGTAGGAAGGATAAAAAATGAGATCAGTAAAGTAATAGTAGGATACAGTGAGATTATTGATTTTACTATCATAGCTCTCCTTTCAGGAGGGCATGTACTCCTTGAAGGTGTGCCTGGAATTGGAAAAACTTTGCTTGTTAAGACATTAAGTGAGATTTTAAATCTAAAGTTTTCTCGAATCCAATTTACTCCTGACTTGATGCCTGCCGATATTACAGGAACAAACATAATTATGGAAGATGAAAATGGAAGAAAACATTTTAAATTTCAAGAAGGCCCTATCTTTGCCAATATCATCCTTGCAGACGAAATAAACCGAGCTACCCCTAAAACCCAATCTGCCCTTTTAGAAGCCATGCAGGAAGGTAGTGTAACTTCAGGAGGAAACATCTACCTACTACCTAAGCCCTTCTTTGTCATGGCAACCCAAAACCCTATTGAGATGGAAGGAACATATCCTCTTCCTGAGGCTCAACTTGACAGATTTTTCTTCAAACTAATTCTCACTCCTCCAGGAGAGGAAGAACTTCTTGAAATTATAGAAAGAACCACAAATGTTGAGATGCCAAAAGTAGAAAAGATTGCAGATGGAACTACGATCGAAGCCTTAAAACAATTAGTAAGAAGTGTACCTATTTCAAAAGCAGTAAAAGAATATGCTGTAAGAATCGTACTTGCCACCCATCCTGAAAACAAATATGCCACAGGAAAAGTAAAGAAATATGTGAGATATGGATCAAGCCCAAGAGGTGCCCAAGCACTAATATTAGGAGCAAAAGCTCTCTCATTATTAAATAATAGAGCCAACGTAAGCATTAAGGATATACAGAAGGTGGCAATTCCTGCCCTAAGACACAGAGTTATCCTAAGTTTTGAAGGAGAAGCAGAGGGCATAACCCCTGATGAGATAATTCAGAATATTCTGGAGGAGATAAAAGAAGATTAATGGAAAAATTAGATATTGAGTTTTTAGAAAAACTTGAAAAGTTAAGACTTGCCGTAAAGAGGCTAAGATTTAAGAGTAGCCTCGGAGAAAGAAAAAGCCCCAAAATGGGGCGAGGAACAGAATTTTCTGACTATAGATCTTACCAAATTGGAGACGAATTAAGATATTTAGACTGGAACATATATGCCAGATTTGAAAAATTTCTTGTAAAACTTTTCGAAGAAGAGGAGGATGTAGAGGTACATATTCTTCTTGATGCTTCTTCCTCTATGGATTTTGGAAATCCTTCAAAATTCTTCTATGGTAAAAAACTTGCCTTAGCCTTCGCATACCTTAGTCTTTCCTCTTGGGAAAAAACTACCTTTTCCTATTTTCAAGACAAAACCAAAGAGATCATTCCGTTAGAGAGAAAAAAGGAGAATATATATAAACTTTTAAATCTTTTAAATGAGATAAAGCCAGAAGGTATTACTAACATAAATGAAACAGTTAAAAAATATGCTTCATCTTTAAGAAGGAAAGGTATTTTAATTCTTATCTCAGACTTCCTCTCCTCAGACTTTAAAGAAGGAATAATATACGCAAGATATAAAAAACTACCTGTATATCTTGCTCACATAATATGTGAAGAAGAGATTTCTCCCTTCTATTCAGGAAACCTAACCCTTGTGGATAGCGAAACAGGAGAAAAAATAGATCTTTTTCTTGACGATGATATGAAAATAAAGTATCAGAAAACATTAGAGAAATTCCTAAATGAGATAGAATACTTCACCATGCTTTACAATGTAGAATACTTAAGAAGCATAACTACTATTCCTATAGAAGATCTTATTCTAAAATATCTAAGAGTAGGTGGTTGGATTAAATGAACCTTAAATTCTTAAATCCCTTTTTCTTACCATTGTTGTCCTCAGAAATACTAATAATAATCCTATACCTTATAAAGCCTAAAAGATTAAGATTAAAAGTTCCAAGTCTTCTTTTATGGGAAAGAGTTTTAAAAGAGGAACCCATAGGAAGATGGTTTAAAAAACTTCCTAAAAACTTAATTCTTCTCCTTCAAATCTTAACTGTCATGTTTATAATTCTATTCCTCTCAAAACCTGTTCTTAGTTTTGAAGGAATAGCAGGAAGGCCTGTTATCTTTGTATTAGACTCTTCTGCAAGTATGACCGCAAAAGATATCTCTCCATCACGCTTTGAAAGGGCAAAAACAGAAATTATAAACCTTTCTAAAAAAATTCATAATAAAGCCTCTCTCATTATAGTCAAGGATAAACCTCAGCTTTTAATCTCTTCGGGGAAAAATACTGAGATTGAAAAAGTCTTAAAAGATGAAAAACCCTTTTTAGGAGAAGGAAACCTAAATTATGCTATAAGTTATGTAGAAAACCTCTTTCCTAAAGAATCTTGCGATATACATATATTTACCGATGGTACAGAAAAATTAGATATTCCTAAAAATTCTCAAAACAATTATTTTATCCATATAATTGGGAAGGGAGGAAAAAACTTAGCAATTCTTGATGGAAGAGTATTTCAAAAAAATGAAGAGGTCTCTCAAATATTTTTAAAAATTGGGAACTTTAGTAATAATTCAGAAGAAATTCCTATAACTGTAAAGAACGAGGGCAAAAATCTTTTTAGAACCAAAATATATTTACAGCAAAATGAGATAAAAACTTTAACCTTTGAGACTCCAATATTGAAAGGAAAAATAGAAGCCTCTATAGATATGAAGGATGACCTTCCAGAAGACAATATTGCCTATTTCTATGTACCAGATTTTTCCCCAAGGATATTAATTATAACCATGGGAAATCCATTTTTAGAAAAGGCTGTAAGAGCTATACCTGGAGCTAAGGTAGAGATAAGAAGAGACATTGTGAAGATAGATTTTAAAAATTATGATTTCTTTATCTTTGATGGCCTAATACCCTACCTGAAAATTCCGGGAAAATTTCTCTTTATAGGAGCTTATCCTGGCATGGATCCTAATAAAATAGAAAAGGTAGGAAAAGTAAAAATACTCTCCTGGGAAGATCACCCTATTTTAAGATTTGTACAGCTTTATGGAACTCAAATAGATAATGCCTATGTATTCAGAGACGAAAAATTAAAACCTATCATCTATTCTACAAAAGGACCTGTAGGGTATTACTTAAAAGAAGAAAACATGGAGGGGGTTATACTTTCCTTTGATCTTCTTTCCACATCATGGATATATCACGACTCTTTCCCACTTTTCATATACAATTTAATAAAATATATGCTATCTTACGATCCTCAAAGACAAGTACAAGAAAATTTAAACTTTACAGGATTCTATGAAGATCCACAAGATAAGAGAGTCTACGCAATAAATTTATTCTCTGAAAAAGAATCTAAAATAGAACCCCAAATAGGATCTCAAGAAGTCGTCTATTCTAAGGAGAAACCAAAAGAAAAATCTTACATTAGTCTTGATCTATCTTACCTTTTTCTATTTTTAGCTCTAATAACCATATTTTTTGAAATGCTTCTTTACATGGGAGGAAGGATTTATACATGATAAGCCTTGAAAAACCGTTATTTCTAATCTTAATACCCATAATATACTTCCTCATTAAGAGATATAAGAAAAAGGCAGTCTTAAGATCTATAGAGATATTACTTATTTTACTCTCCCTTTCTGGAATGCAGGTACTGTCTTATTCAGATAGAGTAAATACCTTCTTTTTACTTGATCAATCCGCAAGTATTCCTTCCTGGGAAAAAGAGAGAGCTATAAGTTTTATAAAAGAATCTCTCAACAATAAAAAGATTTATGATAGAGTAGGGCTTATATCCTTTGCAGGAGATGTAAACGTAGAACAAGATTTGTCAGAAAACCTTGACCTTTCAAACATCTCTGGTATTAAAAATCCATATTTTACTAATATAGAAGAGGCTTTGAACCGAACACTTCTCCTTAAACCCCAACAAAAACCAGCAAGAATAATTATCTTCAGTGATTTACAAGAAAATGTAGGAAGAGTATTAAACTTGGAAGAAAGAATAAAAAAAGAAAAAATTCAAATAGACGTATTTCCCTTAAATACCTCCTTTCATAAAGAGATAGCCATTGAAAAAATCCAAAACTCCGATATAGGACATTTAGGACAAGAATTTCCTGTGAGTATAAGAATAAGAAGCTATGGTATAAAAGAGGCAAAATTGAAGATAAATTTTGATGGTACATCTCAAACCCATGATTTAAAAAACCTTCAAGAAGATAATATCATCTCTCTATCTCTTAAATCCCAAAATACAGGATTAAAAGAGATAGAAGCAGAAATATATTCTCCTGAAGATACTTATAGAGATAACAATGTAACCTCCTCTTACATATACATCCAAGGGAAACCTAAAGTTTTATACCTCATAGGAAGAGATTTTAATCCAACTTTTGCTAAATCTCTTGCGGTACAAGGTTGGGATGTGGTCTTTGATTCCAAACCATATCCTCAAATTCTAAATCTAAATTCCTACCAAGCGGTAATTATGGACAATATTCCCCAAGAAGATCTATCCATTGATAAAATGGAAATCCTTAAAAATTTTGTAACTGAAAAAGGAGGTACTCTGTTAGTATTAGGAGGAGATAAAAGCTTCTCTGCAGGAAATTATCAAGGAACTCCTTTAGAGGAAATCTTACCTGTAACATTAAGACCAGAACAAATACTTAAAAAGAGCAATGTTGCTATAGTAATAGTCCTTGATGCCTCTGGAAGCATGGGAAGTTATTCTGGAGGAGACATGAAAATGGAGCTTGCAAAGGAATCTGCCCAACTTGTTCTTGATCTTCTGGAAGAAAAGGACTACTTTGGACTTATTGCCTTTGATCATTCCTATCAATGGATTGTCCCATTACAACCTCTTACTAATAAAGAAGAGACTGCAAGTTTAATATCCAAAATATCTCCTGGAGGAGGTACTGCCTTATATCCACCTTTAAAATCCGCCGGAGAAGCTTTAATTAAAGCTCCTATTAAAAGCAAACATATCATCGCAATTACCGATGGACAAACCGAAGGTGGCGATTTCTATAATTTGGTAAAATACTTAGCAAAGTATAAAATTACTGTATCTACCATAGGTATAGGAGAAGATGCTAATATACCCCTCTTAAAAGATATAGCTAATTGGGGAAATGGCAGATTTTATCATACATGGAATATAAGGAATCTTCCTCAACTTTTACTCTCAGAAACAAAAGCTTTATTGAGATCTAATATAGTAGAAAAAAATTTTGTACCTAAGTCTTCTACAGAAGAAAAAATAGAGGTTCCTCCATTAAAGGGATATGTTCTCACATCTCCACGATACCCTTATCCCACCATACTTTCTTCTCCAGAAGGGGATCCCATACTTGCAAGGGGACAGTTTGGTCTTGGACAAGTAATAGCCTTCACCTCTGCATTAAAAGGTTACTGGGGAGATGAGTGGCTAAAATGGAATAAATTAGGAAAATTTTTCAGTGAAATGTTGAGAGAAACAATACCCCACCAAGTACCTGAAATAAAAGTTTCCATAAGAGAAGAAGAAGGAAAAGGAATTATAAATGTAATTTATGCTGATAAAGAAGGAAATTATATAAATTTTGCCAATTTAAAATACACCCTTATTGATGTACAAGGAAAAGAGCTAAAAGGAAGCCTTTACCAAAAGTCTTCAGGAACCTATGAGGCTGTATTCCCTATAGAAAAACTTGGAAAATATCAGATCACTATTCAAGATAATGATAAGGTTCTTGCTAAAGTGCCATGGTTCTTTGGAAGTTCACAGGAATTCATACCTAAAACCTTCAATAAAGAATTGGCCCAAAAAATCACTTCTTTATCCTTAGGGAAAATTATATCCTCTCCTTCTGATGTTTTTAGGAGAATGCCTTACCAGGATGCAGATAAAAAAGACCTTTCTCCATTTCTTTTAATAATTTGTATAATACTTTTCTTTATAGAACTCATATTAAGAAGATGGAGAGAAATTCAAGAAATAATATTAAATCTTCTTGGAAGGATAAAGATAGCAGAAGATCAGGAATGGTATAAAAAAATAGAAAGCAAAATGATAGAAGAGTTTAACAAAAAACCTACTCCTTCTATGCTTGAAACCGTAACTCTCGAACTTCGAGCAAGAATGTTTATAGCACATCTTAAAGAAGAAGAAAGAAAAAGAAAAGAAAAAGAGAAAAAATAAAAAAGGAGCTGAGAGCCAAGTCCTCCCAGCTCCTAAACTTCCCCCTCCTTACTGTATCAACAGATAATCTGCATAAACATCCCATGTACCATTATCAGCGGTAACTGTAATTTCCACTGTATGAGAACCTGCACTCACGTATACATTGTCTATAGGAGCCTCCCAAGGATATGTTCCCTGATAATAGAACGTACCTAC
>SPLK01000056.1_pt1 | contig 69504 bp, 52 predicted proteins | sample 2456111 | NCBI WGS metagenome assembly SPLK01 (sample SAMN11156906, study PRJNA527647) | hot springs metagenome | biome: Geothermal region; feature: Hot spring; material: tree branch in hot spring; isolation source: hot spring sediment rich in lignocellulosic material ... | reverse complement strand
GATCCGACAGGAAATGGTGAAGGTCCGGCAGGGGCGCTCCCTGCTCCGACGCTACGCCGCCACGAACGCGGCTGAATTTTTTGCCGTGGCGGTGGAAAACTTTTTCGAGCGCCCGGAGCTGCTGGCCCATCGCCATCCCGAGCTTTTTGCCGCATTACAGGCCTTTTTCAACCTGGACCCGCGTCATCCGGGCGCTTCCGACTTCGCCAGTGGCGGGAGTGGCAATGCATTTGATACGAAGCCGCCGTGAACGCACGGTTCATCATTGCCAGTTGCTGCGATGCGCGAAGATCTGAAGACCCGACTCCTGGAAGGAGAGGACCTGTTTCTGAAAGGGGCCTATCCCCAGGCCTTACAGACGTTCGAGGCCGTTCTGGAAGAGGATCCGAGCAACCCTTATGCGTTGAACGATGCCGGGTTGGCCTACGCCGAACTGGGGCAGCTGGACCGGGCCGTCGAATGCTTCGAGCGGGCGTTGCAGGCCGATCCCGGCCATGAAAACGCGTTTTTCAACCTGATCGATCAGCTGCTGCGCTACAACCAGTTCGATCTGGCGGTCGAGACGTTTCTGCGCTACCAGGAGGCCATTCCCGACAGCGAGCAGAAACGCAAATACGAAAAAGACCTGGCGCGGGCGGCCCGAAAGCAGTGGGAAGCCACGCTGAACGCCAATCCCGGCATCTATCTGGGCGAGCCGACCGAACCTGGCGAGCAAGTGCTCAAGGTGGCGTTCGTATGCGGGCCACATACGAAGTTCATCTTCGACATCGAAGAGCGACTGGCCCGCCGCCACCACGTGCGCGTGTATCATTTCACACAGCGACTGGATCTGTTGAAGATCCAGGAAGCGCTGGACTGGGCCGATGTGGTGTGGTTCGAATGGTGCGACCAGATCCTCGTAGAGGCCAGCCGGCACCTGGAAAAACGCGCGGCCGTCGTTTGCCGGCTGCACCGGTACGAAGTGTTTACGCCCTGGCCGGGCCAGGTAAACTGGGCGTTTGTGGATCGCCTGATCTTTGTGGCGCCACACATGCAACGCCTTTTCTGGCAATATTTCCCCGGGGCCGCCAGTCAGGTAGAAAGTACGGTTATTTTCAACGGGGTAGATCTGGACCGATTTACGTTCAGAGAACGTGGACCGGGATTCAATCTGGCCTATGTGGGCTACATCAATCCCCGTAAAAATCCTGTCCTGTTGCTTCAGTGCCTTCACCGGTTGGTTCAAAAAGACAAACGCTATCGTCTCTTTGTAGCCGGAGTGCATCAGGATCCGTGCTTTGAAGTCTACTGGAATCACATGATCCAGACGCTGGGCCTGCAGGATCATGTGATCATGGAGGGATGGGTGAACGACATCGATGCCTGGCTGGAGGATAAGAATTTTCTGATTTCCACCAGTGTACATGAAGGGTGCCCGTACAACGTGCTGGAAGCCGCCGCCTGTGGCATCAAGCCGGTGGTTCACCATTTTTATGGAGCGAAAGAATTATTTCCAGAGGAACTATTGTTTGTTGTTCCAGATGATATAGTAAGCATAATTGAAAACAGTTATGATAGTTACTATTACAGAAGATGGATCAACCAATATTTTAACTTAAAAAGTTGTGAACATAAAATAAATGAATTGATTAACAGTTTGGTGTGAAATGAGAAGTGGGATTAAACGTATATTGTGCTATTCTCCTTATAATATGTGGGAGTTGCATGGGTTGTGGGAAACCACAATTTTACATGCGCTAAAAATTAGAGGAGTTGATGTAAAATATGTGTTGTGTGATGGTTTATACACAGAGTGTGATATTTTTTGGAAAGCTACTAAACCGCGACATAAGCTTGCATGTACAGTTTGCAAAGCTAGTGTTTCAGGGTTGATGTCTCGAATGTTAATGGAATATGAATGGCTTAGCAAATATTTGATTCTTGAAGAATTTGAAAAAGCGCGGCAGTGGGTAGATAGTTTGCGTCCTGAAATGTTTTTCAGTGCTCAATATGAAGACTGGCAGATAGGAGAGTGGGTGAGATCATCTGTTCATTCTCATTTTAGAATGGTAGAATTGGATTTAGAAGATTATGAGGTTCAGAATACATATCGAGAGTATTTATATAGTGGAATGATTGCGTGTTTTGGTATACATAGATTGTTAAATTATTATAATCCAGATACATTATTTGTTTTTAACGGAAGAATGTCGTCAACTAGAATTGCTTTGGAGTTAGCAAAAAAATTAGGTGTAAGAGTTGTAACACATGAACGAGGGTTTTTAAAGAATAGCATCTTGCTGTTTGAAAATGAATCATGTGCTTCTTTAAAACCATTTAAAGAATTGTGGAGAATCTGGAAGGATATTCCGCTTAAGCATGATGAACTGGAAAAAATTTCCAAATATTTAAAAGATAGAGAAGAAGGAAAAAATTTAGCTTGGAAAGCATTTAGTCCCGAGCCTCAATGTATTAAGAATGTTTGCGAACAACTAAAAATTACTTTGGATAAACCTGTGTGGGTTTTGTTTACCTCATCTGAGGACGAAATTATTGCTGAAAGAAGGAAAAGTTCATTTTCTTCACAAATGGAATGGATACTTAAAACAATTGAATATGTTTCTGATAAAAATATTTTTTTGATTATTAGAGTGCATCCAAATTTGGCAGGTAGTAAGGCAAACGGAAATAGTTATCAACAGTTGAATATGATATATAGAATTAAGGATATCCTACCTCAGAATGTTCGTTTGGTCATGCCAGATGATCAAATAAGTTCCTATACGCTTATGGAAATTGCTACTGTTGGTTTGGTATATTGTAGTACGGTAAGTCTTGAAATGGCATGTAAAGGGAAAATGGTATTGGTAGCTGCGGAGTCACTAGTTAGTGATTTACCTTTTGTGTATACCATTAATTCATCTTCGTCATATATAAATCTGCTTGATAAGTTAGTGTCTTTACCAATTGGTATAAGATCAACTGAGATTATGAGAATGGCGTTTAGGTTTGCTTATAGTTTATTTTTCAGATATAACATTCCTTTTCCTTTGGTTAGAATGCTGAATCCTCATGTCGGTGTATTGACATATAAATCTTTAGAAGAGCTAAAAATTAGAAATAACAAAAATCTAGATAGAATTGTCAAAATTATTCTGAACGAAGAATCTGTTATACCAACTCCTACAGAAAACGATTTGATAAGAACAGAGGAAGATGAAAATAAATGGTTTGAAGAAAGATAGAAACAAAAACATAAAGATAAAAATGAATAACAATGATTTGACTTCAATTATTATTGTCAATTGCAACGGAGGCGACTACTTAAAAAAATGCATACAAAGTCTATTGACAAATACACATTGTATGTACGAATTAATTGTTGTCGATAATGGATCCGTGGATGGTAGTTTGGAGTATATCAAAAATATTGAAAATGTAAAATTGATTTCTAATTCTATAAACAAGGGGGCTCCATACGCTAGAAATCAAGGATTAAGTCTTGCTGAAGGTAAATACATTGTCTTTTTGGATAATGATGTAGTTTTAACTAATCAATGGCTATCTCGATTTATTAAATATACATATTTAGATCCATCAGTAGATATATGGGGACCTATGTCTAATTACGTATCTGGTATTCAGTTAGTCCCTAATGTTCCCTACAGAAATTATAGTGAATTACAAACATTTAGTGCAAGATGGGCTTGTTCTAATATTGATAAATTTATTTATACCAAAAGGTTAATACTATTCTGTATGTTTGTGAAAAGAGAAGTCGTAGAAAAAATAGGAGGCTTTGACCCTGTATTTGAAAATTGGGGATGGGAGGATGATGATTATTGCATTCGAGCTCAAATTGCGGGTTTTAAACTTGGAGTTGCATGTGAAATTTTTGTCCACCATGAAGGTAGCAGAACTCCTAATATTGACAGAAATATTCTGTTAGTTAAAAATGGAAAGTTGTTTATGAGAAAATGGAATATCAATGAGTGGGATATGAATAGTGTTGTGAAGTATCCCGTTGATAAAATTATATCTAGGAGATTCGATTCGCACGAACATGTAGTTGATATACCCGATTACACAACATTTAAAAGTAATATATATGACAAAAAGTTTGACGGATTTAAGTTTACCAGTTTCTGGAATATGTTTTGCAATGATGCTATAAATGATAAAGATTTTCAGCTTATTTCTGATTATCGACGATTTATAGATGCTATAGTACATAGAGATGTAAAATCTTTATCTGTATTGCTGGGCAAATTAAATATTGAATATGAATGTAGAGCATATGCTTCATTGATAGAAGCAATTATTTGTCTGCTTAAAAATGATCTTAATAGTGCAATTAACTATTTAAATCGATCTCTTCAATATGGGGAAACTCTGTTAGTTTTAAAATTGATATTTTATCTTACTTTATTTCTTGGAGATTACAATAGTGCCAGAAAAGTTGCGGATTATCTCTCATTTAAATATCAAACCAGAATCGACAATCGCTTAATAGATTCCGCCTTGTTAAATTCCCTGAGCCATCCATAAGGTGGGATCATGAAGCTGAGTGAACTGGCCGCGCTGGCCGCCGACGAGCAAAAATCCGAAGCCTTCCTGCAAAGCCGCGGCCTGGTGCAGCGCTTCACCCCCTTCCCCTACTGCAAAAGCGAACGCCTCGGCCGCGTGCGGCGGCGCTTCTACAAATCCTATGGATGCGTCGCAAGTAGGGCCCGCGCTGAAGGGCTTGCGCCCCCCGCCGGGTAAGTTTCTGCTGGCTTTGAAGCTATTTGAACGGGAAGTGTCGGCCCGGCGCGGTGCATCGGTTGTTTCTGTTGTTTCGGGCGTGGATCTATCGGTCCAGCAGCCAGGAAGCCCAGCTTTCGGGTGAAGTCGAGATGGACGAGCGCTACTTTGCCGGTCGTCGTCGGGGCAAGCTTTCGGTGTTTGGGATTCTGGAGCGAGGTGGTAAGGTGAAAGTCGAAGTGGTGCCGGACGTGCGAGCCGATTGCCGCCGGAAACGGCGGCGCGTTGCTCAGGGAGGCCATTGCGAAGGTCAAGCGAGGGCGTTTGATCTACACGGATCGGTTTGGGAGCTACGATGGGCTGGTATGCTATGGGTTTCGGCATGAGCGGATTGATCATTGCGAGCGTTTTGCCAACGGGAAGGTGTAGTGGGATTGAGGGTTTTTGGAGCTATGCGAAGGAGCGTTTGTTGAAGGAGCATGGGTTGTCGGCCCTGTGGTTTCCGTTACGGTTGAAGGAAGGAGGATTTGTTTGAGAAACTGCCGGAAGTGCTAAAAGGTGGAATAAATTGAATAATCGCATGAATATATAACTATTTAATTGATTCAAAATGATTAGAAATTTCTGTCAAGTAATATTCGATAATTAGAGGAGTTATGAACTGGCAGGACAAAATAGTGTTAATAACGGGAGGCACTGGCTCATTTGGAAGAAAATTTGTGGATGTTATGTTAAAAGAGTATAAACCTAAGAAATTAATCATATTTAGCCGTGATGAATTGAAGCAGCATGAAATGAGAATGGCTGGATATGATCAAAGCAATTTGCGGTATTTTATAGGAGATGTGAGAGATGTTGATAGGTTGAGATTGGCTATGCACGGTGTGGATATTGTTGTTCATGCTGCAGCTTTAAAGCAAGTGCCTGCCTGTGAGTATAATCCCATAGAAGCCATCATGACAAATATAATCGGTGCACGTAATATAATTGAAGCAGCTTTGGATGCGGAGGTTGAGAAGGTTATAGCTTTAAGCACAGACAAGGCAGTGAATCCAATAAATTTATACGGTGCTACCAAATTGTGTGCTGATAAATTGTTTGTTCAAAGTAATGCATATTCTGGTGTTAGGTGTACTCGATTTGCATGTGTTAGATATGGAAATGTAGTCGGAAGTCGAGGAAGTGTAATACCTCTTTTTCTGAAACAACGTAGAAATGGTAAAATTACCATTACAGATCCACGAATGACACGTTTCTGGATTACTTTAGAACAAGGAGTTAGATTTGTGATTCGTTGTATTGAGCAAATGCATGGTGGAGAAATATTTGTGCCTAAGATTCCCAGTATGAGTATTATGGATTTAGCTCAGGCGATTGCGCCTGACTGTGAAGTAGAATATATTGGAATTCGTCCCGGGGAAAAGATACATGAGGTTTTGATTTCTGAAGACGAGGCTCGTCATACCCTTGAGTTAGAAGATATGTTCATCATACAACCTTTGCATCCCTGGTGGTCGATAGAAAATTGGGCACAAGCAAGACCGCTGCCTGAAGGTTTTAAGTACTCAAGTGACACAAACACGCGTTGGCTGTCAGTAGAAGAATTGCGTAATTTAATAGAAGAACTAACTAAGGAAATGAAATGATAAGAGAGGCGGAGGCTGAATTGGCGCTTTATGGAGGCGTGCCAGTACGCAAGGAAAGGCTTCCCTATGGTTGTCAATGGTTAGATGAGACCGATATATCGGCTGTTGTAGAGGTGCTTCATTCTGACTGGCTCACAACCGGGCCAAAGGTTGAGGAATTTGAGCGAGCGTTTGCGGATTTGGTCGGTGCCAGAGAAGCTGTGGCAGTGAGTAGTGGGACGGCGGCACTGCATGCGGCTATGTATGCCATTGGCATCGGACCAGGAGATGAAGTTATTGTCCCGGCAATGACTTTTGCTGCGACTGCGAACAGTGTAGTGTTTCAGGGAGGGACACCTGTATTTGCCGATGTGGACCCGGACCAACTTCTTCTTGATCCAACTCAATTGGAGCATAAAATTACACCGTCAACAAAAGCAATAGTTGCTGTTGATTACACTGGACACCCTTGTGATTATGATCTGTTACGGACTATTGCGGACCGTCATAATCTATTTGTGATAGCCGATGCGTGCCATGCTCTTGGGGCGCGTTATAAGGGACATCCTGTTGGTTCCTTGGCAGATCTGACAGTGTTTAGTTTCCATCCAGTGAAGCATATTACTACGGGTGAAGGAGGGATTGTCACTACCGATGATCCTGATTTGGCGCGCCGTATGCGGCTTTTTCGAAACCATGGTATTACCACAGATTATCGGCAACGTGAACGACAGGGATCATGGTTTTATGAAATGATTGATTTAGGATATAACTATCGTTTAACTGACATTCAGTGTGCTTTAGGATTAAGTCAGTTACGTAAGGTGCAAAGTTTTATAGCGCGGCGTCGCGAGATCGCTCGCCAGTACGATGAGGCATTTGCTAAACTGCCAGCCATAAAGCCGTTGGGTAGTAAAGAAAATGTTTTTCACTCCTATCACCTATATGTGATACGCCTAGATACTTCAAAGCTCAAGGTTTCGCGTTCTGAAGTATTTGCTGCATTGCAAGCAGAAGGGATTGGAGTCAATGTTCATTATATTCCAGTGCATTTGCATCCATTTTACAGGGAACGGTTTGGTACTGTTCATGAAATGTGTCCGGTGGCAGAGCGTGCATATGAAGAAATTATTTCATTACCAATATTTCCACGTATGACAGATAATGATGTTTGGGATGTTATTAAAGCAGTATACAAGGTAATAGAGGCATTCGCAAAATAAAATACTGATAAAAATTTTGTTTGCCATGAAAATTGTAGCTATAATTCAGGCAAGAATGGGAAGTACCCGTTTACCCAGGAAGGTATTGATGGAACTTATTGGTGAGCCATTGTTGGCTCATGTAGTGAAACGTACAGGTCGAGCAAAAACTATTAGTAACATAGTTGTTGCTACAACCGTAAAACAAATGGATGATGTTATTGTCCAGCTTTGTCAACAAAACGGTTGGTTATGTTTTAGAGGAGATGAGCAAGATGTCCTTGATCGATATTATCAGGCAGCTGTAGAATATCAAGCAGATGTCATTGTGCGTATTACCTCAGATTGCCCATTGATAGACCCGGAGATAATTGACAGAGTGGTTGGTGAGTACTTGAAGAATCCTTCATTAGATTATGTTAGCAATACACTTGCTCCTAGAACTTTTCCACGTGGTTTAGATGTGGAGGTTGTATCATTTGCTGCACTGAAATGTGCCTGGAAAGAGGATAACAATCATGAATGGCGCGAACATGTAACGCCATACATTTATCGACACCCTGAAAAGTTTACCATCAGAACCGTAGCGAATGATAAAGACTTATCTTACATGCGCTGGACTGTAGACACATCTGAGGACCTTGACTTTGTACTCCGCATCTATGAGCATTTTCGTCATGACCGCTTCTCGTGGAAAGAAGTCCTCGCTTTGCTAGAAAAACACCCAGAATGGTTGGAAATTAACAGGCATATTAAACAAAGACAAGTGCCATGAGCAGAACTTCCGATAGGTATATAAGCTGGCCTGAGGGAAAAGATAGGATCAAAGTTGGCCTTGACGATCTGCCCAAGTGGTCGCAATGGCCTGCCCGTCTGCTGGGAGTCGCTCCCTGGGAAACTCCATCCAGAACGATTGAGAAAATAGACCAGGAGTATGATAAGGATAAGTATGCTAGATGCTTAGACTACTTTACAGGTGCAGAAAGGCAAATAACACCGGAGAAAGTCAAACAATTTGAATTTGGTCTTGACCTCGACCACAAAATATGCATTTCAATTGGCGATGAACTTTATGAGATAACTTTGAAAGAAGCAAGACTCATTTACTATGACATGATGCTGAATGCAATGCACACCGAATTGGAGAAATGTAAGACTGTGATTGAACTCGGAGCAGGTTATGGATTCAATTTATGGTGGATGCAACAGAAATATGAAAATCGCTACTTCTGGGGAGGAGAATACTCTAAAAATGCCGTGGAGCTCGCTTCCCATTTGTATAGGGATAATCCATGGATAAAAGTGGTATATTTCAATTTTTTAGAACCCGCAACATACGAGCTTATTGCACAGGCGGAACCACCTGTAGTGATTTTTACCGCACACGCCATCGAACAACTGCCCCACTCTTCATTGGTGTTCGATAACCTTTTACAATATAGAGATAAAATACAGGCAGTATTTCATTTCGAACCAGTATATGAACTCCATCGTGAAAGTTTGCTGGGGCTCATGCGTCGTCGCTACACCGAAATAAACAACTACAATAAAGACTTGCTTTCTGAATTACAGTCGCGCGCGTATATTTGCATTATTGAGTTGCAGGGGGATATGTTTGGTCTAAATCCTCTAAATCCAACATCTATCATACACTGGATGTTTGAATGATGAGACCGAATAGTGAGCCCATAAATACCTCCACTTGTGTACTTCTCGTGCGTGTTGATGGTGGTGTCAGGATAGGTTCTGGTCACGTTATGCGGTGCCTGGCGCTGGCTCAGGCATGGCAGGAACGGGGCGGGCAGGCGCTGTTCGCCATGGGTGTATCCGTGCCGGCACTGGAGGACCGGCTGCAGGCTGAGGGCATGGAAGTGGTCCACGTTGGGCTCGACGAAAAGTCCCTGGGAAGCCCGGAGGACACACGTCGGCTCCTCGCTCTGGCCAACGAACGCCGTCCCGCCTGGGTGGTGCTCGACGGTTACCACTTCGGTCCCAAGTACCAGAGCACAATCAAGGAAGCCGGGTTTAAGCTTCTGGTGGTTGACGACATGGCTCACCACAAACATTACTACGCCGATATCGTGCTGAACCAGAACCTGCATGCGGAAGATTTGAGGTATTCGTGCGAACCATACACGCGACTGCTGCTCGGTACAAAGTTTGTACTTCTTCGGAGGGAGTTCTGGAGGTGGAAAGGCTGGAAGCGGGAGATTCCGAGAGTAGCGAGAAAAGTGCTGGTAACATTGGGCGGTACCGATCCCGATAACGTGACGCTGAAGGTAGTCCAGGCATTGCAGCAAGTTGATCTGGGCGGCATGGAAGCCGTGGTCATTGTGGGGGGAGCGAACCCACACCTGGAAGAATTGCGGCGTGCTGTGCAAGGTTCACGGATACCTGTTAGATTGAAAAGCAACGTGTCGAACATGGCGGAATTGATGGCCTGGGCAGATGTGGCTATCTCGGCGGGGGGAAGCACCTGTTGGGAATTGGCATTCATGGGTGTGCCGAGTATCCTTTTGATATTGGCAGAAAATCAACGTCTTATTGCCGAACAAATTGACCATGCAGGAGCAGCTGTGAATTTAGGTTGGCACGCGGATTTGTCTTTTGCTGAAATAGTAGAGGCATTGACCCGATTACTACTAGAGGAAAGACTGCGCGCTGGAATGGCTAAACGTGCGCAAGAACTAGTGGATGGAAATGGCGTGTTTGCTACTTTTAAGGAGCTTAGTGGCCACCAGCCAAGCGTTTGCGGTACCATATGAACATCGTGTTTTACGGCAATAGGCAAGCAGGAATGGTAGGATTACTCACCGCTATGGTACTAGGTCACCACATTGTGGAAGTGTGGGAAGATGAAGGATATGGAATTCTAGGCATAGATGAATTACCTCTGCGGCGTAGAGTAATTCGCTCCAAAAGTGACCTAGTAGTACCAGACCAAGAAGTAGACCTCTTACTTTGCGTTCACGGAAGAAGAATTATACCTAAAGAGGTTTTGAAAAGATTTAGATTGGGAGGAATCAATCTGCACCCCTTTTTAGGCAAGTATCCTGGGGCTAATCCTGTTGAGCGTGCAATTTTAGCAGGAGAAAGGGAAGCAACAGTGTATGCTCATATAATGACGGCACAAGTAGATAGGGGCGAGGTCGTAGCGCACGCTACTATAAATATTCCCACAAAGTTTGAGCTACCTGCGTTGGATGTGGTACACATTTACAATGAATTGTACCCTCTATACGCGAAGGTTACGGCGATTGTGCTCAAAAAACTGGCACTTCTGGGATTACGGGAGGACTAAGAAATGGGGACGTTAATCGAAATTTCCGGAAGAAAGGTTGGCGTGGGTCATCCAACCTATATCGTAGCGGAGATGTCCGCTAATCATAATCAGGATTTTGATCAAGCGGTGCGAATCCTGCACGCTGCGAAAGAGGCAGGTGCTGACGCGGTCAAGCTCCAGACATACACTCCTGATACGCTTACGATACGGTCAGACAACGAGTATTTCCGCATAGGCAAAGGAACTCTGTGGGACGGCAAGACCCTGTACGAGCTTTACAGCGAAGCCTATATGCCCTGGGAGTGGCAGCCCAAGTTGAAGGAGATCGCGGATGAGCTCGGCATTACGCTTTTCTCAACGGCCTTTGATTCCAGCGCGGTGGACTTTTTAGAAGAGATGGGCATGCCCGTGCACAAGGTGGCTTCCTTCGAGATCGTGGACATACCCTTAATCGAGAAGATGGCTCGTACAGGCAAGCCCTTGATTATCTCCACAGGGATGGCCACCTTGGAAGAGATAGAAGAGGCGGTTCAGGCCGCCCGTAACGCGGGCGTCACACAAATCGCCCTGCTCAAATGCACCAGCGCCTATCCGGCGCCACCGGAGGAGATGAACCTGCGCACGATTCCGCATCTGGCCGAGGCGTTCGGGGTGCCCGTGGGCCTCTCAGATCACACCCTCGGGATCGAGGTGCCCATTGCAGCGGTGGCGCTGGGAGCGTGCATTGTGGAAAAGCACTTCACCTTGTCTCGAGACATCCCCGGACCGGACAGTGCGTTCTCGTTGGAGCCCCATGAGTTCAAGGCCATGGTCGAGGCCATTCGCAAGGTGGAGAAGGCTCTGGGCCGAGTGCATTACGGTCCGGAGGAGCATGAGGCTAAGAGTCGTGTCTTCCGTCGGTCCCTGTTTGTCGTCAAGGATGTCAAAGCTGGAGAGGAGTTCACGGAAGAGAACGTGCGCTCAATTCGGCCGGGGTATGGATTGCCACCCAAGTTTCTTAAAGATGTGCTTGGCCGTAGAGCGGCTTGTGATATCAAACGAGGAACTCCGCTTGACTGGAGTTTAATTGGTTGATGCTTACGGTTGCTTATCCTAAGTTATGACCAGACACCATGCATGGACGTCGCTTGTAGATGTGCTGGCAGAGACGACTGAATTTCGGCGTGCATAATCGGGCTCTCCAGTAGTGATAAAGGAAGGGGGCTAAAGTTTTAGGTTTGCATTCGGGCGTATGGTTCGAGCAGAGGAAAATCGAAAACGATACAATATGTGCAAGTTATGAAGTAATAATGTTAGAAGGTAGAGTAGTTATTTGTTTTGGAAGTTGTTGCTATTCTAATTGTTGTTAGATTGAAACTTAACCAAATAAATATGCTAAGAATGAGTTTTAATACAGATATAACTGTTGTCATGACAGTATATGATAGACATGAATATATATGCTGGTCAATAATGAACAATAAGATAGGAGAGTTTGAGGTATTGCTGGTAGCTGATGGATCTGATGAACAAGTGTTGAGTAAAATAAAAGAGTGTCAAACAAAATATCAAGTGAAAAATATTAATTTAATAGCTTACTATCCTAATAGAGGAGTAAGCTATGCTAAAAGTCTGGGAATTAAGAAGGTTCGGACACCCTATTTTATGTTTTGCGACGATGATGATTATATTGAAAAATTTTCTGCTTTTTATGAAGAAGCAAAAGGAGTTGTGTCGAATAATACTCTTTTTGTGCCCATTCCTGAAATAGTTGCATTTGGGAAAATGCCTGAGAAAATACAATATGATCGACGAGTGTTCCATAATAAAACAGGATGTGAATTGCTTGAGTATATCGTGCGTACTGGTGAAATACATACCCTCTGTGCTGGCACATGCTTTCGCACTGCGGATGTGCTCCCATTGCTTCCTGAACCGTTTTTTAGGGTAAGTGAAGACTTTGTGCTATTAGCAAGACTGTGTGCTCGTTATCCTGAGCGAAGGATATATGTTGCAAATAGTGGTCGATACATGCGTCGAATTCACAGTCAATCCCTCTCAAATCCTTCTCAGATTACACCGGAAAAAATGCTTATGCATATCGTGTCTCTTGTTGTTGGAGGGTATTATCTGGAAAAAATGGGAAGAAGCAATCGAGCTGAGTTCGTCCGTATTCTTTTGAATAGAGGAAAATTGCTTCAAAGAATTTACGGCTTTGGATTGCAAACCGCTGCGTTAGTGGGCGGATTGCTTTTAGATCGTCCTTTCGATCCCAGGGCAGCGGAGGCGGTGCATGCTCTGAATTATTTGCGGGCCCATCGGGACGTTCTTCCGCCAGAGTTGATGGCTATGCTTTCGGATGTGGGTAAATCAATGCTTATGGCATCTTAAGATCTTCTTTGAGTAACTTTGTCAAATCATCCTTCTGCATTACGACTGAGAAGGCGATGTCGACGCAAGAACTCACCCCCCGCTGGCTGCTGGTAGCGCTGGTGCTGCTGTTTGTGCTGATGGTGGCGTTCTTCGTGTTTCTGGCCTATGTGCTGGGGCCGGAGGCGCGGCTGGACGCAGCCGGCAGCGCCGCCCTGCTGCTCGGACGACCGGGAACCGGACGCTCCGGCTTGCGTGCCGCCTGAGGGTTGGCTATACTCCCATGAGCCAATCCGGCGGCACGTAAGTCAGGGGCACGATGACTCCCGTTCAGGTCGGTATCTGGGGCGCTTCGCGGAGCGTGGGGCAGCGGCTAAGCCGACTGCTCCACGAAGCGGGGGATGTTACGGTCACGCTGCACCCCGGCACCTTTCCGTCCGCTCCTGAAACGCTGCCCCACCTGCTCATCCTGTTGGGCTACCCCGAAAGTCTGCGCGAGCAGGTGGAGGCCGTGCGGGCATCGGCTGGCGGCGAACAGGTGGTGCTGGTGGCGGCGCTGTCGGACCGCACCACGCCCGAGTCGCTCGAAGGCCTGCTCCGCTCGGGCGTCGATGATCTCCTGGATGTGGGCGCGCCACCGCCGCTGTTGCGCGCCCGGCTGCGATTGCTGGTGCGACGGGCTCGGGCCCGTCGGCGCCGCTGGGAAATTGAGCGTGAACTGCACGTGCGTGCAGGTCAGCAGGCTGTGGTGGCCGAGCTTGGGCGCCGTGCCTTGGCTGGGCTACCGCTACCGCTCTTGCTGCATCACGCAACCGAGCGTGCAGCAGCAGCATTAGGCGTTGAGCTGGCTAAGGTGCTTCAGCTGCTTCCCGGTGGTCAAGAACTGCTGCTGATAGCTGGACATGGTTGGCAAGACGGGTTGGTCGGTACCTTTCGCATTCCGGCCGACACCCGTTCGCAAGCCGGCTACACGCTACGCGTTGGAGGTCCAGTAATCGTTGAAGATTTCTCCCGTGAAGAACGCTTTTCTTGTCCGGAGCTGCTCAGCCGTCATGGCGCCCGGGCTGGACTGAGTGTACCGATCTTTGTGGATGGACGCGCTTGGGGTGTGCTGGGGGCTCATACCTGTAGACCTCGTCACTTTTCTGCAGACGACGTGCATTTTTTGCAGGCTGTAGCCCACGTGCTTGCTGCCGCTATTGAACGCCAGCAGCATGAGGAGGCTCTGCGTGCCAGTGAAGCTCGCTACCGTGCCATTGTGGATACAGCAGCTGATGCCATCATCACTATCGACGAAAACGGGCATATCTTGCTTTTTAATCCAGCTGCTGAAAAAATTTTTGGCTATCGGGCTGAAGAAGTGCTCGGTCAAAACGTATCCGTACTCATGCCTTCTCCTTATCGGGAGCAGCACGACCGATACATCCGTAACTATCTCGAAACCGGTCGCCGGCGCATCATTGGACGTGGCCGTGAGGTTACCGGTTTGCGCAAAGACGGCAGCACGTTTCCCATGTACCTGGCCGTCAGTGAAGTGCGCCTCCCGGATCGAAGGCTGTTTACCGGTATCGTGCGTGATCTTTCCGAAACGCGGCGTTTGGAGCGCGAAATCCTCCGCATCAGCGATGAAGAGCGTCGGCGTATCGGGCAAGATCTGCACGACGGTCTTGGGCAAATGCTGACTGGTATGGCGCTTATCAGCCAGAGCCTAGCGCGACGGCTAGCCGCTCAGGGGCGGCCTGAGGCCAGCGAACTCGAAGAACTCACGGACCTAATCCGACAGGCCGATCAACAGGCCCGAACGCTGGCCCGCAGTCTTATTCCGGTAGAGCTTGAAGCCAATGGGCTTGAAGCAGCACTGAAACGCTTGGCCAGCCAAGCCGAGCAGCTTTTTGGCGTGCCGTGCAGGCTCAAAGCAGATCGCAAGGCTCACTTGTCGGACAACGTAGCGGCCACACACCTCTATCGCATTGCCCAAGAAGCAATCAATAATGCCGTGCGTCACGGCAAGGCCAAACACCTAGAGATTCGCCTAGCAGCAGATCGTGAAGCCTTGCATCTATGGATCCGTGATGATGGCATAGGCATCCCTGCCGAACTACCCGAAACCTCCGGAATGGGCTTGCGGATTATGCACTACCGCGCCCGCCTTTTAGGGGGCCATTTGGAAGTGCGGCGTCGGCGCAAGGGAGGAACTGAAGTGCATGTGGCCATTCCCCGCAGCGGACGGGTATTGCCTGCCGATGCATCCCAAGTACTTCCTACAAGCGATCTAATTCCCTAAAGCATGAAGAAACGCATTCTGATCGTCGACGACCACCCTCTGGTACGCAAAGGACTAGCTTTGACGCTTGAAGCTGAGCCAGACCTGGAGGTTTGTGCGCAAGCCGCCTCAGCTGAGGAAGCGCTGGGCTTGCTCGATAAGGTTCAGCCTGATTTGGCTATCGTGGACATCTCGCTGCCTGGCATGAGCGGTCTAGAGCTGATAAAGCATTTGCAGGCTTGGAAACAGCATTTACCGGTGCTGGTCATTTCGCGTCACGATGAAGCCCTCTATGCTGAACGGGCTATCCGGGCTGGGGCAAGGGGCTATGTGATGAAAGTCGAGGCCGTGGAAGTAATTGTCAAAGCAGTGCGACGCGTGCTGGCCGGGGGGCTTTACGTTAGCGAGGAGCTCAGTGAGCGCTTGCTCTTAAGTATGACGGGCCACCGGCGGGCTCTTGAAACGCGCTCGCCCGTCGAATTGCTGAGCGATCGGGAATTGGAGGTCTTTGAGCTGACCGGTCGTGGCTTAACAACCCGCGAAATCGCTGAGCGGCTGCACCTTTCGGTCAAAACCGTTGAATCCTATCGCGCCCGCATCAAAGCTAAGCTCGGGTTGCGCACCGCAGCTGAACTGATGCAACATGCGGTGCAGTGGGTAGAAAATGAGGGCTCGGCTTAAACATGCACGCTGCCGCAGAGTCGTAGGCCTTTAGGGCAGTTCAAAAGGCAGCTCTTTGGGCAGGCAAAGGTAAGGCTTACGTACAAAGCGAGCTATGGCATCGATCGCTGGGGCATCGGTCGTGCGCGATAGCTCGCGGATTTGGTTGTCGCGGTCAAGCACTGGGATAGGATCAGCCACAGGTTCATAGGCAGTATGCTGGGAGGCATCGGCCGTGAGGTAATAGGTGGCGGCTTCCTCTGCTTGCGTTTTGGGGACAATACCCTGCTGTACCAGCCATTGGGCGATGCGCCCACGCCACTGAGCAAGTTGCTCGGGCGATGGTGTCTGGGGCAGAAACGTGGTGCGAAAAAAGCGGCGATGGAGAAAGCGGCGGCTTAAGTCAGCCAGTACCGCATCCCTCGCTTGACTCCATTGCTTAATGCTATAGAGTACATCCACATCATCAAGCTGGCAGAAGGCTTCGATAACTTCGTCACGCCCCAAGGCTTCAGGTGCCTTGAGGGGGTGCTCGAGAAAGAAGCGAAGTGCCGGTGCACAATATGTGGCCGCTTGCGCATCCCCAGCTTGAATCAAGCTGCGGGCGCGTCGAATGACAGAACGCAGCAGTGCGTCGGCGGCTAGCACTGTTTTGTGCAGGTACACCTGCCAGTACATCAGTCGCCGCGCAATGAGAAAGTTTTCTACGGCATAGATGCCCTTAGATTCAATGACAATGCGGCTGTCTGGTCCACCCTCAATAGGGTGCACCTGAAGCGTTTTAATGATGCGCTCGACCCCCACTTTGCCTTCAACGACGCCGGTGTAAAAGGAATCGCGGCGCAGATAATCGAGCCGGTCCATATCGAGCTGGCTAGAGACGAGCTGATGAAAGAAAGGACGTGGGTAAAGGTCATCGAAGATCTGAATAGTCAGCTCCAGGGCGCCATGGAAACGTTCGTTAAGCCGCAAAAGGAGCTGTCGGCTCATGGCTTCGTGGGTGAAGCCCTCGATAAGCTGATGCTCGAGCGTGTGCGAAAACGGTCCATGGCCTATGTCGTGCAGGAGCGCTGCTGCACATGCAGCCAGGTGTTCTTCGGCCGATATGGGCGTTCCTTTCTCTGAAAGATGCGCGAGCGCTTCTTGCATGAGCGCCATGGCGCCCAGGGCATGGTTAAAGCGGGTGTGTTCGGCTCCTGGAAAAACCAAATGACCCAGCCCAAGCTGCCGGATGCGTCGCAGTCGCTGCACCTCGGGTGTTTCGATGAGGTCCAGCAGCAGGTTTTGGGGCACTGAAATAAAGCCATGGACGGGATCAGAGAAGATCTTAAAGCGGCTTTGCTTCACGGTACCGTTGCAGCGATACGTTATAGCAAACGTAAAATACATTGCAGCGCCTTGAAAAATCTGCGGAAATAGCTCCTATTATCGCAGCAAAAAATTTTTCCCTTCCTAGGCAGAAGACTAGCGCACTTTCGTTGGGAAAAAGCATCGCAAAAACTTTGGGGTAGCCTTTAATAAGGCAAAACCGCATTGGATTGACTAGCGCGGTTTTGGTGGTTCTTTGCAGATTGCTCGTAGAACCCAGCTATGCGGCGTGAGTATATTGGCGGCTGGAGGGGTGCCGGAGCGGTCGAACGGGGCGGTCTCGAAAACCGTTGTGCCCATTGCGGGCACCGAGGGTTCGAATCCCTCCCCCTCCGCCTAGCCATAGATTTTGTGTTTGTGTGCGCGGGATTGCGCCAAAAAAGACTTTGCACGGGGAAGCTGTTTTGTTAACTTTTAGGACATCCGAAGGGGAGTAGCAGCCGGGCGGCGACGTCCGGGGGCGGAATCGTCAGCACGAGGCGCTTGTCACCTCCGGTTCCGCCCGCCCATGCTTCAGGTTTTTGCGAGACCTTCGGCCGATGTGCCACCGCAGGCCATGCCAGGCGGGCGGTTCGTCGGTTGAAGGTTTTTTTGTGCCACTTCAACGCGACGAGCCGTGACCTTTCTGGAAGGCTGCGCAGCAAGTTTAAACCTAGCCTAGGGAGGTTATGCTATGGAATTCCCCTTATGGATCTGGATTTTCTTCCACGTAGTGGTTGTGGTCATGCTAGCCATAGACCTCGGGGTGTTTCACCGAAGTGCCCATGAGGTGAAGTTTAAAGAAGCTGTTACTTGGAGTATTGTCTGGATTGTTGTGGCGCTGGCTTTTAATGTGCTGATCTTGGTGCTCTGGGGTGTAGTGCCCGCGTTGCATTTCTTTACTGCTTATCTTGTAGAAAAGTCGCTCAGCGCAGATAATATCTTTGTGTTTGCGGTGATTTTTTCCTATTTCGCGGTGCCGCCGGCCTATCAGCACCGGGTACTGTTTTGGGGCATCATAGGTGCAGTGCTTATGCGGGCGCTGTTTATTTTTGCCGGTATTCAACTGTTAGAAATGTTTCATTGGATGATTTACGTCTTTGGGGCTTTTCTGGTGTATACGGGCATTCGATTGGCTCGGCGCAATGCAGAGCAAGTGCATCCGGAGCACAACCCAGTTTTGCGCTTAGCGCAGCGTGTATTTCCGGTAACGCCTACCTATCATGGCCAGCATTTTTTTGTACGTGAGAACAACCAGTGGAAAGCAACGCCGCTTTTTCTGGCGTTACTTGTGGTGGAAAGTACCGACGTGATGTTTGCGGTTGATTCGGTACCTGCCGTGCTGGCCATTACGCCGGAGCCGTTTATTGCGTACACGTCGAATATCTTTGCCATTTTAGGGCTTCGGGCACTGTATTTTGTGCTGGCGGGCCTAATTCAGCGCTTTCGGTATCTGCACGTTGGCTTGGCTGTTATTCTGGCATACATCGGCTGCAAGATGCTGGTGTCAGATCTGTTTAAGATTCCGGCCGTGGTCTCGTTGGGGGTTGTAGCGCTGGTTTTGCTTATAAGCGGATGGGCTTCGCTGCGGGCCGAGCGGCGCGAGCGCGTGGCGCATTCTTAAATGCTCACTTTGGACTTGAACGTATGAGCGGCTTGGGCTAAGCTTAGCCCAAGCCGCTTTTTGATGTGTCCAGCCCGTGCAGCGCATACACATGTCGGAGTCTCCACCCTTTGAGTTGATTACGGCCTCGGCCGGATCAGGAAAAACGCACCAGCTTACGCTACGCTTACTTCGGAGGCTGGATGCGTTAGCGGATGCCCTACCCCGCTTACTGGCGCTGACGTTTACGAACAACGCGGCCCGCGAAATGCGTCGTCGCGTGTTTAGGTATCTAAAGCAGGCAGCCTTAGGTGATCCCGAAACGCTAAACTTACTGCAGGAAGCCTTGGGCCGCGATGCTGATGCGGTTGCGGACTGGGCACGGGAGGCCATAGCGCTGTTGCTGACCCAGTATAGGGCATTCCAAGTGATGACGATCGATCGCTTTGTTGGACGTCTGTTGCGCAGCGTTGCCCATGAACTGGGTTGGTTATCTTCTTTTGAGCTTGTGCTCGACAGCCAGGTGCTTTTTGAAGAAGCCTTTGCACAGATAGCTGCCGAGGAAGCTGCGCTGCTGGCAGAGCTAAGCGATTTACTGGAGAAGGGGGATTACCTTTGGGATCCGTACACCAGGCTGCGCGCAGAGGTCCACCGGCTCTACGAGCTACTGCTGCACTGGCCTTTGGATCCTCCTGCAACTTGTATCGATCCTCAGGAATCTAACGACCTACGCGTTGAGCTCGAGCGTGTAGCCTGTGCAATGAAGCAGCGCATGGCGCCGTTTTTGGCGCAGGGGTTAGAGCTACGTAGCCACTTTCAGCGTCTGCTGGAAGATGCGCAAGCAGGCAACTTAGATAAGTTGGTCGGCCGCAGTCTAGATCAGGAAGCTTTCAAAAAACACAAAAATAAATCCCAAGGGGAAGCAGCGCTCGAGCCGTTACGAGCGCTGCTCAGCCAAATCGTGCAGCGCTATGTCTACTGGCTGGCACGGTCGCGCCCAGCCCCTTATATGCAGCTCTACCATCGAATTCGGCCGCGTTTGCGCCAGCATCAGCAAGAGACGGGGCAGGTATTGCTCGGGGAAGGTACGCGCAACCTGCTAGAATTACTGTTCAAAGGAGTTGAGCTTCTCGAACAACGATGGGGTTATTTGCCCGAGCATCTGCTACTGGACGAGTTTCAGGATACGTCGCCTGCGCAATGGGCTGTACTTGAGCAGCTAGCTAGGCGAGCTTTGCAAAACAACGGTAGCCTGTTTATCGTTGGGGATACCAAGCAGGCAATCTATGGCTTCCGAGGGGGTGATTGGCAGATTATGGCGGGCTTGCAGCAATGCCCGTGTTTTCATGGCACGCCTATCACCGTGAAGACCTTGGAGACAAATTACCGAAGCGATGGGCAAATCGTCCAGTTTGTTGAACAGCTGTTTCGAGAGCGGGCCCCTGCCTTATTCCAAGGAGACATCGAAAGGCAGTACTTTGTTGCCAGTGGGCTTAATCGGGTGGGGCAGCAGGTGCGTCCTGGTCGGGAGGAAGCCGGCTACGTGACGTACAGGCGTCTGGAGGCTGACGATGCACGAGAAAACCTATTGCAGTTGTTAGAAGAGATCAAGCAGCGGGGTTATCGGTGGCAGGATGTAGCAGTGCTGGTGCCGCGTAACCGTGATGCAGTGCAGGTAAGCACCTGGCTGACCGCAAAGAATATTGCGGTGCTGTCGCACAGCAGTCTAGATGTGCGGCGGCAGCCGGTAATCGATGGTGTGCGGGCACTGTTGCGGTTTTTAGATGTGCCGATCGACGACTTAGCGTTTGGGTCGGTGCTTTTGAGTCCGTTATTGCAAAATATTTTAGACACTGCACAAATCCACGATTTTTTACTAAAATATCGCGATAAGGAGCCGCGCTACACCGCTTTTCGCGAGGCTTTTCCTGAAATTTGGGCGCAATACTTTGAGCCGCTCTTTACCCGTGTAGGCTATCTGCCTGTGTATGACCTGACGGTAGAGCTCTACCGCATCTGGCAACTTTTTGAACGTTTCCCGGAAGAAGAAGCAGCCTTGGCCAAATGGCTGGAGGTGGTGCATGTCTTTGAGGCTTCTGGACAAGGTGGGTTGCGCGAGCTGCTTGCCAAGGTTGCGGCGTCTTTGGAAGACGACGACTGGGATTTACCGGTGGCTGAAGGACAAGATGCGGTTACAGTGATGACCGTCCATAAGGCCAAGGGGCTCCAGTTTCCCGTGGTGGTGGTGCTTTGGTTTCTTTCTCGTCCTTCCAGAGAGGCTTTTACGCTGATAGGCGATGAGCAAGGGCGGCCACAGCTATGGGCATTGCTTCAGGATTATGAAAAGCACAACTCGGATTTGGCCGCGCTACGTCGGCGCACCCAGGCGATGGGCCTCATCGATGAGCTTTGCCGCGTCTACGTGGCTCTCACGCGCGCTGAGCACGAGCTGCACGTGCGTGTTGTGGTAAACAGCGAAAAGGGCGCGCAGTTGGCAGCTTTCTGGCCAACCGAGGCTGGCACCTGGGGAAAGCCTACACCTGCAAACGTGCATTCGTCGGAGCTTAAGCCTTCCGTTGTTTTGCGCCAAGGCGTGGCGGTTTGGGATCCCAAAGCACTAGCCCCCCCAGCCTGGGATTCCCATGCACTGCGGCTTGGCGAATTATGCCATGCGGTGCTGGCGCGGCTGCACACCCTTGAGGCAGACCTAGAAAACCAGCTGGTCCGGGCTTTACAGGATGCACTGGCACAGCATCCTGAATGGGTCAAGCTGCAAAAAGAAGCCCACGACTTGCTTCTAGCATGTTTACGGCGTGCGGAGATTCGGGAATTATTTACGCCCCGCGATGGGCAAACCGTACACACAGAGTGGGAGGTGGTCGATGCTACCGGCGCCTTGCGGCGCATTGATCGCTTGCTGCTGAGCGCTGATGAAGTTGTGGTGGTGGACTTTAAAACCGGAGCGCCCAATCAGGAGCATCACGTGCAGCTTCAGGATTATGCGCGGCTTGTGTCGGCACTGTGGCCCGAGCGACAGGTCAGGTCCTGCTTGGTTTATGTCCATCCGAGCCCAAACGTGGTATGGAACGCGTAAAGGTTTTTCCTACGGGGAAGGCGCTGATTCCCATTGTTTTGGAGCATCTGCAAGCAGAAGGGGCCGATTGGCATCGTAATTTAGTCATTTTTCCAGGCCGCAGGCCGGCACATTTTTTACGTAAGGCGTTGGCTGAGCGCTTCGGTGGACCTTACATCGGACCCAGCATCTGGTCCATTGAAGATTGGGTTGATCACCTGGCTCGTGATGTGCTTGCTTTTGGGGGGCGATGGCTAGAGCCCTTGGATGCCTGTGCCGTGCTCTTCGAGGTGCACCGCTCGCTCACACATCGCTATGGCGGTGATCACTTTCTTGGAGCAAGTCGTTTTTTGCCTTTGGGGCTCCGGCTGCTGGATACGTTGGAGCTGTTGCATGCTGGAGCAGTTGCCCCGGAGCAATTGGCTGAGGTGGGCTTAAACGAACCTTTGGTTGACTACTATAGGGCATTTTATGATCATTTAGAGCGCCAAAACTACTGGACACGCGCACGTCGCTTTCGAAAGGTTGCCGAGCGTCTAGCTGAGGTAGATTTATCGCACTACAACCGGATTATACTGGCGGGTTGGTGTGCACTTTTGGCAGTAGAAGTCCGGCTGGCGCGTCAGCTACTCAACTTGCCTCAGGCTGTAGGGCTTTTTTTAGCTGGTCCTGGTCTGGAAGCAATGTTGCAGCGTTTGGGGGTGGCTTGTTCTTCTGCGGAAAAGACACCAGCATCGCTGCCTGCGGTGCACATTTACCAAGCTCCAGACCGGCATGGGCAGGTATTCGCGTTGGCAGAAAAGCTTGCTAAGCAGCGAGAAATAACCCAGCGGCCGCTTGACGAGCGCACCGTGGTTGTGCTGCCTGCTGCTGATCTGTTGTTTGCTGTGCTACATCATGCCGTGAGTGTACTGCCTAAGGGTGAGCCTTATAACGTGTCGCTAGGCTATCCGCTTGGGCGCACGCCTGTAATGGCGTTTGTGCGGGCGCTTGTGGCCTTGGCTGAAGGATGCACCGGGAAGGATTGCTACGATGCCCAAGCCTATCTGCGTTTTATACATCATCCGTACACGAAAAACATTCGCTTTGGGCAGCGCACCGATGTCACGCGTATCTTAATGCACGCGTTGGAGGCACATGTCATCCAAAACGGCAAAAGCAGCGTTGCCCTGGATCAACTTGAGGCCGAAACGTCGCTTTTTGAAGCGGCAGCCCAACAGGCCGCTATCCTTGATGCGGCGGCAACCCCAGAAGCTCTGCAGGCGCACTTACGTGCGTTGCATGACCGTACGCTTCGCCGCCTGCCCCAAAAGGCTGCTACGCTGGCTGATTGGGCTCAGCGCACAATTGAGGTGCTCACCTACATGGCAACGTACAGTACCGCTCGGTTGCATCCCTACTTCGATCGTTTTTTTGAGCAGCTTATCGAAGCCCTCGAAGCTATAGAGCGATCGCTGCTTGGCAACGCAGAGCTAGAGCGGCCAAGCGACTATTTGCGTTTGCTGGAAAGCCTAGGGGCTATGCAGCGTGTGCCTTTTGAGGGGACACCGGTTGCTGGTTTGCAGGTGCTGGGGTTTCTGGAAAGCCGGGGCCTAAACTTTGAAACGGTCTATGTACTGGATGCCAATGAAGACGTGCTGCCTGCTGCAGAAGACCCAGATCCTTTTTTGCCCGATGCTCTACGCAGGCGCCTTGGTCTGCCCACAGTGGAAGATTGGCAGCGCCTCGTTCAGTACTACATGGAAAACCTCATCTATGGCGCGCGTGACGTCCATCTGTTTTACATGGAAAATCCGCGTCGTGGTGAGCGTAGTCGTTTTGTCGAACAGCTCATCTGGCAGCTGGAGCAGCAGCAGGGAAGCGCTCGAGCAGCAGAGCCAGTGCAGTTGGTGTCCTATAAGCTGCGGTTACACGCCAAGCACCCAGCTCCCATCCCCAAGACGGAGGCCATGCTGAACGTGCTGCGCACGCTTCCGTACAGTGCTTCGCTACTGGACACGTACCTAACGTGTCCGTTACGTTTTTACTACCGAGCCGTACTTAACCTGAGGGAACCAGAAACGATTGCAGATGAGCCCGATGCACGCACTACAGGGGAACTGGTACATCAGGCTTTACGGTGCTTTTTCGCTCCCCTGGTCGGTCGGCCTCTGAGGGCCGATGCACTGAAGGTTGAACGCCTACGCAGGGTGATTGAGGCATGCTTTGACCAACGGTATGGGCAGCCGCTTGCTCCAGCCCTTGCTTTGCTACGTCGGCAGATAACGCGGCGTTTGGAAGCCTACCTTGCCTGGCAAAGCGAGCAGTTGGCAACCCAAGAGATCACGATCTTAGCCCTGGAGCAGTCGCTGGAAGTCTCCTGGAGAGGCTTTACGCTCAAGGGCTTCGTCGACCGCATCGACCAGCGGGGTGACCAGATTTTTCTTTTGGATTACAAGACAGGGGGTTATCGGACGGTATCGGCTAGTCAATTAAATCCCGACGATCGTTCAAGCTGGGCAAAGACGATCGGATCGTTTCAGCTTCCCCTCTACCGGCTGCTCTACGCCCAAGTCCGAAATCAGCTGCCCGAGGTGATCGCTACGCGGTACGTCCGGCTAGGCCAGGGCGATTTTGCAGAAGTTGAATCGGGTGTTGAAGACACTGAAGCTTATAAGCGCGTTTTGGTGGTTTTAGAGCAGCTGCTGCAGGAAATGGTCGATCCAGAGATTCCCTTCAAGCCGGCTGAGGCTTTGGAAAAAGCTTGTCCGTCTTGTCCATATCGGTCGTTTTGCGGTACACAATGGGTGCAGTAGCCATGCAGCTTGCGGTTCGATATAGCGTAGTGATTGGCGTGTTGCTGTGGAGCATCGTGCACAAGGCTACAGCGCAGTGGTATGAGGTTACCTACCGACCTTCTGGGGTGCGCTACCAAGTGCTGCAGCACGGACCTTTTGAAGTCATCTTTCAAGAAGGCCGCCTGCTGGAAGCCCAGCGGCTAGCCGTCCTACTGGAAATGCATTACGACAGCGTTCGGGCGCAGGTAGGCGTGCAGCGTGCGTTTCGCGTGCCTGTAATTCTCAACGATTATCGGGATCGCGGCAACGGGTGGGTTTCCCCCCTGCCGTATCGCCAAGAGATCGATGCGGCTCGGTTGCGTGGGTTGACGCTAGCGCCGACGGCTCGTTCATGGCTGGATGCGGTTGGGCCGCATGAGCTGGTACATGCGGCCCATGCAGAAATCAACGCTGGACTGGGCATAGGTGGCCTGCTGCGGTGGATCGGGCCGGACTGGAGTCGGCTGCTCAACCTTAGCACGCCTCCAGGCTTTGCAGAAGGCATCGCGGTGCATTACGAAAGCCAGTTCGAAGGAGGGGCAGGGCGGTTGCACTTTCCGTTCTTTGCCATGGAGTTTCGGGCTGCTATGGCTTCTAGGCAACCTTGGCGGTTGGCTCAGCTTTTAGAAGCTCCGGCGTATACTTGGCCCTTTGATCGGCACTACAAAGGAGGCGGGCATCTGTATGCTTATCTCCAGGAAAATGGGCACGCCGATTTTTTTGGGCGCAGTGCGCGTTGGTTCCACCGAATGCCGCTCACCGGTTTTGGCGTGGCCTTTTGGTATGGTACGCGAACGTTTCCAGCTACGCTGGGACGGCAGTTTCGTGAAAGGACACGCGCGCAGCTCCAAGCCGAATTGAAGGCGCGTGGGCCGTTCACCGCTGTGGAGATCATTCGCTCAGCGCCCGGGCTGATTTTACGTCGGCCTTATTGGCTGGATGCGCGCACGTTGGTCGTTTATGCTCAGGGTTACCGAACACGCCCGGGCTATTATCAAATCGATGTTGAAACAGGCCAGATGGTGCGTCTTCGGGCTTTTACTGCTACCGAAGACTATCGGTATGCCTTGGTGCCCGACCGTAAAGCTTTGCTCGTAGCTCGCTACGTACCCGATGTCTTACTCTCTGGACGCCTAACTGCTGAAGTGTACCGGCTTGCGCTGGACGGCCACGTTGAGCAGCTGACACGGGGCGGACGTGTTTATGCCCCTGTTCCAGCACCAGACGGTTCGATTTGGGCCTTGCAGAACGTAGGAAGTCACAACCAGTGGGTACGGATCAAGCCCGATGGCCGTGTTGAGCCGCTTTTAGCGTTTGACGCCGTGTTCTTTCTACAGCTTGCCCCATCGCCTACTGGTGATCGCGTGGCGGTGCTGCTGCACCAGCAGGGTCGGCAAGGTCTCTTTGAAGCACGTATAGACGCTGAGGGTCGGTTTCTACTCCGTCCTTGGCTAGCTTTTCGCCAGGGGGCCATTTACGACGTGAGTTGGAGCGAGGACGGTCGTTGGCTGCTGTTTACGGCTGATCCCGATAGCGTTCCGAACCTGTACGCGCTCGAAATCGCTACGGGTCGCGTGTTGCGGCTAACCAATGTGCCCTTTGGTGCTCTAGAGCCGACCCTCTCTCCCGATGGCAGATGGCTGGCTTTTATCCACTACCAGCACGAGCGCTATGAGCTTGTGCGCATTCCGTTTGCGCCTGAGGGTGCCTTGGAGGTGCCATCGGCATGGCTAGAGCCCTTTGCACTGGTCGACGCTCGGTTGGAGGGCACTGTGAGTCCTCATTTGGCGTCTGAAATTCGACCTTATCGCTCTTGGCGCTACCTGATGCGTCCACGTCTTGCTTATCCGATCTTTGCCCTAGCCCAAAAAGATGCAGAAGGTTATGGTAGAGGATTGGGTTGGGGTGGGGGACTAGGGCTTGCGGGTACCGATCCCTTAAAGCGCTGGGCTTACCAGGTGCAAGGCTTTTACCGGCAAGACCGGCTTTGGGGAGATTTTTGGCTAGCTTATGGAGGGTTGCCTTTTCGGCCTGGGCTTTACCTCTACGATTTGCCGTCAACCGCGTTGGTGCGTCGGCCTGATGGGTCGCTTTGGCGCGTTGGGCGAGAGCGGCGTGGAGCAGCGCTGGTGGCTAATTTGCCTGTGCTTTTTGAGTCTAACGTCTATAACAGCTGGGCGCTTTTGACCCTGCTGGGGCGGTACGAGTACGAGCGGCTTTTTGCGCACACGCAGCCGAGGAGCCCTGCTTTGCTGACCGATACGCGGTGGATGCTGGAGCCAATCGTTACCCTCAGCTTTCGCCTGCAGCAAAACTGGCGCGACCTCATGCCTAACCAAGGCATGAGCTGGACTACGCGGGCGCTGTGGGATCTTAAGCGCAGCAGGTTGCCGGTCCGCCAAGCCTACATGTCGCGTCTTTACCTGTATGTGCCATGGTTTGCGTGGGCGAACGTAAGTCTGCGTTTGGATGTCGGCCTGCTTTGGCAAAACCGTGGGGGAATTTATACCCTGACTACGTTTTTGCCGCGTGGGGAAGAAGATGCCTATCTAGAGCGCGGCCTGTTTGGCCGCGCCGGGCTGCTGAGCACGATGCCGCTATGGTTTGTAGATAATGGCTTGGTGTTGCTGCCGATCTACCTTGAGGCGCTTTACCTGTATGGCTTTGCCGAAACCCTACAGCCACTCCGTGGCCCTTCCAGTGAGCCGATGTTTAGCCTAGGGGGCGGTATAGGGGTGCAAAGCCGTTTGTTTTCTTATGTGCGGGTGGATTTGCGGTGGGGGGCCGCTTATCGGGTACGAGAGGGCCGCTGGCAGACGGTGTGGCGCTGAGTTTACTCTGATTGGAGCACTTCTGCGAGGGTTTGCAATACGTCTTCAGGTTTCCAGCGATTGCCTCGCCAGATGCGTGCAATGCGGCCATCGGGTGTAATGAGTGCCGTCGAAAGGTTGTGTACGATTTCAACCCCTTCGTCCTGGTAGTGCACGCCAAACTGCGTGGCTAGCTGACGAATGGTTGTGGTGTCGCCGGTGGCAAACGTCCAGCTTTGCGTGTCGGTCGTATAGCGTTGCGCGTAGCGGCGCAACACTGCAGGGGTATCGTGGGCTGGATCGAAACTGATGGTCAGCAGGCGTGCGCGTCCTGGGAAGTGTTGTTGTACGAGGGTTTGGAGTTTTTGAAAGTTTTCAGACATGCGGGGGCAAAAGTCTGGCACTGGGCATCGGGTATAAATAAAAGTTAGTACTACGGCCTGGCCTTTCAAATCGGTTGTACGTAGCGTGGTGCTGTCCTGGGTAAGGAGTGTAACCCCAGGGAGCGGGTCACCTTCTTCTAATAGGGGAAGCCCATGGAGCGTAGGTCGCTCGCCCTCGGCCAAAGTAAGCGAAGTGCCTGGGGGAAGGCGCCGGATGTTGGTGATCCACGAGCTGTCGCGTGTTACATGAAAAGTGAACTGAACGGCATCGCCCAGCGATAGGCTTTGGAGCGCAGTGGTATCGACCGTATGAAAGGGCATGGTCATTGCAGGCATGTAGCCAGGAACGGCTTCATGGGCGATAAACACCGTACGGCCATCGTCACCAAAACCCACAATGCGGCCGCGCATTTCGTAGGAGCGCGATAGTTGGCAACCCATCCATGCCAACAAGAACACCAGTAGAAAGCGGGGCATCACCGGGGCAGGGATCGTTTTATCAACCGTACGCTGTAGCAACCGAATGGATCAAAGCTCAGCTAAAAATTCAGGATCGGCGGCGGTAAAGGGCAGCAGCAATGGCTTCAAGAAGCTGCTTGCGGGTAAACGGCTTGGTTAAGTATTCGTCGAATCCAGATTCTAAGAATTGATGCCGGTCTTCGGGGCGCGCATAGGCCGTAAAAGCAATAGCCGGAGTGTCGCGATACGAAAACTTGGTGCGTAACTCACGGAGTAAATCGACACCGGTGCGTGTTTCGCCCAGGTTAATGTCCAGCAAAAGAATTTCAGCCGTGGCCTCTTGAGCCAGCCGAAGCGCCTCGTCGAAGGTAGCTGCCAGCAATACCTCGAATTGATCTTGGAGGAGATAGCGTAGCAAGATGCGCGTCTCTGGGTTGTCTTCGACGGCCAGCAGTTTGGGCTTAGGGGGAGGCATAGCGATACTGGAAAGTTCTTTTTGAAAAAAGATCGGCTTTTCGAAGCAGCACTTAATCCAGTTGCCATTGGGCGAGGAATTGCCACAGGCGTTTAGGGGTTCCAGTTAAGGGTTGGGTGATTCCGTAACGGACCTGAAGGCGTGCTTGTCGCAGTGGCCTAAGCTGCAGGCGCAGTAGCATGCGCTGCCCTTGGCTCGTTAAGGCGCTCAGTGCGGTGCTGTAGCGCAGGCTGGGTTCCAGCGTGTAGAGCACTAAGGAAGGCGTTGTGTTGAAAAACGTGAGCTGGGCATCGAGCTCGATGGGCGGGATTGGTTGCCAGCGAAGCAGGTGTTGCAGCAGCCATCCTCGACCTGTTGTGCTGTCGGTGCGCTGTACGTATTCAAGGCGTGTCTTAAGGTGCACGGTAGGACTGAAGGTATAACTACCTTGCCAACGGAGGGCCAAATAATGCAATGGTAGGGTAGTTTCAAGCAACGACCCGGCTGGTCCAGCGGCTTCGATGCGGCGAATGCTCTGGTGCAGGCGAAGTTGCAGGGAGCTTTCCAGCCAGGGACGTGGCCGGTAACGGAGCTGTATCCAACGCACCTGGCCACTAGCAGGCCAAAACATCCCGTAACGGGGCCACAGGTGACGGTAATGATCGACGGCGAGCTGGAGTTGCCAGGCTGGATCGAGCAGGAGTTCTAGGCCGCCATAGAGGCCTGTTTCCCCGCTTGGGGGGCCGCTGCGGGTATCGAACGGATCGCCATAAAGGCTAACAAAGCGTGTTGGAAAATGACGAAAAGCCAGTGTAGCTTGTGCAAAGCGCCCCAGCGAGCCTGATAAGTGGCCACTCAAGCCGAGCGGTCGTCCTGCTGTAGCTGCAATTTCTACGCCCAGCAGGGCTTGTCTGAGTGCGATTTGTCCAAAGGCTCCAGCTGCTTGGGCCACCCGGCCGCGCCAAGCATGGCGCTGATAAAGGGCAGGGGTAGGCTCCAGAGGCGAGCTCCAACGAACTTCGTAGACCACCAGTCCTGCTGAGAGTGTGGCTTTGGTGACCAAAAGTGCACCACCCTTTACATCAGCCCGGACCTGGCTTTTACGGCTTTGTTCTGCAGGTGTGCGATGCAAGCCAGAAGCTGGCAGGCTTACGATGCTTAAGAAAGGGGTTGCCACTGTGTCTAGGCGTGCGTCAAGCCAGCGTCGCGAGGCAAAGGCAGCCAGCGATACGCTAGGGGCTAAAGTGAACATGACGGCCAGGCCGCGGAAAAAGCGGGTCTCGTCGGTTCCGCTATAGGGGGTAAGGCCTGACCCCTGGCGCAGTGGGGTACGGGCTGCGGCCTGATAGCTGTCGATGGCAGGGAGCGACCAAAGCGTAAGCCCTAACCCCCAGCGCACGCTAAAATCCCCTAGAATGAGCCGGCGTAGGATACCGCTGCCTTCAAAAAGCAGAAACCCTACCGTGTGGTCGAAGCCATAAGTGCGCCTTTCAGGATCCCAGCGCAACGGTTCACCGGGGTCGTTTTCTAGCGTCAGGCCAGCCCGCAATGCCTTGTAGCTCAGGTGCAAACGCGTTTGCAGACGATAGGGAGGGCCAAGATAAGCTTCCTGGTGGGCCTCAGGATCATAGTCGAGCCGCTGGAGGAGGTAGCCTGTCAACCGTTGTGGGGAGGGAGGGGGATGTACCGTCAGGAAGGGCCGCAGTCGTTCTAGTAACTCCGGAGAAAAACCCTCGATGTGCAGCAGCTCTTCGAGGTTTTGCCACGGGCCATGCTGCTGACGGTAACGTACCAGGCGATGGGCTAGCACGAGGGAAAATCCGGGAAGCTGCGCCAGCGCTTCGGCTGTAGCCGTGTTAACGTTAAGGGGTTGCCGGCGGAGCTCTTCGAGCCAGGCGGCTAGGGCTTCGAGTCCTGCTGGATCGATAACTGCTCCTTCGAAGGCTTCTTCGAGCAAGCGTTGCAGGGTGTCAGCCGGCTGGGCTATTGCCGGCAGGACAAAAAGAGCAGGCAGCAGCAGACGCAAACAGCGCATAGCAGCCTTTTAGAGCCGAAGGGAAAGGGAAAGCGCTGGCGACCAGCCCAGCTGCGCATGATGTTCAGCGGCGATGTCGGCCTCTAGGGCTCCAAGGGCAATGCCAAAACCTGCTGTAAAACGTTCAGGGAGCGACCCACTACCGGCCCGCAGGGCCAAGACCGGCAGTGCCCAGACCTCGATGCCGACGCGAAAGTCAGGCGCAAAACGCATGGTCTGCAGTACATCAAGTAGAAGCTGGAAACGGTTTGAGGGCTGGTAAGCCAAGCCTATAGCCAACGTTTGGGGTAGCGCTTCGCGTCCAGCCCAGCGCGGGGCATTGACGTTGGTTGCTGCCAAACCTAGGGCCAACCAAGGGAAAACTTCAGCCTGCAGGCCTCCCCATATGCCTACAACCCCTGCCGAGCCGTAGCGTGTGAGGGCAACGTGCTGGTAGCGCAAGCTCAGCCCAAGGCGTAGCGGCCGCCGGCTTGCCGGATAGAAAGCCTTGGCCAAGCCGAGCCACAGGTGCGTTTCCCGAAAATCTTCAAAGCCAAACGTACGGACACCAAGGGCAAACGTTGCCGGCGAGGTTGGATGCACATAGGTGACTGCGCCTAAGCGCAACGCCTCTAGACCGTAGGCCTGGCTGACCATGAAGGACAGCATAGGGCGCTGGCAGCCTGCCCAGGAAGCAGGGTTTGCGTGCGCCCAAACCTCGGCACTCAGCGCCGTTGTCGCACCGGCCAGGGCTACAGCCCGCGCACCGCCTTCGAGCGTTTGCGCGTGAGTGATTCCCGCCCATCCTAGCGTAGCCACCACCAAAAGCCAGATGTGCACCTGTTTCAACATGACCCTTTTAAGAAGACACACCTTACGGTGTGGTGAAAGTCTAATTTGGCGCAATTCTTTTGGGAAACCCACGCCACAAGTAACCGTACGATACCGCGCTATGGCTTGGATGCGCTTATACCAATGGATAGGGATGTGGCTTTTGCTGCTCGGCATTGCCAGTGTAACTGGCGTGCGGGCACAAGAGCTGAACTGTACGGTTTCGGTCAACTATCAAAAGCTTCAAGGCTCACAGTACAATTACTTGCGTGAGCTGGAGGACCAAATCCGGCGCTACCTAAACGAGCGGCGCTGGACAGACGACGCGTTTCAGGATATCGAGCGGGTTGATTGTACCCTGCAGGTCTTTTTTGAAGAGGCAGTCACGCTTACGCGCTTTCGGGCACGCCTGGTGCTGGCTACACGCCGACCTATTTATGGCACGCTGCAATACACAACGGTGCTGCAACTCAGCGATCCAAACTGGGAGTTCGAATACCCGCAAGGCACGCCGCTGATTTACAATCCAGAACGCTTTGACCCGTTAAGCTCGGTACTGGATTTCTACGCGCTGGTGATGCTGGGTTACGATTACGATACGTTTAGTGAACTGGGCGGCACACCGCTGTTTGAGCGGGCACGGCGAATTGCTGATCTAGCCCAAACTGCCGCAAACAGTGGTTGGAACCCGATAGGAGACGATCGAAGCCGGGTAGCTTTGATTACCCAATTACTTGATCCGCGATACCGACCGCTACGTCAGGCCTATTTTCAGTATCACTTTAACGGCTTAGACCATTTCCTACAAGATCCTGATCAAGCACGGGCAGCCATTCTCGAAACGCTACGCACCATAGAACGGCTAAACCAAGAATTGGCCCGATCATATATGATGGACTTGTTTTTTGCCGCCAAGTATCAAGAGCTAGCTGCAGTGTTTTTGGGGTCGCGCTTTCAGCAGGAGGCTTTTGTGTTGCTAAGCAACCTGGACCCCGCACATTTGTCGGAATACAACAAACTGGCACAATAAACGTGCAGCAAAGGAATGTTTTTGTATTTTATTGGAAGCGGTTCCAGATTCGTTTTATATAAACCCAGTTGAAGTTATGCCGCGTAGACCCAGACCCAAATGGCCGGCTGAAATTAACGGCCATCGTTTGCACCCGGAAAGCTTAATGATGAGTTACGGCTACCGACCCGAATGGTCGGAAGGAGCGCTCAAGTGCCCTATCTTTCAAACTTCGACGTTTGTTTTTCAGTCTGCAGAAGAGGGTAAACGCTTTTTCGAGCTGGCCTATGGATTGCGTGAGCCGCAGCGGGCGGAGCAGCTTGGGCTCATCTATAGCCGTTTGAATAATCCCGATCTCGAAATTCTCGAAGATCGGCTTACGCTTTGGGATGTTGAAGCTGAAGAAGCTGCCGTCTTTCAGAGCGGCATGGCTGCCATTTGTACGACACTGCTCACGTTTTTGCGTCCTGGCGATGTGGTGCTGCACAGTGAGCCACTCTATGGAGGTACCGACTACCTGATCAAACGCATCTTACCCGAGTGGGGTATTCAGCCTGTGGGTTTTCTAGCTGGAGCTTCGGAGGAGGAAATCCGCGCGCGCATTGCGGCGGCGGGAATAGCTGACCGGATTCGGGTACTGTATGTCGAAACACCGGCCAACCCGACCAATCGGCTTGTGGATCTCCAAGCTTGTGCACGCATTACTCGAGACTTGGGGCAATCAGCGCGGCCCGCATTGCTCCTGGTCGACAACACCTTTTTGGGGCCGCTTTGGCAGCATCCGCTTAAGCATGGGGCTGATCTTGTGCTCTATTCGGCGACCAAGTACATTGGGGGCCACAGTGACGTTATTGCTGGAGCTGTTTTGGGCAAAAGTGAGCTTGTCAAGGCGATTAAGGCCACGCGTACGTTTACCGGTTCAATGGCCGAGCCGTGGACAGGTTGGCTGCTGCTGCGCAGCTTAGAAACCCTCAAAATTCGCATGGAGCGGCAAGCCCGTAATGCCCATCGCGTGGCCGACTTTCTGGCTGAGCACCCCAAGGTAGAAAAAGTCTACTATCTGGGCCATTTGCAGCCGAGTGACCCCCAGTGGGAGGTCTTTCAGCGCCAGTGTGAAAGCCCAGGTGCCATGATTTCGTTTGAAATTCGGGGAGGAGAGGCCGAAGCCTTCCGATTTCTAAATTGCCTGAAGCTGATTAAGCTAGCAGTTAGCTTAGGAGGCACTGAATCGCTGGCCGAGCATCCGGCGACGATGACGCATGCCGATGTCCCCCCTGAAGAGCAGCGGCGTATTGGGATTCGAGAAAATCTTGTGCGGCTTTCTGTAGGGATCGAGCATCCAGCGGATCTGATCTTAGATCTAGAGCAGGCGCTGGAGGCTGTTTAAAAGACTGGTTGTGCGAAAGGGGGGACTCGAACCCCCACGGCCTTGCGGCCACGAGATCCTAAGTCTCGCGCGTCTACCAGTTCCGCCACTTTCGCGTGCTTTACACATTGCCCTTAAATATATTCCAGTTGTTGGGCAGGTTCCAATACGCTGCTCAGAGCTTTCGATGAACTATTGTTGCAAGACCATGAAACGCGTAGATGGGCTACTCATCCTGAGCCTGATCTGGTTTTGGGGATGCGCAAGCAGTCGTCCCTCTGCTACTGTTCCTGCGGTTTCTTCCACGGCGCCCCCACCTCCTGCCGTAGTACCTGAGGTGCTGGCGTCGGGAGCAGCTGTGTTGGCTTCCGACACCGTGCAGGCTGGGCGTTTTGACAACGGCAAGATGTGGACGTTTGAAGATCCGCCGATCGCCTATTTTGCCGAAGCCTATGGTTTTCGTCCCGATTCGAACTGGTTTCGCGAGGCACGTTTAGGGGCACTTCGCTTACCGAACTGCTCTGCTTCTTTTGTGTCGCCTAATGGTTTGGTGATGACCAACCACCACTGCGCCCGCGAAGCCATTGTAGCAGTCAGTCAGCCTGGAGAAAACCTGCTAGACCATGGATTTTATGCCCGTTCCCTTGCCGAAGAGCGCCGGGCTGAGGACTACTATGTCGACCAGCTCATTGAAATCCGGGACGTGACTCATGAAGTCTATGCGGCACTGGAAGGCGCTGAGACCGATGCCGAGCGGGCTATGGCCCGCCAGCAAGCCATTGAAGCGCTTGAGCAACGCCTTTTGGAAGAAAAAGGCGGTGAGGAAGCAGGCTATGTAGTCGAGGTTATCTCGCTTTACAACGGCGCAAAATACTCAGCGTATATTTTCCGGCGCTATCGCGACTTGCGGTTGGTAATGGCACCTGAGTTGCAATTGGGATACTTTGGTGGCGATCCGGACAATTTTACCTATCCGCGCTATGCGCTCGATGTGACGTTTTTCCGGGTCTACGACGAAAATGGCCGGCCAATGCGCACGCCACATTACTTCCGCTGGAGCCAGGAAGGGGTTAAAGAAGGGGATGCTGTTTTTGTGATCGGTAACCCTGGTTCCACGAGTCGCTTGCAAACCGTGGCGCAACTTGAGTTCCGGCGCGATGTGCTGGAGCCAGCCATTTTGCGGTTGATCCAGACGCGCATGGCTGCTCTTCAGGAGCACCTACAAGGGCTACCCGAGGGCTCGGAGCGTGAGCAGGTGCGCAATGACATTTTCTCGCTCAGCAATGCCGAAAAGCTCTACACAGGCCGTGTTAAAGGCCTGCGGGATCCTTACATTATTGCCCGGCGGCGTGATGCGGAGCGTCGCTTTCGCGAAGCGTTGCAGCGCGATTCAACATTGGCGCAAACCTATGATCCCCTATTTGACCGAATGGCTGAGCTCGTTCGTCAGCAGCGCACGTATGCGACGGAGCTTCAGGCTTTTCTCGGATTTAACCCGGGCAGTAGCCTAAGCAGTACGGTGGAGCGCCGCGCTATTTTGGCGTTTATCTACGCTAGCCGAAAGCAGGTTGGAGCTTCGGAGGAGATGCTCGCTGAGCTGCGCCAGCAGATCCTTAGCGTTGAAGACCAGCCCAAAGGTGTGCAATGGCGCTACCTCAAAGCGCGCCTAGAGGACTTTGTGCATTACTTTGGAGCCAGTAGTCCAGTAGTGCAGCAAATCCTGCAGGGGCGGGATCCTGAAGAGGTTGCCCAGCACATTGTGGCCCATTCGGTCTTGGCCGATTCGGCGCAAGCGGCGCAGGCGCTGGCCTCTGGCACGCTTACGCTGGAGGATCCGGCCGTTGCCTTGGTTGCAGCAGTATGGCCACGTTTCCAAGCGTTCCAGAGCGCCTGGGCAGGGATCTCCGCGCAGCAGCAGGAGATCGCCAGCCAGCTTGGACGGGCGCGTTACGAGGTCTATGGTACTGCTGTACCTCCCGATGCTACCTTTTCGTTGCGCATTGCCGATGGGGTGGTCAAAGGCTACACCTACAACGGCACGCTAGCGCCCCCATACACAACGTTTTACGGGTTGTACGACCGCTACTACGCTTTTGGCCCAGCCACCGATTGGACGCTGCCAGAGCGCTGGCTCCATCCCTCAGAGACCTTTGACCGTTCTACCCCGCTGAACTTTGTGGCTACGGCCGACATTATCGGCGGCAACTCGGGCTCTCCTGTCATTAACGCCAAGCTTGAAGTGGTGGGATTGGTCTTTGATGGCAACATCGAGAGCTTACCTGCCGATTACATCTATCTGCCCGATCGAGGCATGCGGGCAGTGGCAGTCGACGTGCGAGGCATCTTGGAGGCGCTTGACGAGATCTATGATGCTGATCGTTTGGTGCTGGAACTGACCACCGGGGAGGTGGTCGGCACTGAAGAGGAAGCCGATGCGCGCATGAGCCAGAAGGCACCGTGAAATTTGCTATAGCACATCGCTTAGGGCTTTGGGGGCTCAGCTTTACGCTGGGCCTCCTGAGCCTGCGCTGCGCTGGTCCGCGTGAGACGGCGCGACTGGTCGACGTGCCGCCGCTGGTAACCGAAGTCGATACGACTTCAGCTTCGGTACGCGCAGAGGCTTCGGATGAGCGGATACCCGATACCGTACGTGCTGGGCGTTTCGATTGGGGGCGGCTCTGGACGTTTGAAAATCCCCCTCTGGACTATTGGGAGACAACCTATGGTTTTCGGCCCGATTCGGCCTGGTTGGCCCAAGCTCGCCTGGGAACGTTGCGCCTGGTTTTTGAAAGCGGCCGCTGTACGGGGGCTTTCGTTTCGCCTCATGGACTGGTGGTAACCAATCATCACTGCACCTGGGAGAGTCTCGACCGCATTGAGCGCCCTGGCGAGGCCTTGCTGGAGCAGGGTTTCTATGCCGATTCGCTTGGCGACGAGCGACGATTGCCCGGCGTGTATGCAGAGCAGCTCCTAGAGGCTCGCGACGTAACCGAAGCCATTGTGCGCGGCTTAGATGAAATCCGCGACGACGTAGAACGAGAGCGTCTACGTAATCGTCGCATAGAGCGTCTCAAGCAACAACTGACCGCAGAAGCACGAGGGCGAGACACCACGCTGCAGGTTGAGATCGTATCCCTCTATTATGGTGCGCGTTATACAGCTTATACTTGGCGTCGCTATTACGACGTGCGGCTGGTGATGACGCCCGAGCTCCGCATTGGGTATTTTGGCGGTGACTTTGACAATTTTACGTATCCACGCTACAGCTTTGACGTCAGCTTTCTGCGCATCTATAATGCGCATGGTCAGCCACTGCAGAGTCCATGGCATTTTCCCTGGAGTACGGAAGGTGCTCAGGCGGGGCAGCTGGTTTTTGCCATAGGCAATCCCGGGCCTACGCAACGCCACACCACAGCCAGTCAGCTTACGTTTGCGCGCGACTACACGTTGCCTCAGCGGCTTCGGCTGTTGCGCCGAAGGGCGCGTGTGTTGGAAACCTATGTGCAGCAGTATCCCGATTCGGCCGACCACTACGGATTGCGCAGCGTGTATTTTGCCATCAGGAACGCGATCAAGGCTGCCGAAGGGCAGCTTGAAGGCTTGCGCGATGCCTACCTTTTGGCCCGAAAAAAGGCTGCCGAAGATTCGCTGCGGCAAGCCATGATGCGTAGCGACTCGCTGCGCAACCGCTATGGCAATCTGTTTGCGCAGCTTGAGATACTCCAGCGGAGTAAGGCTGCAGCGGCCTCGCAGGCTGCTGCTTTTGAATTCTTCGGCTCCAGCACGCTGTTGAGTTCACATATTCTGCTGCGGGCCCTCTATGGCTATGCCTATGAGCTGATGCGTCAGCGGGGTGTTTCACCCGAACGCCTAGAAGAAGTGCGCAAAGAGGCCTTACAAATTCGAGACTGGCCCGATTCGGTGGAGGTGGGATACATCACGGCGCGCTTGGAAGAGCTGCGCGACTATTTAGGGCTCCAGCACCCAAGTGTGCAGCAGCTTTTGGGGAATCGCACGCCGGCCGAAGTAGCTCGCGACCTGGTAGCCCGCAGTGCGCTTAAGGATTCCAGTAGTTTTGCCCGGTTGCTCAAAGAAGGGTACCTGCGCAGCAAAGACCCCTCTGTGCCCGTTATCGAAGTGCTTGGACCTCTATACTTTACGCTAGGGCAGCAACTGGATCAGCTCGAGGCGCGGGAGCGCTATCTTAATGCCCGCCTAGCTGCGTTGCGTTTTCATGTTTACGGCCACCTTGTGCCGCCCGATGGCACGGGAACGCTGCGCATTGCCGATGGCCGCATCGAAGGCTATCCGTACAACGGCACGCTGGCGCCAGCGTTTACCACGTTTTTGGGGCTTTATGACCGGTTTTACAGCTTTGAAGGACGTGGACCCTGGAATCTGCCTGCCCGATGGCTAACGCCTTCAGAAGCCTTTGTGCGGGCTACGCCCTTTAACCTAGCGGCCAGTACCGATATTTCGGGGGGCAGCTCCGGTTCGCCTCTGGTTGACCGCGATCTGCGCTTGGTAGGCGTGGTGTTTGACAGCAATATGGAAGGTCTGGCGGCTGAATATCTTTATCTGCCCGAGCGCGCCCGAGCTGTAGCTGTTGACAGTCGCGGCGTGCTTGAAGCGTTACGCCATGTGTATGGAGCCGACCGGCTGGTGGTGGAGCTTGTCACAGGACGGTTGCTTGAGGCTGAGTCCGCTGTTGAAGCTACTAGGCCCTAGCTGCTTTAAGAAGGGCTACAATTGTAGGTGTGATGTCGCGCAAATCACGCGCATGCCGAAAATGCATAGCCCCTTGGCCCCAAGCTGCCAGCGGTACAGGGTTGCGTGTGTGCGTGCGCGCACGCAGGTCTTCTAAATTGCCGTGATCGCTGGTGACCAGCAAGAGTTGTTGCTTGGGGTCCAGCAAGTCCAGCAGCGCCGCAAAAAATCGATCCAGTGAAGCAAGCACGCGATAAGCTTCAGCCATATCTTGGCTATGGCCGGCCTGATCGGTGAGAAAGTACTCCAATAGCGTAAAGGCATGGTTTGTGGCTATATGCATTAGGCGGTGGGCTGCTTGGGTTTCATCAATGACTGTAACCATAAAGCCGGCGTCGCGGAGCCTTTGTCCTGTTAGATCGGCGGCTAGGGCGTTTCCCTTCGCCAGGGCTTGCAGATCCCGAAGCATGACACCAGCCTCTAAGCAGCAGCGTGCTGTTACATTCCAGCGATTGCGCATGCGTGCCTGCGTAAAAAAGGTTGGGGGATAAGCATTGACAAAGGCAACGCTGCGCTGGCGGTTTTGCAATCGTCGAAAAACGTTGTAGCGGGCTAGCACGCTGTGTGTGCGTGAGTGCGGATAGGGTCCGTAATGCCGGCCTGCGATGCGGGCACAGTTAAATCCGGTTAGCAGCGTGGCCTGTCCAGTGCCACTTTGGGGCAAGCCTGCAACGCCCAAGGTAGCGTCGATAGGCAAAAAAAGCTGTGTGCTACCAAAGCGTGGCCGTGTTTCTAGGCTCCAGGCTTGACCACCAGCAAGTTCCATTAAAGCAGGCCAGCGAAAGCTGCTCAGGGGGTTGCGTGCATGCACGGGCCCTAGGCCAACCCCATCGAGAAACACCCATAACACCTGAAGCAGCGGTTTCATGATGGCATCAGGGCGCGGCGGGCTGCTTCGACGACCCATTCAAAATCTACCGCATCTCGGACAGGATGTACTTCGGGCAGCGTGCGGGTACTGATGCCAAAGACAGGGCGATTGGCTTGAATGGCCCATTCAAGGGCCCGTTGCTCTGGCGTTTCCTCGCGGGGTTCTACAAACACTACGGCCTGGGCTAGTGCAGCTTGCACTAGGGCCCGTTGTTCGTCCCGTGTGTCGCTGGGCGGTTGCTCCATAAGAAATGGGGACAGCAAAAGTCCCCCAGCACGTAACGTGGCTGTTGCGACCGGACGAATTGGCGGCAGCAACTGGGCTAAGCCGGCGTTGGTCACCATAATGGCAGCTCGAGGTGGAGCAGCGTTGTGGCAGAGCTTCTGCAAGGCTACGTCGAAGCCCGTAGTTGCTCCAGTAACCGGAATGCAGCCCGCGTCGATCGCATGTAACACGAGGTCTTGGGCCCGGTCGTAAGCACTTTCCGAAAGCGGTGGCCGAGCCAGTAAGGCAATGCGAGGCTGCTCGAGCACGTCTAAGTTACCGTAAGCGAAAAGCAAAAAAGGACGCCACTCGGGAGGTAGTGCTTCTAGTCCTGCAGGCCAGGCGGGGTCACTGGGGGTGAGGACGCGTATCCGCCGCGTGATCAGATTCGCCAGCTCTGAGCGCGCTTGCGCCAGCTGCTGTTCCATAAGGCTGGTGTTGTAAAGAAAAGCAACCAAGCGCGCCGAAGCCGGCCGGTCGGCTAGGGCTTCCTGGAGCTTTTCGCGCGAATGCTGTTGGAGGGCATCGTAGCGCGACACATGCCGTACGAGCCAGCCTGCTGTGGCTGTATCGGCTTCAGGCAAGCGGGCCAGCGCCAACGCAAACAGTGTGGTTGCAGCCATAAGACAGTCAACATACAGTGTAATATAGAAACCCTTCGACAGTTTGCCTATAGTTTCTATTGAGGCTTATTGCCTAACATAGTATCGTCGATACTCATCAAAAGCAAAGTTATGTGGCAGGCATTCTGGCAAGCCATGCGACGCTGGTGGCAGCAGGAAAACGCAGGAGACTGGGCGCTAGTGCTTAGTGGTGGTGGAGCGCGTGCAGCGTATCAGGCTGGCGTCATTCGTTACGTTGCTGAGGCATTTCCAGACAGGGCATTTACGATTTTGGCTGGCGTTTCCGCAGGAGCTATCAACGCGGCCCAGCTCGCTAACCACACCGGCACGTTCCCTGAGGCAGCTGAACGGCTTGTGCAAACCTGGCGGGCCGTGCGTCTTGAAGATGTCGTGGCGCCCGTTTCGCGCTGGCAGGTGTTGCGCACGCTGCTTCGGCGCGCCCGGGACGACGACCAGCCCTTGCCTGAAAACACGCTGCGCGGCTTGGTGGATAATGCGCCTTTACGGGCTTTTTTGAAACGCCACTTGCAAACCACAGACGGTCGGCTGCACGGCGTAGCCTTCAATCTAAAACGAGGTACACTACGTGCTTTTGCGGTTACAACCACGAACTACTCGACGGGGCAGTCGGTCACCTGGGTCGAAGGTCGTAACATTGAAAACTGGGAGCGCCCCGACCGCCGTGGGGTGCAAACCGAGCTGACCGTTGAGCATATTTTAGCCTCAGCGGCCTTGCCTTTTGTCTTTCCAGCCATTCGACTGGGGGATGCTTGGTATGGGGATGGTGGTATTAGCCTGCTCACGCCGCTGGCCCCAGCGATTCACTTAGGAGCCGACGCAATCCTGGCCATTTCAACACGTTATAAACGCACCCAGGAAGAGGGGAACGCGCCTGATGTGGTGGGTTATCCACCGGCTGCACAAATACTGGGCATGTTGCTCAATGCCATCTTTTTAGACACGTTCGATCAAGATGCGGCCATGCTGGAGCGCATTAACCGATTGGTACGGCAGCTTCCACCACATCAGCGGCAAGGGCTGCGGCCGGTTCGGCTTTTGATCCTCAGGCCATCGGTCGACTTAGGCAAGCTAGCAGCCGAGTATCCTCCACCTACGCAGGGGGCGCTTCGCTTTTTAACTTGGGGCTTAGGCGCGACCGAGACGAAAACGCCTGACTCGCTTAGCATGATGCTATTTGAGCCGGATTATATTGCGCGATTACTAGAGATCGGCTATGAAGACGCTCGCCGGCAGCACGATCACCTTGCGGAATTTTTGGAAAGAGCGCCACGGCGCCCTCCCGGCAATGGGCATGCAGAAGCTTCCCTGGTGTTCAGCGGTGCGCAAGCACCACGCGTAGCCCAATAAAGGCAGGGGGTGAAGCAGGGGTTTCCCCGGTGCGGGGATCGCGTGCGGTTACGGCTGAGGCACCCCAGGGAATGAGTCGACCTCCCACGTCTACAGCCCATTCGGCTACGTTGCCATCCAGATCGTACAAAAGGGGTGCTTGGGGATCTTTGGCGTTTCCAGGGGGACGCGAGCCTACCGGCATCAGCAGCTCGTCAGGTCGAATCGTGCTAAGCACTGCTTCCAGTTGCTTGTGCTCGTCTGGATTGGGTGTGTAGCCGAGCCAGTAAGTTAGCGTGTTCTCTGATGGTCCAGCCAGCTGCTGGAGTTTTTCCAGCTCCCGCTTTGTCGGTAAGCGATAGGGCTGGCCTGTTTGGCGACGCAGCCAGGCTACGTAGGCTTGGGCTTCCTCAGCCGAAAGACCATTGGCCGGATAATTTTCGGTTCCAGGCGGTACTGGATAGGCTGCATGGAAAGCACGAAACTGCGCCCGCGTGATTTCAAAGCGGCTCACTTGTAGCGTATCGCCTAGCATGATCATTTCCGGAAGCAGCAGCCCCTGATGTTCTACTCCATAGCGGCCGTCTTTGGTGCGTGCAATAGCTCGAGCGCGCAAGCGTAGCGTCAAAGGAGCGTCTTCGGGAAGGATACGCTGGCGCAACCGTAAGTCTATCGGGTTGCGCCCAAATAGGTACATGTCGGCCCAAGCCAGATCTTCTTCCATTTTGCGCTTCTGGTGGGAGGGGCGTTGGAAGCTATGGGGTTCGCCGGGATACAGCAGAAAGCGCACAGGCGCTTTACCCAGTTGCTGGAGCGCCCGGTAGTGCTGCCAGCCCTGTTCGGTAGGTACGGCTGTGTCTTGGTCTCCAAAATGGATGAGCGTGGGGGTAACTACCCGATCCAATCGAAAAAGCGGACTTTTGGCAATATAGTGCTCTAAGCGCTCCCAAGGTGGTCCCCCGAAATAGGAGTCGTCAAAGCGTACGCCAAAGGCACAGTTGCCATAGTCTGAAATCCAGTTCACGTTGCCAGCACCCGGCATAGCCACCTTAAAGCGTTCAGGATAGGCGACCGTTAGGGCAATGGTCAGGATAGCGCCATTGGACCAACCCATGACGCCAAGGGAGTCGGGATGGACAAGCCCTTGGCTTACCAGGTGCTCAATGCCGCGGATGATGTCGGGCAATTCCAGTTCGTAATACCGGCCTTTAATAGATTCGACGAACTTCAGTCCGTGGTGGCCGCTGCCGTGATAGTTAGGGCGCAGCACAAAGGCACCCCGCTGCGCCCAAAGCGGAGGATAGACGGTCCAGTCCGCTCGCCAGGCATCCAGGTCGACGCTGCTGGGGCCTCCATGAATGACCACCATGAGGGGGTAGCGGCGACCTGGCTGATAGTTGAAGGGCTCATAGAGAATACCGTTTACCGTGTCGCCTTCGGCACCCTCCCAGTAAATGACTTTCGCGCGGGGAAGGGGATGGTTCTGCAGCTGGGCATTTAGCCGTACAAAAGGCCGCACTTCGCTTAACCGTCCCTGGCGATACGTGCCTACGAGGTATTGAGGTAGGGAATCTGCGCGAGAGTACACAAAGGCGATGGTGCGGCCATCAGGACCAATGCGAAGAGACGTGCTGTAGTGTAAGCGTTCGTCTGAAACCGGATAGGCTTGCCAGCCATTGGCCCCTTGGGCATAGAAGCGAGATTGCATGCGTGGGCCATGGGCAAGCTGCACGTGCACGCCCCCTTCGGCCACTTGGTATCCACCGTAGCCCACGCCTGCTTCCCAGGCTAAGGGCACTTCGGCATAGGTGCGTGTGGCTAGGTCAAAGTAGTACAGCTTGGTGATTCCGGCACCTTCGTTTTCTGGGTCAGAAGCAAATTCGTCACTAGCGTAGAAGCCCTTGCCGTCAAGCGCCCAAAGAAACCGCTCCGGATCAAAATAGCGCTCGGTGAAAATTTCGACTGTTTCCTGCCGTTCAAGATCCAGCAGGTACTGGCGTGGCTGATGGCGCGCATCGGCATCGACCGGATGGGGATCAATGCTGTAGACGATATAGCGTCCGGTAGGATCGATCGCAAACTCCAAAATCTTGCCAGTATTCTCTGTGATACGTTCCATTTTTTTGGAGCTAAGCGATAGGCTAAAAAGCCGAACCGGGTAAAACTCCGTCGTGTCTTCGACGGCCTGGGCGTCGTCTTTTTGTTTTTTGCGCTGCTGTTCGCTGAACGTGATCGTTTCGCGAGCGGCAAGAATGATGCGCGAGCTATCACGCCAGGCAAAGTCTGTTACCGGTACCTCTAGTTCGGTTAGACGATAGGGTTCTCCGCCGAAGGTGTCTAGTAGCCAAAGCTGGCGTCCTGCGGCCTTGTCATTTTCGCTGGTCTTTCGGGAAGAGAGAAAGGCGATATAGCGCCCGTTGGGGCTCCAGCGCCCATGCTGGTTGTCGCCGCTGCGGGTAAGTTGTACGGTTAAGGGTAGTCCGTCAGGTCCTTTGCGATCGAGATAGGTCAGAAACAAGTCGGTTTCAAAGCGATCCTTTTCTAGGTTCGCTTTGCGGCGCGTCCAAAGCAGCCGCTTGCCATCGGGCGAGATTTCTAGGTCCGAGAGCGTTTCTTGCTGCAAAATGTCCTCTATGGTCCAGGTCTGTCGCGGCTGCGCTTGTCCAGAGAGGGCAAAAGTTAGCAGTAAAACAGCCCCAGCAAAGAGTTTGGGTAGCATGGTTGCATCTAGTCTATGGCAGCTTCTAGGGTATGGTGGAGCCACTGGCAGAGATAAAGAAAAAAGGCTTTTGCATTGAAAGGTGCGCCGGGCCCTAGGTGAAGACCGATTTGGCGTAGGTGATCGGCCGGCAGCGTCCCCATAAAACGACCCCAGCGGGCACTGCGCACCGCTACGTAGCCATCGTTGCGTCCTTCGTGCCGATAGATGTATCGGGCTAGGGGTGCAATGCAAGGGGTAATGGGCACATTGGTGCTGGGTCCAGCCATGCCCGCCCAAGAGATATAGTGCACGTCAGGATGATTAGGCACCTGTGGGTTGAAGATCTCGGTGACGTAAGCAGGAGTCAAGCACTCCAGCGCTTCCAGTAAGGCGGCAGGTGCTTCAGGGAGCACCCAATGACTTAAGCGGTGCGCCAGTTGGGCAACCAAACGTTGGGTGAGTGCAGGACGCTGCAGCAGCAAGTATGCTAGTGAAGAGCCGTGATGGGGGGTTGAAAGCGTAATAAGCGCGGTCACGTGCCGATAACCATCTAGGCAACTGATGAGGTAACGGGCGTCCAGTCCGCCCATAGAATGAGCAATCAGGTGGACTTTAGGTGCACGCGTTGTTTCGAGAAGGGCTTGCAGATGACGGCTCCAGAAATGGGCGCGTTGCGCAATGGGGGCATAAGGAGCGACTACGGGGGCATAGGCTCGAATGCCATAGCGGCATAAAAAACGCGCTATAGGCTCAAGCTGGCCTTGACGGCCTATCAGGGGAAGGGCACCTAAGCCGTGAAGTAAAAGTACCGGATAGCGAAGCCATGGCACACCGGTTTTCATATAGGGCCATGAGATTTAAGGCGTGCTGCCTATAGCCTTTTGGGCCAGTTCATGATAGAAGGCTTGTAATACATAAAAGGCTTGCTTGCGCTGCCCGCGATCCGAGATAACGCCTTTGCGGTTCCAGTAGTCTTGAATTTTCGGCAAAGGGCGTCGTGGAGAACGGAAATCCTTCAGAATCCAGGGTGAGGTACCCACAAGGAATGGAATGCGTTGCAGCATAGCGATTTGATGCCGATAGAGCTGGGCCTGGTACTCCTCGGTCCAGATTTGCTGGGGCGATCCGTGATAGCCGGCGCGGGCATCGCCACCCCACTCACTCATGATCAGCGGTTTGTTGTAGACGCTTTGCCACACAATGCGGTCGGCTTTTTCTGGTGGGCCGTCGTACCAACCAATGTATTCGTTATTGCCCAGTACGTCCAAGTAGGCACCCAGCTCGTCGTCGATCACGATTGTGGAATCGTTGATGTAGCGGTGCTCGAGTGCGGCTGTTACCAGTCGTGTAGGATCTAGACGGCGTGCTTCTTCGATAAGCGTTTGTAGGAAATGTAAGCGTGCTTCCCCCCGGGGCGTTTCATTGGCTACCGACCAAAAGATGACGGCTGCACGGTTTTTATCGCGCGTGATCATCTCCTGAAGCTGCTGTTTGGCCAGGGCCAGTGTACGCGGATTATCCCATTGGATGGTCCAGTAAACCGGAATTTCTGCCCATACCAGCAGCCCCATAGCCTCGGCTGTGCGCACCATCGCTTCGTTGTGTGGATAGTGGGCCAACCGCACAAAATTGCAGCCTAGCTCACGCGCCCAGCCCAGCAGCACGCGCGCGTCTTCTTCAGAGAAAGCCCGTCGTCCTGCAAAAGGAGCTTCTTCGTGGATCGAGATGCCACGTAAGAAGATGGGACGCCCGTTTAGTAAGAGTTGTGTACCCCGGGCTTCGATGGTTCGAAAGCCGATGGTGTCTATCAGAGTTTCGTAAGGGGTGATGAGTTCGACCCGGTAGCGTCGGGGATGTTCGGGGCTCCAGTGCTCTATATTGTCGGGAGTGCGCAGCCGGAACGTACCCCGACCGTTGGTATCGGGCTGGATCGTGTGCGATAACCCCAGCTCAGGCAGCTGCAGCGTTACCGCAAGCGTACGTTCTGGGCCGTCAAGCTGCACCCAACCGGCAAGGTAGGTGGGGTCTGCAGGATCGAGTTGCACAAAATAGTCGCGCACAAACGTGCGGGGCGTTTCGATCAGGAGCACATGGCGCGTCAGCCCCCCATAGTTCCACCAGTCCATGTTGTCGGTGGGCACGCCATCAGGACGGCGGCGGTTGTTCACATAAACCACCAGGTCGTTTTTGCCGTTGCGAACGCGCTGCGTAATCTCAAAATTGAACGGGGTAAAGCCCCCTTCATGGCGTCCTAATTCTTGGCCGTTAAGCCAAACGATAGCTTCGTAGTTAGCTGCGCCAAAGTACAGAAACAGTCGCCGGTCGGCAGGGAGCGTGTAGGAGAAAGTGCGCTGATACCAGACGGTACCTTCGTAGAAAAGCAGTTCGGCGCGCTGGCTGTTCCAATCGCCAGGCACTTCAAGGCGTGGTGCTTCCTCGAAGCTGTACTCAATGCGATCGGCTGGGTGCTGCGGCCGTTGGTTTCGAAAAAAACCATGAGGATCGGGCGTGTTACGGTAGGTACGGTAGCCGACGTCAAAAGGGTCGACAATCGCTGCCCAGCTTCCATGGAGCGATGTGGTTTGCCGGCCCTCTACGTTGATAAGCAGTGGCGTGGGTTGCGCGTAAGCCGAAACGACCAGTAGGAGTAACCCAAGGCCAATATCCATGGCTTTAACCGATCCAGTGAGGTCAGGGACAGCTGAAGCCTACGTAATTTTTCTGTTGGAATCAATGCGCTACTGTAGCACCCAAAGTAGCAAGGCTACGGCAAGGGGGACGCGCAGGTTGTCGTTGAGGGGTAGCGGCAGCACTTCCAATGCGGTGGCCAGTAAGGCAGCTGCCAAACCGTGCATAAAAGGTATGGGAAAGAAGCTGGCTGTGATCAGGGCGGCACCAAAAAAAGCCAGCGATCCTTCAATCGTGCGATGACTGCCTGGCCAGTGGTGGCGACCAAAGCGAAGACCGATTACGGCTGCAGCCGCATCGCCGACCATAAAAATGGCAAAGGCTGTAGCGGCTAGGGGGAGGGGAAAAAGTGTAGCTAGCAGAGCACTGGAAAGCAGGACCCAGCTAGCACCGTTGATCACGACGGTACGATTGGCCGGAAGCTCCTCCGGACGCATCATATAGCCGAAGAGCTTTTGGATGAGGCGATGAAAGGCTGGCCAAAAGGCCCGAAGCAGGTCAGCACCTAAGGCTGCCAGCGCAAGGGGCCAAAGTATTACGAGGGCTGTTGGACGCGTTACGTGCAGCATGCCAATAGGGATACTAAGCGCCAGCAAGTGCAGCCCTTTTCGGAAAAGCTCGCCTTGGTAGGAAAGCACGCTGGAAGGAGACGTCTGAACCATAGGTCTTGAGCGCTACGTTCGGCCGATCAACGAAGGCTTCCCCTGTTAGGTTCATATTGCATAACCAGGGAACCCAGCTTGTCGTCTTGGAATAGGCCTGGCGGTTAAAGCCTTAAAAGCGTTTATGGCCAACGTTTCGCCCCTGAAAAATGATCTGCTCCTTCGGGCAGCGCGTCGCGAACCGGTTGAACGCACGCCAGTGTGGATCATGCGGCAGGCTGGGCGTTACCTGCCGGAATACCGTGCTTTGCGCGCCGAAGAGGCTTTCTTTGATGTAGTGCGCACGCCTGAGTTGGCTACCGAAGTGACGCTGCAGCCGTTGCGCCGCTTTCCACTCGATGCCGCGATCATCTTTTCGGATATTCTTGTTGTGCCTCAGGCCATGGGTCTGCGCGTCGAAATGGTTCCCGGTCAAGGGCCTTGCTTTTTGGATCCGCTACGCAAGGTTTCGGATTTGCGCCGCTTGCATCGGCCGGTGATTGAAGACGAACTGCACTACGTGCTTGAAGCCTTGAGGCTAACGCGACGGGCCTTGGATGGCAAAGTCCCCTTGATTGGTTTCTGCGGAGCACCGTGGACGCTCATGGCTTATATGATCGAGGGTGGAGGGAGTAAAACTTTTAGCCAAGCTAAGGGCTGGCTCTATGGTGCTCCGGAAGCTAGCCATCAGCTACTTTCGCTACTGACCGAGGTGCTGGTGGAATTTCTGACGGCACAAATCGACGCTGGAGCACAAGTGATCCAGGTGTTTGACTCTTGGGCTGGGGTGCTCAGTCCTGATTTGTACCGAACGTTTGCGCTTCCTTACTTGCGTCGGATTGCTGAAGAGGTGGGGAAAGCGCGGCCGGGCGTGCCGCGCATCGTCTTTGCACGTGGGGCGCATGCTACTTTGGATGAGCTAGCCGCGTCGGGCTATGATGTGGTAGGCATCGACTGGACCGTCGATCCCCGTCAAGCCCGGCAGATAACGCAAGACCGCGTTGCATTGCAGGGCAATTTAGACCCATGTGCGCTGTATGCCGACCTGAAGACGATTCGCCGGCTCACGCACCAGATGCTAGAGGCCTTTGGCCCGCGGGGCCACATTGCCAACTTAGGGCATGGGTTGCACCCTACGCACGATCCGGAGCACGTGCGGGCATTTGTAGAAGCTGTGCACGACTACATGCCTGTTGCGAACACGTGCGCTTGATGTGGGACAGCCTTAAGTATTGCTGAACCCAGCGTGGCCAGCCGTAAACTGAGACCCATGAACTAGCCCCTTAGCCAGCGCTGCACAACTCGGTAAGGTTGCGGTCTGTGGCGTGCTGCTAAACATTCAAGAGGAGTAGACAGGCCTGGTGCTTGAACGTGGTCCAAAGCTGCTCCGTTTTATGGGGGGTTGACCTGACTGAACGCGTCATGAGCTTGGAGATGTTGAAGCCGGAAGCTTTGCCGGTGCTGTACTACGACAATCACTTGCTGGTAATCAATAAGCCAGCAGGGCTGCGGAGTCAAGGAGACCGTAGCGGGGCACCAACGGTGCTATCGTTGGCTAAAGCCTGGCTGAAGATGCAATGTCACAAGCCTGGAAATGTATACTTGGGGTTGGTGCATCGGCTGGATGCACCCGTTTCGGGTGTGATGGTGCTGGCCCGCACTTCTAAGGCAGCCGCACGGCTTATGCAGCAATTTCGAGATCGTACGGTACAAAAAACCTACCTGGCGCTGGTGGAAGGAGAGCTTGAAGGGGGAGGCACTTGGGAAGACTATGTGGCACCGGCTGGCGAGAGCATGCGTCTGGTGCCAGAGTCGCATCCCTGGGGACGCCGAGCTGTGCTTCACTGGCAGGCCTTGCTGAGCCGAAATGGCCTGACATTGCTGCGTTTGGTGCCTGAAACCGGCCGTAAGCACCAGATTCGGGTTCAGCTGGCTTTCCGGGGATACCCGATTCTGGGCGATCGGCGCTACCGGTCACGCCGTGCTTTTGTCCCCCATCAGTTAGCCTTGCATGCCTGGCAGTTGCAACTTACGCATCCTACCCAGCGCATCCCTATGGCTTGGAGCGCCCCGCCCCCCGTTACCTGGAATGCAGCCTTTCGGCTGTCGATAGATCAGCTGCTGCGTTACTTAGAAGCTGAGGGTATTCGGTAGCCGGATGCTTCTGCTGCACAGATGGCTGCTGCCGGCACCACACATACGGCTTCCTGCCGGAAGGGGTCAACCACAATAGGAACGTGCAAGTAGGTTTCAAACTGGCCTGCTCCACGTTGAAACTGACGTCCAATAGCCTTACATAGGCGACGGTAGGCGGCTTGACCTACCAGAATATAGCGCGGCTCATAGCCTGCCTCTTGAAGTTGGCGGAAGCTGTCGTGGATGAACGGCAGGATCTCGTCGTCGTTTGGCGTATATTCCAAAATAGTCATCGCAAAGCACTCTACGTTGGTTATGATGGATGATCACGCCCGCGTCCGTCGCTTGCGCGAAGCACCCCGAACAGACCTTCCGATGGCGCACCGCGTGCAGCGTTTTGTTGAAGCCTTGCAGCGGCATATCTGTAAAGTTTTGGAAGACGTCGATGGTGCAGCGCAGTTTCGCCGAGATGTTTGGAAATACCGTGAAGGGGGCGGTGGGCTAACTTGCGTGCTTGAAAACGGGGCTGTTTTCGAAAAAGCCGGGGTCAATACGTCGGCCATTTGGGGACAGCTTGCGGATCAGGCAGCACGGGCTATTGGCGTGTCGCCTGCCCCGTTTTTTGCCACCGGCCTTTCGCTGGTGATTCACCCCCGTTCGCCCTATGTGCCTAGCGTACACGCTAACTTCCGGTATTTTGCCCTTGGTGAAGACCTTTTTCAGCCTCAGGATCAATGGTTTGGGGGCGGTGCTGATCTGACACCGTATTATCCGTTCTTAGAAGATGTGCAGCATTTCCACCGCGTTTGGAAAGCGGTTTGCGACCGCCACCCTGGGGTGGCTGACTATGCCCGTTTTAAGGCAGCCTGCGATGCCTACTTTTATCTACCCCACCGAGGCGAAACGCGTGGCGTAGGGGGCATCTTTTACGACTACTTACGCGACGACCCCGAAGGCGCCTTTTTCTTTACCCGTGAAGCAGGTAGGTCTTTTCTGCGGGCATATCTCCCTATTGTGGAACGACGTAAAGGTTTGCCTTATGGTGCGCGAGAACGCCACTTTCAAGCGTTGCGGCGCGGGCGCTACGTAGAGTTTAACTTGCTCTATGATCGGGGCACACGCTTTGGCCTAGAGTCTAATGGCCGTACTGAGAGTATTCTCATGAGCTTACCGCCTGAGGCGTGTTGGCAGTATGATTGGCGGCCTGCGCCTGGGTCACCTGAAGAAGCCGCAAGCTGGTATTTTCAACCCCGCGACTGGCTAATGCTCACAGAAGCCGATGTGCCGCAGCCTTGGCTAATTTGAATTCTTTGCGCGGCGTTCCAAGCGTTAATAATTTCGCAACAATTTACTAACTTATGCCGCGCTTGTTGGCTTCAACAGGAGCAGACTTTCTATGCCAGATGAAGCATTGCAACGAGCTTGGCGCACGCCTGAGATTGAAGATCCAACGAACCGGTATGTGATTCATCCTTTGAGCTGGGCTTTGGTGCAGCGTCTAGCCCGGAGGGGGGTGCATCCCAACACCGTGTCGCTGGTGGGGTTAGGCTTAGGTGCAGGTGCAGCCCTAGCCTATTACCACTACGCTTCTTGGCAAGCATGTGTGCTGGGGCTAGCCCTGATGATCGGCTGGCACGTGATGGATGGTGCTGATGGTCAGCTGGCGCGACTAACGGGACGCACCTCAGAGATTGGTAAAGTGCTCGACGGTCTGTGCGACCACGGTACGTTTGTGCTTATTTACCTTAGTTTGGCCTTAGCTACGTATCCTTCGGCCGGTATTACGGCTTGGATATTGGCCGTGCTGGCCGGAGCTAGCCATATCATTCAGGCAAGCACGTACGAGTTTCAACGCCAGGCTTATGACTACTGGGTGCACGGCAAGCAAAGTGCACGCCCAATAACCCCTGAGGCCTTTCGGCAGACGCTTGCCACGAAGCAGGGTCTGGCGGGCTGGATGGGCAGGCTTTATCTGTGCTATTTGATTGTGCAACATCGCGTAGGTGGTGTGGACGCCCGTCTGATGCAACAGCTTGAGACTGTCTTGCGGCACCATCCCCATCCGGAGCTTGTGCGTCAGATGTACCGTTTTTGGCAGCAACCTCTGGTACGGCGTTGGGGCTGGATGAGCTCAAACTATCGGACGCTGGCGATTTTTGTTGCTTGCCTTGGGGGTCAACCCCTAGCGTTTTTTGTGTTTGAACTTGTGGGGCTGAATCTTTTGTTTTTCCTGCTTGTTATGCGCCAGCGATTGCGTAACCAACGTTTCAGGGTCTGGTTGCGGCAGCAGCCTGTTGGACAACCAACCGAAGCTTCGCTGGCCGGTTAATCGTTATCTTGTTCACCATCTAAGAAGTTGACCTATGAGCGAATCCGTTTCTATTGCCTCGCCCGAAGGCAAATTGCTGGTACTAACGCCGGGGCTGGGTGCAGTGGCCACGACGTTTATTGCTGGTGTAGAGGCTGTTCGCCGGGGGCGCGCTCGCCCTTACGGCTCGCTGACCCAGCTGCAGACCATCCGTCTAGGGCGCCGCTCAGCTGGGCGTAACCCGCTGATTCGGGAGTTTCTGCCCTTGGCTGAGCTAGATGATCTGGTGTTCGGCGCCTGGGATATCTTTCCCGATGATGCCTATGAGGCTGCCGTGCGGGCTCAGGTGCTCGAAGAGCGCGACCTAAAGCCATTGGAAGACTTTCTGCGGACCATTCGGCCTATGCCGGCGGTCTTTGATCGGCAGTACGTTCGTCGACTCGACGGACCCAATGTCAAAAAGGCCCGTACCAAAAAAGAACTGGCCCAAATGCTGCGCGAAGACATTTGCCGTGCTATGGACGAAACAGGTGCACAGCGGGCTGTGATGATCTGGTGCGGCTCTACGGAAGTCTACACGCGGCCCTCCGACTGCCATCGCTCGATTGAAGCCTTCGAAGCTGGCTTAGAAGCCAACGACCCAGCCATCACACCGTCACAGCTTTATGCCTACGCGGCCATCATGGAGGGTGTCCCGTATGCTAACGGGGCCCCCAACCTCTCAGCTGATGTGCCTGCGTTGGAACAATTGGCTGAGGAAAAGGGCGTCCCTATTGCCGGTAAAGATTTCAAGACCGGTCAAACGATGCTCAAAACGGCTTTGGCGCCGGCCTTTAAGGTGCGCATGCTAGGGGTGCGTGGCTGGTTTTCTACCAATATCCTGGGTAACCGCGATGGCGAAGTGCTCGATGACATCGATAGCTTCCGTGCTAAAGAGGTAACCAAGTCGGGCGTACTCGATACCATCCTGCAGCCGGAGCTCTACCCTGAGCTCTATAGCAACCTTTACCATAAGGTGCGGATCAACTTCTATCCGCCTCGTGGTGATGCCAAAGAAAGCTGGGACAATATCGATATCTTTGGCTGGATGGGGTACCCGATGCAAATCAAAGTCAACTTCCTTTGCCGGGACTCTATCTTGGCTGCCCCGATTGTGCTGGATTTGGCGTTGTTTCTTGATTTGGCGGCTCGGGCTGGCCTAAAAGGCATTCAGGAGTGGCTCTCGTTCTACTTCAAGAGCCCCCATGTCCAGGAAGGACACGTACCTGAGCACGATCTATTCATTCAGCATATTCGGCTGAAAAATACGCTACGTGTGTTGGGTGGTGAGGCGCCTATTACCCATCTTTCCGAAGAGTTTGAGCTTTACGAAAACCTCAAATGAACTGCCAAGCAGCAGGTCTCCGGACGGGCGTGGTGCTAGCTGCGGGGTTGGGCTCCCGGCTGGCAGGTGCCCGTCCGGGCTTTCGTTTGAAGCCTTTGACACCGGTGGCCGGTATGCCGCTTCTGCTACGCACGCTGCGCAGCGTAGCCCTGGCTGGCTGCCGCGACGTGGTGATTGTAGTGGGCTATCACGGCGAGGAAGTGGAAGCAGCAGTCAGGCAGTACTATGACGGACCGCTGCAAGTGCACATTGCCTATAACCCACACTACGCGTTGCAAAACGGCCTTTCTGTGCTTGCGGCCCGGCCCTATGTGGCTGCAGAGCCTTTTTTAGTGATGATGGCCGACCATGTGGTGGGCGATGAGCTGATGACACTAGTTCGCGCCCATGTGCCACCAGCACAAGGGGCCACGCTTCTTGTCGATTATCGGGTCGATCAGATTTTTGACTTGGCAGATGCCACCAAGGTACGCGTCGAGAACGGATGGATTGTCGATATTGGCAAACAGCTAACCAACTACAACGCGATTGATACAGGGGTTTTTGTGTGCAGCTTTGCCCTTATGGACGCGCTAGAAGCTGTTTACCGCGAGCGGGGCGACGCATCGCTTTCGGATGGTGTACGCCGCCTAGCCCAAATGCGTCGTATGGCAGCGCTGGATATCGGTAACGGATTCTGGCAAGACGTCGACACTCCAGAAATGCTGGCCTATGCCGAGGCCCAGTTGTTGGCCCGTGCAGGGCAGCCAGTGACCTTACATTCGAGCTAAGCACGGGCCAGCGGCAGCGACCTCTTGCGTGCATCCAGCACGATACTTCTCAAAGTTCTGGGCAAATAGACGCGCCAGTCGGTTGGCCATCTCGTCGTAGGCTTCGGGGCTTTCCCAGGTATTTCGGGGTTGCAGCAAGACTTCTGGAACACCAGGACAGCGGACAGGCACGGCAAAACCAAAGCGTTCGTCCACTTCTGTAGGCACCTGAGCCAGTGTGCCGTTGTGAATGGCGTCAACCAACGCCCGCGTATAGGCCAACGGAATGCGGCGCCCCTGGCCGTAAGGTCCCCCAGTAAGCCCCGTATTCACCAGCCAAACCTGGGTACCGTGACGGCGAATGCGCTCAGCCAGCATCTCGGCGTACTTGAAGGGATGCCAAACGAGAAAAGCCGCGCCAAAGCAAGCTGAAAAGGTCGCTTGCGGCTCGGTAACGCCTACTTCGGTACCAGCCACCTTGGCAGTGTAGCCGCTGATGAAATGATACATCGCTTGCTCTGGCGTCAGGCGTGCCACTGGCGGCAACACGCCAAAGGCATCGTAAGTCAAAAACAAAATGTTGCTTGGATGACCGCCGCGGCAGGGAATTTTAGCGTTGTCGATGAATTCGATGGGATAAGCAGCCCGCGTGTTTTCGGTGATGGAAGCGTCGGCATAGTCAACCTGTCGCGTTTGCGGATCGAAAACCACGTTTTCTAACACAGTGCCAAAGCGAATCGCGCGGTAAATTTGTGGTTCGTGCTCCGGAGAGAGGTGGATCACTTTAGCGTAGCAACCGCCTTCAATGTTGAAGATCCCCTCGTCGGTCCAGCAGTGCTCATCGTCACCAATAAGACGGCGTTGCGGATCGGCCGACAGGGTTGTTTTTCCTGTTCCCGAGAGCCCGAAAAACAACGTTACGTCACCTCGAGGCCCTTCGTTAGCGGCACAATGCATGGAAAGTACGCCCTTGAGGGGCATCAGGTAATTCATGACCGTGAAGATCCCCTTTTTCATTTCTCCAGCATACTCGGTCCCTAGGATGACCATTTCCCTTCGCTCAAAAGAGAGGTCCACACTGGTCTGTGAGGTCATGTGTGAAGTGTATCGATTGGCTGGGAAACGCCCAGCGTTCAGAATGACGTAATCGGGCTCGCCAAAGTGGATAAGTTCTTCGGTGCTGGGCCGAATCAGCAGGTTGTGCATGAATAGGGCATGATAGGGCCGTTCACAGATAACCCGCACCTTGAGCCGATATTTAGGATCCCATCCGGCAAAACCGTCCACCACGTAGAGTCGGGCACGTGTGTTTAGGTAGTCAATAGCCCGTTCCCGGTTGATCAGGAAGGTGTGCTCGTCGAGCGGAATATTGATGGGGCCCCACCAGATGTGGTCTTGGCTTTCGGGATGTTCGACGATGCGCTTGTCGGCTGGACTGCGTCCGGTTTTGCGTCCTGAAGTGCAAGCCAGCGCGCCGCTGCTCACCAGTGCAGCTTGGGGGTCAAAGCGGATGGCTTCCTCGTAGAGCACAGCTGGGGAAGGATTGTGCAATACCTGTGGAACGTGCAAGCCGTAGGCGGTAAGGTCCATACTTTTTTGTCTATTTTTTGAATGGGACATGCTTCTAAACGCACAACACAAGCTTAAAATTCAGTATAGGAAAAGCGCTCCCAGGCGATATTAAATCCTGTTAAAAACAGGTTGAGGTCCTCAAGAATAAGCTGTGCTTACGCGAAACTTCAATAGCAGCCAGGAACTGGCAGCCCTTGTTTGGTTCTAAGGCGTAGGCCAGAAAAGATCCAGAGGTGAGCTTATGACGCCTCGTCAATTTCTCAAATTGTATCAATACGACGCGCGACTGGTGCGTGGTGGGTATTTTTCTTCTGCACCGCTTACGGTGGAAGCAGGGGAAACCGTTGGGGTGGTGTTGCTCAACTTAGGTGGTCCGGAGCGCGTAGCCGACGTAGAGCCTTTCTTGTATAACCTGTTTATGGATCCAGCGATCATCGACATTCCGTTGAAAGGGACGCTGCGTCATGTGCTATGCCGCTGGATTGCTCGTCTGCGCGCCAAAAAAGTGGGGAAGGATTACGAGCTGATTGGGGGCGGGTCGCCCCTCAATCGTCTCACGCGTGAGCAGGCCCAGGCGCTTGAGCGCCTGCTGAATCGACGTTTTGGGCAGCCTGCGGGTGTGCGCTTTCGTACCTACATGGCTATGCGCTACTGGCATCCATTTAGCGAAGAAGCAGCACAACAGATGCAGAGTGATGGTGTCGATAAGGTGGTGTTGCTGCCCTTGTATCCCCAGTATTCCAAAACAACTACGGGGTCTTCGCTGCTGTACTGGTGGACGCTGGAGCAGGTAGGGGAAATTCCACGCTGGCCTACAACGTACGTGTTCGAGTACGCTGCCCATCCTAAATATATTCAGGCACTCAGTGAGCGCATTGATGAAGCTTTGCAACGTTTCCCACGCCAACTGCGCCAAGAGGTACATCTTGTCTTTAGCGCTCATGGCACGCCGCTTGTCGAAATGAAGCAACGGCGAGATCCCTACTGCTGTTTGATTCACGCAACGGTTGACCGTGTGATGACTTATCGGCGCCACGATTTGCCTTATCATGTCTCGTTTCAGAGCAAAGTAGGTCCGGGAGAATGGTTAACGCCTAGCACGCCGGATAAGCTGGCTGAGCTGGCGCAGCAGGGCGTGCGTGCTGTGCTTATGGTTCCGGTCGCATTTGTAACAGACCACATTGAAACTTCCTTTGAGCTCGATATTGAAGTGCGGGAGGAAGCCGAACAGATGGGCATTGCACATTACGAAGTGATGCCGGCGCTGAATTGCCATCCGCTGTTCATCGAAGCTTTGGCTGAGGTCACTGTTGCCCAGCTGCGTTTGCCGCTGGCGCCAGAAGCAGCAGGAACCTCGGGAGATGGGGCAGTCGCCACGCAGAGCTATCCTATCCGTCCCTTGGACGAGCTGCCTCGTTACCATCCCAAGATGCGTAAAACGCGCTGTCATCAGTGTGAGCACATCACAGAGGCCCGCTGCTGGATTCCAGGCGAATGTGAGCCAGAGAGTAAGGTGTCGCCAGCAGGCTCCCGCAAGGAAGCTCCCTCCAAGTCGTCGCTTTTGTGAGGCCTATGCGGCTAACGCGAAGCCAGGCGCTCTTTGAGACCGCGTGTAAGGTTATTCCCGGTGGGGTCAATTCGCCCGTGAGGGCCTTTCGCAGCGTAGGTGGAACGCCCCCTTTTCTTGTCCGCGGCGAAGGCGCCTACCTTGAAGATGTCGATGGCAACCGCTATATCGACTATGTGGGATCTTGGGGTCCAATGCTTTTCGGCCATGCCGATCCCGATGTGGTGCAGGCAGTCCAAGAAGCGGCGACGCGCTCCCTCTCGTTTGGGGCGCCTACAGAGATCGAGGTGCGTCTGGCCGAGCTCATCTGTGCGCTTGTGCCTTCAATTGAAATGGTTCGCCTGGTCAATTCGGGTACTGAGGCTACCATGAGTGCGGTGCGTTTGGCGCGGGCTTATACAGGGCGTTCGAAGATTATCAAGTTTGAAGGCCATTACCATGGGCATGCGGATTTTTTCCTTATTGCGGCTGGAAGTGGCGCGCTGACGCTAGGGCAGCCCAACTCCCCGGGTGTGACGCCAGCTGCTGCGCAGGATACGCTTTTGGCGCGTTTTAATGATCTGGCGCACGTTACACAGCTGGTCGAAGCTTATGCGGATGAAATTGCCGCTATCATTTTAGAACCCGTAGCCGGCAACATGGGATGTGTGCCTCCAGAGCCAGGGTTTCTGGAAGGGGTGCGTGCCTTGTGCGACCGTTATGGCATCGTGCTCATCTTTGACGAAGTGATGACCGGCTTTCGGGTGGCGCGTGGGGGTGCTCAAGAACGCTATGGCGTGCGACCTGACCTAACCACGCTGGGCAAAATCATTGGCGGTGGACTGCCGGTTGGCGCCTATGGTGGCCGACGGGAAATCATGGAATGGGTGGCGCCGCAAGGTCCCGTTTACCAGGCTGGTACGCTTTCGGGCAATCCGCTGGCTATGCATGCCGGCTATGCCGTGCTGCGCAAGATTGCCGACACGCCTGACTTGTACGACCGTCTAGAAGCCTTTGGCGCAGCACTGGAGGAGGGGGTTCGTGCCAACCTCAAGGCGTTGGGCCTGGAGCTTTACTTTACGCGCGTAGGGGCGATGGCCACCTTGTTTTTTACCGGAGAACGCGTAGTAGACTATGAAACCGCCCGCCGCTGCGACACCCAGCGTTTTGCCCGCTACTTTCACGCTATGCTTGAAGAAGGCATCTACCTGCCACCCTCACAGTTCGAAGCCTTTTTCTTTTCAACCGCGCACGGCGAACGGGAACTGGAGCGCACGCTTAGCGCCCAGCGCCGCGCGTTGATGCGCGCTTTTTCCGACGGCGCGTAAGCGGTGCTGGCGACGTGTCGTCTTCAGCAACAAAGCGCAGGTCGATCTGACGGGTTGCCGGATCGGCACGGATAACCATAACGCGTACGCGGTCGCCTGGGCGATACCGTTTGCCCGTGTACAATCCCCGTAACGTGTAGCGTCGCTCGTCGTACTCGTAGTAATCGTCGCCCATATCACGCACATGCACCAGCCCATCGACCAGCACGTCGTCAAGCTCAACAAATGCGCCAAAGGGCGTTACGCTGCTAACTACGCCCCAGAAAGTTTCGCCCACGTGTTGTTGCATATACTGCACTTGCTTCAGGCGTACCGAATCCCGTTCCGCTTCTTCAGCAGCCCGCTCCCGTTCAGAGCAGTGTTCACAGCGTGCTTCCAAGGCCTCTATGTCGATCAAAGTGGGGGCAGCTTGAGGCTGCAAATAGTGCTTAAGCAGGCGATGCACCATGAGATCTGGATAGCGCCGGATTGGACTGGTAAAATGCGTGTAGTAGGCGAAGGCCAAACCGTAATGCCCAATGTTTTGCGTGGAATAGCGCGCTTTGGCCATGGCGCGCAAGGCGGCCTCTTCGATAACAGGTTCCTCGGGAGTTCCTTTAACGTGGTGCAGAAGTGCGTTTAAGGCCTTCGAAGATACGCTGCCGTCTTCTAATTCTAGCCGATAGCCAAAAGCGCGTACGTACTGGGCAAGCTGATAGATTTTTTGCGCATCAGGCCGGTCGTGAATGCGGTACACAAACGGGAGGGCTTGGCGACGCTTACCGATAGTTTCGGCCACCAGCCGATTGGCCAGTAGCATGAACTCTTCGATCAGTTGGTGAGCAGCCAGGCGAGCTTTGCGATATACCTTGACCGGATAGCCCAAGGCGTCCAGTTCGACCTTAACTTCTGGTAGGTCAAAGTCGATGGCGCCAGCTTCTAGGCGAGCTTGGCGTAGCTTTTGGGCTAGGGCATGTGCCAGCCGAATCGGATCGGCCAGCGGATGCTCGGCACCCTCGATGATTGCTTGGGCTTCTTCGTAGGTAAACCGGTGGCGAGAGTGGGTGATCGTTTCGGAAATGCGGTAGCGGACAAGCTCAGCTTCCGGTGTTAGTTCGATGAGAACCGAAAAGGTCAGTTTGTCTTCGCCAGGCCGAAGTGAGCAAACCTGGTTTGAAAGCTTTTCAGGTAACATGGGGATAACCCGATCTACCAGGTAGACACTGGTGCCGCGTGCATAGGCTTCTTCGTCGAGTGTAGTGCCGGGGTGGACATAAAAGCTCACGTCGGCAATGTGCACACCAATTTCAATGTGGCCGTTAGGCAGCGGGCGCAGATGGAGCGCATCGTCGAAGTCCTTGGCATCAGAGGGATCGATCGTGAAGACTTCACGGTCGCGCAGGTCCAGTCGACGCTGGTATTCTGCTTCGGGTATCGCATCGGGGATGCGTTCGGCCTCGCGTAAGACAATTTCCGGAAAGCTTGAGCGTACGTCTTTACTCAGTGCTAACGCCAAGACTTGAACAGCAGGATCGCTGCTGGGTCCTAGTACAGCAAGCACGCGGCCCTCGGGGAGCCCTTTGGGGTCTGTGAACTGGTCGATCGAGACCACGACCTTGTCTCCCGCCTGGGCTCCCCCAAAAGCATTCGGCGGCACATAGATGTCGCGCGTTAGCCGGGGGTCGTCAGGCACGACTACGGCAAAGCTGCCGTGCGGCTGAAAGGTGCCCACGGTTTGCGTGCGACGGCGTTCTAAGACTTGAAGCACCTCGCCTTCGCGACGCCGGTTACCGCGGGCCGGTGCAGCCAAGCCCACCAGTACCCGATCGCCATCGAGGGCTGTACCCATATGGGCCTCAGGAATGTAGATATCCGCTTCTTCGCGTCCTTCTACTTCCACAAAGCCATACCCCTGAGGATGAACACGCAGAATGCCTTCTAGGCGATAAGGACGGCGCTCGTAGGTATACCGGCCACCTTTAACCCGAGCAATTAGATGCTGATGCTCGAGCTCGGCAAGTACCTCCCAAAAGCGCTGGTAAGCTTCGTAGTCTTTTAGATTGAGACGGCGAGCCAGCTCTTTAGGATGATAGGTTTTGTGGGCATTGTTGCGTAGCAAGGAAAGAATCGCCTGTCGAAGCTGCTGCCGTGTTAGAGATTGCGGGTGCGCTTCAGAAGACGAGACTGCAGAACGTTTACGCGCCAAGGATTTTGACAGATTTTGACGTTATCGTGGTGGTTGAACGCTACTGCTATCGCTATTGTTGCTCGTATGGGTGAGTGGAGGAGAGGTGGTGTCTTCCGGACTAGGGCTTAGCCACCCGAAGAGTCGATGCCAGAGGTGGCGCCAGGTTGGAAAGTCTGTCTGATAAAGCAGCCCTGCACCGGCAGTGTTGGTCAGGGTATAGTCGTTGAGCACGTCGTCTTCGCGTCGATAGAATACCTGAACCGAAACGTTGGGCGTAAGGCGCATTTCGATAGCAAATTCTCCAAGGAGATTTTGCGGACTGTTTGTGCTTTCACCGCGATAGACACCCTGTCCGCGAATGACCAGGCGCTCGTTGAGCAGTCGCAGCGCGACCCCATAGGTGACGTCTAGGCGCTGGGCACTTTCGCCTTGCACGCCCAGAAGCACGTCGACATTGGGGAGCATCTGACTGAGATAGCGGTTGAGCTGGCTGGCCACCAGTTGAGAGAGGCTGTTAAAAGCCAGCTGGTTGCCCGAAGAGGTAAGTGCTTCGGGGTTGGTTTGTTCTGTGGTCAGTAAAAACGAGTTGGTTAGCAAAACGCTCGTGGCGTATTCGGCTGCGCGTTCGGGCTGGTTGAGCAGTGTTTCTATCCCCTCATAACCGGCTAAGGGCTCATTGGTAGCGCGGTCGATTGCCAAGCGCAGATTCACCTGCGGTGTTTTAACGCGGCCCGTAATACGCATTTGCACCACAAGAGGAATAAGGCCGCCGCCTTGACCCAGCGTTCCTGGTAGTCCAGCCCGAGAGGCGCGGGTCCGATAAGCTGCCGCCAGATCCAGACGGGCATTAATGGGATCGCCATCCCAGGTAATGGTGCCGCTGTCGAGCAAAAAGCGACGCATAAACACTTCGCCGGCGGTAAACAGATAGTCCCCTCCCGCAACATTGAGCTGGCCAAAAGTTTGAAATTCTCCTTGCTGGCGGATGATTTGCAGTCGGCCGCTACTGCGCGCGTTGATGACGTCGCCTAGTAGCGGATCGATCACCAGCCGTACCATTGTGCCCTGGGGAGCCAGGAGGTTAACATCTAGGTCCAGTCCGTCCAAAAACGATCGTTCCTCTGGTGGGCGGCTGGCCAGCAGGTTGGGGCGGCGTTGCGGCCGTTTGGGCAGTTGACCTGTAGGATCAGCAAAGATGATGAAAGCTTCGTCCGACTCAACGCCTGTTTCGGCTAAGGGGATGTAAATTTCACTTTGCGAGAGCACCTCGCCGTCGGCCGTAGCGAGGAGGGCGCTGTAGAGCGGACCATTGAGCGTAAAGGTCCCGTTACCCCAAATGCGGCCATAGAAAGGCAGCGTTCGAGCATACGTCACATTCATGACCTGGAGGCCGCTTAAGCGGGCGGTGAGGCCAAAAGAGAAAAAGCGATATTCGTTAAAGTTAATGCGCCCTTGTACCTGGGCGCGGCCGCCCGTAGGGTCGCGTAGTTGCACATTTTCCAGTATGATCCCCTCGCGATCGACGCGCACTGGCCCTTCAACGGTATAATGCAAGTTGAACTGTGGAATGTCGAAGGCACCGGCATGCAGTTGCATCGCCGCTTCGAAGATCGGCCTTCGGAAGGTACCTGTAATGCGGCCACTGCCGCTAAAGTAGCCTTGCACATTGGCGATGAGATCTGGGAAAATGTATTCGAAGAAAAAGGCTTCAGCATGAGCGGTCTCCAGGCGAAGATTTAGGGCACCTGCAGATGTTGCTGAAGGAAGCTGTAGGGTACCCCGAAGGCGCAGCTGATTCGCTGCAGGCAAGGTGGTATTCGGCATCAGCTGGGCATCGAGGGCAACAAGCGGTGAGCCCGGCATGTAGTAGCTGACCAGCGACAACGTACCCAACAGGTGCTCTTTAAGGCGCAACTGATCGACGCGCAGGTAACCCGCCAGCTGCGGCGCGCCTAGCACCCCAGTGAAGCTGAGTGCGCCGTTAAGCTGCCCGCCAAGCCAGGGTACCTCATAGGTCGCCTCAAGTAATCCATCGAGCGAAATGCCTTGCAGCACCACATAGGCGGTATCGGAGGGTAACGCAGAAAGCAAGCCTTGGAGTGAAATGCGGCCACCTTGAGCATCAGACCGACCTATAAGGTTTAGGCGGTGCAGCAGGACAGCATCGGCGTACAGGTCAATCTGGGCCGGCTGCTCCAGCTGCCATTGATAATCGCGCACCTGCCAAAAAACTTCCTGTACCGTCAGGCGATTAAAGCGTTCAAGCAAGTCCAGCGTGGCTGTAAAGCGCAGCGTGGCTTTCACCGTGTCGGGTCGACTGCTTAGGCTGAGCTGTCCACCATCCGGTTGCAAGTAACCCACCAGGCGTACGTTGCGGAGCGTTTGCCGGCCATAGGTTACTTGAGCGCTTTGCACCTCGAGCATGGCGGTCAGACGTTGGGTAACGGGAAAGCCCGTAGCGAGTTGGAACTGACCGTGTAACCGGCGCTGCCGGAGTGCACCCAGCCGCAGCGAGTCGGCCTGAACTTCAAGGTTCAGGACTAGGGTGTCGGCACCAGCTCGCATCTGGAAGAGGCCTTGAAGGTCTGTTTGCAGCACTGGCCAGCCTAAAAGCACCTGGAACCATTCAGGCTTTCTCAGTCGAAACCGGCCCTGCGCTGCCATTTCCGGCCCCATATAGCTGGGCAGTGAAGCGATGGGTTGCACACGCGGTGGTCGGTAAAGGGGCTTGTCGAATTGTTCAGCTAACGCTATGGTTATTGCTTGTCCCCACCGCTGCATGAGGTGCCAAAGCGATTGCGGCGGTAGCAACCCATTTACAGAGGCTTCCAACAAGTCACCCTGCAGCTGCACCTGATGGCGATGGGCTTCGGCATTCCATGTAAGTGCCATAGTGACGGGTGGGAGCATGTGTCGATATCCTGAGCGTTCGGCCTGTGAAGAATCCACCCGTAGGGTTGCTTGCAGTTGCAGGGCCTCTGAGGCAAAACCCGTAGCCTGCAGCGATAGTGTGGCGTTTAGTGCGGTATGCAGCGTATCAGGCGCTAAGTAAGGGCCAAGATCGAACCGTTGGGCTAGGGCTTGTAGGCTAAAGTGCGCATCATCCGACGCTGTGCTCCAAGAAGCAGTAGCGGTGAGTTTTCCGCTTGCCTGAGGTAAGGCGAGCGTGGCCCATAGCTGCTGGTTTTGCTGCTTGAGCGTCATCCGAAGCGAATCAGGGCCCTGTCCACCAAAAGGTGTGGGAAGCAAGTGGGCATGCAACGTAAGGTTTTCCCTACCCGAACCCTGCAGTTCAAATCTACCGTCCAATGGCGTTGCCAATGGGCTTTGCGTCCACACGCTTTGGAGGTTGACGCGTTCTAGGCGGCCGCGTGCGCGGTAGAACAGCTCCGAGCCAGGGCTTGGACGCGCTAGCTGAAGGGATCCGCTAAGAACTCCTGGAAGCCCAGAAAGCCGGATGCGGCCTTCAAGGTAGCGTATGGCTACAGGCTGAAGTTGCGCTAGCGCACCTCTAAGCTCGGCCTTTAGCGTTAGCCGACTGCGTTGGTTGGCAGACGCAGGAACCACCTGTTTAGGCCAAAGTGCTGCGATGTCGGCTAGGCGCAAGCTGGTGCTGGAAAAGGTAGCCGTAAAGGCTAGCGAATCGGGCAACCCCTGCACGGTGCCTTCAATACGCAACAGGCTGGCTCCACTGGCCAGCGAGAGGGGATCCAGTTGGAGTGCATTCAGCGGTCCGCGAAGGCGTCCCGTGAGATCTACCGCTCGAAGCAGTGCAAAGCGCGGTAGCAGCAAGCGCAGCGACTTTGGGTCGAGATGCGAGGGGTCTACCGTAAGATCCAACCAAGGCGTGCGTTTGGGGTCTAGCTGAATCTCTCCGCCTGCTGCTAGCCAGCTGGTACCGACACGCAGTGCTAGGCGCGAAAACTGCCATCGTGAGGCCTGATGGATTACTTGGCCTGCAGCGTGCAGCGGCAGGTTAACTGGAGTAGTCAGGTGTGCCGAAAGCTGCCAGAGATCCACGAGTTGCTGCCCCGGGCGTAAGTCTACCGAGGCCCAGAGCGTGAGGCTGTCGAGCTTGGCTTCGGTAAAATCCTGCAAGATTTGCTGTGCGACAATGGGGGGAGGATCTCCGGTACGTCGGGTTTGGATTGCACCGCCTACAACCCGTAGACGGGCTACAGCAAAGGACCACGTAGAAGTGGGGCCTGGTTGATCTGGGCGGCGCCATAGCGTGGCTAGGTTCCAAGTACCCTTGTCGTAATGCAGTAGCAGCAAGGGGTTGTAGAGCTCTAGGCTTCGGAAAGCCAGTGTACGCTCGAGTAACAGACGCCAGGAGGGGCGAAGCGCTACCGAATCGATGGTAAGCACCAGCCGACCAGCTGCATCGCGAAGCTGTACGTCGCGCGCATAGAGGCCATGTACAACGTTGCCTTCCAGCCGTCCGATGTGCAGTTGTCCATTCACCGTAGCCCGAAAGGCAGCCTCAAGCTGCTGGCGCAGCAGGTCACGCCCGACCTCGGTGCGGGTCAGTATGAAAAAAAACACCACGCCCCCAAAGAGCAAAGCGCCAGCAATTCGTAGCAGCCAGCGCACGATATGTTTGGCAAAGCGTAGGGGCAACGTTCTATGAGGAGGGATAGGGGGTGACTTTGAAAAAACGCCAAAGGCAGCTTTAAGTGCCAACTGCAAGTCGTCGCATTTCCAACACAAACTGCCAGGCGGCTTGGAGCTCGCCAACGCTGACCTTGTCGGTCACGTAAGCTTTACCTAATGCTTGGAGAAGCACAAAGCGCAAGCGGCTTGCTAGCGTTTTTTTGTCTACCTGCATAGCGTCAAGCAGCAAGGAAAACGTTAGACCGTCGAGCGGTTGGGCTATAGGGAGCTTCAAAATTAGGCTGCACAGGCGGTCAAACGGCAGCTCCGGATGGCGCTGGTGCGACAGCCACAGTGCGGCCAGCATACCCAAGGCTACCGCCTCGCCGTGCGTAAAACGGCCGTAGCCAGCTACGCGCTCAATGGCATGGCCAAACGTATGGCCAAAGTTCAAAATCGCCCGAAGTCCGGATTCCCGCTCGTCTTGCACCACTACGCGTACCTTAACCGCCATGGCCTGAGCAATAAGCTGTGGCAACAGCTCGGCTGCGCGATGCCGGATCACTTCCCAGTGCGCTTCCAGAAACGCGAACAAGTCGGCATCGCCAATCAGGGCATGCTTGATGACTTCAGCCAGGCCACTGGTCCATTCCCGCTCTGGAAGCGTCAACAGCAACGTCGGATCGGCATAAACTAACTCAGGCTGATAAAAGGCACCGATCAGGTTCTTGCCCCGTGCATGGTTGATGCCGGTCTTGCCCCCAATGGCACTATCCACTTGTGCAATGAGCGTTGTGGGCACCTGAACCAGCGGTAGGCCCCGTAGGAGGGTAGCTGCAGCAAAACCAGCCAAGTCGCCGATCACGCCACCCCCGAAGGCGAGTAGAGGCGTGCGCCGATCGATCCCCCAGGCCAGGGCCGCATCGTAGATTTGGCTTAGATGCGTCAGCGATTTGGTTTCCTCGCCTGCCGGCAGGATGAGGGCATGGGGCAGCCAACCGAAAGCCTCCAAAGTAGTCCGAAGCAGGTCAAGATGCAGTGCAGCTACATTTTCGTCAGTTACAATCAGGCAACGCCCGCGTTGCAGACCAATGCGGTCAAGCCATTCTGGTAAGGCCTGCAGCCCGCCCACCACGATCGGGTAGCGGCGGCCATCAGGTAAGGCGACTTCGTGCACCATCGAATGCAGGGATACCGTATGCATGCCGTGCGTAAACTAACCCTAAACCAAACCTTGAGTCTCCCAATTTAGGCACAAACGCAAGGGATGCGTGCCGTGCAGCCGTTTTTTCTCAATGTCTCGCAACTGGCTCATTTTTTTGTGGCAACTGTTTTGCAACCTGGCGAGGCTGCTATTGATGCTACCGTAGGTAACGGATACGATACGGTTTTTCTGGCGCGCCAGGTAGGTGATACCGGACGCGTTTTTGGCTTTGAGGTGCAGCTGGAAGCCCTGGAGAAGGCCCGCAAGCGTTTACGCATGGCTGGACTGGAAGCGCGCGTTACGCTGTTTGGGGAAAGTCATGCCCACATGGCAACGGCGTTGGCTACGGTTTGGCACGGCCGTATCAGTGTCGTCATGTTTAACCTAGGCTACTTACCCGGTGGACATGACCGAAGCTGTATTACGCGACCAGAAACAACCCTACCAGCTTTGAATGCTGCGCTGCAGCTTTTGCGCCCTGGTGGATTAATCACTGTCGTGGCCTACCCTGGGCATCCAGGCGGGGCTGAAGAAGCAGAAAGCGTTCGGGCCTGGGCAGCTACGCTGGACGCCACGCATTACGCAGCTTCAACCTACCGATGCTGCAATTGTCGGAAGCCACCGCCTGAGCTTACCCTGGTATGGAAGCGGGCACGCTAAGGCTTCACCACAAGCCGATAGGTCCAGCTATATGGCCCAGCCTCGACGCGGCACAAGTACACGCCTGCAGCCCAGCCTTTGGCCTGAATCGGGAGCTGGTGCGTACCAGGAGCAAGCCATCCCCCAAAAGCCCGGGCGACTTCCTGTCCCAGTAGGTTGTAGATGCGCACTGAAACCGGCTGCGGTGTGGGTAGCGTAAGCGTGAGCATCGTTTGCTCAGCAAACGGATTGGGATAGGGAGCTTGCAATAAAGCCCCCGAGGTCGTGGCCCATGGTTGGTGTGCAACTGGCGCTACATGGCTTACGCTGTAAGAGGCTGCGCTAGGTTGCAATGAAAGGGTAAACGAAGAAAACACCAGCCGCGTGGCAATCTCGGCTGCCAAGCTCAGGTCTTCGGTAAGATAGAGGTAATCGACGGCTACGTCTTGCGTAGAAGGAAACGGCGCTGGAAGACCCTGAACGCGAACGGTTCGCTTAAGTCGTAAACAGGGGGACGATCCTGCAGGCGTAATCAGCATGCCGTAGCCATCTACCTCCCAAAGGAGCGTGACCGAGGCATTTTGCAAAAGGCTTTTGTACTGCTCATACAAAGCTGCCAGCGAGCTGTCGCCTGAAAAAGCCACCAGGAAAGCCACCAGCACCTCAAGGTTAAAAGAGGCGCTCGGCCAGCTCCATTGCGGTGTGCCGTAGGTCAGCGGAAAGCGCAACGCTGGAAACGGATCGCCGGGAGGCAAGGCCATAATGGAATCGCCAGTTGCCAGGCCATAGTAAAATTGCCCCTCATTTTGGCGTAATGCCCCATAGAGGTACACGCCTTCACGCACCTGCAACGCATGGTCTGCCTGTAAAAATGCACGCGCTCCCGGCAGCGTATCGCTGTAGGGCAGATAGACTTGCGCACTTGTGACGGGTTCTAGATACGTAAAGGCCGAAAAATCCCAACTTTGTGCTGCACCTTGGCGTGTAATGAGTCCCTGCAAAGCTTGGCGCACTTGAACTTGCGTTTCTGAGGAAGTGCCAAAGTCAACCGGGTGCCGTATGCTTATGTAGGCATTCCCGATCAATTGGGCGTAGGTGTTTGCATTCAGCGTCGGTTGGGCTGTTGCAGACAAGATGCCTAGCAGTAGCAAAGGCAACGCGAAGCTTCCGCGGCAAAGCATAGACGTATGTGCATACGTGACGAAGTATATTAATAAAAAAAGCGAAAATAAACATGTGTTTGGTACTCTTGGCGTATCATCAGCACACCCGTTACCGGTTAGTACTGGCGGCCAACCGGGATGAATACTACGCCCGGCCGTCCGCAGCAGCGCATTGGTGGCCTGATGCCCCAATGGTGTTGGGCGGACGCGACCTAGAGGCTGGCGGCACGTGGCTAGGCATTACGCGTCAGGGGCGCCTGGCTTTAGTTACAAACTATCGCGAACCAGATCGCCGCACCGCTGGTAACCGTTCCCGGGGATGGCTAACACGAGATTTTTTACTGGGTCACATGGATCCCCAAACCTACCTACGGTACGTGCTTGCTCAAGGCGAAGTCTACAATGGTTTCAACCTACTTGTCGGAAATGGGCAAACCTTGGTTTATGGCTCCAACCGGCAACAGGAAATTGAAGTGCTCCGGCCTGGCGTATACGGCTTGAGCAATCACCTGCTGGGCACGCGTTGGCCTAAGGTAACGCGCGG
>SPLK01000054.1_pt1 | contig 69551 bp, 57 predicted proteins | sample 2456111 | NCBI WGS metagenome assembly SPLK01 (sample SAMN11156906, study PRJNA527647) | hot springs metagenome | biome: Geothermal region; feature: Hot spring; material: tree branch in hot spring; isolation source: hot spring sediment rich in lignocellulosic material ... | reverse complement strand
ATGCGAACACTTTTGGGACAGCCTCTTTTTTTAACGGCAATCAGAAGTCCACATGATCCGGGTCTTTGCCGAAACGTTCGTTCCGGTTCAGGCGGTTGATCGCCGCCATATCCTCGTCGCTCAGTTCGAAATCGAAGATATCGGCATTTTCTTTAATCCGCTCCGGATGGACCGACTTCGGGATGACGATGATGTCATTTTGCACATGCCATCTCAAAACCACTTGGGCCGGCGTCTTCCCGTACTTCTCGGCGATCCGCTTCAATTCGGGGAGATCCAAAAGCCGGCCGCGGCCGAGGGGCGACCAGGCCTCCACCTTGATATTGTGCTTGGCGCAAAATTCCCGCAGTTCCTCCTGGGTCAAATAGGGATGGAGCTCCACCTGGTTGACCGTCGGAATTTCATCAAAATGATCCATGATGTCTTGCAAATGATGGATTTGGAAATTGCTGACGCCGATCGCCCGGACCCTTCCTTCCTTATACAGCTCGACAAGGGCCTTCCACGTGTCCAAGTATTTCCCTTTGACCGCCCAATGGATCAAATACAGGTCGATATAGCCGATATCCAATTTTTTCAGACTGGTTTCAAAGGCCCGTAATGTGGAATCATAGCCTTGGTCGCTGTTCCAGACCTTCGTCGTGACAAAGATCTCCTCCCGCGGGATGCCGCTGTCCCGGATGGCGCGGCCCACCCCTTCTTCATTTTCGTAAAGGGCGGCCGTATCGATCAGGCGGTATCCGGTTTCCAAAGCGGTCCTAACGGCGTTGTAGACTTCTTCCCCTTCCTTTACCTTGTACGTACCGAAACCGAAATAGGGCATCCTCACGCCATTATGTAGGACGGTTGTCCCCTGCAATGTTTTCTTCACGTCATTTCCCCCTTTTTTGAATCTATATTTATTTTACAAAAAGGATCGGGCGGAACCAATTCCCGGCACGCAAACCTTCAAATTTTTTTAAATCTTCCCCCTTCCGGAAAAGGAAAACCGGGGGCGGGCGGATCGCGGGAGCCATCCGTTCTTTCCAGCCGGAAATTTTGCGGAAATTCTGGACGGCGGATCCGTTCCTTTCAGGCTTTCCGCCGATGTTTCCCCGCAAGGATTGCGGGAATTTAACGGACGGCGGAGGGATTTTCCTTTTCTCCGGAACGGCAAAAACCGGTGCCCGCTCCGGACAAAACAGTCCCCGGAGTGGATTTTTTTCCGGAAATTGTTTTAATATGAAAGCAAAAGACATAACGGAAAGGCGGGGGAAGCGTTGGACTGGAAATTCGATCATCTCGTGCATTTCACCCTTCGACCGGAAGAGGCGAAGGAAAGTTTTGCGGGGCTTGGTTTTCAGGCGATCGAGGGCGGAAGGCACGAAGAATGGGGGACCTACAATTGTCTCTGCTATTTCCGGGATTTAAGATACATCGAATGGATCGGCTTCGCCGACAGGGAACGGGCGGAAAGTAGCGGCAATCCCCTCATCCGGCAAATCGTCAAGGACGCGAAAGACGGGGAAGGGTTTTCCCAAATCGCCATCCGGACGCGGGACATCAAGGAGACGGAAGAAATTTTAAAAAGCAGGGGCTTGCAGCCGGTCGGCCCCTTTCCCGGAAGCCGGCGGGGAAAGGACGGAAGGCCCTTGACCTGGTCCATGCTGTTTGTCCGGGATGAGAAGGAGGACGACTGCCGTTATCCTTTCTTTATCCAATGGGGCGCCGATGAAAGGGAAAGGGAGGCCGGATTGGGAAAGTTCATGATCCACGGCGGGGCGAAACCTTCCCTTTCCGTGATCGGATACGCCGCGGAACGGCCGGAAAACGCGCTCCGGAAGTTCGTCCGCCTGTTCGGGACAGATGCCGGCGCCGCTTCCGGGCAGGACGAATACGGCCCTTATCTCGCTTTGCCTGCGGGCGGGGTGGAACTTCGTTTTTATGAGATTTCCGGGAAGGGCGGCCGTCCGTTTTTCTGCGAAATCAGGGGGACCGGGCAATCCCGGGTCGCCCGGGTCAAAAACGGGACGTACCGCCTCGTTTCCGGCGTCTCCCTTTAAAAAAAGCCGGACCGGACTTGCAAAAAGCAAGGACGGGACCGGCATCATTCATTTTTCCCGGCATTCGATCGAAATTTTTGTGCCCCGCACGGCGGACTCGGGTCTTGGTAATACGAACCCTTTCGCATTCGCTACTTTTCATGCAAATTTCTTGGACTTCATCGTCGATCCCGGGACGGATCGGAACCGGCGGACGCCGCTGCCCGGGAAGCGCGTTTCCGCCCGGGGTGCCAGCCCCTTCGGTCGCCCGGCTCTCCTTTAGAAAAATTCCTTCTCTATCACGGATTGGCCGGCTTGTTCTATTTCTCCTTACGAAAATTGTTCCTCCGTCTGGCCGTAATAAACGGTTTCCGTGTCTATCGGCTGTCCCAACTGTTTGAGATACAGGTGGAACTGGCCGCGATGATGGTGCATATGAGTAATCAGTTGAAACAGATGTTTTTTGGCCGTCGCCGAAGGATAAAACGGACAGGGGAACCGTTTTGTCTCCCATTCCTCATCGGACAAGGAAGCCATCGCGGAAAACAGGGCCGCCATGCCGTGATCCAGCACCGCCCTTAAATCGTCCGCTCCCTTCTCTTCCCGTTCCCCGGTTGATTTTTCTTCCAGTTCCTTCAGCTTTCCGCCCAAAATCAGGGCATAGTCCCCGGGAAGATGATACAGATGGCAGGCCAGCTCCAGCAACGAAAAGGAATTTTTCGCCGGTTTCCATCCCTCCTTCCCGGCGGGCCAATAGGTCAAATAATGGGACAAATTTTTGTGCAAAAATTGCAGTTCCTTCACGAAATCTTCCTTTTTCATGGAATCCCCCCTCCCCGGGATAGCCTTTCGACAGCGATCCCGGATTTCCTGCCGAAGTCCCCCTTTCGTCCTCCGGTTCACCCGCTGTCACACCGGCCCATCACTCTCGCCAACGGATTTGTGCCGCCCCCGGCATTCCCCCGCCCTTGCCGGACTTCCGCCCCTTCTTTTGCCGGGCGCCCCGCCGGATACATTCTTTTTTCGCCGATCGTTTCTTATCCATTCAGGAAAAACAAAAAACCCGGAGGTCTTCCGGGTTTTCTGCAGTAGGAGCCCGCGATTCCTTGCCTGCTCCTATTCGTTTTGCCCAAGCTTCTTTTCCAATTCCTCCAGGCGCTTTTCGAACTTTTCAATCTGCCGGATCTGGCGGATCAGCCGCTTAATCAGCTGCAGTTCCGCCTGGGCGGTCATGACATGGTCCTGGGCATGGATCATGAAAAAGCTCGGGACCGTCCCTTCCTCCTGGCTTTGGATCAGCTGGGTTTGAAACTTATGGGCCTTTAAAAATTCTTCGTGGGCCTCCTGGAGCAATTTTTCCGCTTCGTCAAATTGATATTCCTCCGCCTTATCCAAGGCTTCATAAGCCGCCCCCCTGGCGTTTCCGCCATGGAGGATCAGCTGCATCATCGTCTCTTCATAATTCATTCCATCCACTCCTAAATGCTGCAGATTCAAAGCTGTTGCTGATTCCGCGGCGGATTATTCCGCCGCGGCTTGTTCGGCATTGGCCTTTTCACTTTCCGCCAGCTGTTTTTCATAGCGTTTGAAGAACGGATAATAAACCGCAGTGGCGATCAGCACATTCACGATTTGCACCAATCCGGCGAGCACGGATCCGCCGGTGGCGATAAAACCGCCGAAGAAAATCGGCACCGTAAACGGCGGCTGCAAAATGACCGGAGGAAGGATGCCCGTCGCAAACAGGATGTAGTTTAACGTGACGACGATCGCCGGACCCAAGATAAAGGGAATGATCATCAGCGGGTTCAGGACGATCGGCAGACCGAAAATGACCGGTTCGTTAATGTTAAACAGCGCCGGAATGATGGCCGTTTTTCCGACTTGCCGGATTTGCGCGGACGCGGAAAACAGCATCAAAATCGTCAAGCCCAAGGTCGTACCGGAACCGCCGATATGGGTAAACATGTGGAAGAAGGGCTCGGTGACGATCCCGGTCGCCTCGGCGCCGTTTTTCACCGCTTCGGCGTTTTCCGCCAATTGGGTCATCCAGAAAGGATAGGCGACGGACGAAACCACGTTCATTCCGTGGATGCCGAGGGACCACAGGATGAGCATGAGCAAAATCATGCCCAATGCCGCCCAGTACGAGTTGGACGCGGCGACCAGCGGGCTGAACAAATCAAGCACCAATTGGGGTATGGTGACCTTGAAATTCGCCCAGACAATCCAAGCCAAAATCCAGACGAGCGGAAGGATGATCATGAACGGCAGAAGCGCCCTGAACGTCCGCATGACATAGGGCGGAACGCCGTCCGGCATCTTGAAGGTGATGCCTTTATTGAGCAGGAAACGCATAAATTCCGTGGTTAAGATCCCTAAAATAATGGCCACAAACAAACCTTGTCCGCCCAAATAATTCAGGACGTCCCCGAAAGGCACCTTCGTAATGTCGACAACTGGGAAGGCGGTCATGAAAAAGGCAAGCATCGACAAAATGCCGGCCATGACGGCGTCCATGTCTTCCCGGCTCGCCAGGCTGTAACCGACCCCGAAGGCGACGGTCAATGCCATGATCCCGAAGGTGAGATTAAAAGGAAACAGCAATTGCCCTTGTATCGGTTTGACGGCGTTTTCCCACGCATCGATGATGCCCCAGTTCAAAGAGGTCGGCGGGTTGGCGATGATCAAAAACAGGGCTCCGGTGAGGATGACCGGCAATGCGAAGATGACGAAGGCGTCGCGGATCGCTTGCAAATATTTGTTTTGGGCCATCCGACCCAAGGGTTCCATCAAATGGTTTTCCATCCATTCTATCATTTCATTTCCCTCCCGATTTTCTTAACCGTCCTTCATTTATTTAAAATTTTCAATACTTGGTCGAGGACCTTGTCCCCGTCCATCAATGCGAACGCCCGTTGATCCACCAGTTCTACGGGAATTTGGTGGGCTTCAGCCGTTTTTTCCACTTCCCGCTTCAAGTGGCGCACCTGCGGTTCCAGCAAGGCCACGTCGTATTCTCCCGCCTTTTGTTTAAATTCCCCGGTTCCGCCGGCATGGGCTTCCAAGGCGATGCCCCTTTTTTCCGCAGCTTCCTGCACTTTTTTGGCCAGTTGGCTGGATGTCGCCCCCCAGCTGCATAAAATGATCAATTTGATGGGTTTGTTTTCCATCCAGAACTCTCCTTTCATTTTTTGCCGAGTATCTTTTCCGTCAATTGATCCGCATTTTTGTAATAACCCATTAACCAATAGGAAAACCATGAAGCCAGAAACAGGACGGCCGAAAAAGCGAGGCCGAAGACCAGAAGCGCCGCCGCATGCGGAAAACCGGCAAACGCGGAATAGATTCCGTAACCGATCCAAACCGCCGAAAACGCCAGGGCATAACCGAGGAAAAATCTTTTCAAGCACTCCCCTCCTTTTATATTGATTAAAGTTTCCTTTCATCCTTTTTATTATGCAAATTGCGTGCCAACTGAAAAAAACGCGGCCGGAACAAGGGAAAGGCGGGCAAAAAAATAATGTGTGCAAAAATCTTGCACACATCAGCGGGACAGCCGCACCAATTCTTTTTTGATCAATTCCGGGATCCGGATATGAAAGGTTTTTTCGATTTTTTTCAGCAATGGCTCCCAAACCTTCGCCTCTTCTTCGCTGACGGCGACGGTGCGGTCGATCGGGATGCTTTTCACCAATTGCTCCTCCTGGTTTTGAATCCGGGCGGAAATGATCCGGTCGATCAATCCCCCGATATGCATCCACATCCCCAATTCCCGGTCCGGATCCCAGGAATAGTAGGCCTTTATGGCCGGCATGCATTCCTTCAACAGGCTGGTGATGCTTTTCGGATTGACGCAGGTGACGATTTCCCCCAGCCCCCGGACAATCAGCTGAAATACGTCTTCCTCTTCTTCCCTTTCCCGTTGTTCTTCCATCTTCGGGGCCGGCCTCGTCACCTCCAGCAGCTTGGTGAGCCGGGAGATTCCTTCCTGCTTCAGCAATTCCCAGGCCGGGATGTAGGGAATGCCGGGGAAGGAAACGGGAACGGTTCCGATGATGGCGATCACGTCGTAATATTTTTTCAGATCATGGAGCACGCTCGTATCCTTCGTGATCGGATCGATGCGAACGGGACGGATCAGCACGTCTTCATCGAGGGAGGACAGATGGTTTTCCAGCCACGTCTCCAGCAATTGGGCGGCCCCTTCCCCCGTAAAACAGACGGTTGCGATCATCCTTCGCTTGTTCACGCCGGAACCTTTGATATCCTTTTCCAGCATCAGGGACATCGCCCGTTTCGCCGCCTGATAAACATCTTCGAGGGACATATCGGGGACGAGGGACATCCTCCCCGCTTCGAGGGCCATCGCCAAGTTGACCCCCGGAAGGGTCAGGATCGGCAGATTGAATTCATGTTTGAGCTTGTCCCCCATCGTAATCAAGGAACCGATGTCGACGAGCAGAAGGACGCCTTTTACGCCGGATAGCCCGCTGATCAATTGTTTCACTTTTTCATAGATGTCGAAATAGGAAACGTCAAGGGGCATGTCGACGGCGTGGATCACCCGGCTTCCCAACAGGGCATTGGTCATGTCGGCCATGGAAGAGGCGGTGGATTCCCCGTGGGTGACAAGGATCACGGCGATTTTTTGCTCCTCCGGGACGCCGGCCTCCTGCCGGCCGTCGTTTAAAAAGTACGCGATGAGTTCAATTTCTTCCCGCGGCAGAAGCATGCCGGTCCTTTTTTGCACACATTCGGCGAGTTTGTTTGCCGCCAGCCGGTTCGCCTCATCCGGGTGTTGGATGACCGGCAGCGCCTCGTTCGGAGACTCGTGGCCGAAATGGATGCGATAGTTCTGCAAATGCAGTCCGATGACGTAAAGCTGGTTCATGTCGATGCGGATGGAATGCTCCTGGGCTAATATCGTTTTCGCTTCCTTCAAAGCCCCGAGGAGATCTTCATCGATCAAATTTTTCCAGCTTTTGTCCGTCGCCCGCCCCGGATACTTTTCCGACAGTTCACGGATATAGCTGCGGATGACCTTCTCCACCCGCTCCTTATCGTCCGGATTCCGCGAAGCTTGCCTCAAGCGCTGATAAATATTCGGAAAGACAAACTCTCCCCTTTGGGGGCGATTCACATTGATCGTCCGCATCGGCCGCCCCCGGGAAGAATGGTCGGGAATCCCCTCCTTCACCGTTTCCGGAAGGTCCTCCTCCGTGATCGTCACCCGGTCCGCTTTTTGGGTTAAATAACGTAAATAGGCGTTGGCGCAGGCGATCTGGATATCGCTTTTCAACTGCCCGATATTTCCCGGGCAGGGATAGGTCAAAAAGGCTTGCCGGCAAGGATCGGTAATGGCGATATCCGCGTTCATTTTCCCCGCTTCTTCCCTCAAAAAGTGGTCGATCAGCGCCTTTCTTTCTTCCGCCGTCCGTTCCCGAAGCGGGGGAAGATGGAGCTTCACCGAAAACCGCCGCAAAAGGGCGGGAAGGAGCACCTTCCCCGGGTCCTCCGTCGTCGCGCCCACGAGGGTCACGTTCGCCTTCCGCACCTTCGTCGTTTCCCCGAGCCTGCGGTACACCCCTTTATCCATCAAATAAAAGAGCATTTCCTGTCCGGAAGGGGGAAGCCGGTGGATCTCGTCCAAAAAGAGGATCCCGCCGTCGGCCTGTTCGACAAGGCCCATTTTATCCTCGGTCGCCCCGGTAAAGGCCCCTTTTTTAATGCCGAATATTTGACCGACGAGAAGTTCCGAATTGTGGGCGTAATCGGCGCAGTTAAACACGATGAACGGGATTTGCCGGTTGGCCTTTTCGCTGATCAATTTGGAAAGGGTCTCGGCCAGATGGGTTTTCCCCGTACCCGTTTCCCCCGTCAACAATATGGGAAGGGACTTGCCCGGATACAGCAGGGCGGCAAGGCCGGCTTCGACAATCGGCTGCAAGCTCCCCTGCGATTCCGGCGGCAGGGAGAAATCCCCCCCGGCGTACGGAAAGGTCTTCGCGGCGGATGCGGTTTTGTATTTCACCGGTTTTCCCGGGATTTTCACCACCTTCCCCTGCCGTTCCAAATCATTTAAATAACGGCTTGCCGTCGTCCGGTCTATCTTCAGGAAATCGCCGAGTTCCCGGGCGGAAACGCCTTGCCCCGTTTTTTCCTCCAATCGTTCCAACGCTTCGTAGATCCGCTTCAGTCGGTACATCGTTGCCACCTCATCGAAACCGGGTTTCGGATATTGAAAGATAAGGAAAATTGTGATATTATTCACATCAAAAGTTATATTTTGCATACGCTGAATCTTCCCATTCAGTATATCATATTTTTAAACGTTTTCACACGATCGGAACCGGGGCCGCTCCGGGCGGGAGCGGCCGGTTTCTTTTGATCCGCAAAAATTTAAGCCCGGGGACAAGGAATGTGCCGGCGTTTGCTTGGGTTTTCTTTTTGAAAAGGTGTATAATACTTCTGTGACATTTTTTTGGGAGGGTCTTTTCATTGTTTAAAAAATGGTTCGGCAAAAATAAATCTGCAGGAAATGACAATTTTCAAGTGTTTGCCCCTCTTACCGGGGAAACGGTTCCCTTGGAAAAGGTGCCGGATCCGGTTTTTTCCCAAAAAATGATGGGTGAGGGCGTCGCAATCCGGCCTTCGGAAGGGAAGGTGGTTTCCCCGGCGGACGGAGAAATCCTTCAAGTCTTCCCGACCAAGCACGCCCTCGGAATAAAGGCGGAAAACGGGGCGGAAATCCTGATCCATATCGGGCTGGAAACCGTCGCTTTAAAAGGAACCGGCTTCACGGTCCATGCGGAGGCGGGAAATAAAGTGAAAAAGGGCGATCTGCTCGTCACATTTGATCTCGATTATATCGCCAAAGAAGCAAAAAGCACCATTACGCCCGTGATCATTACGAATCCGCAAGACTTCCGATCGGTCGCCCCCGTCGCGCCGGAACGGGTGGAAGCCGGGAAGGACGCGGTGCTGGAACTGGCGAAAAAATAGTGAAAACACGGCAAAAGCTCCCTTCGGATGAAGGGAGCTTTTTTGCCGGGAGGAAAACGGCAGCGCAAAACCGGGCATTACGAATCGTTTCCGGACTTCTTTTCCAAATCGCCGAAACCGACATATCCGTGCAGGGAGCGGGCCTTTTTCACCGCGCGGACCACGGCCCTTTCCACGCATTTGACCGCCAGAACGCCGACGGCGTGGATGTCCGCCTCGGCTTCCCCCGTCGCCATGGCGAAGATCGTATCCCCGTCGTACATCGTATGAACCGGCCGGATCGTCCGGGCGAATCCGTCATGGGCCATCTGGGCGATCTTGGCCGCCTGGCCCTTCGTCAATTTGGCGTTGGTGGCCACGACGCCGATGGTCGTGTTCCCGTTCAGCAAATGGGGATTGGACGCGCCGTTGATGATTTCCGCTTCCGTCGACAAAAATTTCCCTTCCCGGAAATCATAGAGCCCGGCCACGGTTTTCCCCGTTTCCGGATCCACCACGTCGCCCAGGCAATTGACGGCGACGAGGGCGCCGACTTGCAGGGGGCCGGCCTGCAGCGCGTACATTCCGAGCCCTCCCTTCATGGCGAATGAAGGCCCGTACAGCTTGCCGACGGTCGCCCCCGTGCCCGCCCCGACCGTCCCTTCTTCGGTGTTGTCCTTGGAAGCATTTCGGCAAGCTTCATAGCCCATCCCCATGTCAGGACGGACGCCGGGATCCCCCAAATTCAGATCGAAAAGGACGGCGGCCGGAACGATCGGCACCTTCCCCACGCCCACATCGAGCCCGATGTTTTTTTCTTCCAAATAGCGCATGACCCCCGACGCCGCATCGAGCCCGAAGGCGCTTCCGCCGGTCAGCAGGACGGCGTGGACGTGTTCGACGAGATGGATCGGGTTCAAAAGATCCGTTTCCCTCGTCCCCGGCGCGCTTCCCCGCACGTCGACGCCCGCCGCCGCCCCCTTTTCACAGAGGACGACGGTACAGCCCGTTCCCGCCTCCAGATTTTGGGCATGGCCGACCTTGATATGCTCGATTTTCGCAAAGGGAATTTCCCGCATCCCTTTTCCCCCCTTAAAAACGGTGATTCATCCCGCTGTACAATCCGCCGAACTTCCACGCTGTGGACGGGAATTAAAGAAAAATTTCGGAAACGCCGCGCCGGATTCCTGCCGGGGGCGGCCCGCCGGCCGCGGGGGAAGGGGCCGTTTGACCAAAAATCCCACTCCCGCTTCCCCGTTCCGGCGGGCTTCCACAGACTAACAAAGGATTTCACAGGGATTTTACGCCCGGATGAGGAAATATTTCTTCTTTCCCCGGCGGATGATGATGAATTGATTTTCAATCTTGTCTTTTCCGGAAACCGTATATTGGAGATCGGTAATCCGGTCCCCGTTAATATAGATGGCGCCGTTGGCAATGTCTTCCCTCGCCTGGCGCTTCGACGGCGAGATGTTGGCCTGTACCAGAAGATCGACGAGCGGGATCTCCGGCTCGGATAACGTGTAGGAAGGCACATCCTTAAATCCTTGCTTCACCTCATCGGCGGTTAATTTTTTCAAATCGCCGGAGAACAGGGCCTCGGATATTTTTACCGCCTGACGGAGGGCCTTATCCCCGTGGACGAGCCTTGTCACCTCTTCGGCGAGGGCTTTTTGGGCCAGCCGTTTTTCCGGCATTTCTTGCGTCGCCCGTTCCAGTTCCCCGATTTCTTCCTTGGAAAGGAAGGTGAAGTATTTCAAATATTGGACGACGTCCCGGTCATCGGTATTAATCCAGAATTGATAAAATTCGTAGGGCGTCGTTTTCTCCGGATCCAGCCAGACCGCGCCGCCTTCCGTTTTGCCGAATTTGGTTCCGTCGGCCTTCGTTACGAGGGGAACCGTCATGCCGAAAACTTTCGCATCCTGCGTCTTCTTCCGGATCAGTTCCAATCCCGCCGTAATGTTCCCCCATTGGTCGCTTCCGCCGATTTGCAGCTGGCAGTTTTCCTTTTCGTACAGATTCAAAAAGTCGACGGATTGCAAGATCATATAGCTGAATTCGGTGAAGGAAATGCCCCCCTCGATCCGCGACTGCACCGAGTCCTTCGCCAGCATATAGTTCACGCTGAAGTTTTTCCCGATGTCCCGCAAAAACGTGATGACGTCCATTTCCCCGATCCAGTCATAGTTGTTGGCCAAAATGGCCGGATTGTCCGGACGGTCGAAATCGAGGAAGCGGGAGAGCTGTTCCTTGATCCGTTCGCTCCAGTGCCGGACGACATCCACCGGATTCAGCGACCGCTCCGATTTTTTCCCGCTCGGGTCGCCGATGAGGCCGGTCGCCCCGCCCACGAGGGCGATCGGCTGATGTCCCGCCAGCTGGAAACGGCGCAAGGTTAAGATCGGGAGCAAATGGCCGATGTGCAGGCTGTCCGCCGTCGGGTCGAAGCCGCAGTACAATTTGATCCTGTTTTCGTTCAGCAGCTTTTGCAGCCCTTCTTCGTCGGTTACCTGGTTGATTAGTCCCCTGAATTTCAAGTCTTCAAACAAGTTCATCCTGCATCCCTCCAAAAGGTTGTTCGATGTATTGCTTCTTTTTCGCCGGATAAACCGGCAAAAACCGATGTTCTTTTAAAACGGGCCGTGGCGCCGGATGGGAATTCGGGTCCGGACCATCCGGCGAAAACGAAGGCCTTTTTCATCTCCCGGGGCAGGTCCGGCGGCATTTTTTCCCGATTCATAAAAAAATCCCTTCGTAAACGAAGGGACGAATAAAATCCGCGGTACCACCCAACTTGAGGAAATCTCCTCCACTTTGAAAGATAACGGTTTTTCCCGTCCACTGCTACTTCCATGTTCACAGTGAATGCTCCAGGGGGTAATTCATTCTTCTATTTGTGCTGATTCGCACCGGCCATCAGCTCTCTGAAAACAGGGATAGAAGAACTACTGGCCCCTGTCATCGCCCGAATATGGAACGTTTCTTACCAATTACATTTAGCATAAGAAAGATATTCTTGTCAAATCTCCGCCCCCATCTATGCTATAATGGATATGATTTTAGGGGGAATGCGCATGGGAAATGAAAGATGGGATAAAGTAAAGTCCCTGTATGCTGTCATCAAGGAAAAGGTTACCGACCCAAAAACTTTGAAATTATTTCGCATTACTTATTCCGTGGTTTGGAATCTCCTCCTTCTTTTCATGATTTTCGCGGTTCTCGGCATCGCCGCGGCGGCCGGGGTGGGCGCCGGATACTTCGCCTCCCTCGTCAAGGACGAAAAAATCCGCTCCTACGAAAGCATGAAAAAGGATATTTACGATTATGAAGAACCGTCGGAAGTTTATTTTGCCGGCAATGAATATTTAGGGAAACTCCGTTCGGATGTGGAACGGGAAGAGGTAAAAATCGGCCAGGTTTCCGAATATCTCATAAAGGCGGTCATTGCCACCGAAGACGAAAACTTCATGGAGCATAACGGGGTCGTCCCGAAAGCGGTAATGCGCGCCCTGTTCCAGGAAGTGAGCAACTCCGCCGTCCAATCCGGCGGAAGCACCTTGACCCAGCAATTAATTAAAAACCAAATTTTAACGAGTGAAGTTTCCTTTGAACGGAAGGCGAAAGAGATTTTGCTCGCCCTCCGGCTGGAAAAATTTTTCAGCAAAGAGGAGATCTTGGAAGCCTACTTGAATGTGGCCCCCTTCGGGCGAAATTCCTCGGGGAAAAACATCGCGGGAGTCCAGGCGGCCGCCAAGGGAATCTTCGGCGTGGACGCGAAGGATTTAAATCTTCCGCAGGCGGCCTACATCGCCGGCCTTCCCCAAAGCCCGTTCCGCTATACGCCCTTTACCAAGGAAGGCAAGCTGAAGGAGAAAAAATACCTGCAGTACGGCTTGAACCGCTACAAAACCGTGTTGAAACGGATGTATGAAACGAAGGCCATTTCCAAAAAAGAATATGAAGAGGCCCTGAAATACGACATCGTCAAAGATTTCATCCCGCCGCAAAAATCGCCGCTGGAAAAATATCCCTATTTGACGATGGAAGTGGAACGGCGGGCCGTGGAAATCTTGATGAAAAAACTTTATACCGAAGACGGCTACACCGATGAAGACATCGAAAACAGCGACGTCCTGTACCGGCAATATCAATCGCTGGCCTACAAAAATCTCCGGCAAAACGGCTACAAAATTTACACGACGATCGACAAGGAGATTTACGACAAATGGCAGCAAGTGGTAAAAAACTTTAATGGCTACGGCCCTGATCTCCGGGAAACGGTGGATGATCCGGAAACCGGGGAAAGGAAAACCGTGGCGGAGCCGATGGAAGTGGGGGCCGTTTTAATCGAGAACAAAACGGGGAAAATCCTCAGCTTCGTCGGCGGCAGGGATTACGAGCGGGAAAATTTGAACCACGCCACCCAGGCCTACCGGCAAAACGGTTCGACGATGAAGCCGCTCCTCGTCTACTGCCCGGCGATCGACATGGGGATCGCCTCCCCCGGTTCGGTCCTGGCGGACGTGCCCCTGGCCATTCCGACGGGAAGCGGCGTGTACCGGCCGTCCAACTTCACCAAAAACCGGTATTACGGCCTCGTTCCCGCCCGGGAGGCGCTGAAACATTCGTACAACGTTTCCGCCGTCTACCTGTATCAAAAGGTATTGCCGAAAAACCCCGTAGAGCATTACTTGGAAAAAATGAAGTTTTCCAAATTGACGCCGTCCGATTACTCCAACTTGTCGATGGCACTCGGGGCGCTGGGATACGGGGTTTCCGTCGAAGAAAACACGAACGCCTTCAGCACCTTCGCCAACGGCGGGAAATTTGTCGATGCCTACATGATCGAAAAAATCGTCGACGGCGAAGGAAAGGTCATTTACGAGCACAAAAGCGAACCGGTCGAAGTCTACTCCCCGCAGGCCAGCTATTTAACCATCGATATGATGCGGGATGTGGTAAGGGGCGGGACGGCAAGGGCCCTTCCAAGCTATTTGAAGTTTTCCGCCGACTGGGCGGGCAAGACGGGGACGTCCCAGGAGACGAGGGACATCTGGTTCGTCGGTTTGAACCCCAACGTCACGGCCGGCATTTGGATGGGCTATGACACGCCGAAAACGATCCCCGGATCCTACCGGAGCGTCCACCTCCGCCTGTGGGCCCAGCTGATGAACGCGGCCTACGATGCGGATCCGGATTTCATCGCCCCGAAGGAACGGTTCCGAATGCCCGGAGGAATCGTCAAGCGGACCTATTGCGCGGTCTCCGGCCTCCTTCCTTCGGCGGCATGCGCGAAAGCCGGGTTGACCGCTTCCGATTATTATATCGCCAAATACGCTCCGACAAAAACGGATGACAACCTGATCCTGGGGAAATATGTGGCGATCGGCGGCAAAAACTATCTTGCCCTGGATTCGACCCCGAGGGAATTCGTTCAGGAAGGATGGATCCTCCGCCCCGAATTCGTCAAAGAAATGGCGCCGAACTTGAAGGATCCGCGGCAATTGCTGCCGAACACGGGCAGATGGTCCAAAATTTTAATCCCGGAACCGGGTCTAGAAGAAAACGGAAAGATTCCTTCTCCCGTAAACATCACAATGTCCGGGCAAACCATCCGCTGGAAGGCCCATCCGGAAAAGGATATCGTTGGCTACCGGGTTTACCTGGTAAACAACGGGGAAAAGGTGCGGGTGCTGGCCAGCATCCGGGCGGGGGAACAGCTCGCTTTCCGGGTCCGCGGATCCGGGCAGTTCGCCGTGACGGCCGTGGATATAGCCGGGAAGGAATCGCCGTTGAGCAACATCGTCGCCGCCGGCTCCTTCCGGAACGAAAGCGGCCCCGGCAATCAGGGAGATCCTCCCGGCACTTCCCCGGTTGTCCCCGGGGAACCGCCTCCCTCATCCGGAGAATGAGGGAGGATGGCCGGCCGCTTTTCCCCACGGGCGATCCGGGGACGCCCGGGACGGACTCCCGATTCTTGGCGAATCCGATTTCTTCCGCGATGATAGAAGGAAACCCTTTCTCACGCATACATTCTGTACGCCACGACAATGATTTCTTCCGCGATGATAGAAGGAAACCCCGTTCCGAACGTTTCGGAACGGGGTTGCTTTTTTCCGCCGAACCCTCCGGCGGCAAGGGCGGTTTCCCGAAAATCCGCTTCCCGTCAATCTTCCATCGTGGACAAATCCCCGGCGGGGAGATTCAGTTCCCACGCCTTCAGCACCCGGCGCATGATTTTTCCGCTCCTTGTTTTCGGAAGTTTGTCGCGGAATTCGATTTCCCGCGGCGCGGCGTGGGCGGCGAGCCCCTGCCGGACAAATTGGCGAATTTCTTCTTTCAATTCCTCGGAAGGTTTGTATCCTTCCCGCAGGGAAATGAAGGCTTTGATGATTTCCCCCCTCACCGGATCCGGCTTGCCGATGACGCCGGCTTCGGCGACGGCGGGATGCTCGACCAGCTTGCTTTCCACTTCAAAGGGTCCGACCCGCTCGCCGGAGGTAAGGATGACATCGTCTTTTCTCCCTTGGAACCAGAAATATCCGTCTTCGTCCATATAGGCGGTATCCCCGGAAATATACCATCCGTTCGGGAGGAAGTAGGATTCGTATTTGGCGGGGTTGTTCCAAATTTGCCGCATCATGGACGGCCAGCCTTTTTTAATCGCCAAATTGCCCATCCGGTACGGGGGCAGCTCGTTCCCCTGGTCATCGACGATGGCCGCCTCCACCCCGGGAATCGGTCTTCCCATCGAACCCGGGCGGATCTCCATGCACGGATAATTGCTGATTAAAATCGCTCCCGTTTCCGTCATCCACCAAGTATCATGGATCCGCCGCCCGAACACTTTATACCCCCAGCGGATCACCTCCGGGTTCAGCGGCTCGCCGACGCTTAAAATATGACGCAGGGAGGAAAGATCATATTTTTTGACCAGCTCGTCCCCGGCGCCCATCAGCATCCGGAATGCCGTCGGGGCGCTGTACCAAACCGTCACCCGGAAATCTTCGATCGTTTGATACCAGTGATCGGGGCTGAACCGGCCGCCGACAATCACGCTGGATGCGCCGTTCAGCCATGGGGCGAACACGCCGTAGGAAGTCCCCGTCACCCAGCCCGGGTCGGCGGTGCACCAATAAACATCGTCCTCCTTCAAATCCAGCACCCATTTTCCGGTCACGTAATGCTGGATCATGGCGTTATGAACATGGAGCACGCCCTTCGGTTTCCCCGTCGAACCGGAGGTGTAATGAAGGATTAAACCGTCCTCCCGGCCGACCCAGGTGATGTCCAAATGCCTGTCGGCCTCGGCCATGCGCCTGTTGAAATCGGCGATCCGATCCGTTTCTTCAATCTTTTCCCCGACGAGCAAGACCTTTTTCAAATCCGGCAGATCTTGGACGGGGACCCTTTTGTACAGTTCGGGATTCGTGACGAGCACTTTCGCGCCGCTGTCCTGCAGGCGGTCGCGGACGGCGCCTTCCATGAAGGCCTCAAACAGCGGCCCCACGATCGCCCCTAGCTTGATGGCCCCGAGCAGGGCGAAGTACAATTCCGGAGAACGGGGCAGAAAGATGAAGACCCGGTCCCCCTTTTCCACGCCCATATCCTTTAAAACGTTGGCCGCCTTGTTGGTCAATTCTTTCATTTCCTTAAACGTATACTTTTCGTAACGGTTCTGGTCCCGGAAATAAAGGGCGATCTTGTTTTTGCGGAATCCCTCCGCATGACGGTCAATCGCCTCGTAGGCCATGTTGACTTTTCCCGTCTTATGCCAGGAAAAGTCCGCTTCGATCGTTTCCCAGCGAAAATTCCGATAGGCTTCTTCATAGTTCTTCAGATTGTAGTCCCCTTGTTTGACCGGCAGCGTTTCCAATTTCAAACCCATTCACCCCTTTGTTAACGTTTACAAAGATTATTATAGTATAGAAAACGACAATTCTCAATTTTTGTTTTTCCCCGTGTTTTCATTCATTTGTAAATCTTTCGCCAACATCTTGTTCCCCTCCTCCGCCGGTTCCTGTTATACTAATGTTGAGTAAGGGCTTTCATCCGGCACGGGCGGCAGCGGCGCTTTCCGGCAAAAGCCGCGCCATTTTCCGTCGCGCTTCCGTTGCAAACAATCCCGCCCAGCGAATCCTTTCCCTTCGCTTTTCAATCTTTTGATCCGCTTGAAAGGGGTGGCGGCAGTGGAGCATCCGAAGAAATATTTTTCAAAAAAACTGGAACTGAAAAACGGAAAGACGTTGGTCATTGAAGGTCCCGTTCAGCCCGGGCACATCGCCAGCCTGAAATTCCATGAAGGGCTGGTGGCTTTCCGCGAACCGGAAGAACAGAAGGAAGCCCTGATCGGAATCGCCCGATTGGAAGAAGGCCGGATCATCATCGCCAGAGACGAAGATACCATCGTCGGCTACGTCACCTTCCATTATCCGGACCCGCTGGAACGATGGGCGGAAGAAAAAATGGAAAATTTATTGGAGCTGGGGGCCATTGAAGTGGCGCCTCCCTACCGCGGCCAATCCGTCGGGAAGGAAATGCTGCGGCTGGCCATGATGGACGAGGCGATGGAAAATTACATTATCATCACGACGGAATATTACTGGCACTGGGATTTGAAGGGAACCGGGCTGGACGTTTGGGAATACCGGAAGGTGATGGAAAAAATGATGAACGCGGGCGGGCTCGTATGGTTTGCCACCGATGATCCGGAGATCTGTTCCCACCCGGCAAATTGTCTGATGGTCCGCATCGGAAAAAACGTGGACCGGGAATCCATCGAAAAATTCGACAGGCTCCGTTTCCGGAACCGGTACATGTACTGATACCGCCTTGGCCCGGGCGGGGCTCGCCTTTCGCCAGACCCTTTTTTCGCGAGGTGAACAAGGATGCTCGTTGAAGATATGATGGTCAAAGACGTCCACACGTTAAAAGAAACCGATCCGATCGAAAGGGCCCTTCGGTTGATGAAGGAAAAGAAGATCCGCCACATCCCCGTCGTAGACGGCGAAAAACGGGTGATCGGGATCGTCACGGACCGGGATATCCGGTCGGCCGTCCCGTCGGTTTTTTATTCGCGGGAACATGAAGAAGTGTTCCAAATGCCGGTGAAAAGCATCATGAAACGGGATGTCATCACCGTCCACCCCCTCGATTTTGTCGAAGACGCCGCGGTCGTCCTGTTTGAAAATCGAATCGGCTGCCTGCCCGTTGTCAAGGAAAACCGCCTGGTCGGCATCATCACCCAGACGGATGTGCTCGAGGCCTTCATTCAGCTGGTCGGCGCCAACCAGCCGGGAAGCCGCATCGAAGTCCGGGTCCCGAATCGGGCGGGGATGCTCCATGAAGTGGCCGGTCTGATCCGGGAGCATCACGTGAACATTCACAGCGTGCTCGTCTATCCGGACAAAAAGGGCAGCGACGATAAGATTCTCGTTTTCCGGCTCGGAACCATGAATCCCCGTCCGATCGCGGACAAAATCCGCGAAAAGGGGTTCGCTGTCCTTTGGCCCGTTCCCCCGGAGATGAAATCATGAAAGACCTCGCGGTTTTCGTCTACTCCGACCGGCTGCTCGCCTACAAGTTTCACGATCATCATCCCTTCAATCAAAAAAGGGTTTTCCTCACCTTGGATCTCTTGAAACATTGCGGTGCGATCGGGGAGGAACAAATCGTCCCCCCGAGGATGGCGACGGAGGAAGAGCTGAGGCTCGTCCACGACCAAACCTATATCGAAGCGGTGAGGAAAGCCGGGGAAGGCAGGCTGTCGGAGGAAGAAGGGGAAAGCTTCGGCCTCGGCACGGAGGATACCCCCATGTTCCCGAACATGCACGAAGCCGCCTCGTGGATCGTCGGGGGGACGCTGACGGCGGCGGATGCGGTCATGGGCGGGGCCGGCATCCATGCCTTTCACCCCGGGGGCGGCCTCCATCACGGTTTTCCCGGAAAAGCCTCCGGATTCTGCATATACAACGACTGTGCCATCGCCATAAAATATGTGCGGGAAAAATACGGAGCAAAAGTCCTGTATGTGGATACCGACGCCCATCACGGCGACGGCGTGCAATGGACCTTTTACGACGATCCGAACGTCTGCACCGTCTCCTTTCACGAAACGGGGCGCTACCTCTTTCCAGGGACGGGGAGCGTCTACGAGCGGGGGGTCGGGAAAGGTTACGGCTACAGCTTCAACATTCCCTTGGACGCCTTTACCGAGGATGAATCCTGGTTATACGCCTACCGGAAGGTTATCATGGAAATTGCGGATTTTTTCCGGCCGGATGTCCTGATCACCCAAAACGGAGCCGACGCCCATTATTTTGATCCGCTGACCCATCTCCACGCCTCGACGGCCATTTACCGGGAAATACCCAAGCTCGCCCACGAAATTGCCCATCGCTATTGCGGTGGGCGGTGGATCGCCCTCGGCGGCGGCGGCTACGACATCTGGCGGGTCGTTCCCCGGGCTTGGTCTTTTCTTTGGTTGGAAATGGCGGGACTTCCGTCCCCCGCCGGGCCCTTGCCGAAGGGATGGGTGGAAAAATGGCAAAAGCACGCTCCTGTCCCCCTCCCCGCCCAATGGGACGACGACCGCTCGGCCTTCCCCGTCATCCCGAGGAAAAAAGAGATCGAAGAAAAAAACCGGCAAACCGTTGAAAGGATTTTGAGCATGATCGGCCGGCAAAAATAGCTGCCGAAAAATGAATGGAAACGCACCCGCGGGAAAACCGGATTGCATCCGGGGAGTTTGAGTCAAGCGTATGCGGGCAATTCTTTACCCCATGCCGGAAATGTATACCGATACATTCGTTCAGGGCTCCCGTCTTGGTCAATATTCTGCGTCTTTATACAAACAGCGCTTTTAGCGCATTGTATGTATGCGTATCTGCCTTGTTTTTTATGAGCGGGAGGTTATTTCCAACCCTGCCCGTCCTTCCGAAGTCCAAGTAACGTTCCGGAAGATAGACATCATCTCCGGTTTCCGGTCACGGTAATCGTTTCGCTTTGCCTTAATTTCACCAAAGAGGCTGCCGGTCTGGAGCTTTCGCTAATCGGGCAGCCGAAATCGTTTTTTTATTCCATTCTTCGGCAATCTGTTGATCCATGTCCTCCAATAGAATTTTCAAGACCGTTGAAAAGATTTCCTGCAATTTTCCCCAAAGGATCTTCTCAATAATTTGGGGATTCATTTGGTCACGAGGGATACTCCTTTGATATTCTTTTCCCTGAGGGACAACGCGGGAACACAAAACGGTGGTCACCCGCGATCCGGCTTTGATCTTCTTTTCCATGAGGGACAACTCCTTTCTGGTGCCAATGTTCTTATGCAATTATTCTACCAAGGAGCGGGCCTCTTTTTCGTTGTATTTGGACCTTTCCTTCCTTTCCTGCCGCCCTTACGCTTGGTTTTCCCTTCCTAGGTAAAAGTTCTTTGATCACAGGGTTGGTCGCCCAAGTGCCGGGCCTGAAAGTCGTCCTTCCTAGGCAAGCGTTCTTTGATCACCCGCCGATGGAAGGAGCTTAATTTCGCCAACAAATATTTTTTTCATACCCAAGAAAAGGTTGAAATCAAGTGTTTGCGGGTATTTTTATCCCCTCATACACGGATACTCCTCTTCGGGTGATCTTCGGTCAAATTGCGCGTTTCCATTTCCAGCCGGCAATCCCGCCAAACATTTTCTAGAACAGGCAACATGCGCAGTTGGAGGAGGCAGAAAAGACAAAATCCTGTACTTAAAAAATATGATCCTTTCCGAGCAGGGACCGGGTCCAAGACGGGTGTAAGGGGATCCGGCATTTCCGGCTGAATGGCCATGGACCATCATGGAAGAATTAGAGTTTAATTGGGATGGCCGTTTGAGTCATGGGAGGTTAATTGTTCAACATAGAAAAAGAAGATTCAACATTCATGGATTCCCGGATCGGAATGTCCAACATTTTCATCTTCTTCGCCTCCGGATCGTTCAACATCTAAGGCACAATGTCCAACATTTTTTGCCAAACGTTCAAGTATAAGTCCTTTTTGTCCAACATTTTGAGTAAAACGTTCAACATTCCTTTCGCCTTTCGGGGCGGACTGTCCAACATTTCAACCGGTTCGTTCAACATCTGAAAAAAAACGTCCAAAACCGTATGGGACTGTCCAACATTTTCAAAAAAATGTCCATCATTTAAAAATGATTGTCCAACATGGAAAAAAATTTGTCCGACATGAACGAAAAAATGTCCATCATCCGGGAAAAAACGTCCATCATCGGACAAAAAATGTCCATCATCGTTACATCAATGTCCTTAACGATAGGTTTGCCGCGAATAAAATGATCCGGCGAATGGATAAGTGCCCATGGAGATCGGACGGTAGACACAGGGCGCAGTGAAGACCAATGATGCGCCAATAGGGGATCCCACCCCAATATGAATCTGAATGCTGCAGGAACGGTTCATGCGGAAGCGGACGTGTACACAAGAAAGGACGGTGCAAAAAATGGGATGAGGGGAAAGTGACACGGCGGCAATAAATGTCTTTGTGCGCGTTGCATCCGGTCAACGATGATGGACAAAAAATGACTTTATGGAGGTTTTACGCGTTTGTCGTCAGAATCATCGGCAGAGCCTGGACAAGGCAAAAAATGCCTTTGTGGAGGTTTTACCCCTCGGCGCTTAATGACCGCCGGCATGAGCGGCTGCTTTGGCGGGCAACGGTTTCTGTTCCGAGATGGATCGCAGCCGGGAAAGGCAGCAGGTCAAAACGCCGGGAAACATCGTACCGGCGGCAGAGGAGAAACGATTCGCATCCCCATGGAAACATCCCCCGGCAATAAAACGGCTTTGACCCGGCGCAACACCGGGCCAAAGCCGTTTTTGCGTTTCCCCGGAACATGGGAAGCCGGGAAAAACCATTTATTTCGTCGACTGGCGGAATTCGATATGGTGGGGCAAAATCACGTTGTGATTGTCCACATCTTCTTTGTTCATATACTTCGTCAACAGGCGCATGGCCACCGCGCCGATGTCGTACAGCGGTTGAACGACCGTGGACAATTTCGGCCGGATCATCACGGCGAGCCTTGTGTTGTCGGAGGAAATGATCTCAAAGTCTTCGGGGACGCGATATCCGCGGTCCTGAATGCCGTGCATGACCCCGAGGGCCATCTCGTCGGAACCGACAAAAATGGCCGTGGGCCTGTCTTCCGATTCGAAAATCTTATCCGCCGCTTCGATTCCCGAATCATAGGTGTAATCCCCTTCGATCACCAGCTCTTCATCGAAGGGAATGCCGGCTTCCTCCAACGCCTTCCGGTAACCGGCCACCTTTTCCTTTTGATTGGCCGGTTCATGCAGGGGGCCGCTCACGAAGGCGATTCTCTTGTGTCCCTTTCCGATGAACCATTGGATCGCCTCGTAAACCGCCTTGCCGTAATCGATTTTCACCGAAGGCATTTCCGATTGATTGTCGCTGGAACCGGCAAGGACGATGGGGACCGGCGATTTTTTAAATTCTTGCAGATGCTCTTCGGTCAAATAGGCGCTCATGAAAATGAGCCCGTCCACTTGCTTGGCCAGCATCGAATTCAGCAGCTGGAATTCCTTTTCCTTGTTTTGGTCCGAATTGCTCAAGATGATGTTGTAATTGTACATCGTTGCGATATCTTCGATGCCCCTTGCCAATTCGGCATAGAAAATGTTGGAGATGTCGGGAATGATCACCCCGACCGTCGTCGTCTTTTTGCTCGCCAGCCCCCGCGCCACGGCGTTGGGGCGATAGCCGAGCCGTTCAATGACCTCCAAAACCTTCTTCCTTGTTGAAGGTTTCACATTCGGATTTCCATTGACGACGCGCGATACCGTCGCCATGGATACGTTGGCTTCCCTGGCCACATCATAAATGGTTACGTTCAACGAGGATCTCTCCTTTACGACCGATATTTTTGCATTTCGGAAAAATTCCGATTCCGTTTATAATAAAAATTTTCCTGTTGAGAGGAACCTTTATTCATAATATTATAACGGTAAATAAGCAGTTTGAGAATGCTTTCACAGATAATTTTTCGTGAATTTTTCCATTTCCTCCATAAAAACGGAAAATTGATCGAGGTCCATTTGCTGCCTGGCGTCGGACAGGGCCACGGACGGATTCGGATGCACTTCCGCCATCACCCCGTCAGCCCCGATGGCGAGAGCGGCCTTCGCCGCGGGTATCAGCAGATCCCTTCTCCCCGTCGAATGGGTAACGTCGACGATCACCGGGAGATGGGTTTCCTGTTTTAAAACGGGGACGGCGGAGATGTCGAGCGTGTTTCTCGTCGCCCGCTCGAAGGTGCGGATTCCCCGCTCGCACAAAATTATCTGGCTGTTTCCTTGGGAAAGGATGTATTCGGCGGCGTACAAAAATTCTTCGATCGTCGCCGCCAGCCCCCTTTTCAATAATACCGGTTTGCGGACCCTTCCCGCTTCCTTCAGCAATTCGAAATTTTGCATATTCCGCGCGCCGATCTGGATGACGTCCACATATTCCAGCGCCTCCTCCATATGGGCGGGATTGACGATTTCGCTGACGACGGCGAGATCGTACTTGTCCGCAATCTCCCTTAAAATCTTCAGCCCCTCAAAGCCCAGCCCCTGAAAATCGTAAGGGGATGTCCTCGGCTTGAAGGCCCCGCCCCTGAAAAGCTTCAACCCCTTTTCTTTGACCGCCTTCGCCACCGCTTCCGTCTGTTCGTAGGATTCGACGGAGCAAGGACCGAAAATGAAATGGGGTTTCCCGTCCCCGAAGGTTTCCCCTTTGACGGAAACGACCGTATTTTCCTTCCGGTTTTTCCGGGAAAAAAGCATTTCGCTTTTCTGGTCGGATTCCTGCAATTCCAGGGCCGCTTTGAAAATTTCCTTGAAAATATGTTCGATGGTGGCGTCTTTGAAAGGGCCCTTATTCAGGGAAAGCAGGCGGTCGAGCATGACCCTTTCCCGTTCCGGGTCAAAACGGTTGATGCCTTGGGCATGTTTGAGCTTGCCGATCTTTTGGACCAATCTTCCCCGCTCGCTGATCAAGTGTAAAATCTTTTCGTTGATTTCATCCACCTGTTTCCGCAAAACATCCAGTTCCTCGCTGTTCATTTCCAACATCCTTCCTCGCTTCGCCGAATACGGGTCTGTCCGGCCTTGCCGCAGGCCTGCGGAACGGGCCGACATTTTTCGAAAGCGTCTCGCACCTTTTGCAAAATACGGGAAAAAAGGACGATGGCGCCAACCTTTATGAGAAAAGAAAATTATGGTACATTTCAATTAGCAAGATTCCATGTTTTGCCGCTTTTATAATTATAAAAGAATCGCCTGCCAAAGTCACGGAAGGCACCGCTTCCTTCCGGGAACCGAATTTTAAAACGATGATTTTCAACAAACACATCCAATTCGCCAACCACAATGCCGTGAAGAGGTGGACTATGGAAAATCCGAAGCAAACCTTCGCCCTCGACATCGGAACGAGAACGATTGTGGGCATCATATGGGAAGAAAGGGACAACCGGGCGGAAATCAAACATTGCATCGTGAAGGAACATCAGGAGCGGGCGATGCTCGACGGGCAGATCCATGACATTACCTCCGTCGCCCGGGTGATCCGGGAAGTGAAGGAAGAGCTGGAACGGAAGTGCGGGCCGTTAAAAAGGGCTTGCGTGGCCGCCGCGGGACGGACGTTAAAAACGGAACAGGCCGCGGCCAAGATGGAAACGGGCGGACGGCCCATCCGCAAAGAGGACGTCATCCATCTCGAACTGATGGCCGTGCAAAAGGCGGAACAACAAGTCGCGGAAAAATTCAAAGGCGCATCCGGAAAGTTTTTTTGCGTCGGTTATTCGGTCCTTTACTATTATCTGGACGGGGAACAAATCGGGAATCTGGTCGGCCAAAACGGAAGCGAAGCTTCGGTGGAGATCATCGCCACGTTTTTGCCGAAGGTCGTCATCGATTCCCTGTCCTCCGCCTTAAATCGGGCCGGTCTGGAGATGGAAGCGATCACCTTGGAGCCGATCGCGGCCATCCATGTCCTCATCCCGCCGTCCATGCGCCGACTCAACGTCGCCTTGGTCGATATCGGCGCCGGGACATCGGATATCGCCGTTACGGACAAGGGAACGATCATCAATTACGGCATGGTCCCCATCGCCGGAGACGAAATTACGGAAGCGATCAGCGACCAATTTTTGATCGATTTCCCCGTGGCCGAACAGGTCAAAATTCAGCTGTCCGCCAAGGATACGGTCACCGTCAAGGATATTCTCGGCTTCGAGCTGACCTTGGAAAAGGATGAGATCATCAGGGCCATTTCCCCCGCCATCGAGCAGCTGGCGGATACGATCGCCCGCGAAATTTTGCGCCTAAACCACCAGCATTCGCCGAAGGCGGTAATGCTCGTCGGGGGAGGAAGTTTGACCCCGAATCTGCCGGAACTGCTGGCGGAAAAATTGCAGCTGCCGAAAAACCGGGTGGCCATCCGGCAAATCGATGCGTTGGAGAACGTCATCATCCCCGACGAACGGTTAAGGGGGCCGGAATTTGTCACCCCGATCGGGATCGGCATCTCCGCCAAGAAAAATCCGCTGCAATATAAAACGGTTTTCTTGAACGGCCAACCCGTCCATTTATTTGAAATTAAAAAACTGACGGTGGCGGACGCCCTGCTGGCAAGCGGGCTCAAAATCAGCCAACTGTACGGCAAGCCGGGATTGGCCAAAATCATCCGTTTCAATGGCAAGGCGGTGGCATTCCCCGGGAAATTCGGCAGCCCCCCGAAAATTTTTGTCAACGGGAAACCGGCATCCGTCGACGACGAGATCCGTGAAGGGGCCGAAATCACCGTCGAAAAGGGCGACGACGGCGAAGATGCGAAAATTACCGTCGAAGAGCTGATGAAGGAAGGAAAAATCTCCCTTTTCGTAAACGATCAGGAGTATTCCCTCTTCCCTTCCGTTGAAGTGAACGGAAAAAAAGCGGACAAAAGGCGGGAACTGAAGGACCGGGACATCGTCCAATGCCGCTATGCGAAAACGATCGGGGAAGCCCTCGCCGCCATCGGATTAAAGGACTTGTTGAAGGAGGCGGCGGAGTTTTCCGTCACCGTCAATAATGAACGGAAGCGCCTGCCGAAGTTTTCCGGCAAAATCCTGAAAAACGGGGCAGAGGCCACGCCCGAAACCCCGATCCAGGCGGGGGACCGGGTAACGGTCACCCGAAGGAAAAATCCGACCGTCGAAGAACTGGCATCCGAATTCCATTGGGTTTTGAAGCAAGACATGCCCGTCACCTTCAACGGAAAACCGGTCCTCCTCTCCAAAAGGGTCACCTTCGTCCGGCGGGACGGGAAATTGCTGGATGACAAGGACCGGGTGAAATCCGGCGACGTCTTGACCGTGGAGCGCGCGGAAGATTCCCCCTTCATCTTCCAGGATGTCTTCCGTTTTGTCGACTACAGCACGGGGGACAAAAGGGGGAATTACAAAATATTAAGAAACGGAAAGGAAGGAACCTTTCAGGACCGGCTTACCCCCGGAGACAAGCTGGAGATCATATGGCCGGACCAATAACAGGGCGGATGAAGGCTTCATCCCGGCCTGCGGACGCATGCCGATTTCAACGCCTAGAGCGCTCAAAACCGCTTCAATCGCGCGACGGATTCCCGCGGGTATGCGGACGAGGAAGGCCCATGGTCCGCCTCAAACCGCTTCAAATCCTTCGGAAGCCCCGTCCGTCGAAGCGTTCAAAAGATCCGCCGCTTGCGGTCTTTACGGCGTCCTTGCCCGTTGTGCCGAGGGTACAACGCGGAGTATCCCCGGTCCGCGATCGCCAAAGCAAGAAGATCCGCCCCGATTGGCCGGAAAACGCGCCCGAAATGCGAATAAGGAAAGGCAGCCACCCGAAGGGAGCTGCCTTTTTCGGCGTTTCGGCCATTGATCCGCGCCTATTGGAAAGCATTACCGACTTTCTTCCCGCGCCTCTTCCTGCGGTTCTTCCCGCTTTCCTTCCTTCAATGCCTCCAATTTGCGGTCGATTTCCTCCCCGATCTTCCCAATCGCTTCCTTTGCATCCTCGAGGGTTTCCTCGAGCGATTCACCCGACTTCTTGGTCAGGGATTGGACCTTATCCAGCAATTCGTTGGATTGTTCCTTCAAGGATCGGGTCACCTTCGAGGTGGCATCGAGGGCGATGGATTTCCATTCGTTTCCCTTTTGGACGACCGTGTCTTTCACCTGGCTCGTTTTTTCCTTGGCCGCGGTGAATTGTTCCTGGATATCGCCCCGCAATTCCCTCCCGGATTTCGGAGCGAAGATGAGGGCGGCAACCGATCCCACCAGCGCGCCGAACAGAGCCCCGCCAAGGAAGGAGCCGATACGGGATTTCCCGTTTTTCACTTCTTCCCCCACGATGAAAACCTCCTTTATGATTGAAATTCTTTTTCTTCAGCCCTCTTTCGTTTTTTGCGGTTTCTCACTTCTTCCCATTTGCTCTTCAGCTCAAGGACGATGGAGCTCCATTGGACCACCTGGGCCAATGCGTCCTTGTTCCTCTCCAGTTTCTCCAGGACGGATACGGTAAAATTCCCGAGGGAATCGTTGAATCCTTTTATCGTTTTTTCCACGTCGCCCAGCGCTTGAAAGACACCGTTCAGCGATTCCGACTTTTCGTGGATGTCCTGAATCAGCCGGTTGGTGGACCGCAAGACCTCTTCCGTCTCCTTGGCCACTTTTTCCACATCGCCCTTAAGGCCGTCCAACGATCTGGAAAGGGTGTCCAGCGTCTTTGACACGGATTTGAGGGTGAGGATCAAATAAACGGCCATTGCGGAAAAACTTGCGGCAACAAGCAGCGCGCTGACGGACAAAACCCATTCCATGTTTTGCAGCTCCTTTCTCCACGGGTGTAGAAGGACTGCGGCGCCGGATCCGGCTCCGCCGGCAGCCCATGCCGAATGCTTACTATTATTAAAACATTTTTTGACTTTTTTTTCGAGGTTTCGCGGGAAAAAGTTTAAGTCAAGGGCTTGGGGGTTTTTTACCCTGACCAAAAGTGCAGTGGAACGCATTGAACCTTCTTCCCGCTGCAGGACTGCCATGATCCCGTCCGCCTTCACAAACAAACCCCTTATTACAGCTAAAATGGTACCCGATAGGAGCACGAGACATCCATCCGCTAACCAACCGATCATGACAAATGTTGATCAGTTCCCGTCTGGTCGAGGCGCAATCCGTCGTTCTTTGATCAATCACCGGTTGAAGGGCATCATTTTGCCCGCAAACATTTAACCCCTACCGGAAAAAATTCCATGAGGTCCGGGAAAGGTTCCGCCCGATGCGGGACCGGAAACTCCGCATCAGCGCCAAACCCAATACAAATCCGAAAAAGAAAAGCACAACTATTCCGTTGTGCTTGCTGTGGTCAGGATCCCCTTTTCGGCCAAATAATTTTCATAGGCCTCCTGGTATTTTTGGATGTCCCCGGCGCCCATAAACAGAATCACGCTGTCGCCGAATTCCGCCAGGGGCGAAGGATCCTTCTCGTCGAGAATTTGCGAGCCTTCGATGGCCGCATTCAAGTCTTTGATGGACAATTTTCCGTGATTCTCTCTCGCCGAACCGAAAATCTCGCATAAAAACACATGGTCGGCCTTGCGCAAACTTTCGACAAATTCGTCGAAGAGCGCCTGTGTCCGCGTATACGTATGGGGCTGAAAAACGGCCACGATCTTTTTCCCCGGATATTTTTGCCTGGCCGCATCGATCGTCGCCAAGATTTCCCGCGGGTGATGGGCGTAATCGTCCACCAGGATTTGCGACCCGGCCCTTTTTTCGGTAAACCGCCGTTTCACGCCGTGGAAAGTGGCCAATTGTTTCTTCACGATCTCCACATCGATGTTTTCATAATCGCAGAAGGTGATCACGGCCAAGGCATTGAGCACGTTGTGATCCCCGAAGGTCGGGATGAAAAAGGACGAGTAAAAGTTGTTGCGGACGAACACATCGAAACGGGTGCCTTCCGTCGTTTTCTCCACATTCCGCGCCTGGAAGTCATTTTCTTCCCCGAATCCGTAGTACAAGACGGGCACCTTCGCCTGGATCTTCTGCAAATTCTCATCGTCCCCGCAGGCGATGATTCCCTTCTTCACCTGCAGCGCCAATTCCTGAAAGGCGGAAAAGACGTCGTCGATGTTCGCATAATAATCGGGGTGGTCGAAGTCGATATTCGTCATGATGCAGTAATCGGGCTTATAGGCCAAAAAATGGCGGCGGTATTCGCAGGCTTCAAACACAAAAAATTCCGCCTCTTTGTTCCCTTTTCCCGTGCCGTCCCCGATCAAATAGGAAACCGGCTTGGCGGCCTCCAGCACATGGGCCAGAAGCCCGGTCGTGGACGTTTTCCCATGGGCTCCCGTCACGGCGATGCTCGTAAAATTTTCGATGAAATCGCCGATGAAATGGTGATAACGGATGACGGGAATGCCGATTTTCAAGGCTTCTTCAATTTCCTCGTGGGTGTCGGGGAAGGCGTTCCCGGCGATGGCGATCATTCCCGTTTTTATATTTTCTTTATTGAAGGGATAAATGGGTATCCCCGCTTTTTCCAACGCATCCTGGGTAAAAAAATGCTTCTTGACGTCCGAACCCTGGACGGTAAAGCCCATATCGTGAAGGATTTGGGCAAGGGCGCTCATTCCGGAACCTTTGATGCCGATAAAATGATAAACGGTCATATTCCAAGAACCTCCAACAGTCTTCCTATGTAAATTAGTATATGTGTATATTTTCTTTTCTTTTCACAAAAACCGGAGGGGATGTTCCGTATTTAATGATTATAGCACTTCTTGCGGAAAAAAACTATTTCCCGGAACGGTCCCTTGCGCAAAACTTCCAGGCCGGGCCGGCATTTCCGCAAAATTTTCCGGCGGCGGGCGGAGCATTTGAAGCGGTCCGGTATCTTTTTAACTTTATCGTTAACTATCCGGCCGCGCCGCCCTGTTTTCCGATTTTCACGCAGTCCCATTTGCCGGCACATGGGGGAGAAAGGAAAGCCCGGTCTGCGGGGAATGGCCAGAACCCCTTTCCCATACGCTAATAAAAAGAAAATATCCGTTGGCGATTGCCTTATTTAATCCTAGGAAATGGAGGAACCCGCCGTGCCGGTTTTTGTAGATGAAAAAACCTCCTTGTTTCACTTGCAGGCGAAAAACATGAGCTACATTTTCCGAATCATGAACGGCTATCCCGTTCACGGGTACTGGGGGAAAAAATTGAACCACCAGCGCGGGCTTGTCCATTTATTTAGACCCTATGCAAAGGATTTTCTCGACCGGCTCCCGCAGGAATATCCCCAATACGGATCCGGGGATCACCGGAATCCCGCCTATCAAATCCGGCTGGAAGAAGACGGAAGCCGCATCAGCGAACTGGTTTATAAAAGTTGCCGCATCGTAAAAGGGAAACCCAAACTGGCCGGGCTTCCGGCGGTTTACACGGAAACGGACAAGGAAGCGGAGACCTTGGAAGTCGTTTTAACCGATCCATATTCCGGACTGGAAGCGATCCTCTCCTACACCGTATTTAAAGATTTCGATTGTCTGGCCCGCTCGGTCCGTTTCACGAACAAAGGGAAACAAACGATCCGCCTCCTTCGGGCGCTAAGCGCCTCCGTCGATTTTCCCGATAACCGTTTTGATGTCCTTTATCTTTCCGGGGCATGGAGCAGGGAAGCCCATATCCGGAGAAGGCCGATCGGCCCGGGAATCACCGCCATCGAAAGCCGGCGCGGCGCCAGCGGCCACCAGCTGAATCCATTCATGGCGCTTCTTTCCCCGAATGCGGACGAGGATCAGGGGGAAGTGTACGGGTTCAGTTTCGTTTACAGCGGGAATTTTCTGATCGCGGCGGAGGTGGACCAATTTTTCACAACGAGGGTATCGGTCGGCATCAATCCCTTTGATTTCTCCTGGAAGCTTGCTCCCGGGGAATCCTTCCAAACCCCGGAAACGGTCATGGTTTACTCCTCCCGGGGGATCGGGGAGATGTCGCGGATCTTTCACCGGTTGTACCGGACCCGGTTGGCGCGGGGGGTTTACCGGGACAAAGAGCGGCCGATTTTGGTGAACAATTGGGAGGCCACTTATTTCAACTTCAATGAAAAAAAGCTCCTGGAAATCGCCAAAGCCGCAGCCGAACTCGGGATCGAATTGTTCGTCTTGGATGACGGCTGGTTCGGGAAACGGGACGATGCCACCACTTCCCTCGGGGATTGGCAGGAAGACCGGCGAAAGCTGCCCCGCGGCCTGGCAGGCTTGGCCAAACGGGTGAACGATCTCGGTCTGAAATTCGGGCTTTGGGTGGAACCGGAAATGGTATCCCCGGAAAGCGAGCTGTACAAAAAGTACCCCGATTGGTGTCTGCATGTCAAAGGGAGAAGGAGGACGCTGGCCAGGAACCAGTTGATCCTGGACCTTTCGCGCCAAGATGTCCGCGAGTATATCATCGAAACGTTCAGCGGCATTTTTTCCCGGGTTCCCGTGTCCTTCGTGAAATGGGACATGAACCGGAACATGACGGAGATCGGTTCCGAAAAATGGCCGGCGGACCGGCAGATGGAAATCGCCCACCGTTATATCCTCGGACTTTATGAAATCCTTGAACGGTTAACATCGGCCTTCCCCCACATCCTGTTCGAAAACTGTTCCAGCGGCGGGGGACGGTTCGACCCGGGAATGCTCTATTACATGCCGCAAACCTGGACCAGCGACAACACCGATGCGGTGGAACGCTTAAAAATCCAATACGGAACGAGCCTCGTTTACCCGATCAGCGCCATCGGGTCCCACGTATCCGCCGTGCCGAACCATCAGGTGGGGCGGGTAACCCCCCTCGCCACCCGCGGTCATGTGGCGATGAGCGGCAATTTCGGTTACGAGCTCGACTTGACGAAATTGACCGAAAAAGAGAAGAAATTGGTGAAAGAGCAGGTTACCCGTTATAAACAGATTCGCAGGCTTGTCCAGCAGGGGGATTTTTACCGGCTTTTAAGCCCCTTAGAAGGAAACGAAACGGCATGGATGTTCGTTTCGGAGGACAAAAAGGAGGCCGTCGTCTTTTATTTCCGCGTTTTATCCGAACCCCATCCTCCCCGGAAACGGCTGCTGCTGAAGGGGCTGGATCCGGACCGGGTGTACCGGCTCGGGGAAAAAGCGGAATACTTTGCCGGCGATCAATTAATGGGTGCCGGCATTCCCCTGCGCTTGCCCCGGGAGGACTTTACCAGCCTCCTATTCAGACTGAGTGCGGCCACTTGAGTCTTGCGGTTTTCAGGCCCTTCTCCGGAACCGGACCGATTCGGGCAGCTAACCTTCATTTTGACGTTTCGGATTGCTCTTTAGATTGTTCTTTCGGATTAGCTCATCCGCCCGGTCCTCGGCTTGGGCGGCACTATCTCCGGTGCCGCGCCAAGCTGTTTTTGTTTTCCTGGATCAGGAAATCCCGATCCTTTGATGAAAGACCGGCTCCGGCCCTTCCGCAAAAACAGCCGTCCTTTTTTACAAAGAAAAAACCGGCAAACGCCGGTTCGGACGGTGAATGTTCATTGAATGCAATCGCCTTTGAAGCTCCCATTTTCCTATAGTCTCAAAAACCTTTCCATCGCCTTATCCTGGAGCCCGAGCAAATATTCGTGGCCGTATTCAGGGTACAAAAGCATTTCTTTCTTTGCCCGGATTTTATTGTAGGCGGCAAATTGGGTGGAGGGCGGACAAACGGTATCCTTCAAGCCGGTCACCCACAAGACGTTCGCTCGAATCCGGTCGGCGAAATTTTGAATATCAATATAGCCGAGACGGCGGAAAACCTCCTCGTGCTTTTCATGATTCGGGTCGAATTGCCGGAAATAATAGGCCAGCTCTTCGTAGGCGGAATTGGCGATATCCATTTCCCAAACCCTTCGATAGTCCGATAAAAAGGGATAGACGGCCACCAGTTCTTTGATCCGCGGTTCAAGGGCGGCACACACCGTCGCCAGCGCCCCTCCCTGGGAAATCCCGAAGGCGCCGATCCGGTTCTCATCCACTTCCTCCATGGACATCTAAATCCGGGCCGCCTGCACAGTGTCGAGGAACACGTTCCGGTAATAGAGCTTGTCCGGATTCGGATCGTCCAGCCCGCGGATAAGATGTCCCCTTAACGTATTTCCCGCAACCGTCAAATTGTCTTGGGACAACCCGCCCTGGCCGCGGCAGTCGAGGGCGATGACAGTAAAACCGAATGCGGCGAAAGCCGCCTTGTCAAACCAATCGCCGCTTCCGCTGGAATAGCCATGACACAGGACGAGTCCCGGCCCCGCCTTTTTCCCGGATTTCGGCTTTGCCAGCTTGCAATGGATTTTTGCGCCGCCCACGCCGGTAAAAAAGAGATCGAAGCATTCCGCATTCGGATATTGGCACGATGCGGGGACCAATTCATAATCAAAGGATTGCCGTTCCAGCTCATCCATCGCCCTTTGCCAATATTCATCGAAGTCGTCCGGTTTCGGGCTTTTTCCCGTGTACGTTTTCAGCTCCTCCAAAGGCATGTCCACATGCATGTTCATTCCTCCTCGACAGTTCAAGGTTTCTTTTTGATTCCCATCGCGGTTTAAGGATATCCGGCCGCATCGTTTCAAATGACGGTTTTCTCTATTCCAGGCTTGGAATGGCCGGCAATCCTGTGATTTTATGAAAATCGCTTTTATTCATTAAGCGCTAAACGGAAAGAATAACCGGGAAAAGTCCTCCCGTAAAGCCGTGTTAAGGAAAGGGCTCGCCCTTTTCTTAACCGGCGTGGCCAGCAGGCGTCTGATGAACCCCCCGAGGATAAGGAAGAGAAAAAGCGCGGGCATGTTCGTCGCAGTGAGCAAAACCATGTTTCTCCGGAAAGGCAAAGGGAAAAGGCGGATGGCTAAGCTTCCCTGCACGGATGGAACGGGTTCCCGATGTCATCCTTGAACATGGAACGGGTTTCCATTCACCCTTTCACAGAAGGCCTAAATATCCATCGGTTTTCCTTCATAATCCACAAGAATGAGATCCTGTTCCGGAAAATCGGAGAATTCAATCATTTTGCAAATGCCCGCCGCAGGGATTTCCGGTTCGATTTCAGCAGACGGCCCGCCCATGTCCGTGCGCATCCATCCGGGGTGAACGGAAAATACGCGGATCCCACTTGCCTTCAACTCCTTTTTTGCCTTTGCCGTCAGCATGTTTAAAGCTGCTTTCGAAAGGCCGTAGGCATAATCCCCGCCGTATGCGCTGCTAATGCTTCCCGCGTCGGAGGAAACATTGATGACGGTCGGATTGTCTCCTTTTTTCAGGAGGGGGAGAAAATGCTTGATCACCCGCAAAGGTCCGAAGGCGTTGACATTCATCGTATCCATGCATTCGTCGAGATCCGTATCCGCAATCGAACGTTCCCTTCCCATCAAAATCCCGGCATTGTTGATCACCGCATCCAGCCGTTCCGTATGCCGTTTCACCTGTTGAAAAGCGCGGAAGACGGCAGATTCGTCGGAAACATCGATTTCCACCGGGATCAGCTTGGCTCCGAAGCGGTTTTGGAGATCTCTCAACTGTGAAAATTTTTTCGGATCGAGCGATCTTGCCCCAGCAAAAACCTCGTGACCCCTTTCCAGGGCTGTTTTCGCCAAAGCCAGCCCCAGTCCGCGATTGGCACCGGTGATAAAGATCTTCATTTCCTTCCCCTTTCAGTCATTTTCCACCAATTCGACGATCATCCGCAAAACATCGCCGGCATCCAGATAGGCATAACGCCCCCCGGGATATTCCCCGGACTGGATCACGGGAATGCCGTTCTTGTTCAACCGTTCGATTTTTTCCTTCATGCCCGTGATTCGGAAGGTCAGATGATGAACCCCTTCCCCGCGCTCATCCAAAAATTCCTTCCATGTGCTCGGTTCGCCATCCGGTTCAATCAATTCCAGCTGAAGGTTTCCCAATTGAAAAAATGCCAGCTTCGCCCGCGCCTCCGTCGGTTGTCCCCTGAAGGCCGTCTTCGCCTTCTCCCGGGAAGGGGTCATGATGATTTCGGGTTTGTCCATTCCGAAAAAATCGGCAATGGCTTGCGACGTTTTTTCGATGTCTTTGACCACCACCCCGATCTGCGCGACTACGTTCGTATCCAGCAAATTCCGATCCATGCTTCTTCGTCACCTCCCGTCCCTTTAAATTTTAATAAAAAAACCTGTATTGGAAAGCGTTTTCTTTAATAAAAACAGCTTATTGTATAAGTAATTTTTTCGCCATCGCAGGATCCTGAAGGACGCCGCCTTCCAATACAAATCCTATCAAAAAACAAGGAAGATCCCCCCGAACATTTACCTATGGAAAACAGCCGAAAGAAAAGAAGCGGGGAAAACCCCCATCCGGCAAATCCCGCCGATCAATAAAAAAAGCGGAAAGGGAACGGCCGGTTTTCCGTCCCTCCCGCATGCTTCGCATTCATCCCGTCGCGGGCCAAAGGTCCCAAAAAAGGTTTTTTCATCCCGGGGAACCCGCACTTTTCCTCCGGTCTTGCGCCGCGCAAGGCCCCTACTGGCCCGGAAATTCGAAGGGTTCGCCTACCCGGTAGGCATCATCCAGCACGAGGATGCCCTTTTCCTGCGGGGCGTTTGGCAATTCCAATTCCCGCGCCGAACAAATCATCCCCATCGACTTGACACCCCTCAGTTCCGCCTCTTTGATCACCATCCCGCTCGGCATGACGGCCCCGACTTTGGCCACGACGACCTTTTGCCCCGCCTCCACATTCGGGGCGCCGCAGACGATCTGTAAAACTTCCCCGCCGACATCCACTTGGCAAACGCTCAGTTTATCCGCGTTCGGATGTTTCTTTTTCTCTTTCACCAAACCGACGACGAATTTGGGGGAAAGATCGGCGGATATTTCCTCAAACCCGTTTTCCCGCAAAAGCCGGTTGACCGCATCGATCATTTCCCCGTCGACGGCAGCCCGGCCCCTTTCCGCCTTCAGGGAAAAATGCCGGGACGCTTGAAAAATATTGTACCCGACCGTCTTTCGCGTCTTTTCGTCAAAAATGCGGACGACATCTCCCTTTTTTTCAATTCGGACGTTTTGTTTTTTTTCGAAGGGTTCCAAAGTGATCAGCAAAATATCTCCCACACCTTCCGGATTATAAAAGGCGATCATCGTTTTACTCCTTTCTTCCGGGTTTGTTTTTTGCCATGATGAAGATCGGCTCCAGCTCGCCGTCTTTCAGGTAAAAGGAAAGGGGGGTAATCGGCACCCGGCCCGACGTGTAGAAATGCATCGTCATATGAGCCAGCACATCGTACCCCGTGCTGTTTTGTATGTCGGAAATGATCAAAACATCCTGATGGGGAACGGAAAGGACCATCTCCCCTTTGATTTTCTTTTCCATCTCCTTCAAAAAGGATTCATTTAAAATCCGGCTGGCATCGTACCCGTCATTCGTATTGACAAAATAAAAGTCGTTGCCGGATACGGAATCCTTTTTCACCGGATGATCCAAGGAGCGCAAATTAAATCGGGCCATTTCCTTGATTCGGCCGGCGTCCAGCCCTTCGTCGGCCAGCATCTCTTCGTCGATCAGGCGGTAGCTGCTTCCCATATCCAGGGAATAGAAGATCCGGGTCTCGGCCGTATGCTCGTCATACACAAGGGGTTTCCCGCCGGCCGTTTTCGGAAAGGAGGTGGAACGGATGACGGGAAAGATCTTCCTTTCGTTGCCGGTGATCTTCACCTCGGTTTCCATCGCCCTTAAGGCTTCTTCCACGTAAAAAACGATTTCGTCGATCGCTTTTTCCCGATTCCTTTCCCATTTGGCCAGGACGGGGCCGAGGGAAAGGGTGACTCCCTTTCCGCTCTCCGCGTTTTCCACGCGCAGCTGATCCTTTTCCCGGTTGTAAGCGATGTTTCGGCCTTCTTTTTCCAGCCTTTCCGTCAGCAATTTTTTCAATTTTTCTACCGTCATTTTCATCGCCTTCATCCACTTTCTTTTCGCTTTTGCAGAAAAAACCGTCCGACAAGGCCCGGCGAAACCCGCAGGCGGTTGGAAGCGGGACCCGGTCAACCGCATGAAACGGCAGCCGAAAAAGCCGGGCGAATTCCAATGAAGAACGCGATCATGCGGCTGGCCTGTTTTGCAGAGGCAAGGAAATGCCGTCGCCACAGGAAAACCTTTGCCGTATCCGCTAAAAACGGCGGGGCCGCCGGGTGCCGATGCCGCTGTCAAAAAGAGGTGAAGGTTCCTGCCACCTCCGGTTTTCCCCGTCATTTTGCCCGGCAAAATGCAGAAACGATCTTCCGCATGGGACACGGACAAGAAAAAAGCTGTCCCTCTCCATCCGGAACAGTCTTTTCCCCGATTATTCCTTTTCCATCTTGATGGAACGGACAATCTCCATCATCGATTTGGCATCCTTCGAGAGGCCGGAAAGTTCCGTCGCCGTGGTCATTTTGATCCCCCCGATCCCGACGACCACTTCATACAGATCATCCTTCAATTTTTGAATGAGCAAATATCCGAACCGGCCGTCGGCCCGGAAGGTCTTGTCCAACAGGTAATCCTTGGACCCTTCCTTCGCCGTTTGATAGAGCACTTTGCTTTTTGAATCTTCATTCGGGTTGATGAACAAAATGAACATTTTCGAGCCTTTTTGAATCAGGTGGTTGTATTTGTCGTCGCTTTTTACGACCATTCCCGCCGGCAAATAAAAGGAAATGTCTTCCGTTTGGTGGTTCGCTTCTTTGGCTTCCTGCCGGAACGCTTCTTCAACGCCCTCTGCGGCGGCTTCCTTCTCTTTCCGGAGCGACGTGGAGCAGGCCGGCAAAAGCAGCAGAAGGCAAAGGAGAACGAGACCGATCATGAGCTTGCGTCGGGGCATACGGCTACACTCCTCTCGAACGTTGTCATGCCGAGTTTCGGCTTGGAAAAAGGAGAAGGCGGCATTGGAAAGAAAACGGTTGCCTCATGCCATCCCGCCGGCGGCAGCGCACGGAACGGCAATCGGAACCGGTCATCCTTTCTTTCTTATCGTTTCCCATACGGTGCGGTCGCATCCCTTCACCAGACGGATCAACAATTCCTTCGCCGCCGCGTAATCGTCCGTATGGATGATGGCGGCGGAAGTGTGGATATAGCGGGCCGGAATGCCGACGACGGCGCTCGGGACCCCTTCATTGGCGGTATGGACCCGTCCCGCATCGGTGCCCCCTTGGGAAGCGAAATATTGATAGGGGATCCGATGGGTTTCGGCGGTATCCAGCACATATTCCAGCATGCCTTGATGGGAGACCATCGTCCGGTCGTAGATGCGGATCAACGCCCCTTTTCCCAGGCGGCCAAATTCCTGTTTGTCCCCGGTCATGTCATTGGCGGGGCTGGCTTCGAGGGCGAAAAAGATGTCGGGCCGGATCATGGAAGCCGCCGTTTGGGCCCCCCTTAAACCGACTTCCTCCTGCACGGTCGCCCCGGCGTACAACGTGTTGGGGAGGGATTCGTCTTTCAGCTCCTTCAGCAATTCGATGGCCAAGCCGCAGCCGAAGCGGTTGTCCCAGGCCTTCGCCATAATCTTTTTCCGGTTGGCGAGGGGAGTGAAGGGACAAACGGGAACGATCTGCTGCCCGGGCTTGACGCCGATTTTTTCCGCGTCCTCCCTGTCGTCGGCGCCGATGTCGATCAGCATGTTCTTCATTTCCATCGGCTTTTTCCGCTTTTCCTCGTCCAGAAGATGGGGAGGGATGGAACCGATCACGCCCGGAACCGGCCCGTTGTCGGTGATAATTTCCACCCGCTGGGCCAACAGCACCTGATTCCACCAGCCGCCGAGGGGCTGAAAACGGATCATGCCGTTGTCGGTGATGGACGTAACCATAAAGCCGACCTCGTCCATATGTCCGGCAGCCATGACGACCGGTCCGCCTTCTTTGCCCCGTTTCACGCCAAAAATGCTGCCCAAACGGTCCTGGATCACCTCGTCGGCGTATTTGGCCAATTGTTCTTTCATAAACTTCCTGACCTGGTGTTCAAAGCCGGGCGCACCCGGCAGTTCCGTCAAGGTCTTAAACAAATCAAGCGTTTCCTGATTCATCGTCTTTCCCCTTTTCATCAGTCTACCGAAAGAATGACGTTCACCGTTTATTTTACAGAAATTTTTTGCCATTGACTATAAGAAAAAGAAAAATAGCTTCCGCAGCCGGCTGATTCGCGAAAGCTGTAGAAAACGGAAGCCATTCCGGGTATACTTATGGTCGTAGAAGACGGGAGGAGATTTCGTTGAAATGGAGACATTTTTTCCTCGGCGCCGGGGCCGGTTTCGCAGCGGCTTATCTTTGGAAAATCCGTTCCGGAAAAAACTTTTTCGGCGCCGAAAAGGCATTGCGCAAGGCGAAAGCCGCTTTGCAAAAGGACGGGAAAATCACCGGTTCCTGGATCGTTTCCATCCCGGAAGTTTTGGCAAGCGAAACGGAAAATGCCGCCGTCTACCGGGGAGGAATCACCCAAATCCGCGGCGGCAAACCGGTCACCTATGAATTTTTGGCGGATGCGAAAACGGGGGACCTTTTGAAACTGGAGGAAATCGACCCGTAAACCGAAAGGGAAAACGGATGCCCTCGCCTTTCCTTCCTGCATAAAGGCCCTCGGCAAACCGGAGATTCCTTTACCGCCGCGGTAGTTTAGCCGGCCCATCGCCTCAGCAAACCGCTGGGAAAAATCGGCCGTTTCCGCGGCCGCCCCGGTTCCGGCAAACCGACCCGGTTGCTGCCAGCCGCAGCTGCTTCCCTTTGAATGGAACCGCCTTCGGCCCGCCTGGGAGCGTCCCCGGCGGCAGGGGCAAGGGATCCGGGACGGCCTTCCGCAACCGGGAATGCCGTTCGGCGGAGGGCCGTTCCCGAAAGCGGCCGCCGGAGCTGCGGGCGGTCGGTACTGACATATCCGGCGGCATTTCTACGGCGGCCATTCCGCCGCCACGATGCACGTCGCGATCGGACGCCTTCGCCCCTTTTTCCTTTTCCGGAACCGCCGGCCGTCCAAAACCCGAAAAATCGGTTTTCCCTTCAAAAATCTTCGCCTGATCGCCCGGTTTTCAAGACGTCCGGATCCGGTTCAGGCTTTCGGTGATGCTTCCGTCCTTGTCCCACTTCAGCGCCCGGTACACGGCGTCGTGGTAGAAGAGGAACCAGGCATTTTTCTCCACCCCGTAGGGAATCCATTTTTGTTTCTGGCGGATCGAATCGATCGGATAATCGTCATAGGCCATCACCCAGAGAACGTTTTGATGGGCGTGGGTCGGCAACAGATCCGCCAAATGGATCGCCGTCTCCCCTTCCGATTCGATGAGGACGATCGCATGCCCGTCGCTGTGGCCGCCGGTATGGATCATCCGGATCCCCGGATAAATTTCCGCCTCTTCGGAAAAGGTGACGACCCGGTCCGTGATCCCCTTCCAATTTATTTCCCAATATGTATTCCTCGAGCGGATATTCGGATTTCTCATCTCCGCCCATTCCTTTTCCGTGCAGTAGATCTTCGCGTTCGGAAAAACGGGGACAAACTCATCCCCCTCCCGCCTTGTAAGCCCGCAAGCATGGTCAAAATGCAGATGGGTCATGATAATCCCGTCGATGTCTTCCACAGTCAGCCCGAGGGAACGCAGGGACTCTTCGACCTCGGATTCTTCCGTCACCCCGTAGTTGCGCTTTTGCTTTTCCGTCAATTTGCCGTTGCCGATGCCGGCTTCGATCAGAAAATTCCGGCCGGCGGTTTGGACAAGGATCGGGTCGGTCCGCAGTTCGATCTGATTCTTTTCGTTTACCGCGTATTTTTTGGACCATAGCGCCTTCGGAACGACGCCGAACATCGCCCCGCCGTCCAGATGGGTGACTCCCCCGTTTAACCATGTCAACGTGATTTTTCCGATTTTCAGCGATTCCATTTTTCCACCTCCCCTTCCATTTTACAGAATATTTTTTATAATGGCCATTCCGTTGTTCCGTCCCGGCCGGCGTGAACGCCGCCGTCTGCGGACCCGGAGGGGAGGTGTTACGCTTTTTCGGGCAAATAAACGGCGCAGCGGAAAATTTTGTTTCCCTTTTGGGAAAACTTTTCTTCATATTCGGTCATGATATTTTCCTTTTGGAATTCGGACTGATGAAGATCGAGACTCACCTCTTTCAAAACGAACCCGTATTGGGAAAAGCTGACGAGGGAGTATTCGAAAAACTGCTGGTTATCGGTTTTCAAATGGATTTCCCCGTTGGGGACGAGAATCCGTTCGTACATTTGCAAAAAATTTTTATGGGTCAGGCGCCTTTTTTCATGCCTTCGTTTCGGCCACGGATCGGAAAAATTCAAATAGATCCGCTCCACTTCCCCCGCTCCGAAGATTTCCGTCAGCATCCTTGCGTTCATGCGGATCAATTTGACGTTTTCCAGCCCCGATTCCAAAAGCCGGTCCAGGGCGGTTACGATGACCGAATCATAGGCTTCGATCCCGATGAAGTTGATTTCGGGAAATTTTTTCCCCATCTCGGTAATGAACTTTCCCTTTCCCGTTCCGATCTCAAGATGGATCGGGTTTTCGTTTTGAAACAGTTCCCGCCATTTTCCCGCATATTTTTCCGGTTCGGGAATGACCTGTTGGGGATGCTGGAGAATTTTTTCCTTTGCCCATGGTTTGTTTCTGAGACGCATGCCATCACCCCGTCATTTTTTTGTCTTCGGGCAGTTTAAAACCTTGATTCGTCAAGATCCCGTGTTCCTGCTCTTCACCATACCACGATTGCCCCCGCTTGGCAAGGATAATCGGGCCGGCGGAGGCTTCTAGTTCACGGCAAGGCAAAAAGGCCCGCTGCCGCCGCCGGCAATTGATCCGGACGCCTTCATCCGCAAGGAAATTCCCGCGGGCGTACAGGTTTTTCCATGACTCTTGTCCATCCGCCGGGCCGACGGGAGAAAATCCCCGAAGACCCGCTTCGTTCTTTCGCCGTTCATCAGCGGGAACGGGGAGCCTCCCGCCGACTCAAACGTGCTTTGTTTCTCGCCCGGGGAAACGTCTCCCGACATCCGAAACCGCGCCCGCCGCCGATCCGCCGGGATCATGGACGAAATTTCCGCGGACACATACTTTTCCCGCGGCCCGGGAAAAAATAATAACACCTGAAATCCTTGCACCGGGAGGAAAAGACGATGCCGCTCGACCACATCCATCAGATGCAATTGTTGAAGGACCTTTTGGAAGATCATTATTCGGATGCCGCCGGCACGGTGGCGGAATACGAACAGATCGAACGGACCGTGAAATCCCTCTTGGCCGACGGCAGCATCGACGAAAGTTTCAAAGCCGTTTTAATGGACGTTTACGAATACGGCCAAAAGGGGAAGAATACGAACCGGCCGGAATCCCATATCCAGAATCATCGGGAACGGCTTGCCGAATGGATCGGCCTGCTCGGACAAATTTCGGAGTAAAATAAAAAATTCTCCCTTTCAGGAGAATGGTTGGATCTTGTCCAAATATTGCGACCAAAAGCGGGAGATTTCCTCTTCTCCCTTATTTTTGTAAAAATTGGCGTTCCATATCGTTTGGTAGATGGCGTACCATTTCATCCGGTGTCTTAGCTGATCCGTCAATTCCGCCCCGTAATGGCGGAGCCAATTTTCCCAGCCGCTTTCGGGGATATACCAGTAGAGAAGCGGGCCGAGATCGAGGGCCGGATCGGAAATCGCCGCCTGTTCCCAATCGATCAGATACAGCCTTCCGTCCTTCGTCAAGAGCCAGTTTTGGTGGTGAACATCCGAATGGCATACCGCCCACTGGTCATCCGGCAGAAGCGGGAGCTGTTCATACAACGCGGCAAGGGCGGCTTTTTCCTTTTTTAGATCCGGATGGAGCCGCTCGGCCAGCTGCCGGAGCATCGTGTCCGGGGACAGGGGCTTCTTCCCCAGGCGGCGCATCATCGTCAGGAGCGGCTGGGAACCGTGGATTTTTTTCAAAAGCTTCGCCACATCCGGGTTGTTCATTTCCCGGGGCTCCAGCACCCTGCCCTCCACCCATTTCTGGGCCGTGATGACGTCGCCGTTTTCCAGCCGCTTCGTCCATATCAGTTTCGGCACGATCCCTTCCGCCGAAAGCACGGCCAAAAACGGGGAAGAATTCCGCTTCAAAAACAGTTTATCGTTTTGATGTTTGGCGAAAAAAGCTTCACCGGTCACTCCGCCTGCCGGTTCAATCTGCCATCCGCTTCCCAATATATGCTCCACCGGTTTCACCTTCATTTATCCGTCGGAAAAATAAACACCTCATGATTGTACAGTTTTGAAAACGGATTCGTCAAGCACCAAAATCTTCTGCCGAATCCTCCGTCAACACGGCGATCCCCCGCGGTTTTACCGCCAACGACACCGGACCGTACCCGGCAAATTCCCCGTCCGCATGCTGGGGCAATGCCCGGGCGGGCGAAATCCGGATCCTCTTCCCAGTCAGGACGGAAACTTCCTTCATTTTGATATGTCCGCCCCAAAAAACGGTGATGAACAGAAATAAGATCTTCATGCGGGAAATGTTGTGGACGCAGATCACATCCAATTTCCCGTCGGACAAACTCGCGCTTGGCGCAATTTTCATTCCGCCGCCGTAATAAGGCTGGTTCGACACCGTCACAAGCCAGACCTTCTCGAATTCATAGGACTTTTCATCTATTTGTATCGTCACCTTGGAAGGTTTATAAAGGAACAATTGCTGCAATAGATAACAGACATAAACGAATTTTCCCAAAGCCAGGCGGTTGAGGATCCGTTTCAGCCTCGACCGGTTCACCTTCATGGAGATGGCGGCGTCGAATCCGCATCCGAAATTGTTGACGAAGGTCCCCCGGTCAAATTTTTTGTTTTGGAAAAGGCCGATGTCAAATTTCGGGAAATGCTTCCGGTCCAACAGGCCGATCAGCTGCTTCGCCGCCTGCAGCGGTTTTTTCGGAATGGCAAAGCCCCGGGAAAAGTCGTTCCCGGAACCGGCGGGGATGTAGCCGACGGAGACATGTTCATAGCGGTTCGCCCCTTGGACGACTTCGTGAATCGTTCCGTCCCCGCCGACGGCAACGACAGCCACCGCCTGTTTGTTCCTTTTGGCGATTTCCTCGGCCAAAAGGGAGGCGTGTCCGGCAAATTTGGTGTACAAGGCGGAGAAGGAAATATTTTGTTGGATCAATAGATTTTCGATTTTTTTCCAGATTTTTAAACCGAATCCGTTTCCTGCAACCGGATTGATGATAAAATATAGTTTCATCTTCTTCCCTCTTTACCTTGCAAAATACGAAAATGGTCCGATCAGCCCGCACGCGCGGCACGGATGGCGGACATGATGAACGGAAATTTGGTAATACGCGGCGTCTCATACATTCTTGGCAAATGGATGCGATGGACAAAATATCCGGCGGGCCCGCACCCTTGTTTGAAGAACCGGCCGGCCCTGCCACAGCGAAATCCCGCCCTCAAGGCAAAAGGTCCGCCGCCGCGGCGGAAAAAACGGAGAGCGGCCCCGGCCATCATCATTGCCGCGGCAAATAGACGGAATGGCAGTGCCGGAGGAGGGCCCGGGCGGCTTTCAATTGTTCGTGCTTCAGCGGCGAACGGAGGTTCCGCAAACGCTGGAACCAGGATTCGTAATTGAGCCGGTCGACGGTCTCCTGCCCGAAGGAGGCGGACGGATAATCGATATAACCGTTGCTGGCGACGACCGTTTTCGTAACCGGGACTCCGATCCCGTATTCTTTCAGCAGGCGGCGGACAATCGCTTCCGTCCGGTTCAAGGCCAAAAACGGGTTCACGATTTTCTCCTCCCGGTCCCCGGCCCGCTTCAGCCAAAATTTTTCCGATGACGCGATATAAATCGCATCCTCCTCTTCTTCCAAAAAGCTCAAGCAAAGGAGCTCCACGGGGGTGATCAGAACGATCTCCGCCTCCACGGGCGCTTTTTTCAGCAGAAAAACCGGCTTGTAGAGGCATAAAAAGGTATCGGGAAAACGCTGCATCAGGAACTTCAAATGGCCGTCACGGTAATAGGACCGGTCGACATAGGATATTTTCGCCGCCGTGGAGCTCGCCCATTTGATTTGCAGTTCGAACAGATCATTTAAAAAAGCCTTTTTCAACGCCTCCAACGAGGCGGATTTTTCCGCTGTGCCGGGATCCGCCGCCAGCCGCCCCGGTCTTTGCGCCATGACGCTTTCTTCCGGAAACGGAGGCGGGGAAAAACCGGCATCCCCATCCGCCCGGTTTCCGGCGCCCGGCGCCCCCGCTTCCCGGGCGGATTCCCACCACTGTTTCAACCGCTCCCAGCGGCGCCGCTTGAACAGGATAAAACGGGTCGTGTAAGCGGCCAGATCTTCTTCGTAGCGGGAAATATAATCCTGCAGTTTAATCAGTTGCCCCATCTTCAAAACCCTCTCTGTCCTGCCCTTTTCTCCGATTCTCCGAAAGATTTCCTCAAGTTTCCTTCGGTTCCCCGGGGGTCATTTTTTCAACGGCATGACCACCAGCTCTTGATATTTCGGGGATTCTCGCCTTGCCGTCTTATAAAGGACGACCTGTTCGACGAAAAAGGTATGGGGGGTGCCTTCCGGATGATGGATCGGCTTGACGATGGAGCCGGGTTCCAAGTGTTCCGTCCCCTTCCTTGCCAAGGTGATATGAGGCCGGAAAGGTTTTTGATCCAAGCGGAACCCTTCATCGAGGCAGAGCCGGAAAATCTTCCTTTGCAGTTCCGCCAAAGGAGGGGAATCCTGCACCCCCGCCCAAAATACCCTCGGCGAATCTTTTTTCCCGAAATACCCCGTCTCTCCCAATGTCAAGGGAAAGGCGGTTTCCTCCTTCAGCATATCGGCCATCCTCAAGGAAAAGTCCTTTACCTTATTTTCCTTCACATTTCCCAAAAATGCCATCGTAATATGATAGTCGAGGGGATGAACCCAGCGCCCGAACCAGTCTTTCGGGAACGCCCCGCCCACCCAGCGGGAAAGGAACGATTTCGTCTCATCGGGAAGCTTCACGGCGAAAAAGTAATGGGGTCTCGGCCAATCATTCATCATCATCCCGCCTTTATCCGTCGATTTTTTATAAAGGAAGTTCAGGGGAGCGGATTCCCCTTGAATTTTTTTCGATTTTACGGCCGCTACGGGCAAAATTCGAGGAATCGGGAAATTTTTTACACTGGAAATATTCAATCAGATTGATTATAATATATACAATCCGTTTCACCCCCGCCCGGGTGAAACGGAAAAAGCCGGATACATCGAAGACTCGAACGAATTCGTCTCCTTCTAAGAAAATTTCAGGGAGTGGTTTTTTGAAAAATTCAACGGACCGGATGTTGACGCGCATTAAGTCGATCTACCTGTTCATCCAGGAAAAGGGTACCGTGACGACGCAAGAGCTGGTCGACGAATTTGGCATCACTCCACGAACCGTTCAGAGGGACTTGAATGTATTGGCTTACAACAACCTGGTGAAAAGTCCAAGCAGAGGAAAATGGACGACGACAAACAAAAAAGTGAAAATCTCTTCCTAATTGAACCGCAATCGGAAATTCAATCGCTGTCCGCGATTTTTTTTTTGCTTTTGGACATATTCTTTTAAAAGCCCCATCTCCTCTTCGGTAAGATGCCGGTATTCCCCTTCCCGCAGCCGTTCGTCCAGGACGATCGGGCCGACGGCGAGCCTTTTCAAATAACGGACCCTGTGGTTTACGGCAAGAAACATCCGCTTCACTTGATGAAATTTTCCCTCGAAAATGGTGAGTTCCACTTCCGAGAAATCTTCCCCGGAACGAAGGATCTTCAATTCGGCAGGCATCGTTTGATATCCGTCATCGAGGCGGATCCCGCGTTTGAACTTGGGAACCAAATCCTCCGTCACCGTTCCTTCGACAATGGCATAGTAGGTTTTCGGCGTGCGTTTTTTCGGGGACAACAATTGGTGGGTCAGCTTCCCGTCGTTCGTCAAAAGCAGCAGGCCGACGGTATCTTTGTCCAGCCTTCCGACGGGATGCGGCCGGTAGGCGGCCTCCGCCTCTTCCAACAGATCGATCACCGTTTCGCCGCCGGGATCTTCCGTCGCCGACAAAACCCCCTTCGGCTTATTCATCATCAAATAAATGAAAGGTCTGTAGATGATTTTTTCCTCTCCGAAGTAGATTTCGTCCTTCTCCGGGTCCACATGCGTTTTTCCGTCGGTGACCGTTTCGCCGTTCACTTGGACGAAGCCTTCCTTTAATAATTTTTTCACTTCTTTCCTGCTCCCGTAGCCGATGTTCGCCAGGAGTTTATCAAGCCTCATCAAAATGCCCTCCTTTTCCCAAACGGGGGTGTCGTACAGAATAAGAATATGGTGCGATTCAGTGGTGAAATCAACGGAAGGACGAAAGCGGAACCCGACAGTTCCGCACCGAATACGGCGCGATTCCTGTCCCTGTTTTGCGGAGCTCCATTCCCCAAAGGAGATCCCGCCCTTTCCCGGAAAAAGGCCGGGATCAGGCCCTTTTTCCCCGGAGTACCCGCCGCATCGGGAAAATCCCTCCGGCCGGCCTCGAAGGGAAAGCGGCATGCACGCCACCCGGCCCCTTAAAGGAAACCCTTATTGTCGGAAATTCCAAGTTATGTGCCGCCGAGACTTCCGACCGGTTCAAAACGCCTTTCGGACAAGGGTTCCCGGGCCGCCAAGCCGAAAAATGGCCCCGGCCGCCTTTTCAAAGCCAATCTTTTACCGGACGGGCAAAGTTCCTTCCCCCTCTCCGGCATTTCCCGCCGCAAAAGCCCGATGGTGACGGACGAAAGGATGAAACACGATGCGGGTGCCGCGGAATTTCCAGCAGCAAAGCCCGACGGTGACCCTCCGCGAACATCCCGCATAAACTAAAGCATCACCGATCATAAGGAGGGTATGCCGTGTACGATTACCGCCAGTACGTACCGCCCCAGGGAACTCAGATACCGTTTTTCCCCGGTGGCTCCTTTCCGTTTCCAGGCGGAAACCTGGGACGGCAAATCGAAAGGCTGGAGCGACAGGTCAATCAGCTGGAAAGGGAAGTTCGGCGGCTCGAACAGCGGTTAAACCGCATCGAGCGGCGGCTGGGCATTTCCTATTAAACGGGTCCGGCTGAAAGCACCCTTTCATTCCGTGGAAAGGCGCTTTTTCATTTTCAACATCTGTTCGCGGAACAGAAGATGAAGGAGCCTGGATTTTTTGCTCAGATAAAAGTAGACGGCCGCCCCGAACAGCCCGCAAAGGATCACGAGCAGAAAGGCCTGCAGCCGGCTTGCCGGATCGAAAACGAAAGACAGCAGGCGAAGGGCCAAAAAGACGCAAAAATACATGGCGAAATTCAGAATGACCATCAGCAGGCCCCGGCGGAAGACCAAATGATAGCGATAATCGGCAAAAAACCCGATGACGGCCAAATTGAGCAGCACCGCGGCCGAATACCCCGCAGCCGTGGCGAGGATGGCCCCTTTCGCCGCCAGCCATTCGATCAACGGAACATTCAAAAGCAATTTTATCAGCAAACCGATCAGCAAGCTTAGTATGGCGTATTTCTGTTTCTCGATTCCCTGCAAAATCGCCGCCGTTACGGAAAAGAGGGCGAACAGCAGGGAAACCGGCGAATAAAAGGCCAATATTTCCGAACCGGCCGGATCATGCCCGTAAAATATGGTATAGATCGGTTCCGCCAGGACGATCAGGCCGAATATGGCGGGCAAAGTCAAAAAGAGAAGGACTTGAAAGGTTTGGTTCAACTGATGATTTAACGATCTCCTGTCCCCACGGACAAAGGCGCCCGTTACAAGGGGGATCAGGGTTAAAGAAAAGGCCGTCGCCAAAGAGACGGGAATGGTCACCAATTTATGGGCGTAAAAATTGACGTAGTTCAATTGCACGTCGGATTGGCGAGCCAATCCGACGGCCGCCATGGCCCGGTTGAAAGTGAAGATATCGGCCAATTGGAACAAAGGGTTGGCGATCCCGACGATGACAAAGGGGATGGAATAGCTGAGGATTTCCTTGTAAATCGTTCTGTAGGAAATCTTTTTCGTCCCCCGGTCCTTTCGGAAAAGGCTTTGCAAATAGGGCTGCCGCTTGATCCAATACCAGATCAGGACGAGGAAACCGCCGACGCCCCCGACGAATGCGGCAAAGGTCGCCACCTGAATGGCCTGGACGACGGTCCCGTCCATGAGGTGCAATACAATAAAAGCGCCCGCCAGCAAGAAGACGACGCGGACGATCTGTTCCACCACCTGGGACACGGCCGTCGGCCCCATCGATTCATGCCCCTGGAAAAAACCGCGGAGCAGGCTCATGACGGGAACGATGATCAGGGCGAAACTGACGGAGCGGATGACGATCACGACTTCCCCTTTCGTCGTGATCTGGTCGTCGCTGGCATGAATGATGTCCGCCAAAAGAGGCGCGGAAAAATACAGGGTCAAGAAGGCAGCCAGCCCGGACAGGGTCATCACCAACAGCCCGGATTTGAACAGCCGGTAGCCGACGGTGTATTCCTCCAGCGTATTGTATTTGGCGATGAATTTGGAGACGGCGAGCGGAATCCCCGCCGTGCTGATGCTGATGAAGATCGAGTAAGGAACGTAGCTGTAATTGTACAAAACCGTCCCATGGCTGCCGACGAGGGCGGCAAAGGGGATCACATATAAAACGCCCAAAATTTTCGATATGTAGTTTCCCAGGGTTAAAATAAAGGTGCCTCGCAAAAGTTTCGACATAAAACCCCTTCTTTTTGCATCCCGCGAATCCGCTCGATTTCTTTTTCCATTTTTTTTAAAATAATTACGGCTACATGTAGTTTACACCGATCATCCGCTTTTGACAAACGTTCCCTTCGTTTCCGAAACGTCCGGTCCGAGCGCCAGAAGCCGCTTTTTTTCCGGGATTTCCGCGATCAAAAATTTCTTGGGAATGTTCTGTACATACATTTTCATCAGCAGCGGTTTTGGACAAAATGGGATTGACGGACCGGCCGGCTGCGGGGCCGGAGCGTTTTTCCATTAACGGTTTTTGGCTAAAACCATCAGCCGCCTGTTTTCCCTCATTTTCCCGGTCGATGTTTTCCACTAAACGGTTATTGGCCAAAACCTTTCGTTTTGGAATTTCTTGGATTTGCGGCAATCATTCGGAAGATTTATCCTCGCCCATTCAATCCGCTTCGGAAAAGAAAGGAGAGAACCATGATACGGAAAACGGAAGTGCTCGTCATCGGCGGGGGACCCGCCGGTTTAATGGCCGCGATCGCCGCCGCCGAAACAGGGGCGGAGGTGCTCCTCGTCGACAAGGGGGATAAACTCGGCCGGAAATTGGCCATATCCGGGGGCGGACGCTGCAATGTCACCAACCGGCTCCCCGTCGATGAAATCGTAAAAAATATCCCCGGCAACGGAAAATTTTTATACAGCGCCTTTTCCATTTTCCACAACGAAGACATCATCCGCTTTTTTGAAAAACTCGGCGTCAAGCTCAAAGAGGAGGACAACGGGCGCATGTTCCCCGCGAACGACGACGCCAAATCCGTCGTCAACGCCCTCATCCGCCGGTTAAAGGAATTGAAAGTGGTTATCCAAACGAGGACGAAAGTGATCGATATCGAATATGAAAAGGGCCGGGTCGCGAAGGTCCTTTTGCAGGACGGCGGGGAAATCCGGCCGAAGGCGGTCGTGGTCGCGGTCGGGGGAAAATCGGTCCCCCATACCGGTTCCACCGGCGACGGCTATCCGTGGGCCGAAAAGGCCGGCCACACCATTACGGAACTTTTTCCGACGGAGGTGCCCATCGTTTCCGACGAACCTTTTATCAAGGAGCGGAAGCTCCAAGGTCTTTCTTTAAGGAACGCGGCCTTGTCCGTGCTCGACCCGAAGGGGAAACCGGTCATCACCCACCGGATGGACCTCATTTTCACCCATTTCGGGGTCTCGGGTCCGGCAGCGTTAAGATGCAGCCAGTTCGTCGTGAAAGGGATGAAAAAATGGAAGCTTTCCCGGATTGAAATGAACTTGGACGCCCTGCCCGAACGGACCGAAGAAGAAATCTTCCTTGACCTCCAGGAAAAAGGGAGGGAACAACCGAAAAAGGCGGTCAAAAATTTGGCGAAGGAATGGGTCCCCGAACGATATGCCGCCTTTCTGCTGGAACGATGCGGAATCCTTCCCGAAACCCCTTTCCATTCCCTTTCAAAGGAAAAATGCCGGGAATTCAGCCGCATCCTGAAAAACTTCCGCTTTTTTGCAAGCGGGACCCAGCCGCTGGAAAAGGCCTTCGTAACGGGAGGCGGCGTGTCCGTGAAAGAAATCGATCCGAAAACGATGGCTTCCAAGAAGATGCAAGGCCTTTATTTTTGCGGGGAGATTCTTGACATCCACGGCTATACCGGCGGGTTCAACATTACCGCCGCCCTCGTCACGGGCAGGCTCGCCGGGATGAGCGCCGGGACCTATGCGAAGGAATAAGGGCGAGTACTTGTGAAAAGGGCCGACCCGGGGCGGAACCTGGGAATCTTGCGAAAAAGGCGGTCCCGGGATCGGGCCTCGGGAACCTTGCGGAAAAGACGATCCGGAGAGCCGGCCATGCCGAATCTTGCGAAAAGGACAATCCGGAAAGCCGGCCATGCCGAATCTTGTGAAAAAATGACGATCCGGGGAGCGACCCCTGCCCGTCCATCTTCCGGCTGAACCGCGGGAGACAGGGGGAGCCTGCGGCGGGCCGCCTTCCGCGGCATGGTTCCGGGAATCCCCTTCCCTAAAGACGCCGGGTGCGGGCATACTCAATCCCGGTAAATGATCATGGCGGAAAAACAGTAGATCTGCTCGTCCTCATCTTCCTTCATCGCGGCGATATGGTATTTGATATCGATCAAGTCGTTTTCGTCAATGTTCTTTAAAAACCGGTTAACCGCCCATTCCAAATCCTTTTCATGTTCATAGTCGAAAAGTTTGACTTGAACCAAAGAAACACCGCCTTTCCATGGAAAGATCTATTTCCAGTATCGGCGGTATTTTTTTGTTTTATAAGTTTATTCAAAACATTTTTACTATTTTTCGCCCTCCATTGTGCGGCGGTGGCAATCACCCCTTCGACACCTTCGCAATCCTCCCGGGCAAGATGGCATCCTGCCCCCGAAAAAAGGAAAGAGACTGCCGCAAAAGGCCGGCAAAAGGACCTTTTGCAGACAGTCTCGGAATAGGGGAACGAAGCACGGTTTGAAAATCCGTTCATGAGCCCTTCACGGACAGCCTCCGGATCGGCAGCCTCCGGACGGCATTCGGTTATCCGACGACGATGTTGACCAATTTGTCCGGAACGACGATGACTTTCCGCACCGTCTTTCCTTCGAGGAGCTGCCGGATCCGTTCATCTTCGCGGGCGAGTTTTTCCAGCTCCCCTTTGTCAATGCCCCGGGGCACCGTCTTTTTCGCCCGGACTTTTCCGTTGATCTGGATGACGATTTCCGTTTCCTCTTCAACGGTTTTGGACTCGTCGTAAGCGGGCCAGGATTCGTAGGCGATCGTCCCCTGATGCCCGAGTTTTTCCCACAATTCTTCGGCGATGTGGGGGCAGACGGGGGAGAGCAGTTTGACGAAGCCTTCCATATATTGCTTCGGAAGTTCATCCTGCTTGTAGGCCTCGTTGATGAACACCATCAGCTGGGAAATGGCGGTATTGAACCGGATTCCCTCATAGTCTTCGGTCACCTTTTTCACCGTCTGGTGATAGATCTTTTCCATCGGCTTTAAATCGGCCTTATCCGAAATTTTTTCATTCAACGTGCCGTCCTCGTTGACGAAGAGCCGCCATACCCGGTCCAAAAAGCGCCGCGCCCCTTCGATCCCCTTTGTCGACCAAGCGACGGAAGCCTCAAGCGGTCCCATGAACATTTCATACAGCCTCAACGTGTCCGCCCCGTATTTTTCCACGATTTCATCGGGATTGACGACATTGCCCTTCGACTTGCTCATTTTTTCGTTGTTTTCGCCCAAGATCATCCCTTGGTTGAACAGTTTCTTGAACGGTTCCTTCGTCGGGACGACGCCGATGTCGTATAAAAATTTATGCCAGAAGCGGGCGTAAAGCAGGTGAAGGACCGCATGTTCCGCTCCGCCGATATAGATGTCCACCGGGAGCCAGTACTTCAATTTTTCCGGGTCCGCCAGCTTTTCGTCGTTGTGGGGATCGATATAGCGCAGGAAATACCAGCTGCTTCCCGCCCATTGGGGCATCGTGTTCGTTTCCCGGCGCCCCTTCTTGCCCGTCTTCGGATCCGTCACTTCCAGCCATTCCTTCGCGTTGGCCAGGGGAGATTCGCCGGTTCCGGAAGGCTTAATTTCTTTCATAACCGGAAGTTCCAAAGGCAGTTCGTCTTCGGGCACCGTCGTGATCGTCCCATCCTCCCAATGGATGACCGGGATCGGTTCCCCCCAATAACGCTGCCGGCTGAAAACCCAGTCCCTCAGCCGGTAGGAAACCTTCCGCTTGCCGATCTTGTTTTCTTCCAGCCATTCGATCATCTTTTTCGTCGCTTCTTCCCGGTTCAGGCCGTCGAGAAAACCGGAATGGATATGTTCGCCGTCGCCGGTGTACGCTTCCTTTTCGATGTTTCCGCCGGCCACCACCTCTTTGATCGGCAAACCGAATTTTTTCGCGAATTCATAGTCCCTTTCGTCGTGGGCGGGGACGGCCATGATCGCCCCGGTACCGTAACTCATCAACACATAATCGGCGATCCAAACCGGTATTTTTTCCCCGTTTGCCGGGTTGATCGCATAAGCGCCGGTGAACACCCCGGTTTTTTCCTTCGCCAGATCGGTGCGTTCCAGGTCGCTCTTCGACTGGACTTCTTCCAGATAGGCTTCCACTTTGGGCATTTGTTCCTTCGTCGTAATCTTTTTCACGAGGGGATGTTCCGGGGCCAATACCGCGTAGGTTGCGCCAAAAAGGGTGTCCGGTCTCGTCGTAAAGACGGTGAAGGTATGTTCGCTGCCGTCGATCTTAAAGGTGATCTCCGCCCCTTCCGAACGGCCGATCCAGTTCCGCTGCATCTCTTTGATGCTTTCCGGCCAGTCGAGCTCTTCCAAATCTTCCAACAACCGGTCGGCGTATTCGGTGATTTTTAACATCCATTGTTTCATCGGCTTGCGGATGACCGGGTATCCGCCCCGTTCGCTTTTCCCGTCGATGACCTCCTCGTTGGCGAGCACCGTTCCCAAAGCGGGGCACCAGTTGACGGGAACCTCGTCGATGTAGGCGAGCCCCTTTTCAAACAGCTTCGTGAAGATCCACTGGGTCCATTTATAATACTTCGGGTCGGTCGTGTCGATTTCCCGGTCCCAGTCGTAGGAGAAGCCAAGGGATTTGATCTGCCTTTTGAAGGTTTCAATATTTTTCCTGGTGAATTCCGCCGGATCGTTTCCCGTGTCGAGGGCGTATTGTTCCGCCGGAAGCCCGAAGGCGTCCCAGCCCATCGGATGGAGGACGTTATACCCTTGCATCCGCTTCATTCTCGCCAAAATGTCGGTCGCCGTATAGCCTTCCGGATGCCCTACGTGAAGGCCCGCCCCGGAAGGATAGGGAAACATGTCAAGGACGTAAAACTTCGGCTTCGAATAGTCCTCTTCGGCTTTAAAGGTTTTATTTTCTTCCCAATAGCGCTGCCATTTTTTCTCGATCTCGCGGTGATTGTAACTCAATGGTTTCACCCCTTCTCTGATTTTGCTTTATCCTGAAAAACAAAAACCTCCCGTCCCAATAACCTTGGGACGGGAGGCGAATCTCCCGCGGTACCACCCAAATTAACGCCTCCTGAATATTCAGGGACGGCGTTCCCTTCATTGCCCGTAACGCAGGGATGCGGCAAATGCTACTTCCCTTCGCATTTGCGGCTCCAAGGCGAGTTCGCAAGCGTAACCGTCCGGCTTGCACCGACCGCCGGCTCTCTGTGTCGGGAATCCGCCTGCTACTGCTCCTTTTCACAGCCTTTGGATATTGTATGAAATATTATAAAAAAGGAAATGCGAAAAAGCAAGAGGCGGTTTTTCGGCGTATGAAAGCACGTTTGCGGCAGAGTCATTCCATATACGAAAAAGCAATACGATTTTTTCTTGAGCTTCCATCCGTTCGCGGGATCCTTCAGGATTCCGTAAAATTATAAGAAGCTGTCCATGAGGAGGCGCCTCGTGTCTGGGAAGTGGTATTGGCAGTAGGGCCGCCTGATTCTTTTTGCTTTTGGAAGGATCAGCTCCCAAATAAAAATTCAACAATTATCGGAATGCCTTCTGATCTTTTTGCATAAGTATTTCATTAACGCCGTCTGTCCGGGCCAAATCCTCCGCTGGCGCGGAACGCCATGCTTCGTCGGCAATTGGCGGTACGGATCCGGCCTGCGCTGCGGTTATGCCGGCAATCGGCCGCACGGCCGGTTTTCCCCGTCCGTTTCGCGAAATACGGCCGTTTCCGCCGGAAAACTTTCCTTCGCTCCCAATTTCATTCTGCCCGTTCCGGGATAGGGACAAACGGCCCGGCGGAAAAACAATGCCCATGGCCGCCGGTTGGAATATCCAATATCCCTTTTGTCCCTGCGATCGGATTTTCCGGCATGGAATTTTTTCCTAATGGCCAACATACATCCGGCCGGGTTTGTCCAATATTCCGGAAAAATGGTCTGACATCTCCTTCGTCCGGAAAACCCGTTTGTCCGATATCGGGATCGAATGGTCCATCATTGGGAATGGATTGTCCAACATCGCATGTCAGTATCCAACATAAGAAAAGTTTTGTTTAACATTTTAAAATTTTTGTCCAACACGGGAAAAAATTCGTTCAACTTGGAAGAAAATATGTTCATCACCGCAAAAAATTTAGCCATCATCCGGCAAAAAATGTCCATCATCGATCGGGGTGTCCAACATCGGTTTTGGATTGTTCAACATGTTTCGGAAATATACCACGAATCACCCAGACCGTGAAAAAAACGGCCCGAACGGGCTTACCCGCGGACCGGAGGACCTTCCCTTTTTCGAACCCCGAAACATGAGCAAAACCATTCAAGAGGCGGCCTCTCCCAAAAGGACCGTCGCGAAAAACCCTTTCCTTTAACCGGAAGGATTTTTCCGGCGAAAACTGATAAAATGTTAGATTGGGAGAACTTTCCGGTAGACCGTTTCCCAAATCCACAACAGATTCGGGTGACGAAAAATGATCTTGGAACCGGTTCTGGCCTTTTCCCATTCGGTTTTGGAAAAACGGGTTCAGCCCGGGGACATCGTCGTCGATGCCACCGTGGGGAACGGCCATGATACGTTGTTTTTAGCCAAGCTCGTCGGCCCGGCAGGGAAAGTGTACGGCTTTGACATCCAAGAAATCGCGATCCGAAGGACAAAGGAGCGTTTGGAAAAAGAACGGGCCGGTCAAAACGTCGTCCTTTTCCATTGCGGCCACGAAGAGCTGCTGCACCGCATCCCGGAGAAAGACCACGGGAAGATTTCCGGGGCCATCTTCAATTTAGGCTATCTGCCGAAAGGGGATCATACCATCATAACAAAACCGGAGACGACGCTGAAGGCGGTTGAGGGCCTGCTCCAAATCACGGCTCCCGGCGGGGTGATCTCCATCGTCGTTTACGAAGGCCATCCGGGGGGAAAGGCGGAAAAGGAAGCGCTGCTCGATTATGTGCAGAAAATCGACCAAACCCGGGCCCGGGTGCTGATGTACCGTTTCATCAACCAAAAAAATGACCCGCCCTTCTGCCTTGCCATTGAAAAAACGGACCCCGCCCCGGACCGGTAACCGGACCGGCGGCGCCTTTATGGCCGCCGGAATGGACCGGACGGACCGGGCGGTTTTTCCTCGGGTTACCGCAAACGGGAAGGCCTTCCCGATTTTCTCCCCGCAAGCGTTAGCCCCTAACGAGGAAATGCCTTTCCCGGATTTTCGGCATCAACGGAAAAAAAAAGAATGAGAGAACAAGGAGATTTTGGGTATGTGCCGAAAAATTTCCCTTTTCCGTCCTTTGTTGATCTGCCTTCTTTGCCTCTTCGGTTTCGGCGGGTTTTCCCTCCTTGTCGCCCTCGGGTGGACCGTTTCCTTCGATCTGCGGCTGATCAACTTCATCCAGGGGCTTGAAACCCCGCTGTTGACAAAAATCATGAAATTTTTCACCTATTTGGGGAATCCCGTTCCCCTGGCCTGCATTTCCGCGATGACCTTCATCCTGCTGCCCGTCATTTTCCGCCGGAGCGCGGAAGGGATTTTCTTTGCCGGGGCCCTTGCGGGATCGGTGCTGTTGAACGAAACTATAAAGCAGATCTTCCGCCGTTCCCGCCCGGCCTTTCACCGGATCATTGACATCGGCGGCTTCAGTTTTCCGAGCGGCCACTCGATGGCAGCACTCAGTTTGTACGGAATGCTCGCCTTTTTGCTCTGGCGGCATATCCGGTCCGCCGCCGGACGCGGGCTTCTTCTTTTTTCCAGTGCCGCAATGATCCTTCTGATCGGCGTCAGCCGGATTTATTTGGGGGTTCATTATCCGAGCGATGTCGCCGGCGGATATTTGGCCGGGGCTTCTTGGCTTTTCTTTTCCATCTGGATAGGCGGGAAGTTAAAAAAAGATGGAACGATCAGTCCGCCCGGCTGACCTTTCCGCCCTCTTCATCCCGGCCGTCTGCTGAGACCGGCGGCTCATACGGGGCGGCGCTTTTCTTAAATCCTTCCAAAAAGCCGGAAGCGACGGCAGTCCCAAAGGTTTTCCGTAGACAAACCAAACGCAAGCCGCAAGCGGCAAGCACCTAAAAAATGGGAAGGGGCGCCCGTCAGCCCAAGGAATGCGGGACAGCCCCTTTTCCATTTTTTCAGAAAAAGCCGCGTATGCCGCGACTGAAAAGAAGGCGGGTAACCTTCCGCTTTGTCTAATCCTTCATCGAAGCCGCATCCTTGGCGCGGATCACGGCCCCTTTTTTCAACCCTTTATCATAAGTGAGGGAGGTGACGATGGCGATCACGAACAAAAACATGAGAACGTTAAACAACACCTGCATGTTGAACCTGTCCACCAGCCATCCGCCCAACAGCGGGCCGATCATCCTTCCCCCGGTGTTCGTGCTGTTGACGACCCCCTGATAAAAACCTTCCTTTCCTTTCGGCGCCAGCTGATCGGCGACGGTCGGAATCGCCGGCCATACGAGCATTTCCCCGACGGTCAAAACCGCCATCGCCGCCGCAAAACCGTAAAAATGTTCCGAGATGGAAGCGATGTAAAAGGACGCAATAAATATCACCAGGCCTGCGACCATTTGTTTCTTAATCGTCCGCATGAAGGCCCGGATGAAAAGGTTCAACAAGGGCTGGCCGAGGATGATGAGGAGGCCGTTGATGGTCCACAAAAGGCTGTATTGTTTCAAGGAAACACGGAGCTCCTGGGTATAGGTAGCGATCGTCGTCGTCCATTGGGAGTAGGCGATGCAGCAAAGCAAGTACCCGAAACAAAGGATGAGCAGGGCGGCAAAATATTTGTGGTCGTTGCCGGTCTCCGGGCCCTGCCGGCGGACGCCGCCGGCCTTCCCTTGCCCGCCGGCATCGCGGAATCCGATGACGACCATCATGGAGAATACGATGAACAGGAGCAAATTGGCGACAAAAATATAATCAAAGGAAAGGGACGCGATCATCCCGCCCAAGGCGGATCCTACGGCGACCCCCAAATTGATGGCCACATATAGGGCGTTGTATGCCCTCCTTCCCCCTTCTTTCCACAATTCGCCTGCGAAAGCGTACATCGCGGGATGAACAATTCCGAAACCTAAGCCGATAAATAGTAAAAAGAAGGGATATTGGGGCCATCCGTGCCAAATGGTGAGGCCGGCCAACGACAGCAGGTCGATGGCGATCCCCAGGACGATCGTCCGGAAGGCACCGATCTTATCGTATAAAGCGCCGCCCGCCAAACTGCCGACGACGCCGGCGGCCGAATTCAGCATGATGACCATGCCGGCAACGGACAGGGATTTTCCCAAATAGTCGTGGATATAGATGGTGTGCAAAGGCCATAGGAAAGCCGAACCGGTCGCATTGACAACGGCACCGAGGATGAGCAGCCAAAATTTCCGCGGCATGTTTCTTCTCCTTTTCCCTTTGATCAAATGCAGATAAACCCATTTTATGGATATTCCTTAAAGTTTTCAAGGAAAAGTTTCCCGGCCGTTGGAACCAATCCGCCGTCCGCCCCCGGGACGGAAATCCTTATCGGAAGCGAAACTCACACGGCCGTCCGCCTCCCAAAGGCAGATGAAAAAGGACGAAGGCCCGTCGGCGAAGGATAGATATAGGTACCCCATCCGAAAGGGAAAAGCCGGCCATCCTTGGGAAGAAAAGCTGTCCGCAAGAACGGCCTTTCCCGCGGGCCACCCGTCAAAGAAAATAACCGCTGCGGGGAAAACGCCCCATGTATCAACGAAAGGAAAGGGACAACCTCTTCTTTTCGGCCCGGCGGAAAAAGGGGACGGCCGCGCAGGCGGGAACCGGCAATCCGAAAACATCAACTGAACGGCTTTCCCTTCCGGTTCAAGATCAGGCGGTAGAGCTTGGCTTGCCAATAAAAAAATTTCCCCGTCCAACCGCCTTCTCGGATCAACGGTTTTGCCAGCCTTTTCAACCCGGCGTTCCGGCTGACTTTCCCGTCGGACAAATACAAGCCGGGGAGGCCCTTTACAATCCATTGATGAAAAGCGGCGTCCGGCAGTTGCCCGGCCTGCAGCTTCGCCATGCGAAAAAAATGGAAGAGCCGCCGCAGCATGATTTCTTCGCTTTCATAATAAAAACAAAAATTCAAATCGCCGCCGGCCCGGTCCTCTTCCTGATCGATCAAATAATCCAACAAAATATGGAATCCCTGGATGTAGGGAAAATAGCCCTCCGCGATTTTTCGCGCCAGTTCCGGCGTCATCTTTCCGGTCAGGCCGTAAGAAACGAGGGAAAAAATTCCCAAAGTGGATCCGGCGCAGGCGGAAAATTCGTGCCAGTCCATGTCCGAAGCCCATTCTTTATGCTCCCGGAACCAGGATCGGAGACGGGGAACCCGTTCGGATACGGGCGCATGTTTATGGATCTGCAAGGCACAATATAGCGTACAAAGCCGCAGCAGCTCCTCTTCCATGGAACCGTAATGTTTTGTTTTTCTTAAAACCTCCCGGCAGGTCTGGACAAGCTCCCGCAAATAGCCGCCGTCTTCCTTGTCGTTCCGGAAGCGGTAATACTCGCTGCCGGGCGGAATCTCGGCATGAAGCGAAAGACAATGCCGAAGGGCCTCGTGGAGGGCGGCGAAATCCCCCGGATCCTGGGAGTTGCTCCGGTCGCACAAATTATCCAAATAGTCGCTGATCGTCTGATAGGCGACAATAAAACGGACGGCTTCCCGGTAATTTTCCCCGGCCAATAACGCGAAGACCGCACCTCCCTGGCAGTGGAACCGCTTCTGTCTCATGCTGGCCAATGCCTGTTTGCGCAGTTCCCGGTTCGGGATTTCCTCCGCCCGTTTTTCCCAGTAGAGGAGCTGGGTTCGGACTTCCGGAAAAATTTTCCGATAAATTTGAGCGATGAAACGAACGGGAATCACAGCTTTCGCCACAGGAACACCTCCGGTCCCTTCTTTTTCGGCAGCACAAAATTTTTGTTGTACAATGAAGATAAAAGCGCGAGGAGAGGAGCAAAAGATGGCACTCATTTATCCGTACCGGGAAATCTGGCCCAAAATCCACGAAACCTGCTTCCTTGCGGACAACGCCACCATTACCGGCGATGTGGAAATCGGCCCCCATACGAGCATCTGGTTTCAAACGGTGATCCGCGGGGACGTGGCCCCGACAAGAATCGGGAAAAATTGCAACATCCAGGACCTGTGCCTGCTTCATCAGAGCCCGGGGCTGCCCTTAATCATCGAAGATGAAGTGACCGTCGGACATCAAGTGATTCTCCACAGCTGCGTTATCCGCAAAGGGGCGCTGATCGGCATGGGGTCCCTCATCATGGACGGGGCGGAAATCGGCGAAGGGGCCTTCATCGGCGCCGGCAGCCTCGTTCCTCCCGGGAAGAAGATCCCGCCCGGCACCCTCGCTTTCGGAAGGCCGGCGAAAGTGATCCGTCCGGTCGCCGATCGGGACCGGAAAGAAATGGAACGGATCGTAAAAAGCTACCGGGAAAAGGGCGAATACTACCGCCGCCTGCAAAACGAACTCGAATCCACAACAGATGAAAGGTGAAAACATGGAAATCATCATCCTGCCCATTGCCGTTCTCCTGTTTTCTTTCATCGCCATCATTCATAAAAACCGGTTCGTCCGCCTTTTCTATTTTATTTTGACCATCATCGTCCTCGTTTTAACCGTCAACGTCCTCCCCGAAAAAATCCCTGAAGTCCAGGGCAGGGAAGAGGATCCCGTTCCGGTTTCCGAATTGTTCCGGATCGCCGACGACGTTTTCATCGATGTCCCCGTCATTTCCCAATTGCCGGAGCTCCAGCGGGGCTGCGAGGTGACCAGCCTGGCGATGCTCCTGAATTTCGCCGGGGCCGATGTGGATAAAATGGAACTGGCGGAAAAAATCAAAAAAGTCCCCTTCACCTACAAGAAGGGCGGCCAAATATATTCCGGGCACCCGAACGACGGTTTCGTCGGGGACATCCGTTCCTGGAAAAAGCCGGGATTGGGCGCGTATCATCGGCCGGTCTATGAATTGGCCGCCCGGTACCTTCAACCCGGACAAGCGATCGATTTGACGGGCGAAAATTTCGAAAAGGTGAAACTTTACCTTTCCCACGGCAAACCGGTTTGGGTGATCACGAACACCGAATACCGGAAACTGCCCGACTCTTATTTTCGGATATGGAACACGGAAAAAGGGAAAATCAAAATTACCTACAAAGAGCATTCCGTTTTGCTCACCGGTTACGATCCGCAGTACGTCTATTTTAACGACCCGCTGACCGGGAAAAAAAGAAAGGCCCCCCTGCATGATTTCATCGCTTCCTGGGAGCAAATGGGCCGGCAGGCGATCACCTACGGGGACCGTCTCCACTGAAGGCCCCCGGGACGGTTTTGTCCGGCGTGACCCGGGCAATCCGTCCAGACCGCTTCCTCTGAAGTGGTCGTCGACGCCTTTATCGGCCAGCAGGAAATCGCAATCCGTCCAGACCGCTTCCCCTGAAGGCCCCGGCGTCCGTCGCAGCCGCGGACGCCAAGGCCGGACTCCCCCGTGGCCAGTCCCGAAGACCGTTGAAAAAGCGCCTTGAAATCCGGATTCAAGGCGCTTTTTTCCGATGCGGCCCGTTCAGACATAAACCTTTGCCGCTTCATCGGACCGATCAAAGGAATATTTTTTCTCGACAAATACTTGGTGCCAGACCATGAAGGCGAGGATCGTCCAAAGCTTCCGGCCGTAGTCCCCCTTATTTTTCCGGTGGTCTTCCAGCATGGCCAAGACCGCCTGCTTATTTAGATATTCATCCGTTCCGCTCTCCTTAATGATCCCCGCCGCCCAGTCGTACATTTCTTCTTTGAGCCAGTGGCGGATCGGCACAGGGAAGCCCAATTTTTTCCGGTTTAGCACATGATCGGGAACGATGCCTTCCGCCGCTTTCCGAAGGATATATTTCGTCGTTCCGTCCGCCGTTTTCATCGAGGCCGGAATGCGGGAAGCCACTTCAAACACCCGTTTGTCCAGGAAAGGCACCCGCAATTCCAAAGAATGGGCCATCGTCATTTTGTCCGCCTTCAGCAGGATGTCCCCCCTAAGCCACGTGTGGATGTCGATATACTGCATCTTTTCGACGGGATCATAATCTTTCGCTTCCGCATAAAACGGCCGCGTAATGTCTTTGAAGTCGATGCCCGAATCATAATGGACCAGCAGCTTCCTTTTTTCCTTTTCGGAAAAGATGTTCGCGTTGCCGACGTACCGTTCCTCCAGCGGCGTCACTCCCCGCTGGATGAAGCTTTTCCCTTTCACCCCGTCCGGCAAAAGGAGGGACAAAAAGTACAGCGCCTTTTTCAACGGGGAGGGGATTTTCTGGAAGACGGCCAAGCTTTGCGGTTCGCGGTATATATTGTAACCGCCGAACAGCTCGTCGGAACCTTCCCCGGAAAGGACGACGGTCACATGTTTCCGCGCCTCCCTGGCGACGAAATAGAGGGGCACGCAGGCGGGATCGGCAAGCGGATCGTCCATATAATACATGATTTTCGGGAATTCCTTCATGTATTCTTCCGGCGTGATCACGTAACTGATATTTTCCACCCCGATCTTTTCCGCCGACTCTCTGGCCACGTCGATCTCGCTGTAGCCCTCCCGTTCAAAACCGACGGAGAAGGTTTGGATCCTCGGATGGAATTCCTTCGCGATCGCCGCGATCATCGTCGAATCGATTCCGCCGGACAGGAAAGAGCCGACCGGCACGTCGCTCCGCATATGGACCTTCACCGAATCGAACATCGCTTCCCGGATTTCTTCGACCCATTTTTCCTCCGGCTGTAAGGCGGGGCGGAATTCCGCTTTCCAATATGTAAAAATTTCCAAAGGTTTTCCGGGCCGTTTCTTGAAATAAGTCCCCGGCAGCAATTTTTCGATCTTTTCATGCATGGTATACGGTTCGGGAACATATTGGAACGTCAAATATTGCTGGAGGGATCTTCCGTTGAGCGCCGGATTTTCCAAGGCATGGAGGATCGCCTTCTTTTCCGAGGCAAAAAAGGTGCACCCTTTGTCCGGATCCGCATAATAGTACAACGGCTTGATGCCGAAAGGATCCCGGGCGCCGAAAAGGAGCTTTTCTTCCCTGTCCCAGATGAGGAAAGCAAACATCCCCCGCAATTTATCCACCGATTTTTCTTTATAATGGTCGTACAACGCCAAAATCACTTCGGTATCGGATTCGGTGGCAAATTCCATTCCCTTTTCCTGCAATTCTTCCCGCAGTTCGATATAGTTATAAATTTCCCCGTTAAAGATGATCCAATACCGTTCATTGGCATAGGACAGGGGCTGCCTGCCCGATTCAAGATCGATGATGCTCAGCCGGCGAAAACCGAACTGGACATGTTCGTCAAAATAATACCCTTCGTCATCGGGACCGCGGTGGGTCAAAAGATGGTTCCGCTCTTTGAAGGCATCCCGATCTTCGTTGGAAAACTCCTTCGGTTGGTCATGAACACAGCCGATAAATCCGCACATTCCATTCACCTTCTTTTCCTTTCCTGATGCCGAAAATCCGATTTACTTCCATGAGACGTGGAAAAGGAGCAATCCGTAACGGGGAAATCTTGATTCGCCGAAAACCAATGATCCGGATGGGAAACGGCGCGAATGATCACCCCATTATTGTATCAAAAAAGGTTGTCGAATAAAATTGCGGGATGACAGGGCGCCTTCTCTTTTTACTTGCCAGTTGAAGGTTCCGATTATTGCCGATTGAAGGATCCGATCCCGAGAAAAATTTTGCACATGCGATCCAAGAAAAAAGGGGGCCATTCATACCCCCGCTTTTCCCCGGCCGCCCATGCCCTTCTTGTGATTCCGCATTTTCCGGCGGAAAAGAAACGCCCCTCTTTCCGCCTGTGCCTGGCCGGATGTCAATCTTTATAGGATTCCTTTTTTCCGAAGACGTCCAAACGCCTTTCTTTTTCCGCTTATGCCCGGCGGAACGCCTGTTCCCTCAACAATTCCGCCTTGTCGACCCTTTCCCAGGGCAGATCCAGATCCGTCCGGCCGAAATGGCCGTAGGCCGCCGTTTGTTTGTAAATCGGCCTTCTTAAATCAAGCATCCGGATAATGCCGGCAGGCCGCAAATCAAAATTCCTTCTCACCAGTTCCTCCAGCACTTCCTCGCTGACTTTCCCCGTGCCGAAGGTATCCACGGAAATGGACACCGGCCGGGCGACGCCGATGGCATAGGCCAACTGGACTTCGCACTTGTCCGCCAATCCGCTGGCGACAATGTTTTTCGCCACGTAACGGGCCGCATAAGCCCCGGAACGGTCCACCTTCGTCGGATCTTTGCCGGAAAAGGCGCCGCCTCCGTGTCTGGCGTAACCGCCGTAAGTGTCGACGATGATCTTCCTTCCCGTCAGCCCCGCATCTCCCTGCGGACCGCCGATGACAAACCTTCCGGTCGGATTGATGAAATATTTCGTTTCCCCGTCAAGCATTTGTTCCGGGACGACGGCACGGACGACGTGTTCCATCAAGTCCCGCTTGATCTGCTCCTGGCTCACTTCCGGATGGTGCTGGGCGGAGATCACGATCGTATCGATCCGCACCGGTTTTCCTTCTCCGTCATATTCCACGGTAACCTGGGTTTTTCCATCGGGACGCAGGTAGGGCAGGATCCCCGTTTTCCGCACCACGCTCAACCTGCGGGACAATCTGTGGGCCAATGAAATGGGAAGGGGCATCAGCTCTTCCGTTTCGTTGCATGCAAATCCGAACATCAATCCCTGATCCCCCGCGCCGACGGCTTCGATTTCCTCGTCGGTCATCTTCCCTTCCCTGGCTTCCAGGGCTCGGTCCACCCCCATCGCAATATCCGGGGATTGCTCGTCAATCGATGTGATGATTCCGCATGTATCGGCATCAAATCCGAACTTGGCCCGGGTATAACCGATTTCGCGGACGGTGTCCCGAACGATTTTCGGAATATCCACATAGGATGACGTGGAAATTTCCCCGGCAACGAAAACAAGCCCGGTCGTAATGGACGTTTCCACCGCCACGCGGGCGTCGGGATCTTCGGCGATGATGGCGTCAAGGATCGCATCGGAGATCTGATCGCAAATTTTGTCCGGATGCCCTTCCGTGACCGACTCTGATGTAAACAATCTTCTTCCCATAAAAATTCCTCCTTCCGGTTCCTTTGCTGACTGTCACGGATACCTTATTTCATATTTTGCACGAAAATATCGATCCTAGTTCCGTAAATTATGCCTGGATCCCATGGAAGGTTATAAAAAAAATCCCTTTCCGCTGAGGAAAGGGTGTGATTTTACCTTTCACTCTTATCGTTCAAGGAATTCCCTTGCTCAGTTGAGCACCTTACTTATTTGTCAATAAGCAGGTTGCCGGGCTTCCTCGGGGCAGTCCCTCCGCCTGCTCGCAATAAGAGTATCCGTTCAAGTTACAATCATACAACACCGGCTTTAGCCTGTCAACGATTTTCCCATTCCCGTGTTTTTAAATATCATCGTTAAAACCTATTCCATTTTTCGTGAAAATATTATATACTAATAGCATATATGTGTTATACTTTTTTAACGAAATCATGAAAAAAGGAAGGTTTTGTATGAATACCGTCAGCCGGCCAAATTTGACGAAGGACTTGAAAGATTTCGGGAATGTTCATGTCCAATTGAGCACCCCCCGATTGGTGGAAAAAATCTTGGAAAGGAAGGAAGGGATTTTAACGTCGACGGGGGCCGTAAGGATCATGACCGGGAAATATACCGGAAGATCCCCGAAAGACAAATACATCGTGGAGGAGCCCTCGGTAAAGGATAAAATCGATTGGGGGACCGTCAACCAGCCCCTGCCGCCTTCCCGCTTTTTCAATCTGTACAAAAAGATGGTCCATTATTTGAAGGATAAGGAATTGTTTTTGTTTAAAGGCTTTGCGGGAAGCGACCCGAAATACCGGCTGCCGATCGACGTGTATACCGAATTCGCCTGGCACAGCCTGTTCGCGCGGCAGCTGTTTATCCGCCCCGATGAAAATGAATTGAAACATCACGAAGCCCGCTTCACCCTTTTGTTTGCGCCGAATTTCAAGGCCGATCCCCTGGAAGACGGCCTCCGTTCGGAAACGTTCATCATCATTTCCTTTGAACACCGCCTCGTTTTGATCGGCGGGACCGAATATGCGGGGGAAATGAAAAAATCCATCTTTACCGTGATGAACTATCTGCTCCCGGAACAGGGGATCCTGTCCATGCATTGCTCCGCCAACGTCGGGGATCAAGGGGATGTGGCCCTGTTTTTCGGGCTGTCCGGGACGGGAAAAACGACCCTGTCCACCGATCCGCGCCGCAAATTGATCGGAGACGACGAACACGGATGGTCCGATGAAGGGATTTTCAACATCGAAGGCGGCTGCTATGCGAAATGCATCCATTTGTCCGAAGAAAAGGAACCGCAGATTTTCCGCGCCATCGGTTTCGGTTCCGTCTTGGAAAACGTCATCGTGGATCCGGTGACGCGGGTCCCCGATTACGACGATGCCAGCCTCACGGAAAACACCCGGGCGGCCTACCCGATCGAAGCGGTCGGGAATATCGTCAAGCCGAGCGTCGCCGGCCATCCGTCCAGCATCATCTTCCTTACGGCCGACGCCTTCGGCGTCTTGCCCCCCGTGGCGAAGCTGACCAGGGAACAGGCCATGTACCATTTTTTGAGCGGGTATACGAGCAAGCTGGCCGGGACGGAACGGGGAGTGACCACACCGGAGGCCACCTTTTCGGCCTGCTACGGGGCCCCCTTCCTCCCGCTTTCGCCGCTCAAATATGCGGAAATGTTGGGAAATCTGATCGACAAGCACCGGGTGGAGGTTTTCCTCGTCAATACGGGGTGGATCGGCGGCGAATACGGGGTCGGAAAACGGATCAGCCTGCCCCATACCCGGGCGATTGTCCATGCGATCTTGGAACATCGGCTGCAGGGGATCGAAACGGTGCAGGATCCGATCTTCGGCTTGCACATCCCCGCATCCGTCCCCGGTGTGCCTCGCGAAATCCTGAATCCGAAAAAACAATGGGGAAACGAAAAAGATTATGAGAAAAAAGCGGCCGATTTGGCCCGCAAATTCATGGAAAACTTCAAAAAATTCGCCGGCATCCCGGAGGAGATCCGCAAAAAAGGCGGACCGCTCATTCAACCGTGATCTTTCTTCTTCGGAGCGGCCCGCCCGGCAGGGGATGGGGAAATTTTTCCTCGGTTTTGCAAATAAAACCAGCCCGAGTCATGCACCAATGCACTCGGGTTTTTCCCTTTCTTGTTCCCATCCTAGCAACTTTCCGGCGGAAAGAACGCCCCGGAAAAGGGACAGCGGATTTGCTCCTGGCGAATGAGATGACGCGTCCACCACCGGATACCCGAGCTCTTTTGCCGGGGGACGAATACGATCAAACGGATGATCTATCCCGATCATCCTCAACCGTTCAATTTTCAAATTTATGATGTAAAATGCGGCATGGGGAGTTAACGTGCAAAATCTTCAGCACGGGAAAAATGGTGAGAAGTTTAGAATTTTTTCACTAACAGGTTTTCGAAAAAATTTCTCCGTTGGCCAAAACTTAACACCCCCATAACCCACAAACATATTGGCATATTCATGAAAACATTCAAAATAGGTTTAGATCCCCTAAAGCGGTTTGACAATCAAAAGTTCTGTAGACATCGCATCGGATTCTTATTGCCCTTATCAAACGAAACCTTTCCGTCATACCCTCATGAAATACTTCTGCAAGGCACATGATACTGTTTAAGCTTATGGTCGGTCCCGATTTCCAGACAATTTAATTGATACCCATAAGCACATCCCCCATCGATCCCTATTTTATCTTCGGAAAACCAAATATCCGCAGAACCATGGATGAATACCGTCACTGTATGCCCAAAAACCACTTTTTTCTCGGTATTTGATTTATGGTTGATAAACTCTCCCCTAATCGTATAAAAATCCCTCTCCGGTTGATTTTTCCAATTTTCATAATTTGGATTCAAACCGGCATGGACATAAATATAATGATTATCTTCATAATAAAGTTTTGTTTTTTTCAGAAAATCAATATGATGCCTATACGCTTTGCGGATGAATTCGAATGCCCCGACCAAATCGTTATCTTCAAGAAAGGGGCAATAGCTTTTCAGCGTCTCTAGACCGCCGTATTTTATAAAAATTTTTTGCATCTCAGGATTACGATTCTCCACTAATGTTACAAATCGCTGGTCGTGATTTCCCCTTAAAACGACGACATTATCGTTTTTCGCCAAATCCATTACTTTTTGTACAACTTCTTTGCTTTTGGGGCCGCGATCCACGTAATCCCCGAGCAAAATCAACCGGTCTTTACCGGCTTGATAATCTACCAGGCCCAAGAGTTCCAAGAACTCATTCAGACAACCGTGAATGTCGCTGATAACAAGCGTCCGCAAAAAATCATCCTCCTAATAATAAAATAATCAAACCCATCTCTAATCTTACTAAAATATTAAAAAGGTGCCCTTATGATGATGTATAAAAGTTTGTGTAAAGCATTTTGCTAGACCAAAAGAAAAAAGGTAGGGTATTCTCTGATTTAGCCATAACACATTCCAGAGAAAGGAGTACCCTACCTATGTCTAAAAGAAGTATACCGAATGTCGACTGGGCAAATCAACTGGAAAGTGTTATTGAGCTTTTTGCGATGTAGCG
>SPLK01000053.1_pt1 | contig 69877 bp, 68 predicted proteins | sample 2456111 | NCBI WGS metagenome assembly SPLK01 (sample SAMN11156906, study PRJNA527647) | hot springs metagenome | biome: Geothermal region; feature: Hot spring; material: tree branch in hot spring; isolation source: hot spring sediment rich in lignocellulosic material ... | reverse complement strand
TTCCCTGAAAAATTCTAAAATATTTATTTAAATCATTCAAGGCTTCCTGAAAAGTAGTTGCAGTAAATCCCATATCTTTGATCTTCTTAGCTATATCCTTTACCTCTCTAAAAGACTCTGCTCTAACATAAACAGCCTCATATCCATATTTTTCAAAATAATTTTCATCCCCCAGATAATACTCTTTAAATTTAATGGCAAGATCTAAAGGCATGACTATAACATCAGAAAATATAGATTTCCCATTTATGATACCTACAATTTTTACCTTCTCCTTTAAAGGCAAATTTGGCATATTTGGATTTACCACAATTAATTCTACCTCTTTATCTAATAGCTCTTTATAATTCTTAATTTTCATAATTTCAAACAATTTTTCTCCTATTAGCACCTCTTTGGAATCTTTCCCTGAAATTTCTCTACCTAAAATTATTCTCTTGTCCTTTCCATTATCAAACCAAAGATCAAAATCCCTATCACATCCTAACCCAGTTACAAACTTAAGGTTCTTACCATTCATTCTAATTTCATTGAAAACCACTTCAACTGTAGCTCTTACTGCAGAAACCCCTTTTATATTCTTAAAGGCCCTCACATCATCCTTAGTTATTTTCTTGTTTAATTCTCTCTTTTCTATTATCTCTCCCGTACTAGTTCCTATCTTAACATTATCACTCTTCTTAAAAGGAACAACCCTTATCTCATTGAACATATCATATTTTTTAATCTCCTCAATTAAATAATTCTGCGTACCAAAACCAAAGCCTAACATAACCATAATTAAAGTAGTACCAATACCAATAGCAAGCATATTTAAAATCATTCTTAATCTTCTTTTCTTTAAATTCTTAAAGGAAAGTTTTATAAAATTAAAGATCTTCATGACTAATTCACCTCCAACTCCCCATCTTTTATCTTTATTACTCTATCTACAAAACTCAAATATTCTAAATTATGAGTAACAAGCACTATCGTCTTCCCCTCTTTATTGAGAGCCTTAAGAAGGTTCATTATAGAAATCCCTGTTTTAGAATCTAAATTTCCTGTAGGTTCATCGCAGAGTAAAAGTGAAGGATTGTTAACTATAGCCCTTGCAATCGCAACCCTTTGCCTTTCTCCACCCGAAAGTTCATTACCCTTGTTTCCTATCTTATGAGTTAATCCAACTTTTTCAATAGCTTCCTTTGCTTTTAATTCTCTACTATTGCTTTTTGAAAAAATTAAAGGAAGCATGACATTTTCTAATACAGTATAAGTGGGCTCTAAATAGAAAAACTGAAAGACAAAACCTATTTTTTTATTTCTATACTTTGAAATTCTTGCATCATTTAATTTAAAAATATCTTGCCCATCCACATATACTTTTCCCTCGGATGGTCTATCAAGTCCTCCAATAATATTGAGTAAAGTAGATTTTCCTGATCCCGAAGGTCCAATAATTGCTACAAACTCTCCTTTATTAATAGAAAGATTAATATTTTTCAGAGCAGGATATTTTTCCTTACCCATAGGATAATACTTGTAAAGATTCTCTACTTTTATCACTTTAACCTACCTCCTCTCTGCATATTTCTCTAAAAGTAAGTTGTAAAGATAAATAACTAAAATGAATAAGAGAATCTTTAACAAAACCCCAACTACATAATAATCTGTTTTTGGAATATTAAATCCTTCTTGTAATCCTTGAGAGGTTATTTGGTACTCAAAGGAAGGAATTGAAAGTAATTTTTGAGGAAAACATTTAGCTAAAAAGTCATGTAAATAACCACCGAATACCAAATAACTAGTACATCCCACATAAATAAGCCTTCTGAGAAATCTCTTCTCATAAGCCAAATTTCTTGCAATAATAATTAGAGCAACAATAAGAAAAATAAAAATAAAGGAAAATAAAAAATCAATTAATAAAATTGTGCCATATTTAGAGAAATAGGAGGAAATAGCAACAGAAAAGGATGTGTTATAGCTATGAAGTATAAAGTACCCTGTAAGCACAACAATTAGTAAAAAATACACAAGTTCAGAGAAAACTATCTTAATCCTCTTTAAAAATAAAACATATGAGGTTACTGGCAGACTAAAGCTCAAATAACCTAAATCTTCTGAATTAATATCTCTAAGGTTTTTAATAAAAATGAGAACTAATCCTACAGAAAAGAAAAACGTTAGAAATATGTAAATAGTAAGAAGCTCAAGATCTTTATCTGAAATCCTATTATGAAATCTAGTCCATATTATAAATACCAATCCCAGATATATTAGTAAAAAAATCAAATAGGTTTTTCTTTTTCCCAAAAATTCATATTTCATAAGATTAAGCAATCTATCTATCATTTTGATACCCCCTTAAAACATTTTTTTAAATAACTCGTTTATCGAAACACCTTTTTCTTCCCTAATCTTCTCCGTATTATCATCGAGAACAAGCTCTCCATTATGGATAAAAATAGTTCTTTCAGTAATATTCTCAATTTCACCTATAAGATGCGTAGCTATAATCATTAAGCTCTTCTCATGGTAACTCCTTAAAATACTTGTAATTACCTTGTCTCTCGTAGATGGATCCATACCTCCTAAAGGCTCATCCAAAAGGTATACCTTAGCTTTCCTCGAAAGAGTAAGGCTTAAGAGTATCTTTTCCAAATCTCCCTTGGAAAGTTCCCTCAAATTAAGCTCTTCTCTTAATTCAAAAAACTCAAGAAGACTTTTAAATCTTGCCTCATCAAAATCAAAAAAATCCTTATAAAAATTACGAGCATCTCTTACCTTCATCCATAGAGGAAGAATATTCCTATCAGGAAGATATGCAACTATACTTTTCGTATAAACCCCAATCTCTCTTCCATCTAATATTACCTTCCCCTTTGAAGGTCTCAAAAGCCCCGCAATAATCTTTAAAAATGTAGTCTTTCCACTTCCATTAGGCCCATAAAGTCCCACTATCTGTCCAAGATCAAAAGAAAGATTAATATTTTTCAGGGCAAGTTTTTTGCCATAGTCCTTATAAAGATTTGAAACCTCAAGAATTCCCATTACTTCCCCTCCTTTATATAACTTTGAAGTAAATTAACAATATCATCATCACTAAAACCTATATCCTTCATATCTTTGTAAAATTTCTCTAAAATACTTATTGCCATTTGTTTTTTGAGGGCTTCTATTTTCCTCTCGTCCTCAGTTACAAAAGAACCAGTTCCTCTCAAAGTGTAAGTTATTCCTTCCCTTTCAAGCTCCTGATACGCTTTTTGAACAGTGTTGGGATTTACCTTCAACATCTCTGCAAGTTCCCTCACCGATGGCAATTTATCACCCCCTTTAAGATTTCCCTTTACTATCTCCTTCTTTATAAAATCCATTATTTGAAGATAAATTGGAACTTTCTCGTCAAATTCTATTATCATACTCACCACCTTTCATATTACTGTATTAGTTATATAATACAGTATAGCATTTAAAATGTCAACAACTTGGAGTATAATTTTTAAAAACCCTTAGAAAAGGAGTAAATAAAAGACTATGAGAATATCAAAATTTGAAGAAAAAAAGATAGATCTCTACTCAAGAGACATAAGAATATTAGAAGCAGAATTCAAAATTGAAAGTTTTGGATATTATGACTTTTACTTAAATTATGAACCCATAGAAAATTTTTCAAAAAGCTATGTTTTTATAAACAATTTAGCTTATGGAGAAGTACAATTTTACGAGGGAAAGAATTATTCATACCTGGGAGAATTAAAATTAAAACCTGAAAAATATACATTTCAAATTGCACTTCCCTACGAGGATTTCAAAATAAATTTTCTTGAAATTAAAGAGAAAGATCAATCAAATTCTAAAATTAAAAATTTTAAGATAAGAAACAACCTTTCGGATAATGCTAAAAGACTACTAGAATTTTTTCAAAAAATCTATGCCAATTATATAATCGCAGGACAACATACAAATACATCAGCAGGTCCAGAAATAGCTTATATAGAATATATCACAGAAGAAAAACCAGCCCTTCGTGGATTTGACCTATTAAGTTATACTCCAGCCACAAAAACTCAAGAAATGACACCCCATGCCATCATTGAAATTGAAGGGAATAAGGGATCTATAGAAAAAGCATTAGAATGGGGAAGAGATTTTGGTGGTATTGTAACCTTCTGCTGGCACTGGTACGCTCCTTTAGGAGGAAAAGACAAAACTTTCTATACCATAAACACCGATTTTGATTTAGAAAAAGCCCTTATAGAAGGTACAGAGGAAAACAAAGCCCTTTTAAGAGATATTTATATGATTGGAGAAAAACTTTCCATATTTAGAGGTCTTGACCTTCCAATCCTATGGAGACCTCTTCATGAAGCAGATGGAAGGTGGTTTTGGTGGGGTGCAAAAGGTCCAGAAAATTATAAAAAACTATACTATCTTCTTTATGAGATTCTCACCGAGAAATTTAAGTTAAATAACCTAATATGGATATGGAATGCTCCCCACCCTGATTGGAAAATTGAAGAAGACTTATATGATATAGCAGGCATTGATAACTATGTACCTCCTGGAAATCATGGTCCTATGAAATTCTCCTATGATCTATTGCTAAAACTCACTGACTATAGAAAATTGGTAGCTTTAACAGAAAATGGACCTATACCTGACCCTGATCTACTTTTTGAATATGAAGCCTATTTCCTTTGGTTTATGCCCTGGTTTGGAGATTTCGTCTTCAATGAAAGCTTCAATTCAAAAGAACACTTGAAAAAAGTCTATAATCATGAAAAGGTAATAACTTTGAATAAATTAAGAAAGCTTTTTAGCATGAGATAACTTCCCTCATATTTGACTTTTCTTCTCTTTTCATAATAAAATAATTTCAGTAAAAAATTATTTATGGGGAGGCAAATTTATGAAAAAATCTTTACTTTCTCTTATCCTCATACTTCTTCTTATTACTCTCTCCTTCAGTCAAACTCCAAAATACAAAGACGCATTTATACTTAAAGCACCTTCCTCAGGCGATGTCACAACTAAAAATCTTCCTCTCACCTTAGAACTCAACTTTTGGAATATTGCAAACTATGAAGGAAATACATGGATGGCATTTTATAAAGAAGAAGATACTGTTGAATATTATGCCGACATAAAAAACATAGTACTTAAGGATAAAAATTCATGGGTATATGGATATCCTGAAGTCTACTATGGGTACAAACCATGGGCTGGCCATGGGAATTCCATTGAGAAATTAGCTCTTCCTAAAAAGGTATCAGAATTTCCAGACGTTCTCTTCAATCTAAAATACAACATATGGTACGAGAAGAATCTTCCTATAAATTTTGCTATGGAAACATGGATAACAAAAGAACCCTATCAGAAAACCGTTACTTCAGGGGATATAGAGATGATGGTATGGCTATATGCTAATAGACTTTCTCCTGCAGGGCGAAAGGTAGGAGAAGTAAAAATACCTATCATCCTAAACGGTAATCAAAAAGACATTATCTGGGAAGTATATCTTTCCCCTATGAGCTGGGACTACGTGGCCTATAAATCAAAAGAAAATATTCTTCAAGGACAGGTAAAAATACCAATAAATGAATTTTTGAAACACCTAAGAACAATTTTAGCCAACAATCCAAGTAGAATAACCCCAGAGAAATTTGATCAGATGTATGTGACAGTCTGGGAAATTGGAACAGAATTTGGCGATCCATATACTACTGAGGCAAAATTTGGATGGACTTTCTCAAATTTTGATATTGAGCTTAAATAAAAAAGGGGCCCCAACCTGGGCCCCTTCTTAAATTATTCTTTTTTGCTATTCTCTAAATCCTTTAATTTTCTAAACTTATGAGCATACATCTTTACATCTGCCCTATCTATAAGCTCCCTATAAGAAGACGTTTCTTTAGAAGTTGTCTCAATACCATAACTAATTCTTATCTCACCTTTACTAACACTTTCTATCCTATCTTTTATTCTATTTACCACTTTCATTGCCTCATTATAGTCTGCCCTTCTCAAAAGAATTAAGAATTCATCACCACCCCACCTTACGGCAGAATCACTTTGTCTTATAGAGTTCCTAATTGCAGTTGCAATCTCTTTTAATACATAATCTCCATAAGAATGTCCCAAAGTATCATTAATCTTCTTAAATCCATCTATATCTATAAAGATAATACTAAAGTCTTCATTTTCACGTACAAAATCTAAAAAGGCCTCTTCAAGTCTTCTCTCTCCATAAGATCTATTAAATAACCCTGTCAAAGGATCAAATATACCATACTTTCTTTCCCAGAAAACAATAAAACTCTTAAGAAGATTCCTTATAACAAAGAATAAAGAGGGAGGCAAATTTCTAAGAGAGTAAACACTTACTGAAAATGGAGGTTTTTTATAGAAAAATCTAAATTTATTAGTGGCAATAAGTACATTACCCCTTTTCAAGGTTCTATCTCCAATCCTTAACACCACTAAAAAGTTATCTATAAAATCAGAAATAACCCTATATATAAGTTCCATAGCCTCCTCTTCAGTTTCGGAATCCATGATAGCCTTTCCTACATAATCCTCCAAAGCCTTTATCTTCGAATGCTCTTTCATCAATCCTGTATAATCTAAAGAGATCTCCTTTAACTGATCCTCCAATTCCTTTTCAAGACCTAAAAGAATAGCAAGCCCCACAACCTCAAGTTTTATGTATGGAACAAACACTTTCAAGTTTTTATCTCTTTCAAGGTTTTTCATTAAAAGTTTATAGGAATAAAAAGCATCTAAAAACTCCCATCTTTCCAGCATCAAATCTATGTAAGAGATAAGATTAAAGAAGCTTTCTCCCAAAATATAACCCTTTAAAAAATTATGTATTGGATAATCGGTTGGATAATCTCTCAAAGATTTGGAGATTCTTAAACCTTTCTCAGCCACTAATTTCATATAGAGAGTCATTATCTGCTCTTCTTTAGTTTCTAATACTTCCTCTTCTGTTATTTCAATTTCTCCAAAAAAGCTTCTTAAAATTCGCACCAAAATCTTACTCTCTGAAATGGTCTTTAAATCTTCTAATTTCTTAATAACTTTATCCAATTCCTCCCTTTTACCATAATTAAGATATGCAATTGCCAACCTCCTATATCCCGAATAAAGGAAATACTCTAATTCTATTTCAGATACCAGCCTCTCCAACTCAAGTAACAAATCCTCTACTTCTTTTAGATTAGAATATTGCATCTTGCTTTTAATTAAATTTCCAAGACTTATAACCATCAAATTCTTTGAAAGAGATTTGGATATATCGTAGGCTCTTTGATTAATTATTACAGCACTCTTAGGACCATAGAGATAATTTCTTAGATCTCCGAGATTATTAAGTAATTTATGTAAAACCACCTTATCTCCAGATTTTTCTGCCAAAACAAGTCCATTTTCAAATACAGAAATTGCTTTTTCAAATTTACCATCAATAAGATTTAGAAGACCTAAGGCGTTATAAAAATTGGCCAGGTATTTAGGAGAAGAAGTCAGTCGTAATATGTCTTCCAGATATTTATTTAATAAGAATAGAGCATCAGTAGCCTTTTTAGTCAAAAAATGATAACTAACTATCCTTGAAAGAATTTGAGGAAGATTATAATCCATCTCTAAACTGTCAATAATTTCCTCTATTAACTTCTCCGCCTCTTCACACTTACCAAGATATGATAAGCACCTAACTTTATTGGCAAGATCAAGCAAGTTTTTATCTTCGATAAACTCAATTATATTAATAGCTTTATTAAATTTCTGAAAATCTATGAGAAGATTTATTAGTCTTCGCTTATAGATATTCCCATCATCCTTGCCCTTCTCAACAATTTCTTCTAAAATCTCCATTTTCCTTTGAATATTATAAGAAGATCTAAACTCTTTTATTTTGGCATATTTCCAATATTTCTCATCCTCTTCTGATAATATTGCTACTCTTCCCCATATGTCTGAATAATTAAAGGACGAAAGCTTTTTTACAAATTCTTCTTTTAATTGAGAAAAATTATAAGGCATACTTTCTCTCACATAATTCAAAACATCTTCAGACACAAACCTCCAAAGAGGATACTCCCATCTCATTAATTTAGAGTCAACAAAATCCCTAATAAACTTTAAAGGACCATAAAGCTCTTTCACTGCCTTTACAGTAGTGGAAGAAAAAGTTTTACCCACAAAAGTAAGTGTATATAGAGCCTTTTTCTCATTTTCTGATAAAGAATTAATTTTTTCCTGCACAATATCCCAAAGAGACTTAAAATCATTCTTATATATCACTATGGCATTGTTCCAATTTCCATTGCTCATCTCAAAAAGCCTTACTGCTTCTTTATTATCTAAATTAAAGGCTTTCTCCATCTCTTTTATAGTAGTATCCACATTAAGAGGAACTAAGAGATCATCTATTTTTATCTCATAAGATTCCATATTAAAATCCTTTCCAGTGATAACAAATGCCATATTATATTTTTTACTCAAATAAGGTATTAGCTCTTTAAAAACATCGCCATAGTACAAAAATTCTTGCCAATTATCAAAAATCCAATATTTAATCTTTCTTTTCTCAAGAATAAAAGAGGCAATATCAGCTATTTGAGCTACCTCTACATCCAAGGATATTACTTCTTCAGCCTTGTACTTTTCCAGATGAGATAAAAATCTTGGATGAATATATCTTCTCAATATAGGGCCAACAATATCTCCTTTCTCTTTTAAAAAAGAGTTCTTATCTATTAGGGAAAGAAGTGTTATAAAGAACTCACCAACAGGAGTTCGATGAGATGCATAGTGAGTAAAAAGAGAAGAAGATTTATTTCTTTCAAAGAAAGATTTCAATAAATAGGTTCTTCCACTTCCAGTAGGAAGGTTCAAGTAGACTATGGGTTCCTTCTTTAAGACTTCTTCAATATAATTTAAATTTTCCAACACAGAATCCATTATTTATAAATAAATTAACTCTCTTTATTATAACATTTTAGAATCTTTTTAATAAGCTCCTCAGCCTCAAAATTAAATCTGCTTTCCCCAAGCTTTTCACTTATGTTTTCTAAATTACCCTTAGTCAAACCAACCTTTCTATCCACCTCCATACCTCCCACCCTATCAAGATCCACATAAGAAAGATCAATACTTAAGATCTCACTACTCTCCTCTACTCCTGCATGAAGGGGATTATTTGTAACAAGTTCTTCAGGATATTTTACCTTCCCCCAATGCCAAGAAATCACCTTCATACTTCTTTCCATATATTCCTCTTCAAGCTTTTCTACCACCTCTACCTGTGGTTTTGCCATATGTCCTGTGCACAAAACACATAATTTAAATCCTGTTCTCTCAAGAAAATTAAGCATATCCTTCAGTAAGTTATAAAAAGTCTCCTTTCTCACAAAAACACTTCCTGGTATCTTCTCCTTTGCAAACATCTCCATTCCCCAAAATTCCTCTCCATCTTCCACTATAGTTCCATCAGTACCTACATAAAGAGTAGGCATCATAACTCCACCTAATCTTTCCCAAACAATTTCCAAAACCCTTCTTGCTCTAAAAGGATCAGTACCAAAGATAAGATGTTCTCCATGCCACTCAATAGGACTTACAGGAAGATAAACTATAGGATTCTTCTCAAGCACCTCCCTAAGTTGATAGGGAAACATAACCTCATACCTATATTTAAGCATACCTATCCCCCTTTTGATAGAGTTAATATAAGTAAAACAATTTTTAAAAATTCCCTTCGATAAGTTTTAAGTATATATCCTTTACCTTTTTATTAAGAACAGGGTGCACAAAATCAGGATCTATTTCAGAGAGAGGCCCCATAACAAAGGTTCTGTTATGAGCATCGGGATGAGGAATTTTTAAGTTATCAGTATTAATAACCAGATCATCATAAAAAATTATGTCAAGATCAATATTCCTCGGCCCCCACCTTATCTTCCTCTCTCTTCCCATCTCCTTCTCTATATTCAAAAGAAGATTAAGAAGATCAAAAGGATCTAAATCAGTTTCTATTAAGATCACACCATTTAAAAATTTACCTTGCTCTTTAAATCCGTAGGGCTCCGTTTCAATAATAGAAGATTTTTTAATAATTCTTAAGCCATAATCTTCCATTTTTTTTAATGCGACCTCAATATTTTTCATTCTATCTCCAAGATTACTTCCTATTGCAATGAAGACCTTATGCACTTTATCTCCTCCAGCACTTTAACCACTCTTTTATTTTCCTTAACATCATGCACCCTAATAATATCCACATCATTCAATACACACAAAGCAGTAATTCCAAGAGTTCCTTCAAGTCTTTCCTCAGAAGGAAGATCGCCCAAAGCTTTTCCAATAAAGCTCTTTCTCGATGCTCCTATAAGTATAGGCTTCTTAAGACTCTTAAATTCCTTTAACCTTGCCATAATCTCAAGATTATCTTCATATCTTTTTCCAAAACCAATCCCTGGGTCAATAATTATTTTCTCCGGATCAACTCCATTCTTATTGGCGTATTCTATTCTCTCTTCAAAAAACTCTATGATCTCTCTTATCACATCATCATAGTAAGGATTTTTTTGCATATCCTTAGGAGTTCCCTTCATATGCATAAGAATATATGGCACCTTTAACTCAGCCACCACCTTAACAAGACTTTCATCAAACCTAAAAGCGCTTATGTCATTTACTATATCTGCCCCCTTTTCAACAGCCAACTTTGCCACCTGTGAATAATATGTATCAACAGAAATTAACACATCAGGATAATTTCTCCTTATATTCTCAATAGCAGGAATAACCCTTGATATCTCCTCTTCTAAACCTACAGGCTCAGATCCAGGACGAGTAGATTGTCCACCTATATCAATTATGTCCACACCATTCATTATCATATCTTCAGCAGTCTTTAGAATCTCATCAATTTGCATCTTCCTTGATCCACTATAAAAAGAATCAGGAGTTACATTTATTATCCCCATGATTAAAGTTCTGTTGAAATTTATAATCCTACCCCATGGAGAAGAAATCTCTTTAACTTTCTCTTTTAACAAATATTCCTTTAACTCTCGAAAAACCCTTGGAAGATCAAAGTAATTATTTTTCTCTAACTTTTGAAGCAAAAGCTCATAATGTTTTTTAGTACCAAGAAGAATAATGTCACTATTTTCTACTTTACAATTTATAACATTTTTATGGACTATAGCATCTCCACCTAAGGAAAGCATCTCTTGCTTAATTATATTGGCAGTAGGAGAAGATACATTAAAAATCTTCAAAGGAATAATTTGAGCCTTTCTCTCAAAGATTTCAAAGGAAACTGGATGAGCCCCTATCCTTGCCATCTCCTTTTCCAAAAATTCAGGAGTAATCTCTATTATCATTTTTTAACCCACCCCTTTTCTACACATGCAAAAGCATTATGATTATGAATACTTTCAAAACTTGTAACCTCAACCCTATACCAACTAATTTTAGGCTCCTTTTCTAATTCTGAGACAATATCCCTTACCACATCTTCAACAAACTTTGGATTATTATATGCCATCTCAGTAATATATTTTTCATCAGGCCTTTTTAAAAGAGAATATATGGGAGCACTGGCAGATTTTTCAGAAATCTCTACCAAGTCTTCAAACCATATTAACTTTTTGGATCTTACATAGATTTCCGCTACTCCTCTTTGATTATGAGCCCCATACTCACTTATCTCCTTGGAACAAGGACAAAGGGTATGAATAGGCACTTTAACCCCAATAATCATATCAAGCTTTTTACTAAGCTCAGCATCAATAACACACTCTACCATATTAGGAGAACTTATCTGAGAAACAGGAGCTTTTTTAAAAATAAAATAAGGAAAAGATATTTTGATATGACTGCTATCTGCTCTTAATTTCTCCCTTACTTCCTGCAATATCTTACCAAGATTTTCTGGATGAAGAGAATCAATACCATTTAAGACTTCTACAAATCTACTCATATGAGTTCCCCTTAAATCCTCTCTCAGATCCACAGAAATATCAATACTGGCAACAGTACTCTGGTAATCTCCGCTTTTGGTAACAATCTTTATAGGCCAATGTATATTCTTAATGCCTACTTTTCTCAAATATATTCCCCTATAATCTTTTTCATTCTGAACGTCTCTCAATTTTTTCACCCCTATAAATTACTCCACTATCTTCTGTCTCCCATACTTGAATCTCATAAAGATGACAGTTTCCTCTTTTCAACTTCTCTTCTAACCTCTGCCATATCCATATGGCTATGTTCTCTGCCGTCGGCTGCTTTATTATCTCATTGATATAAGAATGGTCAAGAATATCAATCACTTCTCTCTTAACAATATCCTTCAACTCTACAAAATCTATAATCATGCCTTCCGAATCTGGAATCCCCTCAACAATAACTACCAATCTGTAAGTATGCCCATGTAATCTTTCACACTTACCCTTATAACTCTCCAAATTATGGGCAGCATCAAATTTAAACTTACGTATAACAAACATCTTTTACTCTCTCCTCAATTTTTTGTAGATTATAACATTTAAAAAGATAAAAAATCTAAAGAAATACTAACAATAGCAGTATGTTTACACCTTTGCTTTTTTATGATATATCATCCTTAACTTAAATTTGAAATGGTGCTTTTGGATTATGGGGGAAGTAAAAAACATTTTGTTATCCTTAATTGGAAGAGGAAAAGTATTGGAAAATATATCGCAAGGATATAAAAGGACTAGTTATAGATTTAAAACTGGTGAAATTTTTGAAACTGGCTTTTTCGGATCTGCCTTATGGAAATATATCTCCCAAAAAGAAAAGATTAATTACTGGTATATATTTGGAACCTCTACCTCTTCTTGGTCTGAAATAATCTACGCTTTAGATGAACAAAAAATGTCTAAATTTCAAGACCTCGCTTATGAGATATATGAGGCAGAAAATATAGGTATTAAAGAAGATCTTTTGAAAAATTGGGAAAAGGCTTTATCATCGGAGATTCCAGGTATAAAACTCATCCTAATTGATCCTCTTGACTACAAATTTTTCTCAGAATTTCTATTGGAAAATTTACCTGAAAATGACGACTTAAAAATTATCCTGGATATAACCCATGGTTACAGATATTTACCTTTAATTTTAAGCTTCTCCATTATGTACGTAAAAAACTTTAAGAACATAAAAGAGCTCAAAATATACTACGGTGCTCTCGAAATGAGCCAAGATAACGCTCCTGTTTTAGAAATTGATCATATAAATGAAATTTTTCAACTCTCCACAGCCTTTGAGCTCTATAAAAATTCTGGCTACTTCCCTGAGCTCCTAAAAAATTTAGGCTTAAACAGAAGAGAAGATGTATATTTCTCCATCGAGATGAACGAAAGGCCAAGAGAGGAATTAGAAAAAATAATAGAGGAATTAGAAAGTATAAAAGAAAAACACAAAAAAGTACCTGCAAAAGCCTTGGTAGAAGACCTTATACCTCTTTGCAGAGAAAGATACTTAGAAGACCGAATGGTGGAGAGAGCAAAATTCTTTTTCAAAAAGAAGCAATATTTGAAAAGCCTTATCTTACTTTATGAAGCTCTAACCATAATTATTCTGAAGAAGGCAGGCTATAGAGATCTATCTAACATAATAAATAGAAGAGAAAAAGCGAGGGAAGTATATAGCAAAGTCCTCACCGAGGAATGGACAAGAGAGACCTTTAATAACCTTGAGAAAATAAGAAATTCTGCTGTCCATGGAAACTTAAGAGAATCCCAATCTTCTATAAGAAATTTTGAAGATTTCAGCAATCTCTTTCAAAAGTCCTTAGAATTATATCATCATCTTAGAAAAAGCCTAAATTAATTTTAAAATTATATTAATTGACTTTTAGGAAATTTTAAGATAAAAACTATTTTTGCTATGAAGACGAGATGGGAATGCTTTACCTGTTTTTTTAGACAAGCAGAATCTGCCTTAAAAAGAATAAATATACCTAATGAAAAAAAGATAGAGATAATTAAGGCGATAGCAAAAGATTTAGAGAATTTTTCTCCTGAGGATACACCCTCCTACAATACATATTTAATTTTTAAAAAGATATATGAGCTCTCAGGCTCAACGGATCCATACTTTGAAGAAAAAAAGTATTACAATCAACAAGGATTAAAACTTTACGAAGCCCTGAAAAATATAGTAGATAGTTCTCAGGACCCCCTCTATACAGCAGTAAAAGTGGCCATAGCAGGAAACGTTATAGATCTTGGCATCTTGAATATTTCAAAACTCAATCTTGGCGAATATATTAAAGAGATCATAAATATTCCCCTTGCCATTGATCATTATTTTTACTTTAAGAATGAATTATCGAAAACCAATGAGATTCTATATCTTTTGGATAACGCTGGAGAAATAGTATTTGACAGAATATTAATAGAGGAACTTTCTAAAGAGAAGAAAATAATAGCTGTAGTTAATGAATATCCTATAATTAATGATGCCCTCATGGAAGATGCCATTGAAGTAGCACTAAACAAATATGCAAAGATTATCACTACTGGCTCAGGCTCAGTAGGAAAACCCCCAGAACTTGGGGGAGAAGAGTATAAAGAAGTCTTCAACAATGCCAAACTTATAATATCAAAAGGACAAGCAAATTATGAAAGTTTAGAAGGAAGAGGCTATAATATCTTTTTCCTCCTTAAAGCAAAGTGCGAGGTAGTAGCAGAAAACTTAGGAGTAAAAGAAGGAGATTTGGTATTCTTATACGAAAAGGCTAAAAATAATTTAAAATAACATAGCTTTTATCAAGAATTATAGTGAGTTTTTTATTGTCTAATATTACTTCCACCCTATAATTTTCACCATCTTTAAATACCTCATACTTCAACTCCTCCTTGTCTTTTATAAAACCCTTTGCCTTCAAAAAACTATAAATTACATCTTTCAATAATCCCTCATTTACCTCAATAATTCTTTCAATATCTCTTATAACCCAACCCCTTCTTGCTTCATCTCCCACAAATTCAATCTCTGCCTTTACCAAATCTCCAGGTTTTAAAAAGTAGCAGGTATAAAGAACTTTTTTCCTAAAATCATCAATATTTTCTAAATTAGCATTTAATGACAAAGGATAGAGAGGTATTATATCCCCAACTTTTGCAAAATTCTTGAAGCCTTCTACACTCTCACTTCTCACAACCTCAACCACAATCTCTGAAAATGGAAACTCCTTATGAACAATTGCCTTAACCTTTGCAATTACTATACTCCTGTTTTCAACTACTGGTATCATACTTCCAAAAGCAACTTGAATAAGAATTAAAAAAATAATTAATATTAAAAAATATCTTAATATCTCCATAATTTATCCTCCAATTTTAAAACTCTTTCTTACTTTTATAGTATAATATATAGTATAATATCAGTTAAATATTCACAAACATAGGGAGGGAGATATGGGTAAAAAAATTGTACTAATTCTTAGCCTCTTTCTTGTTTTAGCTCTCATATTAAACACTTCTTTTGCTCAAGTATTACCATTAACAAAAGTTCACATTATGCCACCTCACGAAAAACTCCTTGAAAAAAAGGTCAAACTTCCAAAGCTTCCTGAAGTTTCACCATCTAATATTCCTCAAGGAATAAAAATTTATGGAACTATTGAAAGAGCTCAAGGCACAGGCAAAGCAATTGTAATACCAGTAGAGTTTACGGACAAGCCAAGACAACCTGAAAACGTAATACCATCAAACTACTTTGACATACTCTTTAATAGCATAGGTGCAGATTGGACTACTATAAATCCATATAATGTAGGTAGCGTAAGAGAATTTTATAAAGAAAACTCCTATAATCAATTTGACATTACAGCAACAGTTTTACCATGGTATACTGCAACGTATACATATGGATACTATATAAATGACAATAACTATGGATTTAATGGAGGAGTGTTTGTCTTAGTAAGGGAAGTTCTTCAAAATGCGGTAAATCAAGGGTATGATTTAAGAAATTACGACGTTATATTTGTTATTCACTCAGGACAAGGAGCAGAATGGACAGAAGATCACAATGATATCTGGTCTCACGCCTCTACTATATATGTCACCATTGATGGTCAAAAAGTGCCCATAAGATATTCCATTGAGCCAGAATATATGGAAGATTACGATTCTCAAGGAAATCCTGTAATTGTTCCTCAAACGGTAGGTGTATTTGTCCATGAAATGGGACATTCCTTTGGACATCTTCCTGATCTTTACGATAGAGACTACTCCTCCTTAGGACTTGGTAGATGGAGCCTTATGGCAGGAGGATCTTGGAATGGCCCGGCAGGACCTGGAGGATATAGCTTAGGTGGAGGACCTTCTCACTTTGATGCTTGGTGTAAAATCCAGCTTGGGTGGGTAACTCCTATCGTTCCTAAGGAGGATTTAAGTAATGTAAGCATACCACCTGTGGAGACAAATCCTGTGGTATATAAGCTCTGGACCGATGGAGTAGAAGGACCTCAGTACTTCTTACTTGAAAACAGACAAGCCATTGGGTTTGATAAATACTTGAGAGGCTTTGGCTTACTTATTTATCATGTAGATGAAAATATGCGAAGCTTCCAAAATGATTATGAATGGTATCCAGGCCTTGATCCATCAAGACATTACCTTGTTGCCTTAGAACAGGCAAATGGTTTATGGCAGTTAGAAAAAAATAAAAGTGCTGGAAACCCAGACCATCCATATCCAGGATCTACCAATAATACAACTTTTGATGAAAATAGTACTCCAAACAGCAAAGCCTATGGAGAGATTCCAACCAGCGTTGCTGTTAGAAATATACAACTTTCAGGAGAAAACATTATATGTAATATTTACGTAAAAACTCAAAATGCACCACAATCTACTTCCTTTATAAAGCATTTAGCATGGACAGGAGATAACCCTCTCACCATAAGACCATTATTTAAATGGGAAGCCATTCCTTATGCTACCAACTATAGATTACAAGTTGCTACAGATAGTAATTTTAACAATATAGTGATAGATGTAACTACAGAAAAAGCAGAGTACAGACCAACTCTTGATGAAACCTTATATCCTGGCAAAACTTACTTTGCAAGAGTAAGAGCAGAAAACGAAAGTGGTGCATCATCTTGGACAACTATATCCTTCACAACTCCAACTTCTTTTGAAGCTCTACTTGTCGCCGATGATGGTGGAGAATACGGAATAGCTCCATATTTTGAAAAAGCCTTACAAGATATAGGTGAGACATATTTCATCGTAGACGTATATTATGACAATGCTGTACCGTATGCATCCTTTATGAGTAATTTTAACTGGGTAATATGGGGTGGAGATTGGGGAGCAATCTATGATCCATCAGTCCAAAACGAGATAATAAATTATCTTGATAGTGGTGGAAAACTTTTCATCTCAAGCCAAGATTTAGGCTGGGGATATTCAGCAGGATATATAAGCAGTACTTTCTACAATACATACTTGAGAGCCAACTTTATACAAGATAATGTAGGAATATATTCTGTAAAAGGCACAAGCACAAGCGAATTTGCAGATTTATCCTTCACTTTGAATGCAGAAGGATCTCTCAAAAATCAAGCATATCCTGATGAGATAGATCCACTGGAAGGAGCAAGACCAATCTTAGTCTATAATCCTTCTGGAACTTCTCCTATACCTATAGAGATCAAACTCCCAGAAAAGATAAAGGAGCAAAAATCGCAGATAGTTATAAACAAGGAAATTGCATCTTCTGGAACAGCAGGCCTTTTCTATGCGGATCCTGAAAAACATTATGGAGTAGTATATTTTGCCTTTGGACTTGAAGGCCTTTCTCCTGATATAAGTGGTGAGGTCTTAAGAAGGGTAAAATATGCATTGTTCTCCTCTCCAGATATAACTGCTACCGTCACTTCAAGTTTTAATCCTAATAATAATGAAAACTGCAATATTAATTTAACAGTACAAGACAATGTAGGATACGCATATATCACAGTAAAAATCTATAGTACTTTAAATAATCAAAAGAAAGATTTAATAAGGACTCTTGTAGAAAATACAAGAGTTGATAATGGAACATATAATTTCGCATGGGATGGAAAGGATGAAAATGGAAAGGTAAATCCAGGAAGATATATGGTAGAAATCTCTGCAAAGGATGAACTAAACAACATTACTACAAAAACCTACTACACTACCATTCCTTATGGAGTCCCATTATCCTTCCTAAATGTAACAAAATTCTCAAAAACCTTTAATCCCAATAAAGAATTTGCAGAGATTTACTTTACAATAACCCATGATGCTTCTGTAAAATTCATAGTATATAGCCTTGCTGGAGTAAAACTTTACGAAAAAGACCTTGGATATCTACCAGCAGGAGACTATAGCATAATATGGGAAGGAATCAACTTAAAGGGCGAAACACTTAAGAACGGACTTTATGTATTCCAACTTGTAGCAACATCCTCAGAAGGAGAAGCAAGAATAAACAGATTTATAGGAATACTGAAGTAATTAGAAGAATTCAAAATAGGAGGAGACTAAAATGAAAAAGAGTTTAATAGTAGGATTTTTAACGATAATATTTCTTCTGTCTATAACCTTTGCCAGCGATACTGGGGGAGTATTCTCCCCCATGATATTCAATGCAAGATCAGCAGGAATGGGAGAGGCCTTTACTGCCATATCCGAAGGACTCTCTGGCTTAGTTTATAATCCTGCTGGATTAACCTTTGAAGAAAAAGCAATGGTGGGTTTTAGCCATACACAACTTCCTCAAAGTTTCACAAGGGTAGAATTTGTAGGAGGAGCAATAAACTTTGGAGTCTTTAATGTAGGTTTAGGATTTCAAGCAACAGGAGTAACAAATCCCGATGAACTATTATTCCCATATTATGATGCTACCCTTAATCTCACCTTAGCTAAAAAAATTAATGAAAAATTAAGCATTGGAACATCTCTTCACTCATATATAGCTAAATTAGATACAGGCGAAGCTGAAGGATTAGGTGTCGATATAGGAACAATCTATGAGATAATTCCAAACTTAAAAATTGGAGCAGTATGGTACAATCCTATAAGTTATATCAAGTGGAACACAGGTACAGTAGAAACTGCAGGAAGACAAGATTTAGTTATAGGAGTCTCCTACAAACTAACCTTAGGAGAATTTCCTTTGAACTTTGCCTTTGATTTTAGCCTTTACGACAAAATATACTTCTACCAGAGACTTCATTTGGGTTTAGAAACCCAAATACCAAAAACTCCAGTATTTATTAGAACAGGATATAACGGGGAGAAAAATACTATAAGTTTTGGCCTTGGGGTAAACATAAACAATATAGAATTCGACTATGCATTCCTCTATACAAAAGATCTATCAAATCAACACTTATTCAGCCTCTCATTAAAATTCTAAGAAATCTTTCACAAAGCCTCCCTCATATGAGGGAGGCTTTTTTGCTTTATTAAAATTACTTGTATAATAATCAAAACAAGCTCAAAAAGGAGATGAGTTAAATGTGCGGAAGATTTACCCTTGTTCAAGTTGAGAAAATTCCTACAAGATTCAATGCTCAGATAATAGGAGAGATAAACTTAAGAAAAAGATATAATATCTCTCCCAATCAGCCAGTGCCTATTGTTTTTCAAGAAAGTCCAAACAAAGTAGAAGAAATGATATGGGGACTAATTCCCCATTGGGCAGAAGATCCTAAGATTGGAAACAAGCTCATCAATGCAAGAGCAGAAACTCTTCTTAAAAAGCCAGCTTTTAAAGAGTCTTTCTTAAGAAGGAGATGTCTTGTACCTGCCGATGGATTTTATGAATGGAAAAAATTAGGAAAAGAAAAAATCCCCTATTATATAAAAATGAAAGATTCATCACTCTTTGCCTTTGCAGGCCTCTATGATGTTTGGAAAAGTCCTGATGGAAGATTAATAAAAACCTTCACCATAATAACAACCGAGCCTAATGAGCTGGTAACAGAAATACACAATCGAATGCCTGTTATCTTAAGAAAAGAATATGAAGAGATATGGATAAATAAGGAAGAAACTGATGTTAAAAAACTACAATCTCTTCTTGTTCCATATCCTGCAGAAGAGATGGAAGCATACCCTGTATCAAAAAAGGTAAATAGCCCTTCTTATGATAGTGAAGATCTTATAAAACCCGTGAAAATTTATATCATTCCCAAAAACGAGCAAAGTCAATTTGATATTTAATTATGACTTTCTATCCAATCATAGATATTTTTATAAAACTCATCCTTATACTCTTCATCCTCAAAAAGCTCATGATATCCACCAGGAAATTCTATTAATTTTTTGTCTTCATGAGTTAACTTTTTAAAAAACTCTCGAGCTCCATTAGGATCCACATATCTATCCTCGGTAGGCACTAATATAAGTATAGGTACATTAAGACTTGAAGCCTTTTCATGAGCTATTTTTATGTTTTCCATCATAGAGAGTCCTAATCTAAAAGAAATTTTGCTATGCATAAGAGGATCATTCATACACTTTTCAATTACCTTTTTATTTCTCGACAGATATTGAGGATCTAACTTATTGTTTATAGTTACACTTGGAAGAATTTTTCCAAAAGCCTTTGCAATAAAATTTGTAACTGGATCTACTTTAACTCCCAAGGCAGGAGCAGAAATCACAAGAGATTTTATTTTATCTTGTCTCTCCTGAGCATATCTTGTAGCAATTAATCCTCCAAGACTATGCCCAAAAAGATGAAATTTAGGGATGTCAGAGGTCAAATTATCAATTATCGAAATAATTTCCTCAATAGATGTATCCCCTCTTTTTCCATCACTTCTACCATGCCCTGGATGATCAAAACCAATAACTCCATAATTCCTTTCTACTAAATCATTTACTATCTTCTCGTACCTTCCAATATGTTCTCCAAGCCCATGTACAATTACAACCCACCCCTTCTGTGGCTTACCAATTCTAAAAGAATAAATCATACCCCTCTCACCTCCAAGGAAAAATTACCATCCTACAATAGGTTTAAGAAGTGAGTACACATAGAATATTCCACTCAATATGTTCACAATATCCTGCCATCCTTTTATAAAAACTTCAGGAACAAAAATTATGTCATTTTCTTCTATTGTAATGTCAAGATCACTTCTTCCTTTATTCACTATCTCATTCACATTTATAGGTATAACCTTTGTCTCGCCATTTATCTCTCTTACAATAGCAATCCTTGAAAGATCTGCCCTATCTTTAAATCCACCTGCCATACTGATATATTCTGTAAGCTTCTTACCCTCTCTGTACTCATAAGCAGCGGGATTATTTACCTGTCCGAGAACATATACCAATCTCCTTAATTCAGGTATATACAATGTATCTCCATCTTTTAACTCTAAATTATCTTTTTCTATACCTTGCAAAGCATTTACTACGTTAAACTTATAAGTTAATTTTTTCCCGTTTTCCAACCTAACAAGCTCTCCACCTTCTCTTGCAGCTTTTTCTGTAAGCCCTCCTGCTTTTAAAAGTATCTCTCTTATCCTATCTCCCTCTACAATTTCATAAACCCCCGGATTTCTTACCTGTCCCAATATCTTTACACTCTTCAATACAGGAGGTACATATATGACATCTCCTGGATTCACTTTTATATCCTCTTCACTTTCTTCCCCAAGTACAAGTACCCTATATAGGTCTATAATGATCTTATCGCTTTCCTTTCCACCACGTCTAAGCTCAATTCTTCTAGTACTTCCATTAGGAAGAACTCCCCCTGCTTCTTTGATAAGCTCGCTTATTTTTGCCCCAACTACTGCCTGAGTTACTCCTCCAATCTCCTCCCCCTGAGGACCTGTTTTTATCTCCTCTACAAGTTGAATTGGTCCTGGATTTGCTACAAAACCAAGCACATATACCCTCTTCGTCTCTGTAAGCACAGTAATACTATCTCCATCTTTTAATTCAATATTTGCCTTATCTTTTCTTTCTTTATCTCCATAATATAATCCATAAAGGTCAAGATAAATTCTAGTACCATCTACTCTATCAAGAGTAGCATCAAATAAGGAAGCATTTATTGCAAGCCCCCCAGCCATATCAAGCACATCTTTCAATCTCTCCCCATCCTTTACTTCGTATTCTCCGGGGCTTTTCACTCTCCCAAGTATCTTTACTCTATCGCCCATAAGAGGTACGTATATAAAATCTCCTTCTTCTACATATGGATTCTGAGAGGTATCTCCATATTTCAAAAATTTTAGATAATCTAATTCTAATACTTTTTCTCCCCTCTTTATAACTATTCTCCTATAGGAAGCAGAAGCCTTTAATCCTCCAGCTATTTTTAATACATCATCTAAGGTACTTAAGGCAGAAACTTTGTAATTTCCAGGATTTGCAACCTCCCCAGTAATCACAATATTTACTTTTTTCACATTAATCAAATCCACATAAATATTTGACCTGGGATAAAATCTAACAAGCTGTCTTGAAATCTCCTTTGTAGCATCGGAAAGGGTAAGATTAAGAACTTTAATACTACCTACAAGAGGAAGAAATATAAATCCTGTGGGAGACACTGAAACAGTAAAACTTTCTGTTTTATTATTTTCTTGCACTACAAATATCCTTAAAACATCTCCTGGCCCTAAGACGTACTTATCAGGTTCAATAACCTTCCCAGAATAAACTTCTCCTAAAGAAGGAGCTTCCTGAGCATATATTAAAGAGAAAGAAGCAATAAGTAGTATTAACACTAAAATGGCTCTTTTCATTTTTTCACCACCTACTCAGTCTTTATAGGAATGTTAATTATATCACCATCCTCAAGAATTATATTTACACTTTCATCTCCTTCTTTATAAAGTTTTGTTAAATCAAGTTGTATTACTTCTTTTTTCTCAGTAATATATCTTTCTACCGTTATATTCTTAAGATCTGCCCTTACTGTAAACCCTCCAGCCATCTCTATCACATCTTTTATTCTCTCTCCAGGCTTAATTTCATATATCCCTGGATCTTTCACCTCACCAAGGACCTTTACAGTCTTCTCTGCCAATGGCACATACACTATATCCCCAGGAACTAATTTAACTTTTTCCTCCTCCACATCTCCTTTTACAAGTACTTTAAATAAATCAACTTCTTTTATTACTTGACCATCTCTTATAACTTGAACTCTTCTTCTACTTCCATTAGGAAGCACTCCTCCAGCCTTACTGATAAGCTCACTTATTTTTGCCCCCTCTTTTATCTCACTTTCTCCTATAGCACTCTGTCCTCCAACCTCATTTTTAAATTCTCCAGATACAATAGTAAAAACCTGAGGCTTAGCCACGTATCCTATTACATAAACTTTATCCACTTTTAAAGGTATAACTATAGAATCCCCATCTTTAAGCTCTAAGTTTTCTTTGTCATCTTTCTGATAAATTAACTTAAGAAGATCTATACTTATTATCTGCTTATTCCCATCAATCTGTCTTTCTATATAGCTTCCGAAAAGATCTGCTTTTTCTGTAAGGCCTCCAGCCATATCAAGTACATCTTTTAACTTTTCTCCTTCCTTTATCTCATATATTCCAGGATCTTTTACTTCACCAAGCACCTTAACACTCTTCCCCATAAGAGGTACATATATAATGTCTCCCTCTTCTACATATGGATTTTGAGAGGTATCTCCATATTTCAAAAATTTTAAATAATCTACCTCTATAGTTTTATTTCCTCTTTTTATCTGAATACGACGTAAAGAGGCAGAGGGTTTCAATCCTGCAAGCTTAATAGCATCATCTAAGGTACTTAGTGCAGAAATTAATTGAGTTCCTGCCTTTTCTACTTCACCTAAAACATATATTTTAAACTTGCGAGGATAAACGAGATCTATGAATATAGTGCTTTTAGGATAAAACCTAATAAGACGCCTCGAAATTTCTTTTGTGGCTTCGGAGAGAGTTAAACCAGCAATTTTTAGCGATCCTACAAGAGGCAAACTAACAGCTCCCGTAGGTGAAACTACAGCATCAAAAGAAATAGGCTCTCCCGCTTGCTGAATTAAATAAATTCTTATTACATCTCCAACTCCAAGTACATACTTATCAGGTTCTGCAATTCTTCCAAAATATATTTCCCCCGTTACAGTAGTTTGGCCCTGACCAGTAGTTTGCCCCTGAGTAGTTTGTGCAAAAGCACAAGAAAAAAGAAATAAAACAAGAGCCAAAATAATTCTCAACTTATTCATTAAATTTACCTCCCAAAAAGCCTCTCTTTTAATTTTAGCACATACCCTGAGAAATAGTTGACAAAAATCTAAAGAAAAGATGGATAAGGCTCTTTTTACAATTTTTGATGTTCTTCATCTTAAGCCAAACACACTCTAAAGTCAACCCATGTTATAATATAACCATGAATAGAGCTTTTGATTGGCTAAAACAGGCTAAAAGAGATTTAGAACAAGCAATAGATTCACAAAAAGCAGGAAGGCATGAATGGGCATGTTTTTCTGCACAGCAATCTGCGGAAAAAGCAGTAAAAGCATTACATCTCTTTTTAAATCAAGAGGCATGGGGACATGTAATTGCAAAACTTCTCTCAGAACTTCCTGAAGAAATCTCTGTTCCCCAAGAGCTAATAGAAAAAGCAAAAGTATTAGACAATTTCTATATACCTACAAGATATCCTAATGGACATCCCGAAGGAGCACCCTTTGAACACTATGGACCATTGCAAAGTAAGGAGGCAATAGAATATGCCAGTGAGATCCTTGAATTCGTCAGTTCTAAAATGGGCAGACCGTAAAAAGATCGAAGAAGAATTGAAAAACTGGATAGATAATGTGGTTAAGGAAAAAAGGGGAGTAATAAAAATAGGATACTTTGGCTCTTATGCTCGAGGGGATTATGGAGTAGGAAGCGATCTGGATATAATCATAATTTTAGAAAGTTCCTCCCTTCCTTTTGAAAAGAGAGGTATAGAATGGGATACTACAAATTTTTCCGTACCAGTAGACCTCTTAATATATACCAAAGGAGAATGGCAAAAACTTGAAAAAGAAAATTCCTCTTTTTACAAAAAAGTAAGCAAAGAGGTCATTTGGTTATTTACGGCTTAATATATTAAAACTTAGGACTAAGCAAATTAAAAGTAGGTTTTCTTTTCATTAACTCTTTTCTATTAAAAATTAACAAAAACCTTTACCTCTTTTTTAAGACTCGTTACTTATTACCCATCTAATCTCCTGGAGAATAATATGCAAATATTTTAACTACCTTCTTTTTCACCAATTCAAAACGGAGTCCAAATTCGGAAGAATACTTCTCATTTAGCACCTTATACCAAATTTCATTTATCTCTCCTTCATCATTATATATAACAAACCCTAACATTTTCTCTTCATTACTTTTCTTAACTTCATATAATTTCACATCATGAAAAGCTCTTTCATAAATCTCTTTAACATCACACCTAAAACTTTCAATTACTCTTTTATAATCTTCTCCTATTCTTATCCCTCTCGGTCCAACAACATTTTTACCTGTGATTTCTATTTCTTCTATAGGCCTTTCCAAATCCTTATGAGGGGCTGGAGGAGGAGAAAACAAAACATATCCCCATTCATAATAGCAATATTCAACTTCATCTCCATATGCTCCCCAATACTCCTTCTTTGTATTTTTAGGTTTTCCTAATTTCCTTAACATTCTATCCTTGGTATCTAACAATTTAAGACCATCTATAATTTCTTCTTTCTCTGTAAAAACAGGTTTTCTATCCACAAAAGAGCTGAGAGATAAAGATACAGAAATATTAACTACGACTAAAAACAAAACAAATCCTAATAAAAACAATTTTCCTATTCTCACTAACTCTCACCCCCTATTGTCCTACTTACCACTCTTTCTAAAACTCCTACTACTTCAACTCTTACTTGGAATCCTTTCCATAAGTGCTTCCTACTCAAATATATCCTTATAATCCAATTTTAAGCCTCTAAGATTTAATATAGGAATAAGTAAATCTCTAATCTCTTTTCTGGGAAGTTTATAATAACTTTGAAGCGTAAAAATTGTTTCAAAAATAACTAAAGGACTCGTTAAAACCCTATCATCTTTAGTGAAATATTGCAACAATAGGTTATCCAAAAATTTCATACTTTAGACCTCTTTTAAAACCTCCTTAGCAACTTCTTTCTCTATAGCTTCTCTTATTTTTTTAAAATCTTCTGGTTTCCTCTTAGGTTTTACTCTACCAAAACACTCATCTAACTTTGAATGTATAGGAACAAGTTTTACTACATCATTCTCTATAACAAACTCAACTTGATCTCCAGGCTTAAGATTTAAAAATTCCCTTATCTTTTTGGATATGGTAATTTGTGATTTTAGGGTTAGAACTGTTTTATCCATAATCTTAGGAATTTTTTTCTTACCTCCTCTTTAGTAATACAAAATCTTAAGTATTATTATAAGCTAAAAGATATTCAAAAATAAGAAATCTATCACAATAAAAGGCATAAACAACTACAAAAACAAGTAAAAAACTACTAATAAGGCGGATCATAAGAGGATAGAAGAGTTAAGAATTGGATAAATAATTAAGATATTTTGGGTCTTATGCTCGAGGAGATTACGGGGTGGGATAGGTGATATATACCTTCACTCCAAAATACTTGCCATACCATGGTGGTGGCTATAAGCTTCTTATTATCTACCCCAACACCAACTAAAAACTTTAAAAATTTAAACATCTAAAATTACTTTCGTAAATTCACTCTTGCAGTATATAAAAAAGAACCTGAATATCCCCAAACTCCAACTCATGATAATCTTAAATTAACTTCTTTTCATCTACTTTTTTCACTTTAACTTAAATTATAGTATATCACTTATCATTCAAGTATTTTATCTCTTATAAAATTTAGGAACTCTCTTATTGCCTCCTCAGGATTATCAGAAATGATAAGAATATTTTCCTGACTTTGAATAAAAAATATCCAAGAAACTTCCATCATAAAAGTATAAACGCAACTTCCATGGTTCTTGGCTCTGAGTATAGATTACCTCTCCAGATTCAACAATCGAATTATATTCCTTTAATACGGTATCTAATAAATTAAGATATACTTCTGATATCTTCTTCAATTATTTTAAGAGTCTCCTCAAGATTTTCTAAAAGAATTAAGTCCTCCCATGCAGGATGCTCTGAAATTTCTCCTTTAAAAATCTTTTCCTCAAGTTCTCTTGAAGAAGAACTTTATATCTATCAAGAATTCCTAAAATATCTATCTTTATCTTCCTCCTTTTCTCCTGCAAGAAAGCTTTCAGACTTTCTTTAGTAATCTCCTCAAAATCAATACCTAAATCATTAGCTATCTTCTTTATGAGATCTTCAGCTATACTCATTTTTCTCACCTCAACTTAAATTATACCACATCACCCATCACTTATTAGTTGCTTTCGACCTTTCAACTTTTTGCATGATAGAGAAACTAAACATACCTACCTCTTTTACATATCAAATTTTCCAACCCAAACGACCTTGAACTTCATACCAATAACATCTTCCATAAGAAGGGTCTTTCTAATTTCCAAATTCCTTTTTATTAGCTTTTAGATTATTTTGAATATTCATGTCTCATATGAGTTATATAAGTGGTAGCCATAAGCCTTAAAAATTTCATCTCAATTGAGAATTCTATATACAGTTCACAAGATAAAAAGTATTCGATCTCCCTCAACTTAAAGACTATACCTTCACAGTAGAGTTTATTTTGTATGAGATAGCCTTAAAAAATTTATCTCAAAAACTCAGACCTAAAGTTTGTGAAAAATTTCCTTATAATAAGGTCAATTTTTATTCAAACTTACTTACAACTTTCTCCAGAACACTTACTACCTCTTCAACCTCTGCCTCACTCAAATTATTGTGAAAAGGCAAGGCAAGAGTACGCTTTGAAATATCCTTAATCAAATCTTTATCAAATTGAATATTGTTTTTAATATTACTAAAAAATCAGTCCATAAATTAGATCTTTCCAAGTATTTTAAACTTTGTTTGACTTTTAAAGGTAAAATTTCTTTTATATATTTTTCCTCTGGATCTTCAGCTTTGGCTAAAACTTCGCTTTCATCCAAAAAATTTAAAGATGTCGGATCTGTCATCCCTGGAACATACTCTAGTATTCTCCGCATTTCTTCATCGTAAAATTTTAAATACTTGGGAACCTCAGGCCTTGGTCCAACCAAACTCATTTCTCCTTTCAGCACATTTATTAATTGAGGTATTTCATCGATCCTAAATTTTCTTAACCAAAAACCCACTTTAGTTATTCTCGGATCTTTACCAACTGTTATAAGCCTCCCTAAACTATCTGCATTTACAACCATTGTCCTAAATTTCCATATGTGAAACTCCTTCCCCTTATACCCCACCCTCTTTTGCTTATAAAATATAGGGCCATCATCCTCTAATTTGATGAGTAAACTTACAACTAGAAAAATTGGTATTGTAATGAACAAACCTAATAAACTAAGCATAAAATCAAATAATCTTTTACTCTTTTTCATCTTCTATATTTTTTAACTACATCTATAACAGCTTCAATAACATCATATACATCTTCATTTGACATTCTAGGATAAAGAGGAAGACTTATTATTTTGAGATAATTTTCATATGCCACAGGAAAGTCATTAGGCTTAAAACCATACTTATCTCTATAATAAGGATGAAGATGGATAGGTATAAAATGTACTGATGTCCCTATATTTCTGTTTTTTAATTCCTCTATAAATTGATTTCTATCTATTCTTAACATTTCTAAATTTAACCTTAAAACATAAAGATGCCAAGAATGTTCTACCTCAGGTCTTTCAATTGGTGTTCTCAAGGCTTCTATATCTTTAAAAGCAGAATTATACATATTGACTATTTCTCTTCTTCTTCTTTGAAAACTTTCTAATTTATTAAGTTGCCACAACCCTATAGATGCCTGTATATCTGTCATATTATACTTAAATCCTGGATATACTACTTCATAATACCAACTACCCTCTTTGGAATATCTCTTCCAAGCATCTTTACTCATACCATGAAGACTTATTATTCTTGCCCTCTCAATAAAATCTGGATCCCCTGTTAACATACCACCTTCTGCCGTAGTTAAGTTTTTAGTAGCATAAAAACTAAAGCAAACAGGATTATTTGAAGATCCAATAAATCTCCCTTTATATTTAGCATGAATAGCATGAGCAGCATCTTCAACCACATATAGGTTATATTTTTCAGCGATATCATATATAGTATCCAACTCTACAGGATGCCCAGAATAATGCACAGGAAGTATTGCTTTAGTTTTATTGGTAATAGCTGATTCTATTTTATTAGGATCTATATTTAAAGTATCTGACTCTACATCAACAAGTACAGGTTTTGCTCCAACATGCTCTATCACATTCACAGAAGCACAAAAGGTCATGGGAGTAGTTACTACCTCATCTCCAGGACCTATCCCTAAGGTTACTAAAGCAGTGTGTAAAGCTGCCGTACAAGAATTTAGAGCCAAAGCTGAAGGAGAATTAAAATATCTACAAAACTCTTCCTCGAACTTTATAACCTTAGGTCCTGTAGTAATCCAATCTGATTTTAAAGTATCAACAACTTCATTTATTTCTTCCTCTCCTATCCATGGCGGTGAAAAGGGTATAAATTTATTTCTCATTTTTAACCTCCCAATTTAAAAATATCTTTATAACTCCTGTTAACCATCTTAACATATTTTAACTCTTTAAACCTAGTTTCAAAACAAACTTCAAAAAGTATAAAAGCACAATCATCATAGTAAGTGGAAAGTTAAATATTAATCACTTCCAAAAATTTCCTTGCTAATATTTTATAATCATGGTTTTTTATAACATATTCTTTACCTCTTAATCCCATCTTCTCTCTTTCGTCTTTTGACATACTTATAAGTTTTCTAATAGCATTTGCAATAGCAATAGGATCCTCTGGAGGAACAGACATGCCACAGCCACTTTCTGCTACCAGATCATTTCCTGCTTCTACTGCATGTATAATAGGCTTTCCTGCCATCATGTAATCAAAAAGTTTATTAGGGCTTACCCCAAATCGGTATAGAGGACTCCTTCTCCAACCAATGTAAAAAATATCAATTTTATCCAATAATTCAGGAATGGATTTTTTAGGCACAGGTGGTAAAAAAACTACTTTATCTAGTTTATTTTCCTCTACATATCTTTGTAGTTTCTCTTTTTCAGGACCCTGCCCAACAAGAACGAGCGCAACTGGTAAATCTTTAAGATACTTTGCTGACTTCACAAAATAATCAAGAGCATTTGCTACCCCCAAAGAACCTGCATATCCCACAAGAAATTTTCCCTCATTCTTAAATCTTTCAATTACACTCTTATGTTCCTCCGGTAACGGATCAGTAAAAGACTGCCACTCTTCTATATCGATACCATTAGGAATGTGAACAAACTTCTCAGGTTTTAAACCTCTGCTTACCATATAATCTAAAGCCTTAGGAAGAATAGAAACAACCTTATCACATTTTCTATAAGCAAAATCTTCTGCTATTTGGAGAATTATTATAAATGGATGCCATTTAGGCATTCCCCCAAGCTCTATAGGTGTTAGTGGCCATAAATCATGCACTTCAAAGATTAATTTTGCTTTTGAAAAACGAGAAATTAAATAAGCTGGGTATATATCTAAAGGATATGTAGAGGAAGCAATAACCACGTCTGGTTTAATCTCTTTTGAAAATCTTATGCTATTTTTTATTAACTTCCATACAAAGCTAAATATATTTATAGCCCTTTTAATACCATTTCCTTTATATGGTGGAGCCTTTATCCAAATATATCTTATTCCATCAATTAACTCTTCCTTTATCTCACTATCAATTTCTGGATTCTTGCTTCTTACATGAGAAAAAGAAGAAGCAATTATCGTTACTTGATGTCCCTCCTTTGTCCACTCTTTTGCTAAATAATATGGCCGATACTCCATTCCATGCTTAGGAGAACCTGCGTAATGATTAATAAGTAAGATATTCATTTTCTATCCTCACTCCAAAAAATTTTTAATATATACCTTAATCTCTCTTTTCAGTAATTCTTTATACAAATCTAATAACTTTTTACTCTCTTTTTCCCAATTATACTTCTCTAATACAGCCCTTCTTCCATTCTCTCCCATTTTTTTTGCCTCTTCAGGATGCTCTATTATATATCTTATAGCATCTGCTAATTCTTTTGGATTTAAAGGATCTACACATATGCCACAATTGTCTCTCTCAACGATTTCTCTCCAAAGAGGAAAGTTAGATGTAATAACAGGAAGTCCAGCAGACATATATTCAAACATTTTATTAGGCTGACTATTAATATGATTAGGCAAAGGAGAAAAAATAACTACTCCAGCCTTAGATCTTGCCATAATTTCATAAACATTTTCTCTTCCTACAAACCCATAATAGTTCACTTTCTTCCAACCTTTCATACCTTTAATTCTCTTCTCCAATTCTGCACTTTCAAAATTTCCAGCAAGATTTAGTCTTACATTATCTACAAATTCTAAAGCCTTTATTAACTCCGTAATTCCCCTTATTTGAGAAATTCCTCCAATATAACATATCTCATTCATTTTATTCTCATTGTAATTATGATATAAAAATTTAGATTCTTCCAGTAGTGGATAATTATTTACATTAACACTATTAGGATTAATCTTTAAAAATTTCTCTGTAATTGAGGGTGTTGCACAAACTATCCCATCAAAATACCTACAACTATATTTTTCAAATATGGAAAACACCTGGGATAACATTCTTAAAGCAAACCTATTAAGATATGGCTTTGACAAAAGTTGAAGAGGCACATCCTCGTGTGAGTCAAAAATTACATTTTTCCCTAATAATTTCAATATTAGTCCTATAGGAATTAACTCAGGATCATGTAAATGATAAACACTTGAATTGGTCTTTAATGCCAATCTTAACGCTCTCCAAGGCTGTTTAATGACTCTCTCAAGTCTACTGCCTACCTTAGGTAAAGGCAGTATATGAACCCCATCAATAACTTCTTCCTTATGATGTTGAACAATAAGATAAACATAATACCCTGACTTTGCTAATGTTTTACATTCTTTGTGAAATATACGAACATCAAAAGAAGGGTGAACAGTACTTATATGACAAACTTTATATTCTTCCAACATCTCTAACCCTCCACGAATACATAAATATTGCAATTGTTAGAGCTATCAATAAATTTATTCTTGGCTCTTGAAATGGCGCATTCGTAATTGATGAAATCAAAATAACGATTGAAAAGGTATAAACTAAATAAGAGAATTTTGTATATTTATATTTTATTGAGAGATAAATCAACTCCAAGAAAATCAAGCCATATACAAGTACTGAAATTAATCCAAAATTATACAAAAACCATACATATGAACTTTCAGCATACAAATTTTCAGAATAAAGTAATTCTTTCACACCTCCAGTGCCTAATAATATTTTATTTGCAACATAACTATATAAGTAACTCCATACTAATACCCTATTTCGCCATGAATAAGTTTCAAAAGGATCATTAAACAAAGAACCTATGTAATAAAGATTGAGAAAAATCAATAGAAGACTGATAAACAAAAAAGTAGTCAATAAGATTCTTGTTGGTTTGCTTTTACCCCTTATAGTGTTAGTGTTTATTACCAAACTAGAGGAAATTATTGAAATCATAAAAGCTAAAAATAAAGTTCTTGATTGAGACAACATCATAAAAAATATAGCTAATAAAATAAAAAGCAAATATTTTTTGTTCTTACTTATAATATACCAGTTAATATAAAAAAATGAAAAGAAAGAAAATAGAATGGCATTATTATTCGGATTTCCCATTAAACCTAATAATCGCCTAACACCAGTCTCAGATTTCAGAAATGCTTCAAGATGTACTTCTGTAGTGTACAATTTACCTATATATTCATTAAAGCCAAAAAAATTAAAAAATTGCAATAGATTGAAAACAATTAAAAAAATAAAAAAATAATCAAACAACCTAATGTTAATTCCATGGTTTCTGAAAGATTTATAAAAAATTTGTATCAATAAAAAAAATTTTAGTAATTTAAACAATTCAAACATTGATGTAAACACCAATAAACGAGCATTAACAACAATAGAGACAAATTCTACTAATCCTAAAATTAATATTAGTTTTGTAATAGAATTTAATACAAGTTTTTCTCTGAAAATAAAAACAGGAAAAGCTATAAGAATAATCAAATCTTCCAATCTTAAAGACAACGACGAATTAATTTTAAATGGAGGGAGAAAGAGTGCAGAAAATAACAAAGATATTTCAAGCAATTTAGTAATAGTTAAACTTTTTGTAGAATTATTTTTCATACCCTTTTTATCATCTCATAATATAATAAAGAAAACTTCTCCATATTTTTAGAATAAATAGCATGTTCTCTAATAATTCGCCTATTTAATTCAATATTACTTTTAATCAACTCTGCTGAATTACACAGATTAATTGCCTCCTCTAAAAATTTATCTAAACTTTCAACATTATTAACTACTATTGCATTTATTTTATCAATCACAAATTCAATTACAGAAGGAATATATGAAACAACAAGAAGACAACCATATGACATTGCTTCTAATACACTTAAAGGCACTCCATCACTTAAGGGTATAGAGATAAAAATCTTACTTCTTTTATACCAATCTTTAAGCTCATCCTTACTAACCCATCCAATAAACTCCACCTTATCCTCAAGGTTGTTTAATAGCACAAGCTTCTTTAAATTCTCAGTTTCTTCACCACTACCTGCAATAACAAGTCTCCAATCATTATATTTCCCATATTTAACAAGTTTAGCATAAGCTTCTATTATCTTATCTATCCTATATAGCTTATTATGTAATCTATTTGAGAATACAATATTTTCTTTATAATTTATAATTTCATTAACATCTTCCTCCAAATAATCATCATAAATTCCAAAGTTCATTAATCTTATTTCCTTTTCTTTATTACCAATTAAACTTCTCACTATATTTTCTTCAAAAAAAGACTCCACTACAATCACATCCGCATTTTTAAGATTATATTTAACCATTTCTCTTAAAAAAACATTTACTTTTGGCAAAACCAATATATCTGATCCCCATATATTTAGGATGGATGGAATTTTTAAAGATCTATTAGCTAATAAAGTATAAAAAGCGTAACTATTAGCTTGATGTATATGTAGCAAATTAGGTTTCTCTTTTTCTAATATATTTTTAATCTTATTTGTAGTCGTTAGAATGTTCCATAATTTCTTCAAAGAGAAATCTACCTCATAGACAATACAATTACTAAAAGCCATATCTGGTTTTTTATTTGTTATAAGTACCACTTTATCAAAATAGTTTGAGAAAAAGGACAAAAATTTATTTAAATGCGGACTTTTACTTCCAATATAACATATACTTCTATTTAAAAATCCCATAAAAATATCCTCCCTTATTTGAAACCCACAATAAAGAGAAAAATCAGACTAAATTTTTGCCTTTTTTCAGAACGTACAGTCTAAAATATAAAATCACCACTTCCCCCAAATGTTTAAAATTTTTTGTAGAAAAAAATTTAAAATTATAACCTTCTTAACTATCTTTGCCTTCCTCCCATATTCTTTTAATCTTTTTAGCAGGTACCCCTCCATAAATCCAACCACTTTCCAAACGTCCCTTTACAACAGCACCGGCTGCTACTATACACATCGGCTCTATTACTGTCCCACAAAGTATAACGCAACCTGCCCCTATCCATGTTCCTCTACCAATTATAACTTTCTCTTGTTTTCTCCGCACATATTTTCTCATTATCCTATCTCCTACATCTTCATGAGTAAATATCTGAACATTTGCAGCGATAACAGCCTCATCTTCTATAATTATTTCGTCAGGAAGATCAAAAAAAACACCTCTACCAATAAAGACTTTAGACCCAATTTTTAGATTTCTAAAATCGCTTAATGCATTGTCAATAATTATATTTTTAATATTTACGTTCTCTCCTACTTTAGCTCCAAATTTTGTAAGAATAGAGGGAATAAGGAAAACCAAAGAAGTTTGAGATAAAAATTTAGTTACAAACTCTATACCAAAGATTTTCTTCCCTATATTAAGATAAAACAATATAAAATTCGAAATAAGTTTTCTTAGAATTCTTTTAATATATCTACTTATTTCCAACCCGAACCTCCTCATTTAATAGTTAGAAAAAACTTATGAGCTATAAAAATAATTAATCATCTATTTACCCTTCAAAATATATAATGATTTTCCCTCCACCAACCTATACCTCTCTCCACAACTCTTACAAACTGCTTCTCCTTTCTCATCAAACTCAAGCCTTACCCCGCACTTGCATACCCATCCAATCTGCCTTGCTGGAACCCCTACAACAAGAGCATAGGGTGGCACATCCTTTGTTACTACTGCTCCTGCCCCTACAAAAGCATACTCCCCTATCGTTACCCCACATACAATCGTAGCATTTGCTCCTATTGTAGCACCTCTTTTAACTACTGTCTTCTTAAACTCATGCTTCCTCTCTATAAATGCCCTTGGATTTATTACATTGGTAAATACACAAGATGGTCCACAAAAAACATCGTCTTCAATCTCTACTCCCTCATATACACTAACATTGTTTTGTATTTTTACATTATTTCCTATCCTTACTCTTGGCCCTATCATCACATTTTGCCCTATAACACAATTCTTGCCTATTACAGTATGAGGCAATATATGACAAAAATGCCAAATTTTTGTTCCCTCTCCTATCTCTACAGGCTCATCCACATAAGAACTTTCATGAACAAAGTATTTTTTATTTGTGAGCATGAAACACCTCCCTTAATAAATAGAAATAGCTGATCTCCTTATTTGTTGAATTATTCCATATATTTCATCTTTGGGGAAATCTTGAGTTAGTTTATAGATTTCTTTTACAAGCCCCATTGATTCTTTCCATACCTCTAAATCCTTATGAGTCCTAACAATATCTCCTCCTTACTCCTTCCCCGGCACCTATTACAGTTAACTTACTTATGGAATTATAACTTCCTCCTCTTTTAGTAAACTTGAAAGGGAATTTATTATAAAATCTTTAGCATCCAATATTTCTATAAGCACAGGCTCTCCTTCTTTAGAGAAATGAATTATCAATTGCCCTTCTTCCTCGGCATAATCTATAGGCTTATCAGACAACTCAATTAAAAGTATATCAACATCTTTACTATATTTAATCTTTCTCATACCTATCTCTCCTTCCTGGATAAAAGGTTATAACAATAATACAGTCTGGAAACTCCTCATAAATTACTCTTATTATATGCTCATTATCTAAATGCTTTTGAGCGATAATTCTTCCTTTATACCCTTTCTCAATCCTATCAGGATAAAGTATTGTATTCTTGACAAATTCTTCATTGATAATTATACCATGTGCTTCTAATACTTTAAATTTTAACAAGGCATGATTACTAAATCTTATCTCTTTCACTTTTCCCTCGCCATCTATCACCCGTCACTCATTATCTTCTCAAGTACTTTAAGTACTCTCAATCCTTCATATACATCTGTTCTTGGACTTTTTCTCTCTTTCACACATTCAATAAAATGCAAAAGTTCTTCTTTCAAGGGCTCTTTTTTTTCCACAGGAATTACTCGCATTTCCTCCTTCTTAGCAACAGGTATTCCATTATTCCACTCTACTTTATGAGGATATAAAAATAGTTTCTCTTCCGTAGTATCATCAAAAATAAGCATTCCTTTTGAGCCTATTACTACCAATTTTTGTTCCTTATAGGGATGCCACCAACCCACAAAGATATGTCCCCTAATTCCATTCTCAAATTCAAGAGAAGCCAAAGCAATATCATCTATTCCTTTTGTGATATATGATAAACCTTGATAATATATCCTCTTAGGCATCTTCTCAGTTAACATAAGAATTAAAGATACATCGTGAGGAGCAAGACTCCACCATACATTTTCATCAGTTCTTATTTTACCTACATTAACTCTATGGGAATAAATATATATTATCTCTCCTATTAAACCCTGAGAAATAAGCTCTTTCAGCTTTGTTACTGCAGGATGATACTGCAATATATGTCCTACCATAATAATTTTATTTTTTTCCTCTGCTATCTTTACAAGTTCTTCTCCTTCTTTAACAGAAGTAGTCATTGGCTTTTCCACGAATACATCTTTTCCAGCCAAAAGAGCTTTCTTTGCAAGCTCATAGTGAGTAACAGCCGGAGTTGCAATTGCTATAGCCTTTATCTCAGAATTGCTAAGAAGATCATTAAAATCTGTAGTATAACTTACCTCAGGGAAGCTTCTTTTCCTCTCCTCAATAACTTCGTGGCTAAAATCACAAGCAGTATGAAGTACTCCAAGCTCATACAAATTTCTTAAAATATTCTTACCCCAGTATCCAAGACCAATAAGTCCAACAAATCTATCCATAGTATTATTCTCCTTCTTTCTACTCCACTTATCACTTATAACTTATCACTATTCACCCACTATTAGTTACTTGTTACTTGACTTCTCATATACCTCTATATTTACACCATATCCAAGTCTTTCCAAGAATCTTTTACAATCTTCCCATGTAAGGCCAAAAGCAGCAACATCTGAAAGACCAATATAGGCTAATATTTCTCTTATCGTATCAAAATGTTCTTCCTCAAATTCTTCTTCCATAAAAACTCTTTCTGCCCAATCTACTAGTTCTCTTAAAGAGATCTTATTGTAAATATAGTCTATCAGTTTATTTGCCAAGTCTCTCGTTGTGATCATGTTAAATCACACTCCTTTTTTCTCATCAAGTTTTATCTTTGAGCCTAATATGTCCCTCATCTATAGGATACTTATGATGAACCTCTATTAGCCTACCTTCATTATCATAAATTTCCTGGTAAAATCTTAATGTGTTTTCATTAATATCTACTTCTTTGACATATCTTGCTTTCCAACCTAACTTACCCTCTACTTCATACCAATATCTTCTCCCCCATTCAAATTCTTCCCAGTTTTTAAATTTCTTTTCGTTCAGTTTTCTTTTATCAACCATAATAATGAATTATTACTTACTTATCACTCGTTATTTTGACACCCCCAAAATAGTTACTCTATCATCTACTTTAATTCCCCTTTTTCTCAGAGCATTACGTGTATCTACAATCAATTTTGAGTTTTTGAATATCATCTCATAATCAATGTTATCATGATCAGTTATAATAAGAACACAATCAGCATTTCTCACTTTTTCCTCATCCAACACACAAGACTTCATATATTTAACTTCCTTTGTTTTGTTATTCTCAATCTTAATCTCTGAGATATATGGATCATAAAATTCTACTTCTCCATTAAGTTCCTCAAGTAAAGGAATAATTTTCAATGCAGGCGATTCTCTTGGATCTCCCACATTAGGTTTATAAGCAACACCAATAATAAGTATCTTAGATCCATTTACAGCTTTCTTATGCTTATTGAGAGCTTCCATTACTAGTTGAACTATATACCTCGGCATATTATCATTTATCTCTCCTGCGAGCTCTATAAATCTAACTCCTAAATCATATTCCTTTGCCTTCCAAGAAAGATAAAAGGGGTCAATGGGAATACAATTGTGTACATATATTCCACTTCCAACAGCAAAAGTATGCGTATTTTCAACCTCTAACGAATATACATCTATGTTATCAACGCTTTCAAATTCAATCTCTTTAACACTAACCAGAGGAATTGGGAAGTTATTTCTTTTATTATTTATCTTCTTTAAGTTAAATCTAAAGTAATTACTATATTTTCTTCCTTTTTCATCCAAAAACCAATCTGTAAGTTTCTTTAAATTATCATAGCCACTAATTTTGAGATGGTTTTTATTTTTAGAAATAGAGGGATATATACCCATCTCTTGGAGTAGGTATATAATCTGATAGAAAAGAACATCACTAATGGAGAAATATCCAATTACTAAAGAATTGTTGCGGTGATTATACTTTTTACCGTTTTTAATGTAATTTCTCCTCTCATTCCTATAATGGATATCGCCATCTCCTCTAAATAGACCTTTAAGTAATTCTTCCTTTAAATCCAAAGATGCAGACATTAACTCATCAGGTATTCTCATAGAATATGAATCTTTACCACATCTTAATCTATCAATTAATAACCATCCCAGAAGTGGTGAGTTAATACGAATAGTTTTGGCTTTAAATTTAGGAGATAAATATATAGAATGAGTCAGACCTAATTTGTTAAGTATAGATTCTATATCACTAAATAATTCTTTCTCATCTTTATTTATAGTTAATCTAATCCTATAATATCCTCTTTCTTTAGTAGCACAACCCTCAGATAGATAATATCCAATAAACCTTGCTAAATCTTTATCTATTTTAACTACTGCAGGAAATTTTGCAGTAGACGGTCCTCTTCCTGTAAGTAATATCAAAGAATCATGCTCTATATTTACCTTCTTCTCTCTCTCGAGTCTTCTGAAAATACCAAGAGGGAGATAATCACCTTTTATATAATCATATTTTCTATCGGTTTTGCATATAGAATATATCTCTGCCTTATAGTTTACCCACGAGCCATTTATTATCTTCACCCTAACCCTATTCTCCCACTCTTCACTTAGTTCCTTAATAAGATCAATAACAACTTCTCTAATTTCTATCTCTCCCTTAAAATTCTCTTTAAACAGAGGTAATAAATCTCCTACTTTTAAATCTCTTGCCTCTACTACTTCAACGCTTCCATTATCAAGACGTAGCATGGGATGCTTCTCAGTTACAATGAGTTTCCTATTATCTTCGGTAATTATCTTTACAAGATCACCCTTATATTTCCTCTTAAAAAGATAAGAAACAGGCATCCAAGAAGAACTTAGATTACTATCATTTAAACTATTAACAAAAAGATCATTGGTTTTTAAAACTTCTAAATCACCTATCTTATATACTTTATTTTCTTTGCTCTCTAACTTAAAAAGCTCTTCCAACGAATAAACATTCGATATCTTAGAATTTTTAACCAAGATTTTTTCTTTTCCTAATAAACAGTGTCCTCCCAAGCCTGGCCCAGGATAAAAAGGCATAAAACCGTATGGCTTTGTAGATGCAGCTTCAATTACTTCCCATACATCTATACCCATTTTTCCACATAAAATAGCAAGTTCATTTATAAAGGAGATATTTACAAGACGAAAGATATTTTCCAAAAGTTTTTCCATTTCGGCAACCTTTGGAGAAGAAACTTTATGAACTTGCGGAACAATAAGAGAATAAAGCTCTACTGCTTTTTCTGTAGAAACCTCGTCTATTCCTCCCACTACTTTTGGAATATCTCTTGTAGTAAATTTCTTGTTACCAGGATCCACCCTCTCAGGAGAGAAAGCAAGATAAAAATCTTTGCCTCCTTTAAGACCACTTTTCTCTAAAATTGGAAGAACTACCTCTTCAGTAGTTCCGGGATAAGTAGTACTTTCTAATACTATCAATTGTCCTTTCTTTAAAAACTTAGAAATCTCATTAGTAACATTTACAATGTATGATATATCAGGCTCCTTGTGAGTCCCCAAAGGAGTAGGAACACAAATTATTACTGCATCAGAATCTTTTACCGACCCAAAATCTACAAAAGCTTTGAGAACACCCTTATTTACTACTTCTGAAAGTTCCTCACTTTTTACATCATCGATATATGAAATTCCTTTATTAACCATTTCAACCTTTTTAGGATTCTGCTCAATTCCATAAACTATAAGTCCAGCTTTTGCAAATTCCAAAGCTAAAGGAAGTCCTACATATCCGAGCCCTACAACGGAAATTTTTTCAAAACTCATCTATTATCCTCCCTTCTCCTTTCTAACTCCTTTATTAAAACTTCTCTCATCTTAGGTGATGCGTAGTCATTCTCAAAGCTTATTTCTTTTCCATTTTTTATATTCTTTATAGCCTCTAATATTCTTTCTTTATTTGAACCTACTAATATATTCCACCCGTATTTTAAAGTTTCTACCCATTCAGTTTCTTCTCTCAAAGTAACACAAGGTACTCTAAGCCAAAAAGCCTCCTTTTGTACTCCTCCAGAGTCTGTTAAAATCGCCAAAGCATTTTTCTCAAGCTCTATCATATCTAAGTACCCAACTGGATCTATTATTCTTACCCTTCCCCTCAAATAACCTTCCAAACCAAGCTCTTTTAATCTATTTTTAGTTCTGGGATGTATAGGGAAAATTACTTCCTTATCTAATTCTGAAATAGCAGAAAAAATATTCTTCAACCTTTCAGGATTATCAGTATTCTCTGCTCTGTGAACAGTAATCAAATAATAATCCTTAGGATTAAGAGAAAGCTTCTCTAAAATTTTACTTTTTTCTTTTGCCAATTTAGAAAAATGCATAAGAGCATCGAACATTACATCTCCTACTAAATATACACCTTTCTCTATACCTTCCCTTTTAAGATTCTCTACAGCAGTCTCTGTAGGACAGAATAAGATGTCTGATAAATGATCAGCCACAATTCTATTTATCTCTTCCGGCATCTTTTTATTAAAACTCCTAAGTCCTGCCTCTACATGAGCTAAAAGAATGTGAATCTTAGCACTTGCTAAAGCACCTGCTAATGTTGAGTTAGTATCTCCATATACTATTACTACATCGGGTTTCTCTTTTACTAAAACCTCTTCTATTCCTATAAGCATCCTTCCCGTTTGCTCACCATGAGAGCCTGAACCTATTCCAAGATTATAATCCGGCTCTGGAATTTCAAGTTCTTTGAAAAAAAGCTCACTCATATTTTCATCGTAATGCTGACCTGTATGAAGAATGACTTCTTTTATCCCATTCTTCCTAAGTTCAGCCGAAAAGGGAGCAAGCTTTATAAACTGAGGACGAGCACCTACAATAGAAACTACTTTCATCTTCCTTATACAACCTCTTCTTTGCTCTTATAATTTTTTCTACTTAATTCCACAATCTCTTTTAAAGCCTTCCATATTTTTTCTTTATCTCTTGTTCCTGCTATTAATTCTAACTCTTTAATTTTTTCTCCTATAGAGTAATAGTCTATATTGTTATCAGCTAAAATTCTCAAAATCTTAGGATGCTCTGTTCTTTCCACAACTTCTTCCTTTTCCCAAAGATCCTCCTTTAACTTCTCTCCAGGACGAAGGCCTGTAATTTTTATTTCTATATCATCAAGAGAATAACCAGAAAGCTCTATGAAATTTCTGGCAAGATCAATGATTTTTATAGGTTTTCCCATATCAAGAACAAAAAGATCTCCTGATCTTCCTATAGCTCCTGCTTGAAGTACAAGGCCTACAGCCTCGGGAATTGTCATGAAGTATCTTTCCATATCCTCGTGAGTAACCGTAATGGGACCACCTTTTTCAAGTTGTTTTCTAAATACCTCCAGTACACTTCCTCTACTTCCTAAGACGTTTCCAAACCTTACTGCAATATACTCTGTTTTGGAATGAGAATTGTAATATTTAATTAGAATCTCACCTACCCTTTTGGTTGCTCCCATTATGTTTGAAGGATACACTGCCTTATCAGTAGAGATAAATATAAATTTACTTACTCCATACTCTTTAGAGGCATCCATTAAATTAATTGTGCCAAAAACATTATTAAATACAGCCTCATCAGGATTTTCCTCCATCAAGGGCACATGCTTGTGGGCAGCAGTATGAAATACAATATCAGGCTTTTCTACAGAAAATATATAAAAAATTCTATCTCTATCTCTAATATCTGCGATATAAGACTTAATGTCCAACTTTGGATAGATACTCTTAAGCTCTAATTCAATATTAAATATACTATTTTCACCTCTTCCAAGAAGAATTAATTTTCTCGGCTTATAACTTGCAACTTGTCTACAAATTTCTGATCCTATAGACCCTCCAGCTCCAGTAACAAGTACTTTCTTACCCCTTAAATATTCTCCTATTCTCTCAGAATCCAAATTTATAACATCTCTTTCAAGAAGATCTTCTATTTTTACATTTCTAATTTTGCTTATGGTTACTTTTCCATCTATAAGTTCCCATATACCTGGTAAAGTCTTTACAGGAACTCTTAATTTAGAAGCCATACTTACAATATTCCTTAAAAGAGAAGGGGGAGCAGATGGAATTGCAACAAGAATTTCTTGAACTCTTTTCTCCACTACAACCGTAGGTAAGGAAGATATGGGACCTAATATCTTGACACCATGAATAGTCTTTCCAATCTTCTTTGGATCATCATCCAAGAACCCTACTACATCATAATTTATCTCTCTATTAGTCTTTATTTCCCTTAATATCTTCTCTCCTGCATCTCCTGCCCCCACAATTACTACCCTTTTAGGTGAAATATATATTTTTTTGCTTTTTATTTTACTACTTTCATGATACCAACGAGAAAAAGCTCTCACCGAGAATAAAAACAAAAGAGAGGTAAAATAGGAAATAACTACAATTGACCTTGGAAGGCCTGAAATTGGGAGAAGTAAATGAGATAAGAAGAATATAACTTTTTCTAAAGTAACGGCAAGAGTTAATTCTTTTAAAGCCTCTAAGCTAAAATATTCCCACAAAGTACGATGAAGTTTAAATAGAAAAGTATAAAGAAAGAAAAAAATAGCCAGCTCTCTAAAAATAGCCTGAAGAAGGATATTCCAATAATTGGGCGGTAAGGCAAACTCAAATCTTATTAAAAAAGAAAAAAATATAGCAAATACAAACAAACTATAATCTATTATCACTCTTATCAAAGTTGAAAATGGCACTCTTGAAAACTTATCTACATTCAATTTCATCCACTCATAGTCTTATTTTATAAATGTTCCTCCTATACATATATTTATATCATAAAAGCACTCCATATTAAACCTCTAAAAATAAAAAACCCCCTCTTGCAAAAATTTTTCATTTATGGTAATATAAAATCGAAAATGAAAATAATTATAAATAAGAATAACTTTTAAGAGGAGGTGTTCATAATGGAGAATTTAGAAAGAAAAGGAATTCCACTTTTAGGTGAGCCATTTCCCAAAATAGAAGTACAAACAACTCATGGAGTAAAAAATCTTCCCGATGACTATAAAGGAAAATGGTTTGTACTTTTTAGCCATCCTGCCGATTTCACACCCGTATGTACCACTGAGTTTGTAGCTTTTCAAAAAAGATACGATAAGTTTAGAGCTCTTAATACAGAGCTTATTGGACTTAGTATTGACCAAGTATTCAGCCACATTAAATGGGTAGAGTGGATTAAAGAAAAATTAGGAGTAGAGATTGAATTCCCAATTATTGCAGATGATACAGGAAAGGTTGCAGAAAAACTTGGATTAATTCATCCTGGAAAAGGTACAAACACAGTAAGAGCAGTATTTGTGGTAGATGACAAAGGTATAATAAGACTTATCCTTTACTATCCACAAGAGGTTGGAAGAAATATTGATGAGATTTTAAGAGCAGTAGAGGCATTACAAGTTACCGATAAATATGGAGTAGCAACTCCTGCTCAATGGCCAGATAGTGAGGTAGTTGGTAAGGATCATGTAATTATTCCTCCAGCTAAAGATGTAGAAACAGCTAAACAAAGATTAGAATCGGCTAAAAAAGGCGAAATTGAGTGCTTTGACTGGTGGCTCTGTCATAAAAAGTTAGAAAGGTAAACCCTCTCTTCCCAATTCTTTAAGGCGTCCTCAATTTGTGGGGACGCCTTTGTTTTTTGACTCTTTTAAAGAAGTTATTGCAAGTATTGTAGACACTAAGGCTACAAAGGTTAAAAAGCGATACATTCCTACAAGACCTGTAAGATCTGCCACAACTCCTGAAATTAGTGGCCCCAAAGTAGATGAAAGAGCCATAGACATTCCCAACAAACCTTGAGCTGTTGCCCTCTCTTCAGGAGGTACAAGATCATTCATATAGACTACAGGAATAGTTCCTATCACTGCAAAGGTTAGAGAATGCATCAGTTGAATAAGTATAATATGCCAAGGATTATTAGTTAGGGTATAAAGAAAGATTCTGATAGGAAGTATTATAGAGGTAAATACAAGTATGGGTTTTCTTCCTAATTTATCTGAAAGATATCCCCATATAAGCATAAAAGGAATCTCTGAAAAAGAGCTGGCAGAATAGGCAAAACTTATATGTCTATTCTCTCCTCCTAAAGATCTAATTAAAAGGTTAACATTAGAAGATGCTCCAAGAAGAGCAATGTAATAGATTATGTAAAAAATTAAGAAGTTTCTTATTTCAGGCCTAAATGTAAGCTTTTTTACACTCCTAAAATCCACTCTTGAGATACCACTTTTTATGGGTGGCTCTTTTATCATTACACTTACAATAAAGCCTAACAAATAAATTAAACCAATCATAAGAAACATAACTTTAGGCTCTACTAATTTTGGGAAAAATCCAGTTGCAAGCATAACAAGTAAAAATCCTATGCTTCCCCATATCCTTACAGAGGCATAATGACTCCCTGTATTATTTGATACCGCATAATCCATAACAAGGACATTTGCCAGAGTAGTAATAATACTTGTAGCCATGCCAGCAACAAAGTAAATAATTAAGAAAGACCAAAAAGTTTTTAAGTAAGGAAAAACAAAAGTGTATATAAATATAAGAACAACAAAACTTATAAGAATAAAGGGTTTTCTTTTACCTAATTTATCTGAAAGATATCCCACATAAACCTGAAAAATAGCACCCGCAAGAGAAGATATGGCAGACAATAATCCAATCATACCTATGGAAAAATTTATTACCTCTCTCAAATAAACAGGAATAAAAGAGAAGATAAATACCCATGCAGAGAAATATATAAAAAAGAAAATCTTTAATAAAAATATCTCTCTTTTCATGATGTATTATTTTACAAAAAAGAAGATTTTAAAACAATTATTCTTTTATTTATGTTAAACTATTAAAAGAATCTTCTCCAAAACCCGTAAATTAAATTTTAAAAGGAGGTTTAAAAAAATGACTACAAGGATTGAGAGAATCCTAAAATATATGGATGATGCCTTTAAAAAAGATAGAGGTCTTTGGTCTCACTCAGTTATGGACGTTTTAGAAAACGTCTCCTCAAAAGAAGCAACGTTTAAAAAAGAAAATACTCATAGCATATGGGAAATTGTCAATCACCTTATCTTTGGAAAAGAATACCTAATAAGTATACTTGAAGGAAAGGAACTTCCTTCCGAGGATGATTTTAAAACTCCTACAGATACTTCTGAAGAAGCATGGAAGAATACCGTTAAAAAACTTGAAGAAACTCACAACAAACTCATAGAGATTTTAAAATCAAAAACCGATGAAGATCTGGATAAAAATTTGGGCGAGTACGGAACCTTAGAAGACAATCTTTATGGTATAATAAGCCATGATTGTTACCATGCTGGTCAAATTGTATTACTCTTACAGCTTATGGGTATTAATTTATAGTTGTTAACAATTTTTTAAAATATTTAATATAACTTTAACTCTATTTTATTGACACCCCCCTCAATATTTGATATCTTACTTAACGAAAGTTGACGGAAATATAAAAAAATTTGGGAATAAAAAATAAAGTTTGTGAGTCTAAAAAAATTGAAAAAAGAAAATAAATAAGCAAAGACACCTCCCCCTCTCACCCCCTCCCCCTGAGTCCCCCCTCTCAGGGGGTTTATTTTTTTAAGATACAACTTCTCTTTCTTCTTCCCAGAATTTAAACTGAGACATAAACATATTGTAGTAAATGCCTTTTCTTCTCATAAGCTCTTCATGATTTCCTTCTTCTACTACTCTTCCATCCTCTATGACCAAAATTCGATCTGCATTTTGAATGGTAGAAAGCCTGTGGGCAATAATAAAAGATGTTCTTCCCTTAAGTAGTTTTTCAATTCCCTTTTGAAGAAGTCTTTCCGTATGAGTATCGATACTTGCCGTAGCTTCATCAAGAATGAGTATCTTTGGATCAGCAATAAGAGTTCTTGCAAGAGAAACAAGTTGCCTTTGACCTGTAGAAAGTCTTAATCCCCTTTCTTGTACTTTTGTGTCATAGCCTTTCTCCAAGGACATTATAAAATCATGTGCATAAACCTCTTTTGCCGTACTTATCACTTCCTCATCAGAGGCAGAAAGCCTTCCATATCTTATATTTTCCTTTATGCTCCCTGAGAAGAGAAAAGTATCTTGAAACATCACTGCAACCTGCCTTCGCAAACTCTCAAGCTTTATCTTTTTAATATTTACTCCATCAATCAAAATTTCTCCTTCGTCAGGATCATAAAATCTGCAGAGAAGATTTACTATGGTGGTTTTACCCGCACCTGTATGACCTACAAGGGCAACCCTCTCTCCCGGATTTACCTTAAAACTTACATTCTTAAGAACTTTTTTCTTTCCATCATAGGAGAAAGACACATTTCTAAATTCCACTTCTCCCTTTATCTCTAAATCTATGGCATCTTCGTCTTCCACAATGTTAGGATTAATATCCATAATCTCAAATATTCTTTCTGCACTCGCCATACTGGTTACCAAGTTGTTGTAAAAATTACTAAGATTCATGATAGGTCTCCAAAACATGGCAATGTAATTAGAAAAAGCTATAAGAAGTCCTACCGTTATGCTTCCTGATTTAATCATTTTTATTCCGAAATAGAAGGTTATTATAGAACCTATACCCCAAGAAAATTCCACCATGGGCCAGAATAGATCATTAATTCTTACAGCCCTTACAAAGGCCTGTCTTACATCCCAAGCAAGCTCAGAAAAAATATTTTTCCTATAATTTTCTGCATTAAAATACTTTACCACTCTAATGCCAGAATAATTCTCATGGGTAAAGGCATTTAAAGTAGAATTCTTTTTTCTTACTACCTGCCACCTCTTTCTACTTATGGTCTGAATAGAAAAAAGAGTAATTAAAAGAAATGGAAACATCAAAAGACCATAAGTAGCAAGCCTTGCATTTAAATAAAACATAATTCCTGCAGTAGCAATTATGGTAAAAGTATCAGGAATAAGATTAGTCACACTCATATTAAAAAGGTTAGTTAAAGAGTTCACATCACCTATAACCCTCGCAAGTATCTTTCCTACAGGTCTCTCATCAAAGAAAGCAAAGGATAGTTTTTGAATATGATTAAAAAGATCTTGTCTTATATTTAAAATTACTCTATGGGTTATTCCTGCTATCCTCTCGGTTCTTTTCTTAGCACAAAAGGCTGAAATTAAATTCAGAAGTAGAACTACAAATCCAACAGTGATAAGTCCTCTTGGATCTTTATTTTTTATAAATCTATCAATAGCGATTTTCATAAGATAAGGATTTGCAAGATCTACTATCATAACCACAAAAATAAGAAGGAGAACAATTAATATCTCTTTTTTATAGGGTTTGAGATATCTAAAAAGCCTTCTTAATATATCAATACTTATTTTTTCCTCTAACTTTTCATCTTCTCTTAAACTATAAGGCATTTAAACAGGTTCCTCCTCCATAAATACATATTTTCCATATTGTTCTTGATATGTCTCATAATACCTTCCTTTAAGAGATAGAAGCTCCTCGTGAGTTCCTCTCTCTACGATCTCGCCTTTTTCAAGGACGATTATCTCATCGGCATTTTTAACAGCAGAAACTCTATGGGCTATGATAATCTTTGTAAGATTATACTCTTCCAGAGCTTTCTGAATATAAAGTTCTGTCTCCATATCAAGGGCAGATGTTACATCATCCAGTACAAGAATTTTTGCAGATCCAATAAGTACTCTGGCAAGTGCTCTTGCAATAGTTAACCTTTGTTTTTGTCCACCCGAAAGTCCTAATCCTCTTTCTCCAATTATAGTTTCGAGTCCCTCGGGAAGATTTCTCACAAACTGTAGAGCTTTTGCATCTTTTAATGCCTTTTCTATAATCTTTTCATCTAACTCTTTTCCAAGCTTAATATTTTCCCTTACAGTATCGGAGAAAAGAAAAACATCTTGAGGAACATAAGCTATATTCTCTCTTAAAGTTTTAAGATCAATTTTCCTTATATCCATACCATCAATTAAGATTTCTCCTTCCCAAGGCTCATAAAATCTCCCAAGAAGATTTACTATAGTAGTCTTTCCAGAGCCTGTAAGCCCCATTATGGCAAGAGTTTTTCCGGGCTTTATATGAAAAGTAATATTCTTCAGTATATATTCATCTTTGTATTTGAAAGAGACATTTTTAAACAACACTTCTCCTCTTATCCCTTTTACCTCTATTCTCTCCCCTATAAAATCTTTCTCTGGTCTCTCCCTAAATAATCTCTCAATCTTCTTTAAAGAAGCCACACATTGGGCAAGCATATTGACAATCCATCCTCCAAGTCTCACAGGCCATACAATCATGGAGACATAACCAGAGTAAGCCACCAAAGTACCCACCGACATCTTATCCCCTATGACCCATAAACCTCCAAGAGTTATGGCAAGAGCAATAGAGATATTGGTAAGAAAATCCATCCATGGAAAATATTTAGCAAATATCTTTGCTTGTTTTACGTTTAACTCAAAATTCTTCTTGTTTTCCTCAAAAAACCTCTCTATCTCATACTTTTCCCTGCCAAAGGATTTTACTACTCTTATTCCTGCTATATCTTCTTGAGCAGTAGTATTTAGTCTTACTCCCTGATCTGATATCTCTCCATAAACCTCATCGTTCTCCCTCTCAAGCTTATAAGCTATGTATCCTATAAAGGGGATAAGAGTAAGAACTATGAGAGTTAACTTCCAATTTATGGAAAACAGGATAACACTTGCAATTAAAAAGTAAAAAAGCTGTTCTATGAAAAACACCAAACCAAACCCAAAAGTAAACCATACATTGTCAATATCTTCCTTAATCCTTGACATAAGTTCTCCCGTATTTATGCCATCAAAAAAGGAGAAGGGAAGCTTTTGAAGATGCTCAAAAAGATCCACTCTCAACTCATAGGCAAGTCTTGATCCTCCAAGATCCATAAAATATTCCTTAAAGTACCCAAGAATGACTCGAGAGAAGGTTATAAGAGTCATAAATAAAAGAAGACGTGGAAGAAGCTCCATATTATTCTTTATGATCACCCTATCCACAATCAGCTCTACAATCTTAGGATTAAACATGTCTAAGGATAGGGCTAAAATGGCACAAAATATGGCAGATATAAAAAAATGTAAATTATGTCTTATATACTTTTTAAGTCTCTTCATAAGCACTCCTTATTATATCCTTTCTTATAAATAATTTATATCTCTTTCCTTTCCAAAAGTCTTTTCCTTTCAGACTATTAGGATTATAGGCATATATTAGTAAAAAACTATAACAATTTTGAAGAAATATAAAAAATTTTTGAAATATATTTCTTCCTTCTATAGGATACACCTCAAATCCTATTTTCTTCAAAAATCTTACCACTTTATACTGATCTTTAAAAAAGAAGGCAATCTCTCCCATAAACCAATCCGCATCTTTAAAGGAAGAATTTTCTATAAAAATCATCAATTCTTTCAAAGAATTGAAAAATAATTTTTGAAATCTTTTTCCCCAAAAAAGATCTGTCCCATCGGGAGGAACCTGAGGAATATGTTCATTCCAAAGATGAAGCTCAATTAATATCTTACCATCTTTTTTTATCACTTTATATCTCAAAATACATTCAGGATTATCTGTAAAAGTTTTTACTCCTTGAAGCTTGCTGAGAAAATGATCAAATTTTATTAATATCAATCTTAATAGTTTACCCATTATTTAGTCTTAACTAAGAAAAGAGTTCCAATAATTATGAGTATTATTCCAATCCATTGAGAAAAAGATATCTCTTCTTTAAAAAACCATTTTGAGCCAAAAACCTGAACAAAAATCTGCCCAAAAGCCGTTGTCAAAGCGTATCCTATATAAAATGGCACTAAGGTGAGCAAATAAGTATAAGCAATGACCGATAAAAATCCCGTTAAATTACCCACGATTTGCCAAAAGATAAAATTTTTGAGATCTCCTTTTTCCTGCACAGAAAGTTTGAAGCTCACATTGGAAACAACAGTAAATATAATACACAAAATAAAAGATATAAAGATAGCTATATATCTTTTACTCACACCCTCCCGCCCCTTTTATCTAATCTTCTACTTAACTAAGTGAACGATTAACTCTAAATTCTTCTTTATAATGTTAAATATCCTTTTTGACTCTTCTATGCCCCATCTAAGTCCAAGGAGAAGATAGATTACCACAGCTATGCCTACAGAGACAAGCAGTGAAATAGCAAGCCCTAACTGTCCATGAGAAAAGATATGTCCATAAAGAAAGTTAAAAGATAATAAAGCAACAATACCTATAAACAAGCCTCCTAAAGTAAATTTAAAAACATTAACTAATAAATCCTTTGAAAACACACCTGAAATTTTACTTCTTAAAGATCTTATGAGAAGAACACTTGAGATAAGAGAGGCAAGTGAGGTAGCAAGAGCAAGCCCCATATGAGCAAGAGGCTTTATAAATATGGTATTTAATACTATATTGAATAGTAGAGCAATAATGGAGTTCTTTACAGGAGTTTTTGTATCATGAAGGGCAAAAAACCCTCTTGTGATAATCATATTAATACTCATAAAAACTAATCCTAAAGAATAAAATATAAGAGATTCGGAAGTTCTCTTAGTGGCAAGAGCATCAAAGGCTCCTCTTTCAAAGGCAAGCCGAACGATAGGTTTGGCAAGAAATATAAGACCAAAAGAAGCTGGAATTAAAAAGAAAAGCGCTGCTCTTAAGCTCTTATTGAGAGATAATTTAAACTGATCTAAGTTTTCACTTTGGGCCTGAAAGGCAAGATCCGTGTATATAGCTGTAGCAAGAGCATTTACAAAAAGATTTATAGGAAGTTGATATACTCTACTTGCATAGTTTAAAGCTGAAATACTACCTTCAGGAAGAAAAGACCCAAATATTCTATCTACAGCCATATTTAAAAGTCCTATACTTTGTCCAAGAAAGATTGGAGTTATAAGAACTAAGGCCTTCTTGATTCCTTCATATCTGAAGTTTATCTCCCAAGTTATTTTCACTCCTATTCTTCTCAAAGCAGGAAGAAGTAAAAGATATTGTATAACTACATTAGCAAGATATCCCCAGGGAAGAATATATGCTCCAAAAGTATTGTGAAGGAAGAATATGGCAAGTATAAAAACAATACTCCCAAGAACCCCTGCTAAGTTTGGAATGACAAAACTTTTATGAGAGTTATATAAACCTGTAATAATACCATAAGTACCCCAGAATATAATTCCAGGAAGCATAATATAGGTAAAATCAAGGGCTAATTTTCTTGTTTCTCCAGAAAATCCAGGGGCAAGAATTTCAATTATCAAAGGAGAAATAACATAGGAAAAAACAGTTACTCCTAAAAGCAGAATAAATAAGTCCGAAACAAGGATAGATGCAAATCTTTCTGCCTCTTCTTTCCCTTTCTTCTCTCTCCATTCTGCATAAAGAGGGACAAACACCGAAGACAAAGCCCCTGCTACAAGTCCTGCAAGAATTCCTGGAATAGCTTGAGCCACCACAAAACTGTCTGTAAACTTCTTAGCTCCGAAAAAGGCAGCAATCATCATCTCCCTGAAGAATCCTATAACTCTACTTATTGCAGCAAGTAGGGTAATTAAGATTGCTGCCTCGGTAACACTCTGTCTTATAAATATTCTTTTTACTCTTTGGATAATATTACTCTTATCCATAAACAAAAGTAATTATAGCAAAAGAAGGATGGTGAATAAAGTTTTAACATATTTTAAAAATTTTCTTGCTATAATTTATCGTGAAATAATTAACGATTTAAGGAGGATGAAAAAATGAATAAAAAATTATTGCTCTTAGCAATGTTATTTTTATTACTTATTCTAAATCCTGTTTTCTCCCAAAACAAAAAGATAGAGGTGTTAATTCCTTTAGGCCCAACAGTTATACCCTTTTCTACAATGATACTTGAAAATCCTGATTTTAACTTCACCATCTGGAGAACCATTGATGAACTCGTAATAAAAGCTAAAGATAATAAATACGATGTAATAATAGCTCCCTTTACAACCTTAGTTAATCTATATAATAAAGGTATTAATATAAAATACCTTGCCACCTTTAATTTTGCCTCCTTTTATCTGGTGAGCAATAAGGCTAAAAAATTTGAAGAAATTATTGGAGACAACGTTTATATTGCTCAAAAAGGATCTACCCAAGATATAATCTTTAACATTTACCTACAAGAAAAGAACTTAAAGGACAAGATTAATATTTATTACTCTACTCCTCAAGAGATAGCCTCCCTCTTTATAGCAGGAAAAATAAACAATGCATTACTTCCAGAACCTTTTGTCTCCATGTGTGTAAACAACGGAGGGAAAATAATTCTTGACATACAAAAAACCTATAGAGAGATAGCAAAGGCAAGACTTCTTCCCATTACCTCTATAGCTGTAAGAGGAGATATGGGTAAAAAAGAAATAAAAAGAATTGATCTCATATTCAGAGAAAACTTTAAGAAACTTTCTCAAAATCCAAAAGACTATATAGAAAAAGCCTCAGAAATACTAAAATTAGATAAAAAAATTATAGAGCTTTCTCTAAAGAGATTATCCTTTATTTATCAAGGAATCTCCATCAAAAATGATCTAATGAAATATTTGGAATTCATATATGAAAAAGCCCCACAAACTATAGGAAATATACCTGATGAGAAATTCTTTAGTTTTTAAAATAAGTTTTTGGATAATATTTATTTTCATATGGTACCTTATGGGGAGTGCCATAAATTCCAAGCTTATTCTTCCTCTTCCCCATAAGGTACTATATAAGGTTTTAGAACTTTTTAGTGAGAGAAATTTCTACCATCACCTCTTTATAACCCTCTTAAGATCCGTAGGAGGGTTTACCCTTGCTCTATTTTTAGGGTTTCTCCTTGGATGTATTAAAAATAAATTCCTCTACAGTGCTATTAGAAATATCATTGATATTTTTCAGAGTAATCCACTAATCGTATGGATTACTATAGCTTTATTTTGGTTTGGCTTTGGAAACAAAACTATTGTGTTTACCGTATTTATTGTTCTATTCCCCAACTTTTACCTTATTACCTATAACGCTATAAATAATATTCCTAAAGAATATATAGAGCTTTTCAAGATATACCTAATAAGCAGAAAAAAGTATTTGACAAAATTTTTAATTCCCTACCTCAAACCATTCTTGCTTCCTACCCTTGCCAATTCCATAATCTCCTCTTTAAAAATAACAGCAATGGTAGAATTTCTATCGGGAGAAAGTGGAATTGGCTTCCTCCTAAGCTATGCAAAGACCTTTTTAAATACCGAAGAGGTTTATGCCTATGCAGTAATTTTATTTGTCTTTAGTAAAATTCTTGAATTTATCTTTATAAGGTTGGGAATTTTGAAAGGAGATAAGAATTATGGTTTTTCTGAGAGTTAATAATGTAAAAAAGAGCTTTGATGAGAAAAAAGTTCTTGACAGAGTGTTTATGGAAGTAAATAAAGGAGAAAGAGTTATAATAAAAGGGCCTAATGGTATAGGCAAAACTACCTTACTTAAAATTATTGCAGGAATCATTACCCCCGATGAAGGTAGTGTAGAGTTCTATGAAAAACCTAAGATATCCTTTCAATTCCAAAACGCTGTCTTTCTTCCCTGGCTCTCTATGAAAGAAAATTTAGCGCTTTTTGCTAAAGACACAGAAATGCTAAATAATTTAATAGAATATTTTTCCTTAAAAGATTTTCTACATCTTTACCCATCAGAGCTTAGCGGAGGATACCAGCAAATATTTTCTTTTGTAAGAACACTATCTGTCCCTCACAACCTGCTTATTCTTGACGAACCCTTTAAATCTCTCGATCCAGAAATGAAAAAGAAAGAAAAAAACATTCTAAAAAAACATCTTGAAGATAAAAAAATAACCCTCCTGATGGTAAGCCACCAGGAGGGAGAAGAGGATAAAGAAATTGCAGATAGAATTTTTACCCTTGCTTAACTTGGGTATTTTTTACTTCAAGCATATGTTTTAAAGTCAAAAGTCCTAAAGTTATATCCTCATTTCTGACTATCACATCTTCGGGCACCTTTATTAGAGCAGGAGCAAAATTCCATATAGCCTTTATACCATTTTCTACTAAAAGATTTGCTACCTCTTGGGCTGACTCTTTTGGAACACATATTACTCCAATCTCTACATCAAATCTCTTTATAACCCTTCCCAGATATTCCAAGGGTAAAACTACAAGATCCCCCACTTTTCTGCCAATCTTTGCAGGATCATTATCAAATATACCTACTATTTCAATGTTGTAATTGGAAAAACCAGGATAATTAGTAAGAGCAGTACCAAGGTTTCCTGCTCCAACTATTATTACTTTCACATTTTTGTCTAATCCAAAAAGTCTATTTAGTTCTTCAAGTAAACTCTTAACGTGATACCCTACCTTAGGCTTTCCCTTATATTCAAGATATGACAAATCCTTTCTTACCTGTTCAGGTGGAATGCCAAGCCTCTTACCAAGCTCCTCAGAAGATATATACTCTTCTTTCTCCTCAGAGAGGAGCCTATGATAGAGCTTAAGCCTTTCAAGGGTTGCTTTAGGAAACATCAGATACTCCTTCTTGCTTTCTCCTAACATACTCTCTTAACATCTCCTTCACTTTATTGGTGTCTGCCCCACTTATAAGTATATCATCTATAAGAACATTAGGGGCATTACTACAATTTTCGGTACAAAAAGTACCTACTACCTCCACATTTTTAGCCCAATCTTCTTTTCTTACAACTTCAATGAGATCAGAAAGAATCTTATAAGATCCTTTAATATAACAGGATGTTCCAAGACATACCCTTACTTTAATCTTTTCTTCCTCAGGAATTGGAAGAGGTAATATCTCTACTTCCTGTTCTGGTACTCTTCTCTTTGGAGAGTAAGAAGTATGCAATATCTCGTGGGTCTTGTGACTCAAAGGATGCTCTAAGTACTTCTCATAAAGCTCCATGAGATATGGATTTTCCTGAGGAGATGTTATAGGATTTATGTTCACCATATCAGAAAGAATCTTTGCCCTTCTTTGCCTTACTTTACTATCATTAGGATAAGGCTGTCCACCACCTCCAATACATCCAAAACTGCATGCCATAACCTCTATTATGTCCACATTAAGAATACCTTCTTTTATATCCCTCAGTACTCTTTTTGCCTTACCAAGACTATGCACGGCCATAGCTCTAACATTTCTACCATTCTCTAATTCCACATTAAATAGTCTTATTCCCTTTTCAATTTCCTCCTCTTTTACATTTTTAATCTTTACCTTATGATTTATTACTGCAAGTACTGTCCCAAGCACTCCTCCAGTTTTACCAAAATCAAGTCCTCCTTGAGAGTAGAGATTAAATGGCTTATCAAAAGGCTCAGGCTTTAAAGAAGATATGTCAATACCACTTGCTTTGATCATCTGAGCAAGTTCTTTTGTAGTAATTACAAGATCTACTACCCCTTTGTGTTCCTCCCTTTCAGCCTCGAACTTTTTAGATGTACAAGGCATTATAGATACCAAATAGATATCCTCTTTAGGAATACCTATTTCTTTAGAATAAATCTCTTTTATGACACTTCCCATAGCTTGTTGAGGGGATTTCACTGTAGAGAGGTTGTCAATATATGTGGGATAAAATTCCTCCACATATTTAACCCAAGCTGGACAACAAGAGGTAAACTGGGGAAGTTTCTCTCCCTTTTCCAATCTATCGAGAAATTCATGAGCCTCTTCATAAGCTACAAGATCTGCTCCAAAGGGTACTTCAAAAACCTTTGAAAAACCAAGCATCTTTAGGAAAGTATTTAACCTCCCAGCAATGAAAAGATCAGAATCAAGCTTAAATTCCTCTTGAATAGCAGACCTTACTGCTGGAGCAATCATTCCTATGACTACTTTTTTCTTACTCTTCAAAACTCTGTAGAGTTTGTCTATATCATTTCTTATAGAAAGAGCTCCTGTAGGACAATAAGCAACACACTGCCCACAATACACACATTCTACATCGGCAAGACTATGTCCAAAGGCAGGAGTTACCTTTGACTGAAAACCTCTTCCTGCTATATCTATAGCAGCAACACCTTGAACCTCTTCACAAACCCTCACACAATCACCACATAGAATACACTTTGTGTTATCTCTAACTATAGGTGATTTATCATCAACTCCGCCATCTTTAATGACATTATCAAATCTTATTTTCCTTATTCCAAAAGCTTCTGCATATTCTTGTAATTTACAGCTACCATTTCTCTCACAGGTAGTACAATCCCTATTATGAGAGGCAAGGAGAAGCTCAAGAATTCCCTTCCTTATTTCATATATTTCAGGAGTGTTCGTTCTAACTACCATTCCCTCATAAGGTTTTAAATTACAAGAAGTAACTATGCTTTTTCCATCTACTTCCACAAGGCACAACCTACAAGCGCCATAAATTGAAGTTTCCGAAAGATAACATAAGTTTGGTATTTCAATACCTACATTTTTTAAGGCCTCAAGAAGATTTCTCTCATCATCTCTTATTATTACTTCTTTTCCATCCACATATATCTTCATAACTATTCTTCCTCCTTACCTAATTTCAATTGCCTTAAACTTACACTTTTCAACGCAAACTCCACATTTAGCACACTTCTCCTGATCAATTACATAAGGTTTTCCTCTTTCACCAGAGATAGCAGATTGAGGGCAAGATCTTGCACAAAGACCACATCCCTTACAAAGTTCAGGATTTATTACGTATTTCTTGAAGGCAGTACACATTCCACTAGGACATATTCCTTCAATATGAGCAATGTATTCATCTCTGAATAGTCTCAACGTACTTAATATAGGGTTTGGAGCTGTTTGCCCAAGACCACATGCAGATGCGGTTTTTATAAGCCCTGCAAGAAACTCCAGATTTTCTAAATCTTCATAAGTTCCCTTCCCTTGAGTAAATCTTTCAAGGATACGGTAAGATTGCATTAACCCCTCACGACATGGAATACACTTACCACAGGACTCTCTCTTTGTAAAATCAAGGAAAAATCTTGCAACTTCTACCATACAAGCCTTCTTGGAAAGGACCACAATACCTCCTGAACCTACCATAGCTCCAGCAGACTTTAAAGAGTCATAGTCCAATGGAAGGTCTAAGAATGCCTCAGAAAGACATGCACCAGAAGGACCGCCTATCTGCACTGCTTTAAACTCGTTATCATCAGTAAGCCCTCCACATATGTCATATACGATCTGTCTCAAAGTAGTGCCAAATTCTACCTCTATTATTCCTGTAAGTCTTACTGGCCCAGTTACAGAGAACATTTTGGTACCAGGAGAATTAGGAACTCCTCTCTTCCTATAATTTTCAGCACCGTCTCTTATGATCTTAGGTACATTAGCATAAGTCTCTACATTGTTTATAAGAGTTGGATAACCCCAAAGACCTACTTGAGCAGGATAGGGTGGGCGTGGACGAGGAACTCCTCTTTTTCCTTCAATAGAAGCAAGAAGTGCAGTTTCCTCTCCACATACAAAAGCTCCTGCTCCTTCTTTTATCTCTATATCAAAGGAAAAACCAGTGCCAAGAATATTCTCTCCCACAAGCCCCAATCTTTTTGCATCCTCTATAGCCTTTCGGAACATCTCCACTGCTACAGGATATTCTGCTCTAATGTAAGCATATCCCTTTTGAGCCCCTATAGTGTAAGCTGCAATAAGCATACCTTCTAAAACTGCATGAGGATCTCTTTCTAAAAGAGTCCTATTCATAAAAGCTCCAGGATCACCTTCATCTCCATTACACACTACAAACTTCCTATCTCCTTTACTATTTTTGGTTATCTCCCACTTTACTCCCGTAGGGAAACCTGCTCCACCTCTTCCACGAAGCCCTGAATCTTTAATAGTCTTTACTACCCAATCAGGATTCCCTTCTTTGATAACCTTAATGAAGGAGAGATATCCTCCTCTTCCCATATAATCGTCAATACTATCACACTCACACTTTCCTATATCCTCCATAATATAGAAGGATTGTGCCTTATAGAATTTTGCATCTTCCAATCTTTCTACCCTCTCGCCTGTGGCAGGATCTGTAAAGAGTAGTCTCTCCACAGGTTTACCCTTAAGTATTGTTTCTTCATAAATCTCTTTGACATCCTCAGGTTTCACTTCAGAGTAAAAATATCCATAGGGCATAACTATTACCCAAGGCCCTGAGGAACATCTTCCACAACACCCTGTTTTTCTAACCCTTTCCTCATTATCATCTAATTTTTGTAAATTAACATTTACATTATTCTCTTTAAAAATCTTTTTCAGCGCTTCATAAACCTTTAATGATCCTTTTGCAGCACAACCTGTACCCACACAGACATAAACATTAAGATCTTCTAATTTCTTCTTTCTCTCAATCTTTTTCTCTTCCATATACTGAATAGCTTCATCTATAGTTCTAAGCATTTTCCATCTCCCTTTCTTTCAAATTTCTTAAAATTTCCTTTACTTTCTCAGGAGTAAGATTTCCATATACTTCTTCATTTATGACCATCACAGGTGCAAGAGCACAAGCACCAAGACACCCTACCTGATCTAAGCTAAACATTAAATCCTCTGTAACCTCTCCAGGACCAATGTTTAATTCTTCCTTTATTGCGCCAATAAGAGAAGTAGAACCTGCCATATGACACGCAGTACCATCACAAACAAGAATGGTGTACTTACCCTTAGGTTTCAAGGAGAATTGAGCATAAAAAGTAGCCACACCATAAATTTTTGCAGGAGAAATATCAAGAGCAACACCAATATAATTTATTACATCCTCTGGAAGATAACGATATTCTTTTTGTACATCTAAAAGGATTTTTATTAAATTATCTTTACGATATCCATGCTTCTTAAGAATCTCTTCTACCTTTGTAAAATTTCTTTTAAGCTTCACCTTTCTACCTCCTTTAATAAGCTTCAATATTAACGATCTTTCCTTTTCTTTCTAAAATCTTGGCAATATCGTTAACAATCTTAAACTTTAAGGACATATCGTAGCTAAAAAGAGGATTCTGATAAGCAGGATTTATAGCTTTGCCTACAATAAAGCAAACCTCATCTGCTTTTTCTATAAAGTCAACAATAAGACTTGCTCCATAGCCAACCTTATTGGTTTGACCATCAAGATATCTAAATACCTGAGTAAGAGTAATTATTCCTTCGGTTACTAAATCTACCCCATCCATATATCCCACAGGAGGAGAATCCTCTGATATAGTTTTTAGGTCAAGAGAAATCTCCCTACCTATCACCTTACCTACTATCTGTGCAGTAGTACCTCCGCATATCACCCTCCTTCCTGGCATATTTATAAATCTATTAACCACATACTCATCAAGATTAGAATCTGACGGGGGCCCAACCATAATATTCAACCTATTAAAAGTCCTAAAATGTAGAGCACAACAGAGAGCATCGTCACCTTTTATCCCTTTATCCAATCTTTTTGCCTTATCAATAAGATGATTTACAATCTCTTTTGGAGAAAGCTTATATCTGATAAGATTAAAAATTTCTCTTTTTATATTCTCTATTCCCAATCCTAAAGGATAAAGCTTACTGCCAAGACCTGCCTGTGAAACCCCATCGGTCATTATAAATAATAGATCCCCCTCTTGAGGGGTAAAGTAACTTTCTTTTATCTCCCTATCCTCTACAAATAATCTTTCTTTTTTAAGTTCAATAAAGTCATCCTTTCTGAACAAAAGAACCACAGGAAACTCATATTCTGCTATATAGCAGATATTTTCTTTAGCTTTAAAAAGCACACTACAAAAGTTGGCATAACTTATATCCCTTACTTTACATTTGGGCAAAGTTGCAAGAATACTCTTCATTACCTCATCTACAGGCATATCGTTAAAAAGCATAGTGGTAGTTAAAGAGGCAGTAAGAGTAGAAAGAATGCTTGCTTTTATACCACTTCCAAGTCCATCAGATACGGTAACCACGACTCTATCCTCATTCCTCTTAATCTTAATGGAATCTCCGCAAACTTCCTCTCCCTCTTTACTTTTAAAGGCAAAATTCACATCACAAGTTAGCATCCTCTTCTAACACCTTCCTAAACTGAGCAAACTGACTCTTAGTCTCTGCAATAGATTCTCCAAGTAAACTTGCAATCTCCTGAGCAAGAAGCATCTGACGATTTATCAATTCTTCTATTTTCTCTGCACTTTCTTTCTTTAACTTATTCAGCTCATCTTCTCTCTTTTTCTCATTGGTGATATCTAAAAGTAATGCCACTTTACCGTTATCATCGGGTAAATTAAAAGTCTTTACAAAGAAGTAATATTCATCGCCATCAATACTTATCTCTAAAGGATTTTTTCCGCTATCTATTTCTTCAATGACAAAGTCTAATAAAGCCTCTTTGTTATAGAAGAAATCCTCTCCGGCTGGATTTAAATAAATAGGCTTTCCATTTTTATATATAATGACAATATTTGGAAACTCTTCAATAATTGCATTGCTTACCGAACTCACCTTATCAATAAGATAAGTAATACACATCTCTTTCTCTGCTTTTCCAAGAATCACAGCTATGGCTTTATCTCTACAAGTTGGATAACCACAAGCCCCACAATTTAATTCTTTTTTAGGATTGTCTTTTCCCATCTCTCTTAAAACTTTGCGTATTCTTTCCTCTGGAATCTCAATAATCTTTTTTTGAGAAGAGAAATTTCTTTTTATATCTAAATCAATGAGTTGAGGCTTTATTGACTCTCCTTCTACTTCCCTTAATTTTTCCATATAGGAAAGAATTCTTCTTCTCTTCTCTAAAATTCCCATATCTTTCCTTATAGCTGGTCCGTTTATACACCCTCCAAAACATGAAGAAGCTTCAATTACAAAACCTTCCCCATAGGAAGAGATATTTTCAAAAACTCTTATGATGTTTTCTACTCCCTCAACCACAAGATAATTTTCCCAGCTTCCCTCAAGAGTAGAATTTATCCCCCCACTTACTGGATAAACTCTTCCCCTTTGAGGATAAGGAGGTGTGGGAAAAGATTCTTCAAGTTCTTCTATATTAACGTTACTTCTTTCTATATAAGAAGAAAGCTCCTCATAAGTCATTGCAAGATCTACATAATCCTCCCCATCTCTCTTTTTAGCTATGCATGGACCAAAATAAACTACAGGGAAGTCACCAAAATAGTTCTTCATAAAAATAGCATGCACATTCATAGGAGAAAGAAAAGGTGCCAAATAAGGAATTACCTCTGGATAATATTTCTCTGCAAGTTCAAAAACTACCGGGCAAGCAGTAGTGATAAATGTCTTTTTTCTCCCTTCAATGAATTTTTTATAATGATGAGAAACTATATCAGCTCCTACTGCTGTTTCTTGTACTGCAACAGCCCCAAGATTCTTTAAAAAGGTAATAACCTTAAAAGGCTCATCAAAATGAGCAAAAAAAGAAGGAGCAATGGATACTAAAAAAGGCTTTCCCTTAAAACTATCTAACAAATGGGTACTTCTTACATAAGTCCTAGCCCTCTGAGGACATACTTCGATACATACTCCACATAAAATACACTCGTCATCAATAACATAGGATTTGCCCCTGTTGAACATAATAGATTTAACGGGACAATTTCTGAGACATTTATAACAATATTGACAGCTTATCTCTTGTGTTAAAATCAATTTTTTCATTTTTATACCCCAACATATCGTTCTAATTTTATCGTTATATTTTTCACGATATATTTTAAAAAGAGATGAACTCATATTTCAATTAAAGTTTTGTTAAAACTACATTGAAGAAAATTTAAAGTTGTAATATACTTTAAAAAGTTAATAAGAGAGGGAGGTGAATTAATAAGGGGATATTTTAAATTTTATTTTTTTACTTATTTTTGTAACTAATTACAAATTTTTTTCAGAAGGGGGTTTTGTATATGAAGAAAATTTATATCTTTTTGTTGCTAATTAGTTTCATCCTATTTATTGCAGGATGTGCAGGCTCACCCCAAGTAACCCAACAAGAAACTGCTCCCGGAGTAACGGAAGTAACTACTCCTGAAGGAAAAGCTCAAGTAATTAACGTGACCAAACTTGGAGTCTTTAATGAAAATCTAATGTTTTCTGCTCCTTCCAATTGGTATATCGTGGTTCAAGGAACAGCAGAAGTAGAAGAATATGGAGCTAAAGGTGGATTTTTCTATGTAAAGATTAAAAATCCTGGGGATGCTTTCTGGCATATACAGTTTGGAACCCATGTTCCTCTTCCTGCTAACAAAAAATATAAGCTTACCTTTGAAGCAAAAGCAGATGCAGAAAGAGACTTACAAGTTAGGGTAATTCAAGATCAAACCTGGGAAATTGTAGAAAGCACAACCTTCAACTTAACTACTGAGGTACAGAAATTTGAGTGGGAATTTACTCCTAAAAAAGATGGGCATATTATAGTTTTTGATATGGGGAAAATTAGTGAAAAAAGTATTGCAACAACAATCTATATTGCTAATGTAGAACTTGTAGAGGAGTAAAAAAATTAGGGGGGAGAATTTATTTCTCCCCCCTTTAAGGAATCATCCTAAAATCTCATCTATTCTCTTTAATTCCTCTTCTGAAAACTCTAAATTATAAATTGCCTTGACATTTTCTTCTATTTGCTCAGGCTTACTTGCTCCTATAATTACAGAAGAGACAACTTTATTTCTTAGAATCCAAGATATAGCAAGTTGAGCAACACTTTGCCCTCTCTCCTTTGCTATTTGAGATAATTTCTTAACTTTTTCAATCTTCTCAGGAGTTATGTCACTCTCTTTTAAGAAAATACCCGATTTTCTGACCCTTGAATCTTCAGGAATTCCGTTAAGATACTTTTCAGTAAGAAGCCCCTGAGCAAGAGGAGAAAATATGGTAGCTCCTATGCCCAGCTCCCCCATAACATTAAAAAGCTTTTCTTCAGGCTTTCTAAAAAACATGTTATACAGAATTTGATTTACAATAAGCCTTATTCCCATCTTAGATAAAGTCTCATAAGCGAGCCTTGTTTCTTCGGGACCATAATTAGAAATTCCTACATATAGAGCTTTTCCCTGCCTTACAATCTGATAAAGAGCCTCCATCGTTTCTTCTATTGGAGTCTCAGGATCTGGCCTATGATGATAAAAAATGTCTACATAATCAATTCCCATTCTTCTCAAACTCTGATCAAGACTTGCAATCAAATATTTTTTACTCCCAAAGTCACCATATGGTCCATCCCACATTTTGTATCCTGCTTTCGTAGAAATTACAATCTCATCCCTATAAGGCTTTAAGTCAAGTTTTAAAATTCTTCCAAAATTTTCTTCAGCAGAACCAGGAGGCGGACCATAATTATTGGCAAGATCAAAATGAGTGATGCCAAGGTCAAAAGCTTTTTTAACCATATTTCTCATATTCTCAAAGGAATCATTGTATCCAAAATTATGCCAAAAGCCTAAGGATATAACAGGAAGCTTTAGCCCACTCCTTCCACATAGCCTATATATCATATTCTCATATCTCTTAGGATCAGCAACATAAATCATTTTTTTATCCTCCTTATTCTCTTATGGCTACACTCACATCCTCAAAGATAGTAGATGGAAAAACTCCCATATTACCCACATAATTTTTATTTTCAATAGCTACTACTTTCTTCATAACCTCATAAATATTTCCAGCCACCATTGCATCCTTTACATGTCCCACAATCTCTCCATTTTCCACATACAATCCTGGAGAAAGTCCAATGGAAAAATCGCCATTAGGAATATTTCCACTATGTGCTCCTAAGGCTTGTGCTACTATTATTCCTTTGTCTATAAGCCTTATCATCTCATGAAAATCCTTATCTCCTGGCTTCATATAAAGATGTTCCAGGGCTGGAGTAGGCCTTACTCTAATTATCTCACCACCCCAATCAGAAACTTTATAGCCATTCCCTGTGGATCCAATCCCCATCTTACTCCCATAATAGAGGTCATAATAAAAATTCTTCAAAACCCCATTCTCTACTATAGGAAGGACTCTGCTTTCTACACCCTCATCATCAAAAGCCCTTGCACCAGGTAGAGAATCATTAAAGGGATCATTATATATGGTGATAGAGGAATCAAAAATTTGAGTACCTATCTTGTCAATTAATGGAGTGGTTCTTTCGTACACATTTTTACCATTGGTACCATAAGTAAGCCTCCAAATTAATACATACATGGTAGTAGGTAAAAACATTACTTTCATTCTTCCACTTTTTGTTTTTACTTCTTTTTTAGAATTATTGTAAAGAAAAGTTATATACTCAAAATCTTCTTTTGAAAACTCTTTGAATTTTTTATCTACAATTATCCTTGAGATTGAGGAATAAGATCCCGGATACATTGCAGCAGCATAACACATATAGGAGGAATTTTTTGTGCTATAATCAACCCCTTTGCTATTTATTATTCTTATCTCTGATACTGATTTAACAACTCCCACATTAATCTGTGTATTTGTAGCCTGCGATAATATCTCAGAGATTCTTTGGCCTTCTTCTACCATCTTTGTATTTGTAAGATTTTCTATTTCAGAATCGTAGGTATTAAGTACTTTTAATTCTCTCCTCTCAGGAAAAGAGAATTCAACCTTTATATCTCCCTTTAAAGAATCAACGGCATTCTTTACTAATCCCTCTGGATCAAGAAGGTTTTTAGTATATGAAAATCCTAATTTTCCATCTTTAATTATCCTTAACGATATCCCTGATTGGATAGAACTATCAATATCCTTTAATATCCCATTTTCAAAAGATACTCCTGATGAAAAATTATTAATTTGATATATCTCAACCTCATCAGCATATCTCTTGCCTATTTCAATTAATTTTTCAAGCATTATTTGACACCCCCTATAACTACATTTTTAACCAATATATGAGGACCACCATGACAAGATCTTATATTAAGCTGTCCTTTACCACAACCGCCAACCTCTGAAAGCTCAAAGTCTTTTCCAATAGCCACAATGTCCATTAAAGTTTTGTAAAGATTACCTGAGATGTTTATATCTCTCAGTAATTTTCCTATCTTCCCATTTTTAACCTCAAAAGCATATTGAGCACCAAAGGTAAAATTCTCACCAGAAGTCTGACCACCTTTTGCATCCAATATGTACAGACCATCGCCAAGAAGCTCTAAAAGTTCCTCAAAGGATTTATCCTTGGGTTCAATAAATATATTCCCCATCCTTACAATAGGAGGATATCTATAATCCTCTGCCACACAGTGTCCTGTAACAGGCTCACCAAACTCTGCCGCCGTTCTCCTTGAGTGAAGTCTTCCCACCAATACACCATCTTTCAATAGATAAGTCCTTCTTGCTCTAACTCCTTCATCATCGTATTTATAAAAACCTAACTGATTTGGTATAGTAGGATCATCGATTATGGTCAAAATATCATTGCCAAGTTTAGCCCCTATCTTCATTCTCTCCCTCATAGATGGATTGTCTTCGATCAAATCCGCCTCAGAAAAATGTCCAAAGGCCTCATGAGTAAAAACTCCTGTCATATCTGGATTTAATATCACATTATATACTCCTCCTATCACTGGCTCTGCCTTTAAAAGGTCTAGAACAATTTTTGTCTTCTTTTCAAACTCCTCTTCTCTATTTCTCAATCTATAAAATCCATCACTTCCACCTATCCCTACCCTTACGTTCTGCACCAAAGAGCCATCTCTACTTATAAGCATTCCTCTTATTCCAGTAGTTATTAGATCTTCTCTTATCTCTGTGCCCTCCGAACTTACAAAATACTTCTCTCTTATAACTTCAGTGTACTGCATATTAGTAGTAATATTTTCAAACTTTAAGGGAATCTCATTATAGTGCATCAAAAGTTCAAGTTTTTCATCTATAGAAACGGCTCTTGGATCCTCCTTCAAGTTGGGTATAAAAGTGTCTTTTACAACCTCTACTTCTGCAAGCCTAACCTTTTTCTTTGAATTTTTTGAGATTAATTCAGCATTCTCAAGACAAATCTTCAGAGCTTTCTCTGCATCCTCAATTCTTGTAAATGCTACAGAAGAAAATCCACCATTTTTAAGTATTCTTACCACAAATCCGTCTCCCGTATTAGTACCTAACTGGAATATTTCTCGGTTGTTTAAAACAATCTTCGTCTCACTCATCTTCTCATATCGAATATCCACATAGTCTGCACTAACCTTTGAGATCAACCCCCTCAAGACATCAAACATTCTTCTTTTTGCCTCCTTTCCTTTACTTTTTCTAAGAGTCATTTTAAGAGTATAGCAAATATTAAAACTTACAAGGAAATCTTATATAAGTTTTTACCTTCCTTTTTACTCTGATACATCAGTTCATCTGCTCTCTTTAATAGGGTGTTCATTTTGTCATTTTCCCTAATTAAAGTTCCTCCAACAGAGACAGTAATCTTTATAATTCTTCCAGCCTCCTCTAAAAAAGAGTTTTCAATAAGATTTTTTATCCTCTTAGTTAAGCTCTCCAAAGTATTAATATCTCCAACCTGTAGGATAACTACAAATTCATCTCCACCATACCTAGCTACCATATCCTCTGTTCTCAAATTATTCTTTAAAGTCTCTGATAGCATTTTTAAAACTTTGTCCCCTACATTATGCCCATATCTGTCATTTATTTCCTTGAAATTATCGATATCCATAAACAAAACCCCAAAAGCCTTTTTACTTTTTTTAAAATTATTAATTTGCTTTCTAAGGAAAAAATTAAGTCCCCTTCTATTTAAAACCCCCGTGAGTTCATCAATATAAGCAAGCTCTCTTAACTTTTCCAATTCCTTCTTTAGATTTGTAAACTCTATCGCCTCATTAAAAATCTCTATAGCTCCAATGATTCTATTCTCCTCATCCTTAAGAGGCAAAACCCTAACAAAGACAGGAACTCTCTGACCATTTTTGTGGTGAAGATATACTCTCTTTTCTATATACTTATTATTTTCTATGGCATACACTAATGGGCACTTATCCTTACAAAGCTCTCTACCTTCGTCATCCATATGTCTTAAAATATTATCATAGCAATGAGAATTTATTATTTCTTTCCTTTTATATCCAGCTATTTCTTCTGCCTGTTTATTCCAATACAAAATCTTTCTCTCAGTATCTACAAAATAAACCCCATCAGAAACTCTATCAAAGATTTCTTGAAACCCTTCTGGCAGTTTCATTTAAAAAATTCCCCTTTCTAAACTTGCTAATATTTTACGTTATTTTAAATTATAACAACCATTAAATTTGTGGTAAAATAAAAATGATATTAATTTTAAATTTAGGAGGTTAAAAAATGCAAAAAAGAGGTTTAGAAATTGGCTCTCAAGCCCCTGATTTCTCTTTGAAAGATCAAAATGGAGATGAATTTAAACTTTCCAATTATAAAGGGAAAAAGATACTTCTTTCTTTTCATCCCCTTGCTTGGACTTCTATATGTTCTAAACAAATGTTATCCCTAGAAGAGAACTATAACAAATTCTTAGAACTCAATACTATCCCTGTGGGAGTAAGTGTTGATCCAGTACCTTCTAAAAAGGCTTGGGCAGAAAATTTACAATTAAAAAATTTAAAAATTCTCTCTGATTTTTGGCCACATGGTAAAGTAGCAAAGCTGTTTAATATATTCCGTGAGGAAGATGGATTCTCAGAAAGAGCGAACATAATAATAGATGAAGAGGGAAAAATAGTTTTCTTTAAAATATATCCCATAAGAGAACTTCCTGATATAAATGAGATAATAGAATTTTTAAGTAATAAATAAAAGCTAAGTAAAGTTCTTGACCTTACTTACGAAATCTCTAAAAAAGTCAAGCTTTTCTGTAAAAGAGTAGAGCTTCTCAAGATCTACATCAATGTAAGGTCTCTTTAACATATCTCTTATATTTACATAATTTATTAATTTTTCTGCAGACATTCTATCAAGAATATCATTATCCCCTAATATAGCAATACACTCTTTATAATTTTTGGCATTACCTAAATTTCTCTCATTCACAATACCACAGGCAATTTCCCCTATACCTGTTATACATAAATATAACCCATACTTCAAAGCCCATTGAATTATCTTATCTTTTTTAACATTCTCCAAGGAATACCTATTTTTAAAATCCTCAAGAATAGTAATATTCTCCTCAAGCTTCTTAACTCTATCCCTAATAACCATATTCTCTCTCCCCTTTTAAATCTTATTTATTGGGGTAAAGAAAGAGACTCCTTCATCTTTATTCTCAATAAAATAACTTTTTATCCAATCCATGATCTCATCCCTAACCTTTCTAAAAGCGTAAAGCTTCTCCTCATAACTTCCCTCCACGCTTGCAGGATCCATAAATCCCCTATGAATATATTTTTTACCTCCGGGAAAGAAGGGACAATTCTCCTTTGCATTATCACAAACAGTAACCACATAATCGAATTCCTGCCCTTTAAACTCTTCTATACTTTTGCTTCTGTGATGAGATATATCAATTCCAATTTCTTTCAATACCTCTATGGCAAGTGGATTTACCCCTCGTGGCTCTGTACCCGCAGAGTATGCTTCATATTCATCTCCGTATAAAGCATTTACAATTCCTTCCGCCATTTGAGACCTGGCGGAATTATG
>SPLK01000052.1_pt1 | contig 71122 bp, 64 predicted proteins | sample 2456111 | NCBI WGS metagenome assembly SPLK01 (sample SAMN11156906, study PRJNA527647) | hot springs metagenome | biome: Geothermal region; feature: Hot spring; material: tree branch in hot spring; isolation source: hot spring sediment rich in lignocellulosic material ... | reverse complement strand
TTACAATATGACAATATCACAGACGAACAACATTTATGACAAAAACGGTTTACAAATCATTTTTGCCGTGTTATTATAAACATTGCTGAAATTATTTCATACATATTGCATCAACGCAGTGTTTCGTTTCGGAAAGAACGAAGCATTGCGTTTTTTCCTTTTTGGGGAAAATATTATGATGACGTTAGGGACGGAAGGGGGCAGAACCGGCGATGGAAGCGCTGAATACTTTGAAGAAGGAAATCATTGCGTACAGCAAGGAGATCGGCATCGACAAAATCGGGTTTACGACCGCCGATCCTTTCACCGAATTAAAAAACCGGCTGATCCGGCAAAGGGAATTGAATTACCAATCCGGCTTCGAAGAGCCGGACATCGAAAAACGGACCGATCCCCGGCTTTCCTTGGAGGGCGCCCAATCGATCATTTCCATTGCCGTCTGTTACCCTTCAAAAATGAAAAACCCCGTCCGGGGCAACCGGGAGGAAAGAAGGGGGATTTTTGCCCGTTCTTCCTGGGGGGAAGACTACCACCGGGTGTTGAATGACAAGCTGGAAAAACTGGGGCAGTTTATCCGTTCCAAAGTCCCCGACGCCCGGTATAAACCGATGGTCGATACGGGGCCCCTCGCCGACCGGGCGGTGGCCGAGCGGGCGGGGATCGGATGGAGCGGGAAAAACTGCGCCATCATTACCCCGGAATTCGGATCCTATGTCTACCTGGGGGAATTGATTACGAATATTCCTTTTGAGCCGGATGCCCCGATCGAGGATCGGTGCGGATCCTGCAATCGATGTTTGGAAGCCTGTCCCACAGGCGCCCTCGTCCGTGCCGGCCAAATCAATGCGAAAATATGCATTTCCTATTTGACCCAAACGAAAGAGGACATCCCGGAACCCTACCGCAAAAAAATCGGCAACCGGCTGTACGGCTGCGACACCTGCCAGGTCGTGTGCCCTTATAACAAAGGAAAAGATTTTCATTTTCATCCGGAATTCGAACCGGATCCGGAGGCGGCAAAGCCGCTTTTAAAGCCGCTCTTGTCGATCTCGAACCGGGAATTTAAGGAAAGATTCGGACACATGTCCGGCGCCTGGCGGGGGAAAAAGCCGATTCAGCGGAACGCGATTATCGCCCTTGCCCATTTTAAAGACGTGACTGCCGTTGAGGACTTGGGGAAGGTTTTGGCGGAAGATCCCCGGGAAGTGATCCGGAAGACGGCGGCCTGGGCGTTGGGAAAAATCGGAGGGGAAAGGGCGAAGGAGATTTTGTCCTCCGCCCGGGATAGGGAAAAATCGGAACAGGTGTTGGCGGAAATCGGCCGAGCGTTGAAAATGCTGCAATAAAAGTTCAACGCCCCGCCCCTTTTACATACATTCATAGTAGAAGGGGAGTGAGGCGCATGCTGGAGCACATCAAAAACGCCGCTTCAAGGCGGGTGAAACAATGTGTCGACGATCGTCTGACGGGCTGCGGGAAAATCACCCGGAAAAAGCAGCTGATGAAAAAACGGGGTGCGGAGATCATCAAGGCGGAAGCCAGGGGAAAAATCAACGGGATCCGGGAAGAATCCGAATTGAAGCGGGTTGATTACGATCTGGAATTATCGCTGTTCATCAAGCAGAAAAACCGCTATTACCTCGAGCAGGAAGTGGAGAACCGGGTGGCCACTTTCTATCAAAATGTCTTCGTTTCCGACGAGGAGCAGGAACCCGCGGAGGAAGAGGCCGATTACCGGCTGGCGGGCGAGTTTGCGGAGGAAGCGGAAAGATTGCGTTTCATTTACGACCGGCTGCGGGCGGTCCAGTATGCCGAACGCTGGTGGAACGACTACAATCCCCGGTTTGAAAAATTTGCCGTGGACTGCACCAATTTTATTTCCCAATGCCTTTATGCGGGCGGCGCGCCGATGCGGGGCTACCCGGACCGGAGCAAGGGATGGTGGATGCAAAACAAAAATTGGAGCTACAGCTGGTCCACCTCCCATTCCTTGCGCCAGTATTTATTATCGTCGAAAGTCGGTTTGAGGGGAAAACGGGTGGCCCATCCCGCCGAACTGAAGCTGGGGGATGTGATCTTTTACGATTTCCAGGGAAATGGCCGCTTTGACCATTCCACGATCGTAACGGCGAAGGACGCTGACGGCATGCCCCTCGTCAATGCCCATACGACGAACAGCCGCATGCGTTATTGGTCATACGAAGATTCATCCGCCTATACGGAAAACATCCAATACACGTTCGTGACCATTGTCGATGACAGGGAAGAATAGGTTTCCGTCTCCGGAGCGTACGCTTAGAAAAAGCTGGGCGGCGCTGGCCCGCCGATTCCGCCTCCGCAGCGGGGTGACGTTTCGCCGGGAGGCGTGCAGGAAAGCCAGGGCGCCGAAATTGCCTGCGGGATGCCTTTTGAAGTAAAATGATGGCACGAGCCACATCCGCCCCATTTTCGCCGGGAAAACGGGGCGATTTTTTCGAGAAACGTACATAAAAAAGGGGGAATACGTCATGAATCCTGTCGTAGAAACCATCCTTTCCCACCGTTCGATCAGGGATTTTGAAGAGAAAAAACTGACGAAGGAACAGATTGAAACGATCATCCGATGTGCCCAAGCGGCCTCCACATCCAGCTTTTTGCAGGCTTATTCGATCATCGGGGTGACCGATGAAGAAAAGAAGGCCCGCTTGGCGGAAATCGCCTCCAATCAGAGGCATGTGGCAAAAAACGGGCATTTGTTCGTCTTTTGCGCCGACCTGTACCGCCACCGCATCGCCTTTGAGATGGAAGGGGAGCAGGCCGCAAAGAACCTGGAAAGCACGGAATTGTTTATGGTCGCCCTGATCGATGCGGCCCTCGCCGCGCAAAATGCCGCCTTGGCCGCGGAATCGATGGGGCTGGGGATCTGCTATATCGGGAGTTTGCGGAATGACCTGGAGGAGGTCAGCCGGATTTTGGATCTTCCCGATTTTGTCTTGCCGCTGTTTGGGCTGACCGTCGGCTACCCGGCGAAAATAAACGAACAAAAACCCCGTTTGGCGCTGGAACATATTTACCACGAAAACGGGTACGAAAAGGATAAGAACAAATACATAGAACAGCTTCGCGCATACAACGAAACCGTCCGGTCTTATTACCGCAAACGGACGGGAGGCCTGCGGGCCGATACTTGGACGGGGCAGGCGGTTAAAACCCTGATGAAAAATGAGCGCCTGTACGTGCATGATTACATCAAGAAAAAAGGATTCAACAAGATCTAAAACGGGATGTTTGAAGAGGATTCGTCTTGCTTCTTTATAAAAGGAAGGCGGCCCGGAGTTCGGGCGGGAGAAGCGGCTCGCGGTTGCGGTCAAAAGAAGGGCCTTCGGCAGACCCGGCAGGCTTTGGCCGCAAAGGTTGGCCCCGGGCCGGAGCGGCGAACCTGCCAGTGCGGCCCGAAGGAAGGGGAACCGAGGCGGAACCTTCGTTCCCGGAAACGGGAGGGCACCCGTCCCGCCACTAAAATTATAAAACGGCGGCATCCGGGCGATGGTCCTGGCAGCGGGGCGGGTTCCGTTCCGATGCCGGGGCGGACGGATCCGGCACGACATTTTAGGATTGCCCGGACCGTCCGGGTGTACGAGCAGGCTTGAAACAAGAGGTGAATGATTGGTGGGAATCCATGTCGTCCTTTACCAGCCGGAAATACCCGCAAATACGGGAAATATTGCGAGAACCTGTGCGGCGACGGACACCGTTTTGCATCTCATCCGTCCGCTGGGCTTTTCCACCGATGACAAGATGCTGAAGCGGGCGGGGCTGGATTACTGGCCGTTCGTAAAAATTTTTTACTATGATTCCCTCGATGAATTTTTTCATAAAAACGGCACCGGGGAGCATTATTACATCAGCAAATTCGGGAAGAGGACTTACAGCGAATGCGATTTCCGCGATCCGGCGAAGGAATATTATTTCATTTTCGGAAAGGAAACGACCGGGCTTCCGAAGGATTTGCTGCGGAAAAACCGGGAAAGATGCCTCCGCATCCCGATGAACGGCAACGTCCGTTCCTTGAATTTATCCAACACGGCGGCCATATTGGTTTACGAAGCGCTGCGGCAGCAAAACTTTCCGGGGCTGGAAATCGCCGGTCCGGAACTGCCGGCGGAGGCGGACGTTTTTCAGGAAGAAAATGCGACGGGAAAATAAAACAGCACAAAACCCACAGACCGCGGTCTGTGGGTTTTGCCGTTGAACGGGCAGGACTCGAAGCCGCCGAAGCCCCTTGTTTAAAAAGTGCCCGGTTTGTCTTCGTACCCAGATGTGAGAATCGCTGTCAAAAAGGCAATGGCCACCCCGAGGATAAGGATTAACCGCATCTTTTTACCTCCTTTGTCACTTCCCTTTCAGCATCTATTATTATACCCCAATATCCCCGCCGCCGAAAAGGAATAAATGGGCGGGAACCGGCGAGAAATCATCCCATTTTATCGATTCAGGATTTGCAAAAAAAGCGGAAACGGGACGGAAATTTCGCTTCCAATTTTTGCTGCCCCATTCTAGGAAAATCCATGAAACCCCTTCCACTATTATTTTTAAATATTATTTTTTCCGAATTAAAATTCTGCCATTATGGAAATATCGCAAAAAAAATTCGATATATACTTATCGAAAATTTTATTAAAAAAATATTAATCCGTGAAACGATTACTGCATTTAATAACAAGAGCGGATAAAAAAATTATATTGAAAAAAAGAAAAAAACGATTATAATGATAATATATATAAATCTTCAGAAAATGGAGATTTAAAACAAACTAGGGGGGAAATCGATGAAGAAGAAGCTTGCGTTACTTCTCACCCTGCTCTTGGCCTTAGGCACGGTTCTTTCCGCTTGCGGCGGGAAAAACAGTGCCGGTGATGGGGGATCCGAAAATGAAAAACCCAAGCAGAAATTCCGGGTGAACATCAAGACCGAGCCATTTTCCCTGCATCCGGGCTTGGCCAATGACACCACTTCCGGTACCGTGCTTCGAAACACCTTTGAAGGTTTGACCCGCATCGGCATGGACGGCAAACCGGAATTGGCCATGGCTGAGGATTATGAAGTATCCGAAGACGGGACGGTTTATACCTTCAAGCTCCGCGACGCCAAATGGTCCAACGGCGACCCGGTAACCGCCCACGACTTTGAATACGCATGGAAATGGGCGCTCGATCCGAAAAACGAATCCCAATACGCCTATCAGCTCTATTATTTGAAAAACGGTGAAGCCGCCAACACCGGAAAGGCTCCGCTGGATTCCGTAGGGGTCAAGGCCCAGGACGACAAAACCTTGGTCGTCACCTTGGAACAACCGACTCCGTATTTCCTGGAATTAACCGCATTCTATACGTATTTGCCGATCAACAGCAAAATCGCCCAGAAAAACCCGGACTGGTATAAAGACGCCGGAGAAGATTACGTCTCCAACGGTCCGTTCAAAATGGTGACCTGGGAACACCGCAGCAAAATCGAACTCGTGAAAAACGACCAATACTGGGATAAAGATAACGTAAAATTAGAAAAAATTACGATGCACATGATCGAAGACGTCAATACGGAACTGTCCATGTTCAAGAAAGGCGAACTCGACTGGGCGGGTCTTCCGTTCTCGGCATTGCCGACCGATTCCATTGAACAGCTGGAAAAAGAAGGCATCTTGAACATCAAGCCGATTGCCGGCGTGTACTGGTACAAATTCAATACGGAAGTCAAACCCTTAAATAATGTGAAAATTCGTAAAGCATTGGCCTATGCCATCGACCGTGAAGCGATCGTAAAGAATATTACGAAAGCGGGACAAATCCCGGCGATGGCCGCAGTTCCGCCGTCCATGTTCCCTGAAAACGAAAAAGGCTACTTCAAGGACAACGATGTGGAAACCGCGAAAAAACTTCTGGAAGAAGGCTTGAAGGAACTGGGCTACAAAGATGTGTCCGAATTGCCGATCATCAAGATCGCTTACAACACCGATGAAGCTCACCAAAAGATCGCTCAGGCCATCCAAGACATGTGGAAAAAGAACCTCGGGATCAAAACCGAACTTGAAAACGAAGAATGGGCCGTTTATATCGAAAAACTTCACCGCGGCGACTACATGGTCGGACGGATGGGCTGGCTGGGCGACTTCAACGACCCGATCAACTTCCTTGAACTCTTCCGCGACAAGAACGGCGGAAACAATGACACCCGTTGGGAAAACCCGCAATTCAAACAATTGTTGATTCAATCTCAAAAAGAACGGGATCCTGAAAAACGCCTTGAACTGTTGAAACAAGCGGAAAAAATCTTCATGGATGAAATGCCGGTCGCGCCGATTTACTTCTATACCAATGCCTGGGTACAAAATGACAACCTCAAAGATGTGGCTATCTCTGGCCTGGGAGACGTACAGCTCAAATGGGCTTACTTCGAATAAAAATGAGTTTGTTCAATAGGGTATATGGGCCACGCTCATATACCCTTTACTTAGTTAAAACGGAGGTGGTTAGGCGTGCTTAAATATATTCTCCGGCGTCTCGCATCCATTTTGCTTACCTTGTTCGTCATCGTCACGATCACCTTTTTCCTCATGCGGATCGCGCCGGGCAACCCGTTTACTTCCGAAAAAAGGCTTCCCCCAGAAATTGAAGCGAACCTGAACGCTCATTACGGCCTTGACCAACCGTGGTACAAGCAATATGCCCAATATTTGGTCAAAGTGGCCACCTGGGATTTCGGCCCCTCGTTTAAATATAAGGGACAGACGGTGAACGATCTCATCGCGGACGGTTTTCCGGTTTCCTTGTATCTTGGCCTCGAAGCGTTATTTATCGCTGTTTTTTTTGGGATTTTGCTGGGCGTTTTCGCCGCCGTCAGGCAGAACAGCTGGGTCGATTATTCATCCATGAGCCTTGCGGTCATCGGCATCTCCGTTCCGTCGTTCATCATGGCCGCCGTCTTGCAATATATCTTTGCCATTAAATTGGAATGGTTTCCGATTGCCACATGGGCTTCTTTTAAACACACTATCCTCCCCTCGGTGGCTCTGGCCATGATGCCGCTCGCCTATATTGCCCGTTTGACCAGGTCGACCATGTTGGAAGTCTTGAACAATGACTACATCAAGACGGCGAAGTCGAAGGGATTCAGCGAGCGGGTCATCGTCTACCGCCATGCCTTAAGAAATTCCCTTCTTCCGGTCATCTCCTATTTGGGCCCGCTGACCGCCAACATCATTACGGGAAGCTTTGTCATCGAAAAAATTTTCGGCATCCCCGGTCTTGGCGCCCACTTTGTGCAGAGCATTACCAACCGGGATTATACGGTCATCATGGGCGTGACCACTTTCTACAGCATCATCCTCTTGCTTGCCGTATTGTTGGTTGATATCGTTTATGGGCTGATCGATCCGCGCATCAAAGTATCCGCGAAAGAGGGGGTATGATCAAGATGACGTCATCCGTCGGGGAAAAAGAAAAGTTTGTTCTCGTCCAGCAGAATTTGGAAGAAGCGGAAAAAATCGAGAAGAAGAGCATCAGTTTTTGGGGAGATGCCTTTTACCGGTTCAGGCAAAATAAATTGGCCATGTTTTGCGTTTTCCTGCTGCTTGTTCTCGTGGCAATGGCCATTTTTGTGCCGTGGTTCAGCAAGTATGACTACGATACGAACGATTTGATGAACACCAACCAGCCGCCTTCCGCGAAACATTGGTTCGGCACCGATGATCTGGGAAGGGACGTATTTGTGCGCACTTGGGTCGGCGCGAGAATATCCTTGACGATCGGTGTGGTGGCCGCGCTCATCGATTTATTGATCGGTGTCGTCTGGGGCGGCATCGCCGGATATAAGGGCGGAAGAGTCGATGAAGTGATGATGCGGATCGCGGACATATTAAACGGCATTCCTTACTTGTTGGTTATCATTTTGTTTATGGTCGTTTTCGGACAGGAACTTTGGACGATGATCCTCGCCATGACCGTCACCGGCTGGATCAATATGGCGCGTATTGTGCGGGGGCAAGTCCTGCAGCTGAAAAACCAGGAATTCGTTTTGGCCGCCCGGACCTTGGGCGCAAGTTTCAACCGGATCTTATTCAAACACGTGATCCCTAACGCGATGGGTCCCATCCTGGTCACCTTGACCTTGACGATCCCTTCGGCGATTTTCACCGAGGCCTTTTTGAGCTTCTTGGGATTGGGATTGAATCCGCCCCTTGCCAGCTGGGGAACGATGGCCAATGAAGGGTTGCCGGCGTTGGAATACTATCCGTGGAGATTGTTTTTCCCGGCCACCTTCATCTGCTTGACGATGTTTGCTTTAAATGTCATCGGGGACGGTCTGCGTGATGCCATCGACCCGCGCTTACGGAAATAGGAGGTGACATGAGATGGAAAAAATCTTGGAGATCAAAGATCTGGAAGTGAAATTTCATACCCAGTCCGGAACCGTCCATGCCCTTCGCGGGGTGAATTTTCACCTGAACAAGGGGGAAACCCTGGCCCTCGTCGGCGAATCCGGGTCCGGAAAAAGCGTTACCGCACAAGCGATTATGAAATTGCTGCCGACGCCCCCCGCGGAAATCACAAAAGGGCAAATTATTTTGGACGGTGAGGATATCGTTCCGAAAACGGAAAAACAAATGGAAAAGATCCGCGGGAACGTCGTCAGCATGATTTTCCAAGATCCGATGACGTCCTTGAATCCGACGATGAGGGTCGGACGCCAAATTGACGAATTGATCATGAAAAATGAAAAGGTTTCGAGACAGGAAGCGAAGCGAAGGGCGATCGAACTGTTGGATATGGTGGGGATCCCGAATGCGGCCAGCCGTTATAACCAATATCCCCACCAGTTTTCCGGCGGGATGCGGCAGCGGGTCATGATCGCCATCGCCGTGGCGGCAAGGCCGAAATTGCTGATCGCCGACGAACCGACGACCGCCTTGGATGTGACCATTCAGGCGCAGATTTTGGAATTGATGAAAAGATTGAAGGAGAAGCTGGAAACTTCCATCATCTTCATCACCCATGACTTGGGCGTCGTTGCCAATATGGCGGACCGGGTCGCGGTCATGTATGCCGGACAAATTGTGGAGATCGGGACGTCCGACGAAATCTTTTACGATCCGCGGCATCCGTATACATGGGGATTGTTGTCCTCCATTCCGAGCTTGGACGCCAACGATGGCGAAGAACTGCACGCCATACCCGGCAGTCCGCCCGATTTGATCAAACCGCCGGTGGGAGACGCCTTCGCGAGAAGAAGCCCTTACGCCTTACAGATCGATTTTGAAAAGGAACCGCCGATGTTCCAAGTGTCCGAGACCCATTTCGTCAAATCCTGGCTTTTGCATCCGAATGCGCCAAAAGTAGAGCCTCCGAAAATTGTTCAGCAGCGCAGACGCGTTTTGCCAGGAACATTCGAACATCCTGTTTTGGTCGAGGGAGGTCTCTAAATGGCTGAAAAACTTGTGGAAGTGAAACATTTAAAGAAATATTTTAACGCGGGCAAGCCCAACATGGTCAAGGCGATCGACGACGTTAGCTTCGATATTTACAAGGGGGAAACCCTTGGGCTTGTGGGCGAGTCGGGCTGCGGAAAATCGACGACGGGAAGGACGATCATCCGCCTTTACAATGCGACCGGAGGCCAGGTTTTATACCAGGGCAAGGATGTTCACCGGATCAAATCGAAAAAGGAACTGAAAGAATTGAACCGGAAAATGCAGATGATTTTCCAGGATCCGTACGCTTCCTTAAACCCGCGGATGAAGGTCGTCGACATTATCGCCGAAGGCATGGATATCCACGGCCTTGTCAAGAACAAAACGGAAAGGATGGAAAAGGTCGTCGAACTGCTGGAGACGGTCGGTTTGAACGAAGAACATGCCAACCGTTACCCCCATGAATTTTCCGGCGGGCAAAGGCAGCGGATCGGGATCGCCCGGGCATTGGCGGTCAACCCCGAATTCGTGATCGCGGACGAACCGATATCGGCCTTGGACGTTTCCATTCAGGCGCAGGTCGTCAATTTGATGAAACGGCTGCAAAAGGAAAAGGGATTGACCTATTTGTTTATCGCCCATGACCTTTCCATGGTGAAATATATCAGCGACCGCATCGGGGTCATGTATTTCGGCAAATTGGTGGAACTGGCCCCCAGCGACGATTTGTACAAGCATCCGCTGCATCCATACACGAAGTCCCTGTTATCCGCCATTCCGCTCCCGGATCCGGACTATGAAAGGAGCCGCAAACGGATCCCGTACGATCCGAGCGTCCATCAGTACACGGATCAGGATCGGCCGGAAATGCGGGAAGTGGCTCCCGGCCATTTTGTTTATTGTTCGGAAAGGGAGTTCGAACAATATAAAAAAGAATATGAAAACCGATAAACGAATGGGGAATGGATGGCATGGTTCCTCCTTAAACGGAAAAGAGTAAGAAATCAGCAATGATTTTTTACTCTTTTTCAACGCGCGAAAAAGTTTAAATATTAAGAAAATATAGGATCGGCAATCCGTGTTGCAAGGAAAGAATTTTTTCCGTCGTCTTTCGGATTCACGCGGCATCATGCGGCCAAAAAACGGGGCGAACCGCGGGGTGTTCGTGGCGGCCGGGGGTTTCTTGGGCGTTCCGGGAAAAAGGATATGCTATAATGATACAGACATCATTTTTCAACGGGGGCGTTTCTTCGTGGACCAAGGACAAATGGGCGCGTTAAAGAAGGAAAATTTGGGAAGAGAGCGGATTTGGACCAAGGACTTCGTCCTGATCTGTCTTGCCAATTTTTTTGTGTTTTTGGGCTTCCAAATGACATTGCCCACTTTGCCGTTATATGTGGAACATCTCGGCGGGAATGACCAGCTCATCGGTCTGGTCGTCGGCATTTTCACCTTGTCCGCCCTTGCCGTCCGTCCGTATGCCGGTCATGCCCTCGAATCGAGGGGAAGGGGGATGGTTTATTTGACCGGGCTGGCCATTTTTGTCATTTCCGTAGGATCCTACAGTTTGATCACGAGCCTTCTCCTCCTGTTTGCCATGCGGATCGTTCAAGGGGCCGGCTGGGGATTGTCGACGACGGCCGCCGGCACGATCGCGACGGATCTGATTCCCGCTTCCAGAAGGGGAGAAGGACTGGGGTATTACGGGCTCTCCGGCAATCTCGCCTTGGCCTTCGGTCCCTCCCTCGGCCTGGTGCTGACGGAGCACATATCCTTTCCTTTATTGTTTTCCATATGCGCGGCTTTGGGGTTGACGGCCTTTTTATTGTCTTCCCTGATTCGGTATAAGAAGGTGGAATGGCAGCCGGGGAAGGCCGCCGCCGTGAAGTGGGATTTTTATGAAAAGAACGCTTTAAAACCTTCCCTTCTCATCTTTTTCATTACGGTCACATTCGGGGGAATCGCGACCTTCCTTCCTTTATACACCCACGAGAAGGGGGTCGCGGGCATTCAATGGTATTTTATCATTTATGCCGCAGCCCTCATGCTGTCCAGGATCTTTTCCGGAAAGATTTATGACCGCAGGGGCCATATTGCGGTTTTTCTGCCCGGCACCGCGCTGATTTGTGCGGCCATGCTCCTGCTCTCATGGCTGCCGAACAGCCTGGCGTTGTTCACCGCGGCTTTCCTTTACGGAATGGGATTCGGTGCGGTTCAGCCCGCCCTGCAGGCCTGGGCGGTCGGAAGTTCGCCGAAAAACCGCCGGGGAATGGCGAACGCCACCTTTTTCTCCTTTTTTGATCTGGGAATCGGGATCGGGGCCATGACCTTCGGCCAAATCGGCCATTGGCTGGGCTACCGGGACATCTATCTCACCGCGGCATTTTCCGTACTCGTATCGATGGGGATGTACCTTTGGATCCTGCGAAATGAAAAACCATCCCGGGCGGCATAAAGCGGGTCGGAACATTTCGGGTTCATCTTGCGAAAAGGGGAATGGGCTTCCGTCGCTGGGCGATTCCGTATTTGTAGGCAAAACCCCTTCGTTGGTAAGTGTTCGTTAGCGCATTCACCAATGAAGGGGCCTCCGTGCCTTCGCCTTGTCGCCATTTGTCGAAAAATGCTATATTAATAGCGAATAAAACATTTGCGAGGTTTTCCGAAAATGAATTCCCGCTGGCAAAAAATCATACATATCATGTACACCAGCGATGAACCGGTAACCAGTTCACAATTGGCATCCCTGTTGCAAGTTAGTTCAAAAACCGTTCGCAATGAAATCAAAGATTTGAATGATTTCCTGAGAAATGCGAAGGCGAAAATTGTTTCATATCGTGGAATCGGTTACAAACTTGTCATCGAAGATGAAGAAGAGTTCAAAAAATTTTTGCAGGTCCATGTAAAATTGACCAAACCCTTTTTGCCAACAGAGCCGGAAGACCGTGTACGTTATTTGATGGAAAAACTGTTGCTCCAATCCGACTTCGTAAAAATGGATGATATCGCTTCTGAACTTTTTATCAGCCGCTCCACTTTACAAAGCGACATAAAAACTGTCCGCCGCATCCTCAGCAAATATCATTTAAAACTCGAACAAAAACCTTACTATGGAATTAAAGTATTGGGTGATGAAATGCAAATCCGATTTTGCATTTCCGAATACATATTTAACAACCCAAACGTCGGCTTGGACCAAACAGAAAATTGGAATTCCATCTTATCAAAACAAGAATTGGCAACGATTAAAACGATCATTTTATCCAAATTGAGAAAATATAAGATAATCGTTTCCGATATCAGCTTGCAAAACTTAATCACCCATATCGCCATCGCTTGTAAGCGAATTCGTGAAGAAAAAGTTGTCAAGATGGTGAAAGAGGAAATAAAAGAATTAAAGAATCATAAAGAATTTAAAGTGGCAAAGGAAATCGTGCAAGACATCGAAAACAAGCTTCACGTATCATTTCCGGAGAATGAAGTTGCGTATATTTCTATCCATTTGCAAGGGTCAAAAATTCTTCCTCCAAAATTGAAAAGGGAGGAAATAAAAACTTTCATTGATCATGACATACAAAAAACAGCCAAGGAAATGATCGAACGGATCGATGAAAAATACAATCTGCATTTATCGGGGGATGACGAATTATTGATGGCTTTGTGCCTGCATTTAAAGCCGGCCATTAACCGTTTCAAATATAAAATGAATTTAAGAAATCCGCTATTGGAAGAAATTAAAACAAAATATCCCCTTTCCTTCGAAGCGGCCGTCATCGGTTCCGAAGTGTTGGAGGAACGATTTCAAATAAAAATTGACGAGAATGAAATCGGCTATATTGCCCTTCACATCGAAGTCGCTATGGAAAGACAGAAAAAAATCCGAAACCGGACGCCTCGCTGTTTGATCGTCTGCGCATCGGGGCTGGGAAGTGCGCAGCTGCTTTTTTACAAATTAAAAAATAAGTTCGGTAACGATTTGAACATTGTCGGCACGACGGAATACTACAATTTAAATCATGAATCCCTCAAATCGATTGACTTTATCATCAGCACAATTCCCATCAAAGAAAAATTGGCCGTGCCAGTCATTCATGTCAGCACGATTTTAGGTGAAAGCGATGTTAAAAAGATAGAAAAATTGATGAAAAAAGAAGAGTTGATGATTGACCAATATTTATGTGAACGCTACACCTTCTTGCAAATGAATTTTGATACACCTGAAGAAGTTATCCGTTTTTTGGGAGAAAAGCTGATTGAAGACAAAAAGGTCAAAGATCAATATATCGATTCCGTCCTGGAGCGGGAAAAATTTTCACCGACCAGCTTCGGCAATTTAGTGGCCATCCCGCATCCGATTGAACCGCAAACCGATGAGACGTTTTGGTGCATTGTTACGCTGGCAAAACCGATCCAATGGGGAAAAAAACCGGTTCAGCTGATTTGTTTGCTGAACATTGATAAAAATAAAAGGGACAGTTTAAAACCAATGTATCGTGTGTTAGTTAAGTTCCTGGACAATGTTCAGCTTATTCATCGGCTTTTGCAATGCCAAACATATGATGAGTTTAAAAATACGTTAAAAAACTATAGATGAAAAAAGGGCAACGTAATATCATTTAGAAGCGATAAAAAGGCCTGATATCTGATATCTGGACGAGATGCCAGGTGTTTTTTTACAGCATGTATCTGACGTCATGTATCATGCTGTGTTGAAATTCCATGACGATTGAAAAAAGGAACGGAGGTCTCTAAATTTTCTATAATTTCCGCGAACAGGACGGAGCCGCATGTCACTTTGGTTCGCCATTTAATGCCTTACCGTTCACTGCTTCGGTATTAAAATGCGGTGGCCAAAAGAATGAAATAGTCATGCTTGAATTTCCAAAAAGCATTGCCATTAGGGAAAAATAAAGACAGGAATGTCTGTGAGGAACTAATCGGAAAGGAATAATGAGGGCGGGAGGAATTTTCCATGGAAAACGTACGGAGGACAATCTCCAGCCCTAAGAGGATATCCAAGCAATTTAGCAATGCGTGAACCAGCAGGGGAAGCGTCAAACGGCGTGTTGAGGCGTTTACCCAGCGGAAGTGAAACGAAATGATTTTTCGAGCGGGGCAAAGGGGGCCAAACGGGGTAAGGCCATAGGCCGTCCCCCGACGATGAAACGAAGAGATTTACGATTTATTTATCAATTCAAGCGCCCGATTTAAAACTGCTTTGCCATCCATTGTTCCATATGCCTGCATGTCAATTGTTTCTACAGGTACTCGGCCATTTACCAAGTTTTCCACGTTTTGTTTTTGATAACGCACTTGAGGGCCGAGCAAAATAATATCAACTTCGTCTATTACGGGACCGATATCACTTATCGGCATACTAAATATATCCGCTTCAATGCCCTTTTCTTTTGCCGCATCTTTCATACGATTGACTAATATGCTTGTGGACATTCCCGCCGCGCAAACCAGTAATATTTTTTTCATGCTTATTTCCTCCTAAGTTGTAAAAATTTCAAGAAAAGAACAAGCAGTTAATTGGAATCAAATTGTTTAACGATGGCATATAGGTCGACGATTTCCCTGGCCAGGTCTTTTATAGTAATTGCCCCCATCAAATGATCTTGGGCATGTACCATCAATAAAGAAACGTCGCTTTTGTCACCGTTTATTTCATCCTGTATTAATGAAGTTTGTATATGATGGGCTTCATTTATTTCCTGTTCGGCTTCTTTAAGTTTTCTTTCGGCTTGCGCAAAATCCCCTTGTTTGGCGAGAAAAATGGCTTCCATTGCAAGACTTTTACCATTTCCCCCATGTAAAATGATTTGAAATATCGTTTCTTCTGTAAGAGGCATATTTCCGTTCCTTTCCTTAATCAGTATATTTTTTGATGAAAGGAGGGGCATTGTCTGATTATCTCCAGCAAAATATTTTTATCCAATGCCCCATTATTCTTAAAGAACCGTTTTGAAAGTGAAAACAAGTTTTTTATAACTCTCTGCCGTTGGTGGCAATTACTTTTTGAAACCAATAAAAACTTTTTTTCTTGTATCTCTTTAGATCTTTTAAATCTTTTTCATCCCGATTCACGTAGATTAATCCGTACCTTTTTTTCATTTCTCCTTTTGAACTGAGGATATCGGTGGATCCCCAAATCAGGTAGCCGATAACTTGCACCCCTTCTTCCATTGCCAATTTCATTTGTTCGATATGTTTTCTTAAATAATCGATTCTGTAATCATCTTCAACGGTGTTGTTTTCGTTTAATTCTTCTTTTACGCCGATCCCGTTCTCTGTAATGAAAATTGGCATTTGGTAACGGGCGTACATATCTTTTAAGGCGATTCTTAGACCGATCGGATCAATCGCCCATCCCCATTCGGTTGTTTCTAAGTGTGGATTATTGCTGATGCCGGAAAAAACGGATCCTCCTTTGTCGCTGACTATTTTGCTTTGGTAATAACTGATGCTGATATAATCAATCGTATGGTCCTTTAATAATTCTAAATCTCCGTCTTCAAATTTAGGAATTATATCCTTTTTTTCTAATTCATTCATCATATACTTGGGATATTGGCCTCGTATGAAAGTATCTAAGAAAAAGTCAATGAGATATTCTTTCACTTTTGCATTGGCAAGGGCATCTTCCGGTTTGCAAGTGGCAGGGTAGGTGGTCAAATAGGTGATCATGCCCCCCATTTTCCCGTCCGGTATAATTTCGTGAAGGGCTTTTACAGCTTTTGCATGCGCCACAAATACATTATGGCAAAGCTGATAGATCAGAGATTCCCTTTCTTGCGGATGCGTCGGCAAAGTGACCCCCCATAATTCGGGTTCGGTTAAAATCAAATTTTGTTCATTAAAAGTGATCCAGTACTTAACTTTATTACGGTAGCGTTGGAAAACAGTTCTCCCATATTTTTCAAATAAATCGACAACTTTTCTTGATAAAAAACCATTATATTTTTGAGCGAGAGCTAAAGGCAAATCGAAATGATACAGTGTGATCACCGGTTGAATTCCGTTTGCTAAAAGTTCATCAAAGAGATTATCGTAAAATTCTAGGCCTTTTTCGTTGGGTTCACCCTCGCCGTCCGGGAAAATACGTGACCAGGAGATGCTTGTACGGTAAGCATTGAAACCAAGTTCTTTAAACAACTGAATATCTTCTTTATAGCGATGATAGAAATCAACAGCCACTTTCCAATCTGAAAAACCTTCGGGAACAGGCCGCGCATCTACGATGGAAGGACCTTTTCCGTCTTCATTCCAAGCTCCTTCCGTTTGAAAGGATGTCACGGCTCCTCCCCACAAAAAACCGTCCGGAATAATGTGTTTTGTTTCGTTTCCCATATACCATGTGCCCCTTTTATTTATTTGAATGGAAATCATGCATCAATCAAACCGAATTAATACTTTAACTGCATTCGGATTAGGCTGCGTTTCAAAGGCCGCCTTAATGTCATCCACACCAAATGTGTGGGAAATTAACGGCTCCAGTTTGATTTTATTATGAATGATTAAATCCATTGCCCTTCCAAAAGTAGAAGGATTAATGAAAGAACCTTTAATAGTAAGTTCCTTTTGATAGATCTCATACGGATTAATCATGATTTGTTCATTGGGGGACGGTACGCTAAAAAACAATACCGTACCCCCGCGTTTTACGATTTTTAATGCGGTTTCGATGGCGTTTTTGTTTCCTGCGCATTCGATCACCGTGTCAAATTCAGCGGTGCCAATCATTTCTTTTGTCGGATCAATGACTTTGTCGGCGCCTAACTGCAAGGCAAGATCCCTTCTTTTTTTTATGGGTTCGCTCAATAATACATAACTTGCACCGTTAAAAACAGCCAATTGTGTCATGATTAAGCCGATTGCACCGCCGCCAATAATTGCTACCTTTTGTCCCGTTGAAATTTCTGCAAGATCGATGCCATGAATACAGCAGGACAAAGGCTCCGCCAAGGCAGCTGCTTCAAATGGGATATGCGAAGGAAATTTCATTGCATTGGCTGCCGGAATCTTGCAATATTCCGCAAATCCCCCATCAATATTTATGCCTAAAGCGGTTAATTGTTCACAAAGTTGAGGCTTGCCGGATTTGCAAAATGAACACTCTCCGCAATATATATTCGGATCGACGGAAACCCTGTCACCGACAGAAAATTGAGTTACTTTACTGCCTACTTTTACGACTTCACCTGAAAATTCATGTCCTAATACGACGGGAGGAGTTACGGAAGCGGACCCTTTTTCTCCTTTTAAAATATGAATGTCAGTTCCACAAATGCCACAAGCCTTCACTTTTAGCAAAAGTTCATTTTCTCCCAACGGTTCCATTTCTTTTTCTTCAACGCGTATGTCTTCAGTTCCGTAAAAAACGGCAGCTTTCAAAATGGGACACCTCTAGTCATTCCGTTTTGTTTTGTTCTTCTTTCAGCTTTTGATTGTCATACAGCCGGAAGAAGGGATAATACAAAGCCATTGAAATCAATACGTTGACAATTTGCAAGATGGCTCCTGAGATATGGTTTCCTGTTGCTAAAAATCCTCCGATGGGAGCAGGGGTTGTCCAAGGAACCATGATCCCTGCCGTTTTCGCTACCAATCCAAAATCCATTGCAAAATAGGAAACGGTGACAATTACTACAGGGACAAAGATAAATGGAATCATCATGATCGGGTTCATGATTATAGGCAGCCCGAATGTGATGGGTTCATTGATATTAAATATGCCCGGACCGATTGCCAATCTTCCCAATTGTTTTAATTGCTTGCTTCGTGATCTGAAGAGCAGCAGTATTGCCAATCCTAAAGTAGTGCCTGAGCCGCCGATGGAATAGAAAATATCCATAAATTGAGTATTGACGATATGCGGAATTTCCTTGCCCGAAACAAATGCTTGTCTGTTTTCGTCTATTAACGCCAGCCAAACTGGCGACATGATTCCCCAAACGAGCCCTTGGCCGTGGATACCAGTTACCCATAATAATTGAGCGACGATAACGGCAATAATTGCTCCCCAATATGAACCGCCTAAGAGAGACAGGGGTTTGCCAAGAATGACGTAAACAATGTTATGCATATTTTCAAAAGGAGTTGCTTTTAATAATAAACTTAGCATCCACAAAATTAATAAAACGATAAATCCGGGAATCAGGGATGCAAAAGATTTTGCAACTGCGGGAGGGACACCGGCGGGCATATTAATGATTATATTTTTTTTCACAATATATCGATAGATCTCCGTTGTTATGATTGCCACAATAATAGCAACGAACATGCCCTTGCTGCTGGTAAGATCCAAAGGGATTCCCCGCACTTGATATACTTGGTCGGTGCCTTCCGGGGTAAAAGAGATTTCATACGGTGTTACTAACATAAAAGCGGCAACCGAAGTAACGACAACGGAAAGGGCGTCAAGTTTATAATGTTCGGCCAATCGATACGAAACCCCGACAACAACGAAAACAGCGAGCAAATCGAATGTTACGCCTACAGGCATAAGAAGGCTTGTTTGCCAGTTGGGGCCGAATACATCTTTCATGAACGAGTCGTAACCGGGAATGGGGAAGTAGGCGATAATCAGGAATAAGGAACCGATAATGATCAAGGGAATGGTTAAAACGATACCATCTCTTATCGCTTGCAAATGTCTTTGATTACCGATTTTTACAGCGGTAGGCATGAACTTTTGTTCCAAAAATGATGATAACTTATTCATCCTTTTCCCTCCTTGAATCAAAAAACGTTTGTTTTGATTAGCAGGCACCCGCTAAATCAGAGAATAAAAGGGTATTGCTCAAGTATTATCGTATTATGATAAAGAACGCATTTATATCCTATGTTTTTCCATTAAAAACGGTAAAAGAAACCATAGAAGATAGAACCAAACAATTATAAAATCAATAAAGTTAAAGCCGATTTTTTAAACTTCGCCAAAGTTCACCTATAGGGAGAAAGGTTTTATTGCGGCAGCAACAACGGGGTTGATGCTGATCTTCGAACGATGTCCGAAATATCGTCCAAAGAGGTCAAAGAGACATCATGGGCAATCAATTTTGGGAAAATATCGGGTTGATAGCTGTCCAAGAATGGAAAGGTGAATCAAAGGAAAGCAGAAAAAAGGATGACCCGGTGATGATTGTTCCGGTCATCCTATACATTTTTTCCTGAAATTTCAATTTGGAACGAATAACCAGCTACAATTGGTAAAGTTTTCATTTTATAATGTTAATAGCAACAATGGTTTTGCTGAAGTTTAAGAAGGAGTTGTGAAAATTTGGAGAATATCGATGTGATTATGGATATCATCGTTCATGCGGGAAATGCCCGGAGCAAAGCAATGAAAGCCATTAAACTGGCCACTGATAAAAAATTGGATGAAGCGAGAGAACTTATCGAGGAAGCCGGCAAGGAATTGGTAAAGGCCCACCAAGTTCAGACAAATCTTATACAGGAAGAAACAAGGGGGAATAAGACGGAAGTAAGCCTCTTTATGGTACATGCGCAGGATCACTTTATGAACGCATTGACGGTAAGAGACTTGGCAATGGAAATCATTCATCTGCATGAAATTATTCAAAAAAATCATTGCTTGGTGAGGGGGAAAGAATTGTGAAAAAAATTTTGCTTGTTTGCGGCGCTGGCATGTCTACTAGTTTGCTGGCAGCGAAAATAGAGGAAGCGGCAAAAAAAAGAGGATTAGAGATTGAAGTTTCTGCAACTGCCGGAGGAGATCTTTCAAGGGAGGCAAAAAATATCGATATCCTTTTGTTAGGTCCGCAGCTAAGCTTTAAAAAAGAAGAATATCTTGAACAATACGGGAACCGATTTCCCGTTGAAGTCATTCATCCAGATGATTACGGAATGATGAATGGTGAAAAAGTATTGGATTTTGCACTAAAAATTATTGATGGAAAATGACAAGGTTGGCGTTTTAGATGATGTATAAAATTTTGTGTAAAGCATTGTTAGACCAAAAGAAAAAAGGTAGGGAATTCTTTGATTCGGACCAAAACATTCCAGAGAAAGGAGAACCCTACCTATGTCTAAAAGTATACCGAATGTAGACTGGGCAAATCAACTGGAAAGTGTTATTCGTCAGTTTGTAAAGGAAAAATTAGAACTGATCATGCGGGAAGAAATTAAAAATTTCCTCGAAATTGAACAGGCTGGAACGTCGAATATGAGAAACGGCTACTATCAACGAAATCTAGATACGCAATACGGTCGGATTGAAGGTCTTTTGGTCCCAAAAGACCGAAACGGAGAATTTCAAACGCAACTGTTTGCCCCTTACCAACGCCACACGGGCTGGCTTGAGGAAGCCATCATCAAGATGTATCAGGCTCAAAGTCAAGAAGTGTGATCAAGCGGCCAGCTAAGCCACAGGGGATAAAAGCCGAGAGCACCTTTCGGACATACACGTCTCGGATCCGGAAACCGAAGCTGATCCTTTTCAACATTTTGATCTTCATATGAACGCCTTCGGTGTAGCCGTTGGTTACCCGCCAGTCGTGATAGGCGAGGATCTCTTCCTTCCAGCGCCGGAGCGTCCGTCCCCACTGCACGAGCGCCGCATCGCTTGCCCCCTCCGTCTCCAACAGCACGCGCTCCAGGATGGCCTTCGCCTCCTGACGTGAAGAGGCCCGGTAGATGTCCCGCAGCTGCTCCTTCACCCAGTGAAAATGCGCGACGCTCCGGAAATGCTTGCGGATCGCAGCCAACTGGTTCGCCTGGCGTTCGGTGAGATCCTCTTCGTTTTTGACGAGCGGCCAGCGGGGAATCCGGTGCCCCGAGACCGATTGCTCCACAAGCCGCGCTTCATCCACCCGCCGGTTGGCGTCCTTGAGGACGTGAAAATGATCGGCCACCACGACAACGCCCGGAAGCACGCGCTGAAGGAGCTTGCGCCAGCTGTCTTTGAGATCGATGCACACCGCCCGGATGCGCTTCTTGACGGACGGAGGCATCCGTTCGAAAAACGATTTCAGCGTTCCCAGCCGGTCGTCCGGGAGAATGGCGAAAAGCCGTTTCTTTGGCCAGAGGCACGTGACAGTGATCATCATGTCCTGCCCCCGGAAACTGTGTTCGTCGATGCTGAGCACACACTCCGGAAGGTCCTGAAGGAGCGTCTCGAAGGTCGGAGGCTCGAGGATTCCTCTTCAGAAGGAGGCGCCTGAGCGTTCCGGGGCCCCGAGCGGCGCTTCTGAAACTCCGGTTTTTGAGGTTGCTGAGAAGAAAGGTTTCGGCTTTCTGAGTCATCCGCGCCCAGGGTCGGATATCGGGAAGACGTTCTGTAAACACCTTCCCGCAAGCAGGACAACGGAACCGCCGCGGACGCACCCAGAGGAAGACGGGCTTTTGGTCAACCCAGGTGTGCAGGTTCGTCCGCCAACTGGAAGCACGGCTGTGGACGCGAAGGCTCAGGGCATGACAGTTGGGGCAGCGGGCCTCCTTCTTTGGTCGGCCGGCATAACGTCGATGCGGTGCTTGTTCATCTCGAAGCGATAAATGATCCACTCTTGAAGACCGAAGAGGGAAGCGATAGATTTTTCATAGGCGGTCGGAACCTCCTTGGGATGTGGTATGATTACTAATCCCTTGGCTCTTCGGCCGCCTTTTTCCTGCTTCACCACACTTTTGAGTTTAGTGCCGATGTATCAAAGTGACATGAGTACGCGGAAAATTTTGGCAAGTTTATTGAACGAATTTTAGGAAATGCTTATTCTCCAACGACAATCGGTCATATTACCGATGTCGTGAAGGAAGACATCGAGAAATGGCACACTCGTCCTGTACATAAGCGTTATTCCGTCTTATATTTGGATGGTTTATACGTAAAACTTCGTCGTGAAACCGTTGAGCAAAGAAGTCATTTATGTGGTGTTAGGTGTGAATGAAGAAGGATATCGTGAAATTCTTGATTTTTTCGTAGGAGGAAAGGAAAGCGCCTATGGATGGCAGGAGATTCTCCAACAGCTCTACCAAAGAGGCGTCAAGGAAGTGCTTCTTGGCGTCTTCGATGGCCTTCCGGGGCTGGAGGAAGCCTTTAAGGCGGTTTATCCGAAAGCCGATGTGCAGCGTTGTGTTGTTCACAAAGTCCGTAACACACTTAGTCGTGTTCGGAAAAAAGATCAATTCGAAATGGCGGAAGATTTGAAACTCAATTATCGATCTCCGAAAAAAAATTGCACTGGAGATGTTTCAACAGTTTGAGTCAAAATGGTCCAGCAAATATCCAAGAGAAGTTCAATCTTGGGCAATGAGTTGGATGTCCTCCTTACATTTATGGATTATCTAAGCTGTATTCGAAGTGTGATTTACACGACCAATGCCATTGAACGAACGATCAAGGAGATTCGGAAACGTCTAAAGCCAATGAAACAGTTTGAGCAGTTTAGAAGCCGCGGAAAAAGTAGTGTATTTGACCATCCAAGACTTTAATGAGAAGTGGGCAGGACAAAGTTACGAGGATTTGCCGAAGCACAGGAAGCCCTCCAGCGAATGTTTGAAGAACGTTACAATTAACCATATATTGTAAATAACAAAATAAGGGAATTCACCCTTTCCACACAGGAGACTTGAATATTCAGTCTCCTGTGTGGAGGAAACATCCCCACTCTATTCTAAATCCATTTCAGAGATACCCTATCTATCTTACATTACACAAAATTCTTGACGGTACCGACTGCATGAATTAAAAATACATCTGTGATTCCTCGATTTTTATTGCTTCTTCTATGCTTCGTAAAATAAAAACCAATTCCACATATACCACATATACAAATAATTAAGCCTAATAATGCAGGTTTTAGAATTGATTTTCCTTTTTGGCCATGATTATGCAAGAAAAACCGGAAGTAAAATTTCATCAACCAATAATTCCAGCCGCTTTTCATGTATTACACCTTTTCGCATAAGGTATTCCACACGGATCAAGTCAAAGGGCAGGGTCAGTGTCGTCTCGCTGACCTCTTTTATTTTTTCTCCTCTCGCTTTCGCAAAACCAAGCAGTTTTTGCATGACAAGAATATTTTTATTTGTTGCGTTGACTGTAATTTCGGTCATTTTCTTGTTATTTTGTCCCATCTCAAATAAAATAGCATTCATTATTTCCGGACCAACTTCTAAATAGGCTTTGTTATAAAGTGTGAGCAACTGCAACAAGTCCCCGCGTAAACTTCCCGTATCCTCAATTTTATCAATCAACTCACCGTCAAGTACTTTCTTCATTTTATAAACCATAATTTCGTGGATTAAATCAAGCTTTGTTTGCCAGCGCCGATAAATTACGGTACGGCTTGTTTTTGCGGCTTTTGCAATTTCCTGAAAAGTGAGATTGATATAGCCAACTTTTTTGATTAATTCAATAGTGGCATTATAGATGCTTTCATATAGTGCATCTCCCCTTCTGCGCATACTTCTGCCCGCATTTTTCATTTTCACGATCATCCTCTCCGGGAACAGTTTAAAATTTATTCTCGTTCTCGTAGATCAACTTCAATATATTTTTCAATCATTATAGCATATCCCAGGGTTAAATAATGTACACCTTGCACCTTATTATATTTTTATGTATACTTAAGGTACATAATGTATCTTAATGAGGAGATGGAAATATGGAAAAAGAAAAGTTGCCTAAGGACATCATTAGCATCGCCTGGATTTTAGTACTTGGTGCACTCCCTTCTATGCTGGACACCACTATCGTCAATATAGCAGTTAATGATTTTACAAAGATGTTTTCAACCAGTTTTGCTGTAGCACAATGGGTGGTTACCGGATATACTTTGGCTTTGGGAATTGCGGTTCCGTTTTCTGGATGGATGATGAAGAAATATGACGGCAAGAAAATATTTATGGGAGCTTTGGGCCTATTTTTGGTCGCTTCAATTCTTTGCGGTCTTTCTTGGAATATGCCAAGTTTAATCATATTCCGGGTTTTACAAGGTTTTGCTTCCGGGCTCATCATTCCAACATTGACCGCCTTGATTGTACAGACTGCAGGCAATGAAAACCTCGGACGTTTAATGTCCATTGTAGGAATTCCGATTGTTTTTGCCCCAATTATTGGCCCGGTTATAGGAGGATTAATTTTACAATATTTATCATGGAACTGGCTCTTTTTTGTGAATCTTCCATTTGGGGTTGTTGCATTGCTGATGATGCAGTGGAAACTGCCAAAATTTGAGGCGATTGACAAAGGCGCAAAAATGGATTGGCCAGGTGTTTTATTACTGGCACTGATATCGGGAATGTTTATCCTTGGCGTAACAGAGGGCAGGGAATCGTACTTCCGTGCAACAAGTATCTTGGCATTTTCAGCCGGTGCTGTTTCTCTGATTACTTATCTGGTTTATGCGTGGAAGAAAAAGAACAAGGCTTTGATACCATTGGCTCTTTTTAAATCCAAAAATTTCAGTGCAGCATTTTTTTCCTTGTTCTTAGCTGGATTTGCTACCAATGGGCCGATGCTTCTATTACCGATGTTTTTTCAGAATGTACGTGGACTGGATGTCATTGCATCAGCACTCTGGTTGATTCCACAGGGTATAGGAATGCTGATAGCACGGCCTTTGGTTGGAAAAATGACTGATAAATACGGAGCTCGGCTTGTCGTACTGCCTTCAATCGCTATAACTATACTTGGAACACTGCCTTTTGTATTTTTTGATGCAAGCACAATGCAATGGGTTATTTGGATTGTTTTGTTCATACGAGGAATAGGCATTGGAGGAATCACCGTTCCAGTGATGAGTGATGCTTATGTTGGGCTTGAAAAACTGCTGGTTCCTGCAGCAAGCGTAGCCACCCGCATCATCCAAAACATTGGAGCTGCCTTTGGTTCCGCAATGTTGGCAACAGTAGTGAGCAGCGCTTTAAGTGCAAAGGAAGCCACAGTATCCAACATTGCTGATGCTTATCATCTTGGCTTTATTACAAGTCTAATCTTCATGATGATCAGCATACTGCCTTCCTTGTTTTTGACAAACAAAAAGGCGGCTAACTAAAATCGGTATTATGACTATAGATATATCTTTTTTATTCATTGTCCAATAAAGAGCTGGTATAGTCAAATTGTAAGATTAGAAAATTCAAATCAGATTTTCGGATGTTGTATTTTCATGCTCCGACCACTTATCTAGCTGCAGCGACCATCTATTGAAAATCGGTAGATATGGCCGCTGTTTTTTTATAATCAAACTAATAAAAGTGTTGGGGATAGAACCGTGCAGGTTGCAGTGAAAATCGGAGGGAGTCAAACCATTATTTATTAAAATGTTAATAAATCAATTTTTATAAACACCCTTCATCCATAACAATTTATAACACTATTGTATTTCAAGTGTATATTTAATATTTATGGAAAAATAAGATGAAATGATTGACAATATAAATCCTAGAATTATTTATTTCTATTAAAAAACTTCAAACCCTTGACATAACTGAATCCTCAACGTAGGTTGATTTTCATAACAATTACAACAGTAGTTAAGACGATTCTTCGATGATACAATCATTTTACAATTTAATGACGTTATTTGTTTTATAAATTGCTGATTTATCAGGTGTTTAACGAGTTTATTTCTTCAAAACGTCTGACGTTTTCACTTTTAAGTTCTTTAAAACCATTGATATATCAATGGTTGATTGGAATAATGAACGTTCGACGTGCTTTTTTCTCAACGTCTGACGTTCATTATTAAGTTTGAAGAACGTTATAATTAACCATATATTGTAAATAAACAAAATAAGGGGATTCACCCTTTCCACACAGGAGACTTGAATATTCAGTCTCCTGTGTGGAGGAAACATCCCCACTCTATTCTAAATCCATTTCAGAGATACCCTATCTATCCTTACATTACACAAAATTCTTGACGGTACCTGACTTTTTATTACGATAGACTCATATAGGAAAATTGACACAATAAGGAGCGAAAATACATTGAGCAAATTAACACTACAAGAATTCGAATCACATTTATGGAAATCAGCGGATATCCTACGTGGATCTGTGGATTCCAGTGATTAAAAAAAACTATATATTCGGAAAAGATTCCGATTGAGAAAAGCAAATCCATAAAGGAGGGTTGATAACTATGAGCGATAAAATACTTGTTGTGGACGATGAACGCGAAATTGCCGATTTGGTTGAGCTATACTTGAAAAACGAGAATTATACGGTTTTCAAATATTATACTGCCAAAGAAGCGTTGGAATGTATCGACAAGACCGAGTTTGACCTTGCCATACTGGACATCATGCTTCCCGGTTCGAGCGGCCTCACGATTTGTCAGAAGATACGAGAAAAGCACACCTATCCAATTATCATGCTGACCGCAAAAGATTCAGAGGTGGATAAAATTACCGGGCTGACAATCGGCGCGGACGATTATATAACGAAGCCCTTTCGCCCGCTGGAGTTAATTGCGCGGGTCAAGGCGCAACTACGCCGCTACAAGAAATACAGCGGAGCGGTGGTGCAAAGTGAAAATGTTATTGTCCACAAAGGCCTTGTCATTGATATAAATACACACGAGTGTTTTTTGAATGAAAAACCTCTATCCCTTACGCCTACTGAATTTTCCATCCTGCGCATCCTCTGTGAAAACAAGGGGAAGGTGGTCAGCTCTGAGCAGTTATTTCATGCAATATGGGGAGACGAATATTACAGCAAGAGCAACAACACTATCTCCGTGCATATCCGGAATTTGCGCAAAAAAATGAACGAGAACATTGATAATCCGAAGTATATAAAAACCGTATGGGGAGTTGGCTATAAAATTGACAAATAAAAAAATAGATTATTCCAAGCTGACGCGAAAACTCTACGTGTATATCCTTTTGAATGCTGTGGCAGCCGTTGTATTGGTACTGTCTATTCGTTTCCTGATCCAGGGGGAACTTGGGAATTGGATCGTGCGGTTATTGGAAAACAGCTTTTATCTGAGCCGTCAGGACGCGATGATGATTTATCAGTATGTTTTTCGCAACAATATGGAACTCATCATTTTTACGGCAATTGCCATCAGTTTTCTTCTTCTGTGCCGTGTCATGATTTCCAAATTCGCAACATACTTCGACGAGATCAATTCCGGCATTGACATCCTGATTCAAAACAAAGAGAAACAGATAGAGCTTTCTCCGGAATTGGGGTTCATGGAACAGAAGCTCAACACATTAAAACAGACGTTGGAAAAGCGAGAGCAGGATGCAAAACTGGCCGAACGACGAAAGAATGAGGTTGTCATGTACCTGGCGCACGATATTAAAACTCCGCTTACATCTGTTATCGGTTATTTGAGCCTGCTTGACGAGGCGCCAGACATGCCGGCGAAGCAAAAGGAAAAGTATGTGCGGATTGCGTTGGACAAAGCGTCTCGCCTCGAACACCTGGTCGACGAGTTTTTTGAGATTACGCGGTATAATCTCCAAACGATTACGCTTACTAAAAAGCACATTGACCTATACTATATGCTCGTACAGATGACCGATGAATTTTATCCCCTGCTTGCCTCAAATGGAAAACAGGTGGTTCTCCATGCTCCTGAGGATTTGACCATATACGGTGACCCCGATAAGCTGGCGAGGGTTTTTAACAACATTTTGAAAAACGCCATTGCATACAGCGAGGACACCAGCGTGATTGAAATTACGGCGGGCCTCTCCGGGGATAAGGTGTCCATCGTTTTCAAGAACACCGGAAGCATTCCCAAGGACAAGCTTGCTACCATCTTTGAGAAGTTTTACAGGCTGGACAATGCCCGTTCTTCCGATACGGGCGGTGCGGGACTTGGATTGGCGATTGCAAAAGAAATCATTGTTCAGCATGGCGGGCAGATTTACGCGGAAAGCGATGATAACTACACGACGTTCACGGTAGAGCTTCCGGCATTTCCAGACATGGTTGATAAAAGGAGTTCTTAAGAAATGATCATCGTTTCTTAGGAAAATCTAAAGGTCATCTCTACTTTTTCTTAGGAAATTAACAATTTAATATTAAAAAATGGCTCGTTCTTATGCGGTAGACTTAAACCGTAAGAACGAGCTTTTTCGTTTCGCCAGAGAAGGATATGAAAAGTTATGCGTGGATCAAAATACAAGGCAGGTGCTCACATGGGTAGAAAAAGAGTGACACAAATATTCCCTTTCCTGTTGCCGGACAGGGTAATGCAGCGGAAGATGTGTTTTTATGCCGGGATGCGGTTTGATGGCCGCCGCTACGCGGAAACCATTGACGGGAAGCAGCTTCCTTATAAGCTCTTTGAAACGGGTTGCGCGTTATACAACGGCTATACCGGCTTTGATATGGCATTTCAAAAAAACAAGGTGTTTAACCTGAAGCTGGCGGCAAAAACACTGAACGGCCTTTTGATAAGACCGGGTGAAACCTTTTCCTTTTGGCGGCTTTTTCAAATGAGCAATCTGCTGTTTTGGATGTTCCTGCACACGCCGCTGACGGTCAACGAGCGGAGCGGCCACGAGGTCAAGGAGTTTCCCGAACCAAACAGTGACGAGATCGCAGAAAGGATTGGTCTTAATTATGAAAAACATCGGCATTACCGTTTATGGATGCGAGCAGGATGAGGCAGATGCATTCCGTGCCCTTTCGCCGCGCTTTGGCGTTATGCCCACGATAATTTACGACCCCGTGTCGGAAGCCAACGCCATATACGCCAATCGATGTATCAGCGTGGGACACAAAACCGAGGTTTCCGCGTCTATTCTTCTTGCGCTGAAGAGAGCCGGCGTGAAATATATCTCTACCCGAAGCATCGGCTGCAATCATATAGATACAACTGCCGCCAAGAGATTGGGCATCGTTGTCGGCAATGTGGCGTATTCACCGGATAGCGTTGCCGATTATACCATGATGCTGATGCTTATGGCAGTACGCAACGCGAAATCTATTATGCGCTCTGTGGAAAAACATGATTTCAGGCTGGACAGCGTCCGTGGCAAGGTACTGAGCGACATGACAGTCGGCGTGGTGGGAACTGGCCGTATAGGCAAAGCGGTTATTGAGCGGCTGCGGGGATTTGGATGTCATGTGCTGGCTTATGATCGCAGCCAAAAAATAGAGGCAAACTATGTTCCGTTTGATACTTTGTTGCAAAATAGCGATATCGTTACGCTTCATGTGCCGCTCAATGCGGATACGCGCCATATCATCGGCCACGAACAAATAAGGAGAATGAAGCAAGGCGCGTTTATTATCAATACAGGGCGCGGTGCGCTTGTAGATACCGATGCGCTGGTTAAAGCATTGGAAAACGGAAAACTGGGCGGCGCCGCATTGGATGTATTGGAGGGAGAGGAAGGGCTTTTCTATTTTGATTACACACAAAAACCAATTGATAATCAATTTTTTCTGAAACTTCAAAGGATGCCGAACGTGATAATCACGCCGCATACGGCTTACTATACCGAACAGGCGTTGCGTGATATCGTTGAAAAAACAATTAAGAATTGTTTGGATTTTGAAAGGAGCCTGGCGCATGAATAAAGTAAAAGTTGCAATCCTGTTTGGCGGTTGCTCGGAGGAGCATGATGTGTCGGTAAAATCCGCAATAGAGATCGCCGCTAACATTGACAACGAAAAATACGAGCCGATATACATTGGAATTACGAAATCCGGTGTTTGGAAAATGTGCGAAAAACCGTGCGCGGAATGGGAAAACGGCAATTGCTGTTCGGCCGTGCTCTCGCCGGATAAAAAATGCACGGTTTGCTTGTTCTAAAGAACAATGAATATGAAATCCACCACGTTGATGTAGCATTTTCGGTTTTGCACGGCAAGACGGGTGAAGATGGATCAATACAAGGTCTGTTTGAATTGTCCGGTATCCCCTATGTGGGCTGCGATATTCAAAGCTCCGCGATTTGTATGGACAAATCGCTGGCATACATCATTGCGAAAAACGCTGGCATAGCTACTCCCGAATTTTGGGTTATTAATAAAGACGATAGGCCGGCGGCAGATGCGTTTACCTATCCTGTTTTTGTTAAGCCGGCGCGTTCAGGCTCATCCTATGGCGTGACAAAAGTCAATGGTGCGGACGAATTGGACGCCGCAATTGATTTGGCAAGACAATATGACAGCAAAATCATAATTGAGCAGGCTGTTTTGGGCTGTGAGGTCGGTTGTGCCGTATTGGGAAACAGTTCCGAGTTGATTGTTGGCGAGGTGGACCAAATCAGGCTGCGGCACGGTTTCTTTCGCATTCATCAGGAAGCCGAGCCGGAAAAAGGCTCTGAAAACGCAGTTATAAACGTTCCCGCAGACCTGTCGGCAGAGGAGCGAGGACGGATACAGGAAACGGCAAAAAAAATATATAAGGCGCTCGGCTGCAGAGGTCTTGCCCGTGTTGATATGTTTTTACAAGATAACGGCCGCATTGTGCTTAACGAAGTCAATACCCTGCCCGGATTCACGTCATACAGCCGTTATCCCCGTATGATGGCCGCTGCAGGTATAACGCTTCCCGAATTGATTGACCGCCTGATCGTATTAGCGTTAAAGGGGTGATAAGCATGGAAAAGGGATTTGTCTATTTAGATGAAATATTGCACGGTGTTCGCTGGGACGCCAAATATGCCACATGGGACAATTTTACAGGGAAACCAGTAGACGGATATGAGGTCAATCGCATTGTGGGAACATATGAATTAACCCTTGCGCTGCTGGAGGCGCAGAAGCAAGCGGCGGCTCTTGGGTACGGTTTGCTGTTATGGGACGGGTATCGGCCCAAACGTGCGGTAGAATGCTTCCTGCGTTGGTCCGAACAACCGGAAGACTACCGCACAAAAGAAAGATACTATCCGAATATCGAGCGAACCGAGCTGGTTGCAAAGGGATATATTGCGTCACAATCAAGTCATAGTCGCGGAAGTGCTATTGATCTTACGCTTTACCACTTAGATACGGGTGAGCTTGTTTCCATGGGAAGCAGCTTCGATTTTATGGATGAGCGTTCACACCATGAGGCAAAAGGGATTACAAGCATGGAAGCGCAAAATCGCAGACTTTTACGTTCCATCATGGAAAACAGCGGGTTTGAACCATATCGCTTCGAATGGTGGCACTATGTATTAAGAAACGAACCATACCCCAATACCTATTTTGATTTCCCCGTTAAATAAGCTTTTAACCGTTGCACGGGCAACCTATATAATGCTATCTCTTTCGGCACGGAAACCGTCGTTTGCATCTGGTTTGTAGGGAATTTATATATAGTAGATAGTATTGAAGATGTAAGGCAGGGCGATATTGCGGTCATTATCGGCAAATCCGGCGAGGCCGAAATAACCGCCTGTGAAATTGCGGAGCAAACAGGCAAAATCTCAAACGAGATATTAAGCCGGTTAGGGGGAAGATTAGAAAAATATTTCATACATCCAACTACATTGTAGGTGAATCTTCATAAGTGATACCCATGCTGATTTAACGAGGATGAACCGCCTTTTGACAGTGGGCGGAGCAAACGGGCGGCGTAGTACCGCCCATCTATTCGTTCAGTCTTGTTTTTCAGGTTCATCTTGCCGCAACGTCCGCAGAAATGCTTCGGGTTGTGGTAATCGCAATCTTCTGCTCACGTTCGCCGCAGGCCAGCAATTCGCGGATCAATTGCTCCAGTTCCGCTGGGTACCGGGAGGAACAGGCCGCCTTTGCCGGCCATATCCTGGAGGCGCTCTGCAGCCGCAGCCTTTCTCTGTCCGAGGCCGGCGTCGAGATCGGAAAGCCCCACGCTTACCGATCGTCGCCGCCTCGCCCAAATATCCCGGCAGGGCGTATATTGCCGAGATGCCCATGGTGGTGGCCACGTCCAGCATCGCCCTGCAGAAAGCTATCGTTAAGGACTATATACCCGAAATCTCCCGCGCGCTGACCCAGCGCGGCATTATCACCAAGCCGCTCACATAAGGAGGAAACTCATAATGAAGAAGTGGGTATTTTTATTGTTAATTTTATGTTGTTTAGGTATTGCAGGTAATATATTCATGAATCAAGCGCCCATGAATCGAGCACCCATGAATCAAGCACCTAAAGTAGAGAGTGAAAAATATCATCAAAATCACAAAGATCATATAGGTAAAAGAGGGACTTCTGAGAGTACAAAAACGGTTACAATTACAAAGGAACAGATTTATCAAGGAAATCTGCTCTTAATCAACAGTAAATATCCTGTTCGCCAAGAGGGGGTGAAATCAGATATCGTAAATTTATCTATACATAATGAATTGGTAAAGGGATACGGGTTGCTTGATAAAAATATTTATCTGTCAAAAGAAGTAGCACAAAAATTTTCAGAGATGGTCAATGATGCTGAAAAGGAAGGTGTAAATCATTTTTTGATTGTTAGTGGATATCGTACATTTAGTGAGCAAAATAAGTTGTATGAAGAAATGGGTCCTTCTTACGCCTTGCCGGCAGGTTATAGTGAACATAATTCAGGCTTAGCACTTGATGTAGGATCAAGCTTAACGAAAATGGAGCGAGCACCTGAAGGAAAGTGGCTTAAAGAAAATGCCTGGAAATTCGGCTTTATATTACGCTATCCAAAGGATAAAACTGATGTTACTGGAATTCAATATGAACCATGGCATATCCGTTATGTTGGTTTCCCTCACAGCGCGATTATGAAAGAAAAGAATTTCGCTCTAGAAGAATATATGGGTTTTTTGAAGGAACAGAAGTCCATTACGACTACGATAGACCACCAAGTCTATAAAATCTTTTACTATCCTATCTCCCAAAATACAAAAATCCCTGTGCCTGCGAATGGCCAGTATGAAATTTCAGGCAACAATATGGATGGCGTGATTGTGACAGTGTATTCTGGTAAGCAAGACTAAGTTCCGACGGACGAGGCTCGCGCGGAGAGGAACGGATGAACGACGGAAGCAGGTTGAAGAATTGGGTTGTTCGGGCATTTTTTGCCTCCTATATGTACGCATTATTCAAAATCTTCGTGCTCAAATTTGGCCCGACAGAGGTCGAGTTTCTATGGGTACGGCTAATGCGAAACTCGACCAACCCGGAATGTCTTTCCGCTCGGCTGCATGCCGGCAACCTGATCCCTTTGAAGGAAATTTCCAGTGCGAGTGATTTGTCGGGGCAAATGTCGCAAAAACCTTAATAGCATTACAAGAATCCGATTTTTTAAATAATGTTAAGTCAGGACATTATGAAATCAATCCAGATGTGATTTTTAAAGGTGGTAAAACAGAGCGTATGAATGTATTAATTCGTTATAGAAACATAGAAAGCCAAGAATAAATAATTTCTTAGTACGACCGGATGCCAAATGGTCCCAAACTAACAATTCCTGTCATTTTTGAATTCATCAAATCCCCCACTCAAACCACCTTCCGTGCCCGGCCGTTTTTCCGATCGTTTTTTCGAATTTTTGGCCGTTGATGAAATAATCGAGATGAAGTTCGCCGTCGGCGATGTTGTTGTATAAATGGAAGACATCCCGTCTTTTCCCGATCGTTTCGATTTCCTTCAACAATCGGATCTTCCCTTCCCGGGGGATTTGATTGGCCACATGGGTATGGAAGATGCAAAGGGCGGAATCGGCGGGGATTTGGCCGGCGATGCGGGGAAGAAGCGCCACGCCGTCACCTTCGATCAATTGTAAGGCCGCTTCTTTTGCCAGCCGGGAAGCCTTGAAAAATAATTCCCTTCTTTCCTCGTGTTCAGGCCAGATCAAGGCCAAAAGCCACAATTCGTCCTCGGGATCGGACAGATCAAGGATATGCAGATCCAAGCCGATGCGATGGCTGACCGGGGGCGGGTCTTTTTCCATGGCAGGAAAGCTTCCTCCTCGGATTTCCCCGCGGATCCGGACTTCGGAGCTTGCGTTTCCGAAAACTTCGCCCGTTCCGTAGGAATAGCTGTATTGATCCCATACCAGCAGCAGGCCGGCGCTCGTGCCAATTTCGATGCAGGCCAACGGTTTCGCCGCGGTCCGGTAAATATGGCAAAAGGCCGGATACAGATACGCGCAGCGCCCCACTTCATTGGTTTGCACCAATTTCGACTGGAGAAGGGAAATGATTTCCTCCCGGTACGTGCGGCAAAAGTCTTTAAAGGGAAGAAAAGCCTCCTCTTTGTTTCGGGGATTGGCCGTCAGGCTCGGATAGTATTCCCGCAATTCATGACCGCTTCCTTTCAGCAAAAGGTAATGAACCGTTCCGAAAAGCAAATTGGGGACGGGCTGACCTTTCTTGGCGAACGAACAAAGGGCCAGCAGTTCCCCGTCTTCGGCAATCGCGAGCGATAATTGTTCATAGAGCCCGCTCGAACCTCGGCATTCCTCGGCGGCGAAGCGGCGAAACCGCACGGCCATCATCTCCAAATTCATCGATCCACGCTCCTGAAGATAGCAATTTTATAAAATTTTCCACTATTATTACATATCCGGCACGGACCTTTTTCCCAACCGCAGACGGATAATCCGGCGGCCGCAAAAAGGAAAACCAATTTTTTCGCCTCATCGGCATTCCCGCCTCCGGCAACAGGAACCAGTCCGCAAGCCCCAATCCTGTATTTTCTTACAAAAGCATTTTTTGCTTAAGATAGTTGAAACAACAATCACCGATTTTGCCATCACACAATGTATAGTGTCCGGACAATAAAAAAGCTCAAGGAGGATCGATATGTCAAACAACAAATGGATGAATGATTTTTATGACATGGTTGAGGCAGGGGGAACGAGCCGCTTATCCAAACAAACCTTGGCCAATATTCTCGTCATTTTAGCCCTGATTACCCAAGTCGGGATCATTCGCATCCTATTTGAAGAAGCAGAGAAGCTGGAAGAAGCCATTGAAGAGACATTCAAGAAAAAGCATTCCCGCAAACACGATGGCGATAAATGCGAAAAAGACGATAAAGACGATGATCTGAAAGGCATTACGGAACTTAATAAGTCCGTCGCAGAGGTGCTCGAACAGCTTTGTTGCCTGAAAGAAGCCGTCGTCGATGAATTGAAATTGGGATTTAAATTGCTTGATTAGAGGGGATTGTTTCCCCCCTCTTTTTTCATTTATTTGTGGGAATGGGAATCTTTTATCCTTCAAAATTGATAAACTGTTGTTGGAATCCGATGGGCCACGGTAACAGTGGGCATGATCAGTACATATTCTATTCTGTTATTGTGGATATTTTCAATACAATGGGTAAGATTCGCTGCCGGCAATTTTTAAAAGAGGGTGACGGCGGCAACCATCGCCCTTCAACGGCTCAGGTTTTTTTGATTTCCATATAAAAAGCCGTTAAAAATTTCCGCACGTTTATTCGGCACTTCGTTGTCTTTTCCCCCGCTTCGAGTTCGTTCATGCGCTTCCGGATTTCGGCAAAATCAAACAGCCGGGGGGCGAAGTGCTCGAACGTGGGGTTCGTGTAGTCGGTGAGCCCGAGGGAGGACAAATGGGTAAAGGCTTGCAGCACGATGCGGCGGATTCGCTGTTCCATCGCGCGGACTTCTTTTTGTACGGCCGGTTTGTCATGACGGGGGCCGTGGGTTTTTTCCACCAGTTCCGTGTATAATTCTTTTAAAGGAGGCAGTTCGTGAACGGTCCGTCCCTGCTTTTCCCGCTCCGCCATCCAGCGCATGATCAGCAATAAATCGGACGCCCCCGCTTCCCCGGCAATGCCCAGCAAAAGAAGGAGATGCTGCGCCTTTTGTTCCAGCGGCGTTTGTCCGGTTTGATGCGAAGGGGAGGTTTCCGCTTCCTGATCCAACGTCTGCAACAGCTGCCGGATCGAGTAGAGGGAGTGGGCGATCGAGAGATGTTCCGCCACCCGCTTCAATACCGCCGCCACTTCGTGGCGGTTGATCGGCTTTTGGATGTACGTATCGACGCCGTGAAGGTATGCCTGCCCGACCATTTCTTTATTTTCCACTTGGGAAATCATGACAAACTGTCCGGTAAACCCTTCCTCTTTTAATTTTTTCATCGTTTGGATGCCGTCGCGTCCAGGCATCAGTAAATCGATCAGCACGACGTCGACGGAATACAATTGGTTCGCAGATACGCCCAAGCCGTCTTCCGCTTGTCCGACGACTTCCCCGAGCCGGTTTTCCGTAATGATTTTTTCCAGCATTTTACGCACGACGGCATCATCCTCAATGAGAAAAAAGCGGAGCGGCATTACTTGCGTTCCTCCTTTCGCAACAGCTGGCCGGTGGGAATGGAAAGGCGGAATATCGTTTGTCCGGGTCTGCTGCTGACAAGCCGGATCTGTCCTTGGAGGCTTTGCACGATGTCTCGCGCATGGGTGAGGCCGATTCCCGTTGACGGGTTCCCGTGAGGATCGTATTTGGTCGTGAAACCGGGATGGAAAATCCAGTCGGCATCTTCCTTCGCGATACCGGTTCCGGAGTCCGTCACCTCAAAGACGAGATCGCTTTGTTTCAATTCCGCCTGCAGATGAATCGTGCCGGCGGACGGAATGGCTTCCACGGCGTTGGCGACTAAATTGTTCAAAACGGAGAGCAGGGCGTAGACGTGATCGGTCGACAAGTCTACCCGGCACGCATGGGTGAACCGGATCTTTTTCCCCAACAGTTCGGCGAATTTTTCGTTCGCGCGCATGACCATGCCGCAAAGTTCGCTGATCGGAAGCCGGCGCCGCAGCGGTTCTTGTCCGATCAATTTCGACAGGCCCGAGAAAATGCGCTGCGCATCCTTTTTTACTTCATGGATATGCTCGGCGATGACGAGGGCGGAATGGGGATCGGCTTTTTTTCCTTCCAAGAGGAGCGAGTACAGGTCATAACTCTTCCGGGTGATTTCTTCCATGTATGCGATCGATTTTTGCAAGTAAAAGGTTTCCTCATACAGCCCCGTATTGATCATCACAAGGCGTTCCAGTTCCTGTTGCCGCGCTTCCCCTATAGCGCGAAGATGCCTGATCATGAAAATATTGTACAGGCCGATGACGCTGAAGCTCCGCAAAATCCCGAACAGCATCATCATCGCCACGTTCTGGTAAGTCAGCGCGAACGGTTCGCCGAAGAAATGGCGGAAAGCGAGTTCGACCGCGTTGGAAGTGAAATCCAAAGCGGCGCCAAGAAACCCGGCGCGAATCGGCCAGTCCATGTAACGGCGGAAGTTGATGATTTTGGCAAGCAACGCGAAGCTCATGTAATAAAAAGCGGCCGGCAGATGGACAGGGAGGCTGCCGGCGAAGGTTTCCCCCGTCAGCATGTCCAGGGCGATGCGGAATCCGGTCACGAAAAATCCTGTACAAACGCCGATAAAAATCGGTGAAATCGTCGTGAAGGAAATGAGTCCGAAAAAAAATACGGCGCTTCCCAATGAAAAGCGGAACGAATTATTGAACGGCGTTACTTTCATTTCCCCGAAAAATGCGGCAGCCAAGATCAGAAACACCGCGCCCAAAAACGGCTCACGCGTCGTTTTCCCCTTTGTCACACATCTTTCACCATCCCCTTTCTATTATATAACAGATGGGCGGTGAATTTTTATAATTAATTTTTCTGGAAGAAATTGCCGCTTTAGCGCTGTTTATATTCAAGCCTTCTGGAAACGAGGGACAGGGAATAATTGACGGCAAAATACATGAACGCGACGAGGAGAAAAATCGGGATCACGTAATTGACACTCCTCCCGTTAATGATTTGCGCGTGGTTCATCAGCTCCGGAAGCGAGATAACGATCGCCAGCGACGTGTCTTTCAGCAAGGAAATGAATTGGCTGACGATCGGCGGCACCATGCGGCGCAATGCTTGCGGCAAGACGATATGCCATAGCGTTTGGATATAGGAGAGGCCGGATGAGCGCGCCGCTTCGATCTGTCCTTTGTCGATCGAGTTCAATCCTCCGCGGACGATTTCCGACAGCATCGCCGATTCGAACACGACGAGGGCGGCAATGGCCGCGTAAAATTTGTCAAGCTTTAATCCCACTTCCGGCAGCGCGAAATAGGTAAAGAAAATAATCAAAAGAAGCGGAAGATTGCGGATCGTTTCGACGATGACGGCGAAAAGCTGGGAAACGCCGGGGATTTTTGTGTAGCGGATCACTCCGATGATAATCCCGAAGATGAAACTAAAAAATATGGAAATAAACGCAACTTCCAATGTCACCAAAAATCCTTCCAGCAAAAATGCGAGATGCGCCGGGGAGTATGCGCCGATAAAGTCCATCTGTCCTTCCCTCCTCGTATTATCGGCTTTTGGCCAGGCGCCGTTCCAAATATCCGACGCCGAGGCTGAGCGGGATCGTCAGGACAAGGTAAAACAATGCGACGAAAATGTAAACGTCAAAGGTAACAAACGTATCCGACGAGATTAAATCGCCGAAATACATGAGGTCCAGCCCGGCAATGACGCCTAAAACGGACGAGTTTTTCACGAGATTAAGAAATTGGTTGCCGAGCGGCGGAATGACGATTTTGATCGCCTGCGGCAAGACGATATGGCGCATCGTCTGCAAATAGGTCAATCCGGACGAGCGCGCCGCCTCCGTCTGCCCTTTCGGAACGGCAAGGATTCCCGACCGGATGACTTCGGCGATAAAAGAGGCGGTGTAGACCATCAAGCCTAACGTGCCCGCAGTAAACGGATCAAAGCGGATGCCGATGGCGGGCAGACCGACAAAAAAGAAGAAAACGATTAAAACGAGGGGAATGTTGCGGATGAATTCCACATAGGCCGCTCCCAGCCAGTTCAGCGGCCGGATCGGCGCAATCCGGAAAATGGCGATAATGATGCCGATGATCAGGCTTCCGATGAGGGCAAGGACGCTGGCCTTTAACGTATTGGCAAACCCTTGCATGTACATGTCCCAATGCTCGAGCAAAATCGAAAATCGGAGCACGCTGCTTCCACCTCTTTCCTGTCTGAAGATGAAACAGATGAGCGAAAACACGCGCCGCCCATCTGTTCTTTCCGTTTATTCCTGCGGTTTTTTCCCGATCCATTTTTCATAGATCCTGTCGTACTCGCCGTTTTCTCTGATTTCCTTTAAGTATTCGTTGATGACCTGCAATAATTCCGTATTCCCTTTGCGGACGGCGATGCCGTAGGGTTCTTCGGTAAAGGTTTCGTCAAGGACGCGATAGTTCGGGTCTTGTTTGGCCATCCCCATAAGCAGCGCGTTATCCGTCGTGAGGGCGTCGCCTTGTCCCGATCTTAGCGCCGTGAACGCCTCGGCGTAGTTTTCAAACTCCAATACATTCACGTCCGGCGCCGCTTTGCGGATGTTTTGCGCGGAGGTCGAACCTTTTGCCGTCAGTACGGTCATTCCTTTTTTCAAATCTTTCACGCTGTTGATCTTGCTGTCTTTTTTGACGAGCAGCGATTGGCCGGCCATGAAATACACATCGGAGAAATCGACTTCCTTTTTCCGCTCTTCGGTGATCGTCATCGTCGCGATGATCGCGTCGATTTCGCCGTTGTTCAGCATCGGAATCCGCGTTTTGGATGTGACTTCTTTTAGTTCGATTTTGTTTTCGTCCCCGAGAATTTTTTTCGCCAACCCTTTGGCGATATCGATATCAAATCCTTCCACTTCACCGGTTTCGGGATTTTTTAAACCGAACAGGTTCAAATCATATTTGACGCCGACAATCAGTTTGCCGCGCTGTTTGATGGCTTCCAGCGCGTCGGTTTCCGCCGATTTTCCCCCGTTCCCGTTGGTCTTTGACGATTCGCCGCCGCAGCCGGCCAAGGCGATGCCCAATAGCGCGGCAAGGGCAAGGGCGGCCCAAAATTTCCAAAAGGATTTGATTTTCATAATAAAACCTCCTCGTTAATGGTTAAGAATGCGGCCCAAAAATACAATTGAAGGCCGAAGGCGTGCCGCCTGCTTTGATTAATGGTTGAAAATACGGCTTCCCGGCAAAACAGGAGAAGGGACGAATCGATGACCTGCTTTGATTAATGGTTGAGAATACGGCCCAAAAATACTTTGGCGCGCTCTTCTTTCGGATTGGAGAAAAATTCCTCCGGAGGGGCTTCTTCCAAAATGCGCCCCTGATCGATAAAGACGATGCGGTCCGCGACCTCACGGGCGAATCCCATTTCGTGGGTGACGACGACCATCGTCATTCCCTCTTTGGCCAATTGTTTCATGACATCGAGCACTTCGCCGATCGTTTCCGGGTCAAGGGCCGACGTCGGCTCGTCAAATAACATGATTTTCGGTTTCATCGCCAATCCTCGGGCGATCGCGACCCGCTGCTGCTGCCCGCCGGACAATTCGGACGGATAGGCGTTGGCTTTCTCCGGGATTCCGACTTTCTCCAGGTAGTACATGGCCGTTTCTTTCGCCTCTTTTTCCGGGATGCGGAGCACTTTCCGCGGCGCCAGCGTAATATTTTGCAGGACCGTCATATGCGGGTACAAATTGAAATGTTGGAAAACCATGCCGATATTGCGCCGCAGCCGGTTGATGTCGACCTTTTTGTCATTGACTTTCACATTGTCGACGATGAGTTCCCCGCTTGTAATCGTTTCCAATCGGTTGATGCAGCGGACGAGCGTGCTTTTTCCCGAACCGGACGGGCCGATGATGACGACGACTTCCCCTTGATGGATGGTTAAGTTGATATCTTTCAGCACGTGGAAATCGCCATAGTATTTGTTCACTTGATGAAAATAGATCAACAAACCTCCCCCCATTCGAAAATGTGTATCTTTTCTAAATTTATTGTAAATACCGCCTACCGAAAACGACGAAAACCAACGGAAATCTACTGAATCGCCATCGGATTCCGCAGGATGTTTATCTTTTTCTGCCCGGCCGCCGCGTGTATTGGGTGGAATCGGCGCCGGATGAAAGGAAGAGGGGAGGCTCATATCGGGTGGAATGGGAGACGGATAAAAGAAAGGGAGGAGGCTCGCAGGGACATTCCTGCTGCGGCCGACGTTTCCCGGCAAGAAAGGAAAAGGCCCGTGCCCAAGGGTGCTCAGCCCGGCAGCGATCAAAGGTTCGGTGACCGCCGGGCGGAATCGTTTTCCGGCGGAACATGGCGGAAGCGGACAGGCATTTTTCCCCCGCAAGGGACATAAACTTATAGGTATCAATGCGTGATAGCGGTGAAAATGAAAAAGCATGGGGTGGTACCTGTGAGGATTCTTGACAAGATTGCCCAGGCGCGTATGGAAGAAGAAAAATTAAAATGGGAAGGAACCTTTGCCGAATATTTGGAGCTGTTAAAGGAAAAGCCGTGGATTGCCCAATCGGCCCATGCCAGAATATACAACATGATCAAAGATGCGGGCGTGGAAGAGGATGAGAACGGGAGGAAAAGGTACAAATTTTTCAGCGGCCATCTCTTCGGGCTGGAAGAGGCGCTGGAACGGCTGGTCGAAGAATATTTTCATCCGGCGGCCAAACGTTTGGATGTGCGCAAGCGGATCCTCCTGCTGATGGGGCCGGTCAGCGGCGGCAAATCCACATTGGTAAATTTGCTGAAGCGGGGCTTGGAAGCTTATACCCGGACGGAGAAAGGGGCGGTCTACGCCATCAAGGATTGTCCGATGCATGAAGATCCCCTCCACTTGATCCCGAACCATCTGCGGGAGGATTTTTATCAGGAGTTCGGGATCCGGATTGAAGGCAACCTGTCCCCTTTGAACATGATGCGGCTGGAACAGGAATTCGGCGGGAGAATCGAAGAAGTACCGGTGGAGCGGATCTTTTTTTCCGAAGACCGCCGCGTCGGCATCGGCACCTTCAGCCCGTCCGATCCGAAATCCCAGGACATCGCCGATTTAACGGGAAGCATCGACTTTTCCACGATCGCCCGATACGGCTCCGAATCCGATCCGCGCGCCTACCGTTTCGACGGGGAACTGAACAAGGCGAACCGGGGCCTGATGGAATTTCAGGAGATGCTGAAAAGCGATGAAAAATTTTTATGGCATCTGCTTTCCCTCACCCAGGAAGGGAATTTTAAAGCGGGGCGGTTTGCCCTGATTTCCGCCGATGAGATGATCATCGCCCATACGAACGAAACGGAGTACCGTTCCTTCATTGCCAATAAGAAAAACGAGGCCCTTCACTCCCGGATTATCGTCATGCCGATCCCCTATAATTTGAAGGTGAGCGAAGAAGAAAAGATCTATGAAAAAATGATCAAGGAGAGCGACGCCGCCGATGTCCATATCGCTCCCCACACGTTGAGGATCGCCGCCATGTTCACCGTTCTGACCCGGCTGAGGGAACCGAAACGGGGGGATATGGACCTGATCAAGAAAATGCGGCTGTATGACGGGGAAATGGTGGAGGGATTCAGCCAGGCGGACGCGGACGAACTCAAAAAAGAATTCGCCGATGAAGGCATGAGCGGCATCGATCCCCGCTATGTCATCAACCGGATTTCGTCCGCCATTATCCGGAAGGGGGTCCCCTCCATCAACGCCTTGGATGTGCTCCGGTCGCTGAAGGACGGCCTGGATCAGCATCCTTCCATCACCCCCGAACTGAAGGAAAAATATTTGAATTTCATCTCCCTCGTCCGGAGGGAATACGATGAAATCGCCAAAAAAGAAGTCCAAAAGGCCTTTGTCTACTCCTACGAGGAATCGGCGAAAACCTTGATGGAAAATTATTTGGACAATGTGGAGGCATACTGCAACCGGACGAAATTGCGGGATCCGCTGACGGGCGAGGAAATCAACCCCGACGAAAAACTGATGCGGTCGATCGAAGAGCAGATCGGCATTTCCGAGAACGCGAAAAAGGCGTTCCGGGAAGAAATCCTGATCCGCATTTCCGCCTATGCGCGAAAGGGGAAAAAATTCGACTACAACAGCCATGACCGGCTGCGGGAGGCGATCCAGAAAAAACTGTTCGCCGATTTGAAGGATATCGTGAAGATCACCACCTCGACGCAAACCCCCGACGAGCAGCAGCTGAAGAAGATCAATGAAGTCATCGCCCGCCTCATCGACGAATACGGCTACAACTCGATTTCCGCGAATGAATTGTTGAAATATGTCGGCAGCTTGTTAAACCGTTAACGGGTTCGCCTGTCATTCTCTCATTTTTTGCCGAAGTAAAATGGCCGTTTTTGTATGCAGGGTTCCCGTACGATTGTTCGCTTCATCCAGATAAATCCACAGTTTCAAAATACGGTATGCAGGGTTTCCCCTACGCCTGTTCACTCGCCCAATTTTTGCCTTGCTCCGGAAATTACCGGACGTTAACGGAATCGCACAGGAATGCGGGGGCGTGCCGGCGCCTTTCACGGTCTTACTCTTGATAATGCGAAAATACGCTTCACAACAATCCTTTCATGGAAAAAGCTGCTCCTTTTCCCGCTTCCGGGGATCATCGGAGCAGCTTCCCGCCTTCCGTTCATGTTCCCTTTCCATTTTGATCGGCACCGCCGTTTTCTTCTTTGGCGACGACGGCGATCGTGCATCGGGAAATGCAGATCAATCGGCCCGTTTCGTCGGTGATGCGGATTTCCCAAACTTGGCTGCGCCGGCCGTGATGAAGGATTTTTCCTTCCGCGGTGACCTTCCCGTCCCTTTTTGGGCGGATATGGTTGGCGTTAATTTCCATGCCGAAACAAATTTCGTTTTCCGGATCGATGAGCTGGTGGGCGCCCACGCTCGCCACCGTTTCCGCCAGGGCGACGGAGGCCCCGCCGTGCAAATAGCCGAAGGGTTGGCGGGTCCGTTCGTCCACCGGCATGCTGGCACGCACGTAACCCTCATCCAACACTTCCAGCTCAATCCCTAACGCATCCATTAATGTCAAGCCTCTCCCCCCTTTTTCTATAGCCTTAATTCAAGAAAAAAGGGGAAAATCCTTTAACTCCGGAAAATTTTGTTCAAAAACTGCCGAACAACAATTTTTTCCTTTCCCTTTCCCGCTTTTCTCTCTTCGAGCCCCAAAGGAGCAGCAAAAAGGCGGCGGCCAAAATGCCGCTCGTGATAAAAAAGACGGAGGAAATGCCGATATACCCGGAAATCACCCCGCCCGTCACAGGGCCGATGACGTTTCCGAGGAAGCGGAAACTGACCTGGTAGCCCTGGATTTCCCCCTGCACTTCCAAGGGAGCCGCCAGGCGGACATAGGCCGTCGTGCAGGGGATGATGCCGCCCATGCACATGCCGTAGAAAAAGCGCAAAATGACGAGCTGCCATAAGGAATGGACGAAGGCCATGGGCAGAAACAGGATGGCGCCGGCCATCAACAAAAACTGAATGACCTTTTCATGGCCGATATGGTCGCCCAATTTTCCCCATTGGCGGGTCGCCAGCAGATTGCCGAAACCGGAGGCGGAAAAGGCCATCCCCGCCAAAAACGCGACGTTTTCCGCATGGGTGAGCTTATTTACATAAAGCGCCAGCAACGGCTGGATGGTGAAATTGGCCATTTGGACGAAAAAAGTGATCAGCATCATCGACAGCAGGACTTTTTTATGGAAGATGAACGAGATAACTTCTTTCCCGGTATAGGTTTTTTCCCTTTTCGCTTTTTCCGGCCGCTTCTTCTCTTTCACGCCGAAAAGGACGACCAATGTGGCGATGAAGATGACGACGGATGTGTAAACAAAGGTATATTGAAATCCGAAATGATCGGCCATCATTCCGCCGATTAACGGCCCGAACAAACTTCCCGTCACGTTCCCCGTCTGCAAAGTCCCGAGGACTTCACCGACGATTTTTTTCGGCGTCTGGGCGGCGATGAGGGCGAGGGAGGTGGGAATGAATCCCGTCACGGCGCCCATAAACAGCCGCAGGAGAAACAATTGGTGGACCGAATGCATAAATCCCATGAAAAAGATGCTGACCGCTATGCCCGTCCCCGTTATCAGCAAAATCGGTTTATAGCCGTATTTGTCGCCGATGCGTCCCCAGAACGGAGAGAAGAGGAAGGCGGTGATAAAGGTTACGCTGAAGACAAAACCTGCCCATTTTTGCACATACTCTTCGCTGAAATTCCCCATCGTCTCAATGTACAGGGAAAGAAAGGGCATGATCATGGTGGTGCTGGAGGCCACTAAAAAATTCGCGACCCACAAAATGGACAAGTTTCGTTTCGAAGGAGAAATTTCCATCACCTTCTTTAAATATTTCGTTTCTCTAAATATTATAATATATGAAATGGAAACGGAAAAGGGGAGGGCAAGTCATCGAGGGGGAGCGCATATTTCCGTCCGCGGCACGGCGGGCCTTCCGCCCAAGCCGGATGGGAATCGGCCGGCGTACGGCGGAGCAAAAGAGTGGGGCTTGCCGGTTTTTCGGAAAAGGGATTCCGAAAAAATGGAGATTGATCGTTTCACGGGGGGAATTCTGCCCCGGGTCAAACTGCCCGATTCCGAAAAAATGGGGATTGATCGTCTCTGGAGAACCCGAAAGAAGGGTTCGTCCCTTTTCGGAACAGGATTTCCGTTTGTATTATCCGGAGGGGAAAGACATGCGGAAGACAACGGATTCCGCGGAAAAAGTGCGTTCGGTCATAGGGGGAAAAAGCGGACAGTCATACTTTTAAGATTGGGAGGAGTTCCCATCGGCGTTCACGGGACTTTGCCCCGAACCTGTTGCAAGGGTCCGATAATTTGAACCCTTTCACGCGGCATTCGCGCGGTTTTCGCCTCCCGGTTCCGGCCATGCTTTTCGGACCGGGAAGTCCGTTTCAATTCCGCGGGGGATGGCCAATCCTGTCCCGGTATCGGGTTTCCGGCAAAAAGGGTGCGGATTTTGGACAAACCGTATCGGATGATGGACAATTTTCATTTGATGTTGGACGTTTTTTCCGGGATGATGGTTATTTTTTCTTTTATGATGAACAAAGTTTTTTTCATGATGAACGTACTTTTTCATATGTCGGACAAATCGTCGCGAATGTCGGACAGTGAACTTCGGTGTTGGACAATTTTTTTTAGATAATCAACATTCCGGTTCGGATGTTGGTCAATCCGTCTTCTTATCAAAGATAAATGTTGAACATTTTTGCCATGATGTTGGACATATCGAATGGCTGAATGAATTTTTTCCAAAAATGTTGAACGTTTTTCCCCAGACGTTGAACGATCCGGCCGCGATGAAAGAACCGGATGTCGGCCAGGGCCGCCGAATGTTGGTCAAATCAATGTGGATTTTGAAATTGAACGGGACGGAAATTGTTGAAAAACGATGTTTCTCTTCAACACCGCAAACCCGGCCTGAAAATTTTCCGCCAATCGGGGCTATATTTCCCCCCGGTCTTCGGCAGAAACCGGTCCGGTTGCCCATCCATGTATTTCTTGTTTCTTTATAGTAAAATAGCATTGGATTGGTTTTGCAAAACCGGCCGCGGCAGGGTGGAACGGTATCTGCCGCCGCGGGAATCCCGCAGATGTTCTTTCCATTTTTCCGCAAGTGCCGGGCGGAGATTGGAACGGACCGGGAAGATTGCCGGTACGGAAGGGGAAACGGCCCGATTTCGGCCTGCCGTCTCCGATTGGCAAAGAAGATTGCCGGAAAGGATGTTGGCGATGGATTGGATTCTTGCCTTATTTCTCTATTTCCCCGAGGATAAAAGGGAATATATCCCCGCCGCCATCTCCTTCTCCATCTTTTTTATCGCCTGCGTTTTCACTTTCCTGTGGATCGTCCGTTATTCCAAAAAAGAAGAGGAGAAGGCGAAACATTTGGAAGAACAGGTGAAGAAATGGCAAGGGGAAGATAAGAAGGGTTGATGAAAGGGCGGGATCTCATTTGCGACGGTTCTTGATCCGGATCGATTGTTCCTTTGATCCCGCTTCTTGGCGGCTTGGGACAAGATTTGATTCGCTTTTTTCCGAAAACCGCGGATGGATGGAATGGAAAGAGGAACGGTTTCTGCCCTTTTCCCGGAAACGTTGATTCCGTCTGCGATAGCGGCACCCTTTCTAGCCGCTCCGGCGGCCGTTTCTCCGAAAAACATGATATCGCCGAAAGGGCTGTTTTTATTCGGATGATTCCTTGATCGGGGGATCATCCTTTTTTATTTGGCGGACATTCCCGGATCCGGGCCAATTGTGGAGGGAAAAATCCTTCAGGTATTAAAATTCGGAACATAATCTATTTTTAAAAAATAGCATTGGATTTTTTTGTAAATTTTTATATGATAGGTATAACGAAAAGGTTGGTTTTCAGAAAGGAGTGACCTCCCTTTGCAGATTGAATTGAAGAACGCGACCGTCATCTTCCAATCGATGGAACCGGTTTATGCCCTGCAAAACGTAACCTTGGCCGTCGAAAAAGGGGAGTGGATATCGATCCTCGGCCCGTCGGGGTCGGGAAAAACCACGTTGTTGAATGTGATCGCCGGCCTGCTTCCGTTGACGTCCGGCTCCATCCAAGTGGACGGCGGCGATTTGTCCGAATATGGCCAAGACGATTTGCAGGAATACCGGCGCGAGAAAATCGGCTTTATTTTCCAGGATTATCGCCTCTTTGACCAGTTTACCGTTTTGGAAAACACGATGCTTCCCCAATGGCCGTATCAGCCCAAAAAGCTGATCCGGGAAAAGGCGGAAGCCGTGTTGGAAAGGTTGGGGATGGGCCATCGCCTGCACGCATTGCCGCAGGAATTGTCGGGGGGCGAAAAACAGCGCGCGGCGATCGCCCGCGCCATTCTCCATGATCCGCAAATCTTGTTGTGCGATGAGCCGACAGGCAATTTGGACGAAGGAAACCGGAAAAATATTTTGCAAATATTGAAAGGATTGAATGACAACGGGATGACCATTTTGTTTGTCACCCATGATCAGGAAGCGGCGGCATACGGATCAAGGACGTTAACCATCCGGGACGGAAAGCTGCGGGAAGGCGGAGAAATCGGTGATCTTCCATGAGCCGGCTGTTGTTCAAACGGATTCTCCGTAAAAAAACCATCCACCTGCTGTTTGTCCTTTCCCTTGTCGGCATCCTTCTGGCCCTGCCCATGGCGGCTGCTTCCTTGGGGAATATTCATCGCCAGGTGAAAACGGATATCACCTATTATGCGAGGGGGAGCTATGATCTTTTAGTCCGGCCGCCCGGCGTAAAACATCCGTTGGAAGACAAAATGGGGATTGTGCCGGAAAACTACATCGGCTTCGGCAACGGCGGGATTTCCGTCGATCAATGGGAACGGATTAAAAACCGGAAGGATATCGAGATTGCCGCTCCCGTCGCCTCCTTGGGGTATTTTACCGGGATCAATAACGACATCAGCATCTATCCGCCCGAACAAGAATACAACCGCTACCTCATGCAATTTTACACGTCCGACGGCATCAACGACTATGCCATCAAGCCGGAGTACGCCTGCTTTATATTGAAATATCCGATGGCGTATCAGGTGGATGGCAATACCTTTGAAACGGACAATGAGTATTTGATCAGCCACAAGGATTTATTAAATGAATGCACGGACAAGAAAGCCGCTTTCCTTTTGCCCGACACCTATCATTTGTTGGTGGCCATCGATCCGGAAGAGGAGGAAAAATTGACGGGCGTTTCCTTTTCTGACATTGACCCGGATTCTCCCAAAATGGGTTTGGGAGCCATGTTTGTCAGAGACCATTTCCCCGACGCAAAAGCCGTGCCGGTGATCGAGGTGCTCGACGGGAAGACTTCCCTCAAAGCGAAGCTCAGGATCGATGAACTGGAGTTAAGCAGGAAGGATATCCAAAAATTCCGCGAAAGGCTGGGCCTTTCCGAACCGGGGGATAACGATTCTTACAATATATCTTTTATCAATCAATTGGGCACGGAAAAATACGACCGGTTGGTTGACGAACTCTTGGCAATGAAAGAAAAAAGCCGGAAGGAATACGATCTGGACCTGTCGGATTTTGTGAAGGTTTATAATCAAAATGAGAAAGGAGTTTATGTTAACGAGGAAGGAAAAATAGGCACGGTGTACGACCTTCCGGACAGTTATCCGTTTGAGATGGGCTATTTTGTTGAGCATAACTTTGCGGACAGTACCGTCTATTACCGTTCCGGTTTTTTAAACTATGTAACAGAAAACGGCCGCTTGGCCGTGAAGAAGCTGGGCGAGTTAAACGGGGTTCCGATCTATCGGGAAATCGAAAAACATGGCATGAAAACAACGGAAGCATATCATGATGAGGACCTGAGGAAGAAGATTACGTTCATCCTCGACCCGGTGGGCACCGTGAAAATGGGGAACAAAAAGGAACAGCTGGCGGCCAGCCCCCTCGGCATCTACCAGTTCGCCCCCGTGAAATATATCGGGGACGGCGAGCATCATGGGGTCACCCTGGAGCCGACGATTACCCCGGGCAGTTTCGTCACTCCCGCGGCGAAGGGGTTGACGAATATCCAATCGGCGGCATGGATAAAGGGAGACAAACCGATCGATGCCATCCGCGTAAAGGTCGCCGGCATTGAAGGGTATACCAAGGCGGCCGCCGAAAAAATTGAAAAAGTGGCGAAGGAAATTGAAGCGATGGGACTGGAGGTGACCATGATCGCCGGGGCCTCGCCGCAAAAATTAAAAGCGGACGTCGAAGGCGTCGGCCTAGTCGAAGAATCGTGGACCACCCTCGGCGCGGCGGGGACGATCGTGGACGAATGGAATTTGACCAACGTCATCATTGGTGTCCTGTTCGCTTTTGTCGCCCTTTTCTACCTCATCAACCGGATGCTTTTTTGGGAGGTCGATAACCGAAGGGATGTGCTGCTCTTCCATCAACTCGGGTGGGAGCGGAAGCACATCATCGGATGGTTCAGGCAAGAAATGGCGGGTCTCCTCCTGCTTTCGGCGTCGATTTCCCTGCCGGGGGCATGGGCTTTGCAAAAATGGGGAAGATTCGGGGCCGATTTTTACCTTTGGTTTTTGATCGTTCTTCTTGCCGCCGCGTTCATCCTGCTCGTCGTGCTTCCGGTCAAATTTCGCGGCATTGTTCAAGAACGGCGGGAATTCCAGGCGGCAAAAAGGAAAAAGGCCGCAAACAGCGAGTCTTTGGTCCGGAAAAATCTTTCCTATTACGGGAAGCATATCCGTCCGCCCTTCGCCCAGATCGGGATCGTCAGCCTGTTGTCTTCCTTTGTCTACCTCTCCATCGGTTCCACCGGGGAACAAACGGGGATAACCCTGTTGGGCGAATACATCAATTTGCAGACGGACCGGATTTCCGGCTTCCTCATCGGGACCTCCTATGTCCTGGCCGTTTCCACCTTGATCGAAAGCATCCTTTCCCTGCTGAAAGTGCGCGAGCAGGAATTGGAAAACTTCCGGCTCATCGGGTGGAAAAACCGTCATATTTTCCGGCTCTATCTGAAGGAAATGGCGGCCTGGTCCGCCCTGGCGGCCGCATCGGGCTGCGCGGCAAGCGCCGCGCTGTACAGCGCCTTCTATCCGATCCATTGGAAAGGATTTCTTTTCTTGGGGGCCAATTGGGCGGGGTTTACCTTGCTTTTGCTCGCCGTTTCCGCCTTAACCATCCGCTGGCGGATAAGGGGCGGTTCCGGCGGTATTGCCGGGAAAGTCCTGCAGGAGGGGAAAGGAAAGGTTGATGCGGGACAGAGCTTTTAAACCGGCCGGGGAAAATCGGCGGTTTTTCGGGAAAAACAAGATCGGCCGTTTGTCCGAGGGATCCTGAAGTGAACGCCAAGCGGTTTTCCGCGAAAAACCCAGGACGGAAAGTTTATGCGGGGGAATTCCGTCGCTGGCGGCCGAGGTTACCCCTAAAACGCAAAACCCCTGTTAAGCGGCGGAAGGAGCGCGCTTTACAGGGGTTTTTTGCGCATGGCGACCGGATCGGACGTGGCGCCGGAAAAACCCAGGAACAGCCGCAAGGTTTGTCCGGCGCATGCGACCATATGTATCAGGTCCGGAAAGTTTCCCGAATAACCGCAAGGCGCTGTTTGGTGCACGCGCGGGATCGGCATCGGGCCGCAGAGCTTCCGGATGAATGCGATGTTTTATCCGGCCATGCAAACATCCGGACGCCGGGCAGGCGGATTGGAGAGTTTCGTCTCCCCGCGGAAGGCGGATAGGCAAGGATCCGCCGATCTGCCGCCGTGCTTTTTTGAATAGGAGACGGACGAAAAGAAAGGTTCTGAACCGGATCAGTTGCACATATTGGAAGCGATGAAAGGCGATCGTTATGAACGAACGACAACAGGAAGCAGAAACCCCTGCCAATTCCTGCTGTTGTAATTTTTCGACCGTTATGAACGAACAACGGGGAACCGGCCAAATTGCGGAAACGCCGGATCATGCACGCGTGCGGATCGCGGCCAGCCATTGGCGAAAATCCCGCTTTTGACATGAGGGATTTTTCCGCAAGCGGCCGTGATTTCCTTTTTTGCGGCGGATTCGAACCGTTACGAGAACGCCCGTTTGAACCGCTGCAATCCTTCCTCCAGCATCGGCCTCGGGCAGGCGATGTTCATCCGCAGGAATCCGTCGCCCTCCTCGCCGAATTTTTTCCCCGGTTCCAACAGGATTTTTCCTTTTTCGATCAAAGCCTTCATCAATTGTTCCTCGGGAAGCTGCAATTCCCGGCAATCGAGCCAGAGCAGATAGGTGCCTTCCGGAACGACCGGCCGAATCGCCGCTAGCTCCGTTTTTAGAAATTCAATGGACATCCTCACGTTTTCTTTCAAGTAAGAAAGCAGTTCCTCCAGCCATTTTTCCCCGTGTTGATAGGCGGCCTCCATGGCGATGTTGGCAAAAAGATTGGGACCGTGGAAAGCGATTTTCTGCTGCTCCCTTTTCACCTTTTTCCGGATGTCCCGGTCGGCGATGACCATAAATGAGGCCTGCAGGCCGGGGATGTTGAAGGTTTTGCTCGGCGCCATGAAGGTGATGCTTTGTCTTTCCCACGCGGGATGCAAAGACGCGATCGGCAGATGGCGATTCGGTTCATACACGATATCCGCATGGATTTCGTCGGACAGGATGTAGACCCCGTATTTTTCGCACAATGCCCCGATCGCTTCCAGCTCGTCCCTTTTCCAGACCCGTCCGACCGGATTGTGGGGGCTGCATAAAAGAAGGGCTTTTACCCCGTTTTTCAGCTTCCTTTCCAGATCGTCGAAATCGATCGTATAAGCATTCCCGTCGTACACCAAAGGATTGACGGCAAGTTCCCGGCCGTTGTTTTTGATCACCTGGTAGAAAGGGTGATAAACCGGGGATTGGATCAGGATCTTGTCCCCCGCATCCGTGAGGGCGCGGATGGCCAGGGCGAGGGAGGAGACGACGCCCGGACCCAACAGGATGGAATCTTCCGGGACCGTCCAGTGAAATCTTTTTTCCAGCCATAGCCGGATCGTTGAAAATAGGGAGCCGGGGGGAGCGGCGTAGCCGTAAATCCCGTGTTCCGCCCGTTTGATCAAAGCTTCCGTAATTTCCCTTGGCGAAAGGAAATCCATATCGGCCACCCACATGGGCAAGAGATCGTCCCGTCGATAGATTTTTTTCGGGACCTTCCATTTGACGCTGTCGGTTGACGTTCGGTCGATCCATGCGTCGGAAAAAACAGCCATCCCGATCCTCCTAACCGTTTTTTCCTTATCATACCAAAAAATGGTCCGGATGGGGGAACGGAAGGACTTTCGGCTCGTGTATCAAACGGGACGCGGGAAGAAAAAGGGAAAATCTTTTTCACCTGTTCCAAAAATATGTTATAATTTTTGAATCATACGCATAAAGGAAAACTATAGACTTAGGAGTGTTGTCATGAATGATAAATGGAAAGTCGGAAGCGTCGTCAAAGGGAAAGTGATCGGCATCCAACCGTATGGCGTGTTTGTGCAGTTATCCGATCATGTCCAAGGATTGGTTCATATATCCGAAATTACGAATGGCTATGTAAAAAATATCCATGATTATGTGAAAATCGGCCAGGTGATCCGCGTAAAAATCATCGGCGCATCCGGGGAAGGGAAACTCCGGTTGTCGATGAAAAGTTTGGAAAAGAAGCAAAAACCGCCGAAAAGAAGGCGCCCGGACGCGAAAATGGCCGATGCGAAATACCGCCGTGTCAACCTTCCTTCCGGACGGGGATTTTATCCTTTAAAGAAAAAGCTGAAAGAGTGGATCGCCCAATCAATGGAAGAATATTCCATCAAACGTTAAGGCAGCTGCCCATTTTTCTTCCCTCGAACGGATCATGCCTCGAAACAGGGCTTGCGTTTCCATGCGCGGGCACTTTCCTCATCCTTTTCCTTCCGCCGATGTCACCGGGGAACCGTCTTTTTGCCTTTCCCCTTTTATCCCTTTCTCCGCCTGAAAGCATCCGTTACAATAAGAATATAGCGTGAAATTTTCATTGGAATGGAGGTTCAAACATTGGCGCATCGTTTCACGGAAGAAATCATTGAATTGACGGAAAAGTACGGCGCCCGCAATTATCATCCGCTGCCCGTGGTCATTTCCAAAGCGGAAGGGGTATGGGTGGAAGATCCCGAAGGCAATAAATATTTAGACATGCTCAGCGCCTATTCGGCCGTCAATCAGGGCCACCGCCATCCGAAAATCGTCCGGGCGTTAAAAGAACAGGCCGACCGGGTTACGTTGACATCCCGGGCCTTTCACAACGACCAATTGGGCCCGTGGTACGAAAAAGTGGCCCGGCTGACGAAAAAAGAGATGGTCCTGCCGATGAACACCGGCGCGGAAGCGGTGGAAACGGCGGTCAAAGCGGCGAGGCGCTGGGCTTACGATGTCAAAGGCGTCGAAGAAAACAAGGCGGAAATTATCGCCTGCGAGGGGAACTTCCACGGACGGACGATGCTCGCCGTCAGCTTATCGTCGGAGCCGGAATACCAACGGGGGTTCGGTCCCCTGCTGCCGGGCATTAAACTCGTTCCATACGGCGATTTGGAAGCGCTAAAGGAAGCGATTACCGAAAATACCGCCGCTTTTCTCGTCGAACCGATCCAAGGGGAAGCCGGCATCCATATTCCGCCGGACGGCTATTTGCGGAAGGCCTACGAGATTTGCAAGGAGAACAAGGTGCTGTTTCTCGCCGATGAAATCCAATCCGGTTTGGGCCGGTCGGGAAAAATGTTCGCCTGCGACTGGGAAGGGGTCGTTCCCGATGTCTACATATTGGGAAAAGCGCTGGGCGGCGGGGTTTTCCCGATTTCCTGCGTCGCCGCCGACCGGGACATTTTGGGCGTCTTCAATCCGGGTTCCCACGGCTCCACCTTCGGCGGGAATCCCCTGGCCTGCGCCGTATCCATCGCCGCCCTGGACGTGATCGTGGAGGAGGACCTGCCGCGCCGATCCCTGGAGCTCGGCGGGTACTTCCTGGAAAAATTGCGGACGATCGACCATCCCGACATAAAGGAAGTCCGGGGGAGGGGATTATTTATCGGCATCGAATTGCACACCCCCGCCCGGAAATATTGCGAAGCCCTGAAAGCGAAGGGGCTGCTCTGCAAAGAAACCCATGAAAACGTCATCCGTTTGGCCCCGCCCCTCGTCATCACCAAGGAGGAGCTGGATTGGGCCTTTGAACGGATTCAGGCGGTGTTTGCGGAAATGCGGCCGGCGGCCGTGTAATTTTCGGCGGATGAACCGGGACATGGGGATCGAAAAATAATAGAAAAGATGGAGCTTGAATACTTCGTTCTGTTAATTAAGGAGCAGAAAATCAAGGAGGGTGCTTCAAAAGGGGTTCTTTTGGGCACCCTTCCTTTTTGAGAAATATGAGTGAAGTCTATAAAACTTTTTTGCCAAGGTAAAATTTTTTCGAAAAAAAGAGGGAATGGAAGCTGGGGCAAAATAAGTTGTTTAACTTCTCGATCATTCCTCAAAACGTCCCGATGCCCGATGTTAAATATCCGCGGGGAGAACAGATTGGAAAAATGTCGAAAATTGTCATTCCAAAAATTGTTGTAATTTATTATAAAATATGTTAAATTTTGATTTATAGAAAAAGCATGGCATATCCAAATGGTTTTCGAACTTCAGAAGTTGGGAGATTGGATCATCATTGTTCGATTCCATTTATTTTGGAGAATGTCAGGAAAAATCTTTTGACTTGATGACGCCCGCATTAATAGAAACCATAGACATCCACAGCTGCGAAAAAGTCTCCGAATCCTTTTAAAGGATGGTTGTTATGGCTCTGTTTTTAGGCAAAAGGCTGCTGTTGAGCAAATCCCTCTATATTTCTTTAGGGTTCGGCCTGTTTTTATCCCTTTATCATGTGAAGGCGGAAATCATTCCCCAATTGCTATGGCTGACCTTGGGGCTCCAAAAGAACCAGGGGATTGATTTCACCCCTTATTCCGAATGGTTTGGCACGGGCCTGTCCGTCCTTTCATCGGTTTTTTTCATCACCCTGCCCATTTTGGCGTCGCTTCCCTTTTCCGACACGTATTTGAAAGACCGGCAAACGGGGTATTTCACGGCCATTCTGTCGAAGGGAAAGACCGGCCGCTATTTCGCGGGGCTGTATTTTTACAATTTTCTCGCGGCGGCGCTCATCAGTGCCATTCCTTTGCTGGTCAATCTTTATTTTTCCTTTATGATCTTGCCGGACGTAAAACCGGATCCGATTGTCAATAATCGGCTTTATCTAAGCCCGGATGCAACCTTTTTCCAACCGTTGTATTACAGCTATCCGCTTCTCCATATTTTCTTTTATATTTTGCTTGTGGCCTTGTTTTCCGGCATGTTCGCCAGTCTTTCTTTAAGCCTTTCCTTTTACGTCAATAACCGCTTTCTCGCCCTGACCGGCTCTTTTCTCATCGTGATGGTTTTGACCCTCGTCCTCCAGGGCTTCGGAAAGTACGGCTGGGTTCCTTCCGATTTTTTGCGGCAATTTGCTACTGATTCCGTGTCTTTTCCTGTTGCGGCCGCCATTTTTTTGACGGGCATGCTGGCGAGTGCAGCCGCCTATCTGTACGGGGTGAAAAAACTTGTCATTCCTTAACTTTTTCAAAGTATTTTTCATGGATTGGCAGCGCTCCCTTTGGAAGATGGCTGCCTGCATCGGAATATTGATCCTGGGAATCTCGGTATTTTCCAATATTGAAACCTTATTTCCGTGGGAGCGGGGGCTTCCGGACGTTTTTAACATGTTGTTCATCGAATCAAGTCTGCTTGCCTTCTCTGCTCCCGCCTTTTTGGTCATCCTTTTTTTCGTCCTGACGCCTTTGTTCCAACCGCTGAGGATCGTCCGCTTTCAGAAACGGGAGACTTTGGCTTGGACCGTGTTCCGGACCGTTTTCTTCACCGTGCTTATTTATCTGGCCGCTTATTTTGCTTTCGGGTTTTTGTTTGCCTGGCTGAAAACCGGTTCGCTCCAAAACACGTGGGCGACGAAAGAAGGAACGCCGTATCTCCTTTATAAGGATGAAATTGATTTATCCTTATTCGCGACGCCCTACATGATTCTCCGCTACGGGCTGACCGAGTTTTCGGCTTTCCTGTTTCTCGGCCTTGCCGCCGCCTTCCTATATTTGTTATCGGACCGTTATATTTATGCGTTTTTTCTTGTTGTAGGGTTTCTTATTTTTGACTTTGCCTTGCATTCGTTATTTATGATATCCCTGTTTTTGAATAAGGCCGCGGTAAGGTTGGGAACATGGGGTGACGGGAAGGATTTATTGGGAATCGTCCTGTATTTTTTCGGGCTGTCGGTTGTGTTGATGATCGGCATTTTTATTTTGCTGCTGCGGAAAGATTTCCTGTCCCGGAGCGGAAAGAAGGAGTAGCCCATGGCAAAAGAAATATTCTTTTTCTTGTACAGGGACGTCTTGATCGGGTTGTCATCCCTCCGTTATCGTTTCCTTTTCTGTCTCATGATGTTTACGGCGATGGCCATCCTTTCCGTCTACCAGCTGCAAACTTCGGCCGAGCTCCTGGGCATGGACCGAAACATGCTGACGTATACGGATCTATTGTTTTCCCTTTTCCAAGGCGTTGATTATGAAATTGTCGAAAAAAAATTTTTGCCCTTCCCTTTTTCATGGTTCCTGTTGCAGATGATGATTCCCTTTCTTTTAGGGGCGTATGCGCGGGATGACTTTTTCTTGCATACCTCCTTCTTGTTCGTCCGGGCGAAAAGACGGTTGTCCATCTGGCTGGCCAAAGTGCTTTTTTCCCTCTTGGCCGTCATCCTTGTCTTTCTTTCCTTTCTTGCCGTCTCTTGGCTGATCGCCGCCGTTTTTTTCTCGCCTGACATCGGCTTTCGGGAATATGGCGACGCGAAAATAAAACCGGCCATCGGCGGGGGATGGACGGCCGTCCGCCTGACTTGGCTGACCATCGCCTTACCCTTTCTTTTAAACCTGTGCGGCGCCGCGGTATATACGATGTTTTCCCTTCTTATCCGGCCGGTCTACTTGTTCCTTATCTTCGCGTCGATCTACATATTATCGGTATATACCGCCAATCCGTTTCTTCCGGGAAGCTACGGGATGATTTTGCGCCACGGGATGTTTGACCCGGCGAGGGGGTTTTCCACGGCCGCATGCGTCATGTATTTTTCCGTCACCCTTCTTGCGGCGGGCGTGATCGGCTACCGCCTGTTTAAAAGAGCGGACATTTTGTATTTCGGAAAGGATTGATCCCCATGACCGACTATATCGTCATTGAACAATTGACGAAAAAGATTCAGGGAAACATCGTTTTGAACGATATAAGCATCAAATTGTCCAAGGGAAAAATTTACGGATTTCAGGGCAGGAACGGATCCGGAAAAACGATGCTGTTCCGCGCCATCGCCGGATTGATCCGGCCGACGCAAGGAAAAGTGACCGTCAACGGAAAGGAAATCGGGAAGGATGTCTCCATCCCCGAAAACATCGGAGTTCTGATCGAAAATCCGGGGTTTATTCCCGAATATACGGGGATGAAAAATTTGGAACTCCTTTCTTATATTCAAAGGAAAATCACGAAAAAAGAAGTGGCCGAAGCGTTGGAAAAAGTCGGGCTGGATCCGAAGGATAAACGAAAATACAAAAAATATTCCTTAGGGATGAAACAAAGGCTCGGCATTGCCCAGGCCATTATGGAAAATCCCGATCTTATCATCCTGGATGAGCCGACGAATTCTTTGGATGAGGAAGGCGTGAAACTCCTCAACTCGCTGCTCGCACAATTAAAAAGGGAAGGAAAAACGGTTTTGATCGCCAGCCATGAACGGGAGTGGATTCGCGGCGTGGCGGATGAAATTTTTGTGATGGATGGCGGGAAGATCGTCGGCCATGAGGTGATCTCCGGTGACGGGTAAAAAGCTGTTCTTCTTTTTGTTCATCCCCCTCTTCCTTATCATCGTCGTTTTCAGTTTCTACCGCTATCAGGAAGTGAATCGCCCGTACCGCAATTATCAAATCGTTGAAAAGACCGAAAAAATCGGCCGTCCGTTTTCCCATCAGGAAGTGGCTTACATCTTTCATACTCCCGAAGTGCGCTCCCGTGATGATTATGATCTTTATGTCATTCCTTTGGTCATCGAGAATCGTTCCGGACAAACGGTTTCTTTTCCGATTGAATCTTTTATTCTGCTCGCGGATCACTTCCAAACCCAAGTGGATCTGGAACAATTTCAGTCGGAACCGATTAACCGGGAAGCGGGTCAAGGGATTCCGCCGGACGGAAAGAAAGAATTCCGGTTGACCTTCACCCTCGACAAAGAGGACCCCTCCAGGGACAGGGTGGAACTGTACTTTCTCCGATACGACGGCGGGAAAATGTATAAACATAAATTGGATTTGTCTGGACCGCATTGATCTTACCCGGAGTTTGCCAAAGAAGGTGGTAATTTGAAAGGAAAGCAATGGATCACCGGCATCCTATTGGGCCTGGTCGTTGTTGTCTTTATCGTTTATGAATTGGGGGTTTTTCAGCACACCCAAGGCGGCGGGACAGAAAAAAACCAATCCGGAAAAGGAGAAAATATAAATATCATAGACGAACAAATCGAGAATAATTCCGAATATCCGGACAAGGAAGCGATTGTGAAAAAGATCATCAACGGTTATCAAAATTTTACAACCTTGGAGGGCGAATACGAGACTTATTCCCCGGATCCCGTGCCAACCGTGTCCAAGACCTGGTACGCCATCGACGCGGAAAAACAAAAATCGATCAGGATCCTGTATGATCATAACGAAAAAATTTCCACGGTAATCTGGGATGAGGAACAATTAAAATGCATGTCTTTTAATGAAACAGAGCGAACCTACACCGAAATTGAGCTGCAAAAAACGGAGAAAAATGAGAAAGAAGATAAAGAGCTTAGTAAGTTTGAAAAACTTTATGGTTCCCGGGCATCCGTAGAACGAGAATTATTTTTAGCTGGGGGTTTTGCTGTTTCTTCCGAATATGTCCTTTATCTCATGGACTTCAGGAATTGGGATTATCACGAAGGGAAATGTATGGATCTGCCATGTTATCAATTGCAGGGGAAAATAACGGATTCTGGAGATATGAACGGCCCCTTTGAGATGCAAGTGGAAAAGAACACCGGGACTGTCATCGAATTTAAAGTTTTCGACGACCAGAAGCGGGTGAAATATTCGTTAACGACAAAGATGATCAAAATCGATCAGCCGCTGGACGAGGCCCTCTTTACGAAAGGGACGGCAGGGTATAAAAAATTGGAACCGTTGGACCCCAGCGACTTCGACTTTTAAGTGATTCCGGATCGGAACAGGAAAAAAGAGGATCCCGAAATCCTTTTCGGATCCTCTTTTCGCTTCCCCGGCGTGACGCTAAAGATTCGAAAGCGGCTTGCGAGCGGGGAATGCCTCCTCACTTTCCATCAACGGATTTGTCCCGTCCATTTCTTTCCTTCGGGCCGGATCGGCCGTCCGGCCGTCCCGCCCGCAGCTTTTAGAAATCATCCATCCCGCCCATCTTGCGCATTAGGTCCGGTCGGTCCGCGGTTCCGCCGAACGGCTTCTCTCCTCATTGGGGACGAAAAGGAGACCGATGTTGATCAGCCCGGCGATCCCGACAATGGCAAAAATGAAACGGGCGATTCCATGGCCGAACAGGGCGGTCACGAAATCATATTGAAAAAATCCGACCAGTCCCCAGTTGATGGCCCCGATGATGGTTAAGACGAGACAAATTCTTTGCAATACGCTCATGAAAAATCCTCCTTCGAATGATTATTACGGTACTTAGGATGGTTAAAATTCACAAATTCTATGCATCGGAAATTTTCCATCCCGGTTTTCATGTATTAAAATATCGATGAGGAGGGATGAAAGATGGATTCCTTTGTTTTTCAAAACCCGACAAAATTGATATTCGGCCGGGGGCAAATTCAAGCTTTGCGGGATGAGATCCCGAAATACGGGAAAAAGCTCCTCCTTGTCTATGGCGGCGGCAGCATCAAACGAAACGGTTTGTACGACGAAGTGATGCAAATCCTAAAAGAAATCGGCGCGGAAGTCTTCGAGCTGCCGGGGGTGGAGCCGAACCCGAGGATCACCACCGTCCGAAAAGGGGTGGACATTTGCAAGAAGGAAAAGATCGAATTTTTGCTGGCGGTCGGCGGGGGAAGCGTCATCGACTGCACGAAGGCGATCGCGGCCGGCGCCATGTATGAAGGCGACCCTTGGGATATCGTCGTCAAAAAGGCGAAACCGGAAGCTGCCCTTCCTTTGGGAACGGTGCTGACCCTGGCCGCCACCGGATCGGAAATGAACAGCGGTTCCGTCATCACCAACTGGGAAACGAAGGAAAAATACGGTTGGGGTTCGCCCCTCGTCTATCCGAAGTTTTCCATTTTGGACCCGGTTTATACCTTTACCGTTCCCCGCGATCAGACGGTTTACGGCATCGTCGACATGATGTCCCATGTTTTTGAACATTATTTCCACCATGCCGCGAACACCCCGCTGCAAGACCGTTTCTGCGAATCCCTTTTGACCACCATCATGGAAACGGCGCCGAAACTGGTCGATGATTTGGAAAATTACGAATACCGGGAAACGATCCTGTATTGCGGAACGATGGCTTTAAACGGCATGGTGCAAATGGGCTTCCGGGGCGATTGGGCGACCCACAATATCGAACATGCGGTTTCCGCCGCATTCGATATTCCCCATGGGGGCGGATTGGCCATCCTGTTCCCGAATTGGATGAAGCATGTCCTTCCGGTCAACCCGCAACGGTTCAAACAACTGGCCGTCCGGGTATTCGGCGTGGACCCGGCGGGCAAAACCGACGAGGAAGCGGGACTGGAAGGAATCGACAGGCTGCGGGAATTCTGGAACTCCCTCGGCGCCCCGAGCCGTTTGAGGGATTACGGCATCGGCGAAAAGGATTTGCCCCTTTTGGCGGATATCGCCATGAAACGCGGGGAATTCGGGAATTTCAAAAAGCTGACGAGGGACGATGTGTTGGCCATCTACCGGGCATCCTTATGAACGTCCGGACAGGGCTTGTTTCGTTTTTGAACGCTCCCTGGCTGCCGGCGGGGCGGCATGGATGAAGAAATGACCGAAAAAAGGAAAGCAAATCTTTGGCAAGGTACGGAGGTTTAACATGACACATATTCAATTTGATTATTCCAACGCTCTCCGCTTTTTTGGCGAACATGAATTGGCGCAAATGAACGATTTGGTCAAAGTCAGCCATCAGGCATTGCACGAAAAAACCGGCGCGGGAAACGATTTTTTAGGCTGGATCGATTGGCCCCTCCATTATGACAAGGAAGAATTCTCGCGAATTTTAAAATGCGCGGAAAAAATCCGGAGCGATTCCGATGTGCTGCTCGTCATCGGCATCGGCGGTTCCTATCTCGGCGCCAGGGCCGCGATTGAAATGCTGAACCACAGCTTTTACAACGTTTTGCCGAAGGAAAAAAGAAAATCCCCGCAGATTCTTTTTGCCGGCAACAATATCAGCTCCACCTACCTGCATGATGTGATCGACCTGTTGGACGGCAAGGATTGGTCGATCAACGTCATCTCCAAATCGGGGACGACGACGGAACCGGCCATCGCCTTTCGCATTTTCCGCAAATTGCTGATCGAAAAATACGGCGAAGAAGAGGCCCGGAAACGGATATATGCCACCACCGACAAAAAGAAGGGGGCGCTGAAAACCTTCGCCGATGCGGAAGGCTATGAAACCTTCGTCATCCCGGATGACGTGGGCGGCCGCTATTCGGTTTTGACCGCCGTCGGCCTGCTGCCGATCGCCGCGAGCGGGGCGGACGTCCCCCAAATCATGGCGGGCGCCCGGCAGGCGATGGAGGACTTCAGCCATCCGGAATTGGGAAAAAATATCGCCTATCAATACGCCGCCATCCGAAACATTTTGTACAACAAAGGAAAAACGGTGGAATTGCTGATCAATTACGAACCCGGGCTGCAATATTTCGCCGAATGGTGGAAGCAGCTGTTCGGGGAAAGCGAAGGCAAGGATGGAAAGGGCATCTATCCTTCCTCGGCGAATTTTTCCACGGATCTCCATTCGCTGGGGCAATATATCCAGGAAGGGCGCAGGGATCTTTTCGAAACGGTCCTTCACGTGGAATCCCCGCGGCATGAACTTGTGATCGAAGCGGAAGCGAACGATTTGGACGGCTTGAATTATTTGGCCGGAAAAACGGTGGATTTTGTAAATAAAAAAGCCTTTGAAGGCACCTTGCTCGCCCATACCGACGGGGACGTGCCGAATTTGGTCGTCAAAATTCCAAAAATGGACGAATACACCTTCGGCTATTTGGTTTACTTTTTTGAAAAGGCCTGCGCCATGAGCGGCTATTTGTTGGGTGTCAATCCCTTCGACCAGCCGGGGGTGGAGGCCTACAAAAGAAATATGTTCGCCCTGTTGGGAAAACCGGGCTTCGAAGAAAAGAAAAAGGAATTGGAAAAACGTTTGAATCGATAAGGAAAGGAAAGATGACCGCCTGAACGCCCATACGGCGTCCGGCGGTTTTCGTTTTTGCTAAAAAGGCCGCCGGCTGCAAACGGCGGACGGCAAGGACAGGGCCGCAGGCGCAAACGTTGAAGTCCAGGAATTTGTGTAAAAAGGGTGCAAAGCGTTCCATTTCCGGAAAGGCGATGTTCCCCGTACCGGGAGCGGGATTTTACACAAATGGGCGGACTTGGTCGCGCAAACCTCCCCATTCCTCGGTTTTCGGAGGGGGAAGCAAACCGATTTTACGGCGGCCGAACGGACGGCGCCTGCGGGACGGAGCCGCGTCGAACGGGGCGAAAAACGGGAGATTCTTGCCCGAACGGCATCGCCCTTCGTTTAAAACATCGTTTAAAACATTGCCCCGGAAAGAGGGCATGGAATCTTCGATCGGGAAATTGTATGGTAAAAGGAGAGGAAAATATTTTCCGTCATTCGGGGAAATAAAATCAAGAAAGGGATGGGAAAGATGCAAGTGATCGACCTGCATTGCGATGTTTTGCTGAAATTGTCCCAAGGGAAGGGAAAACTGCGATTCAGGGATTCCAAAGAGCTGGACGTGAATTTCGAGCGGCTCCGGAAAGGGAAAGTGAAAGTCCAGTTTTTCGCCGTCTTCCTTGAGCCGGAGATCCCGGCGGAACAAAAATTTGTCGAGGCCCTTAACCAAATCGATTATTTTTATGAAGAAGTTCTAAAGAAAAATCCGGAAATGAAGCATATTAAAGAATGGTCCGACATTGAAAAGCTGAAGGAGGGCGAGATCGGCGCGGTCCTGACGCTGGAAGGGGCGGACGCCGTCGGCGATGATTTGATGAAGCTGCGGACCCTTTACCGGCTGGGCGTGAAATTGGTCGGTTTGACCTGGAATTTTGCCAACTATGCCGCGGACGGCGTGATGGAAGAACGGGGCGGGGGCCTCACCCGGTTTGGAAAAGAAGTGGTCCGGCTGAACAATGAGCAGAAAGTATTTACCGATGTCTCCCATCTGTCCGAAAGGGGATTTTGGGAGGTGATGGAATTGGCCGACTATCCGATCGCCAGCCATTCCAACGCGAAATCGCTTTGCAATCATCCCCGCAATCTGACGGATGAGCAGGCGAAAGCGTTGTTCCAAAAAGGCGGGATGGTCCACGTCGTTTACAATCCCCCCTTCATTAAAGAAAGCGGCAACGCTTCCATCGGCGACCTGGTCCGGCATATCGACCATTTTTGTTCCTTGGGCGGAGTGAAACAGATCGGGTTGGGTTCCGATTTCGACGGGATCGAGAAGAAAGTGAAGAATTTGGAGGATGCCTCAAAAACCCAGAATTTAATCCTGGCGCTTTTGAAATACTATAAGGAAGACGAGGTCAAGGGATTCGCCTACAGGAATTTCCTGGAACATTTGCCGAAATGAAGCGGAACGGGCGTTTCCATCATGATAACCATGAAATTTTGTTTTTTTTACAAAATGTCCTAAATTTTTGTCCGAACGTTGGTTTATTTTCATTTAAAATAAAAATGGGCTTTCCAAAAGAAAAAACGATGGAGGGAAAGAGAAATGAAAGCATTAACATTCGTTGCCCCGGGCAAGAAAGAATTGGTGGAAAAGCCGAAACCGGAAATCCAAAAACCGACGGATGCCATCGTGAGAATTACGAAAACGACGATCTGCGGCACCGACCTGCACATCCTGGCCGGCGACGTCCCTGCCGTGACGAGCGGCCGTACGTTGGGCCATGAAGGGGTCGGGATCGTGGAAGAAGTCGGCGAAGGCGTGAAAAACTTTAAAAAGGGCGACCGCGTCCTGATTTCCTGCATCACCTCCTGCGGAAAATGCGAAAACTGCAAGAAGGGGCTGTATGCCCACTGCGAAGACGGCGGCTGGATCCTCGGCCATTTGATCGACGGGACGCAAGCGGAATATGTCCGGATTCCCCATGCGGACAACAGCTTGTACCACATTCCGGAAGGAACCGATGAAGAAGCCCTCGTCATGTTGAGCGATATTCTGCCCACCGGATTTGAAATCGGCGTTTTAAACGGAAAGGTGCAGCCCGGACATACGGTTGCGATCATCGGGGCCGGCCCGGTCGGGATGGCTGCGCTGTTGACCGCCCAATTCTATTCACCGGCGGAAATCATCATGGTCGATTTGGATGACAACCGTCTGGAAGTGTCCAAAACCTTCGGTGCGACCCATACCATTAACAGCAGTGACGGAAAAGCCGTGGAAAAGATCATGGAATACACCGGCGGAAAAGGCGTCGACGTGGCCATGGAAGCCGTCGGCATCCCCGCAACCTTCGACATTTGCCAACAAATTTTGAAACCGGGCGGATATTTGGCCAACCTCGGGGTCCATGGCAAACCGGTCGAATTCCATATCGAAAAACTTTGGATCTCCAACATCACGCTGACCACCGGCTTGGTGAACACCACCTCGACGCCGATGCTGCTAAAAACGGTCCAATCGAAAAAATTGCGACCGGAAAAATTGATCACCCATCGTTTTGCCTTTAAAGACATTATGGAAGCTTATGAAATCTTTGGAAATGCGGCAAAAAATAAAGCCTTAAAGGTCATTCTCTCCAACGATTGACCAGGATGAACTCTCGGCGAAGGGAGCGGACGTTTTCCGCTCTCTTTTTAATTGCGAGGCTCGTTTGATGGCGCGGCCGGACAGCAGGAACTCCGTCATGCCGCATGCGGGCTCCCGGAATCGCCGCGGGACTGGGTACTTAATATTCAGCCGCCCGCAATTTGAAATAGCGGACGGCGAACCGCCGCCCCACTGCAGAAAAAGGGAAGAGGGCCAAATCTGCCAAAGATAAAAAAGGAAAGCCGGCACAACGGGCCCCCCGATTGGGAAGGAGAAACCTGCCAACATAGGGTCGAAGGCTGTATGGCTCCCCTTAAGGCAGAGAGGTTGCAAAATAAAAATCTATACGTTCTTAAGAGGAGTTTTTTATCTAATAATCATTGCGGGACGGCAAAAAACCTGCCGGACGTCATCGCGGAACCGTACCGAGTTTTTGTCCAATCATTGAGGGACAGCCCCTTCATTGGGTGCATATCCCTCCGTTATGCCCGGGGACTGCCGCCCCCGATGGCGGCCATGCCCTCTGGCGGGCCGGTTTTGCCGCGGGACGCTTCCGCCGCTTCATCGGCAGCCGGCTCTATGCCGTTTTTCCCGCTTTCAACAACACTTTGTTGCCCGTCAGGAAAAATCCCTGCAGGAACAAGACCAAGCCGGTTCCGATCAGCAGCCATTCGATCCTGATCATGTCCGCGACGGGTCCGAAAACGAGCATTCCCAACGGCATCATCGAGGTTGAGATCATCGTGAATATTCCGAACACCCTTCCCAAAAAGTCGCTTTCCACTTTTTCCTGCAATAAAACGGTGGCGGGCGTATTAAAGATCGGCAACGTCACCCCGAGAATGCCCATGAAAAGTAAATAGATCCAGAAATACGGAATGACGCCGAGGGCAAATGTGCAAATTCCGAAGATAAAAGTGGCGAGGGCCATCGTATGGGTCCTGTTTCGGAATCCTCCCCAATAGGCCATGAACGCTCCGCCCAGCATCATGCCGATGGAGAAAACGACTTCAATGGCCGTCAGCCGCCAAACATCGTCTCCGAAACTCCGGGCGACTTGCAGGGGGGTCAAGAAGGAAACAGGGGCGATCAGGAAAAAGAATATCGCGAAAAACAGAAAAAACTGTTTTAAAAAATCGTGGTTTTTTATAAACAGGATCCCTGTCCGCATGTCCCGGAAATAGCCGACTTTCTCCTTGAGCCGGGCCTTTTCATGGACCGGGACGTGCAAATAAGTGAGCAAAATGAAGATGGCGATCGCGGCGGTTATCACATCGATAAAGAAAATGATTTCAATGGATGCGACCGTCAGCAGCGCCCCGCTGACCATGGGCGCCACGAGGGTGATGAGGGCTTGCATGCTCCCGTTTGCGCCGTTCGCCTTCGTCAGCTTATCTTCCGGCACGATTTGCGGCAAAATCGCTCCTACAGCAGGATTTTGCACGGCCGTTCCGACTGCCCGGACGGCGGATATGACGAAAAACAGCCATAAGGCATCATATCCCGCCAAAAAAAGAACGGCCAACAACAAAGTGACCATGGCGATCATGGCGTCCGCCAGAATGATAAGCAGTTTCCGGCTGTACCGGTCGGCCCATACCCCGGCGAATGGGGAAAGGAAAAAGGTCGGGAGAAAGCCGCAAATGATGTAGAGGGTCATCATAAACCCGGATTTGGTATGCAGGGTGATATACCACATGATCGCATATTGGACCAAAGCCGAACCGAAGAGGGATATCGTTTGGCTCCCCAGAAAAAGGATCAGGTTCCGTTTCCAATGATTCATTTCTTGCCCACTCTCCTTTGACTTAACGCGCACTTTCCCTGACGTATCGGTTGCGCTGGGAAAACAGAATTTTAGCATAATTTTTAAGAAAAGAAAAGGAATCCCATTTTTTTAGCCGTTTCTATATACATTCCCGGCCGGATATGATATACTTCCTTACAAATTGATCATCATGCGATTGCCATAACTACTAGGGGTGCCCTTGGTGAGGGCTGAGAGAAAAACGGAAAGTTTTTCAACCCTTCGGACCTGACCCGGGTAATGCCGGCGTGGGAAAGTAGTTATTCTTTTCCGCTATTCGTTCGCAAACCAGGTCCCCAGGGATGCTGGTTTTTTTATTTTATTTGAAAAAGGATGGCTGAACCGGTATTTCTTTCGCAAAGCGATCCGCCGTTCTTTTTATCCTGGAGGAGGGGGAAAACGATGGATGCCCGTACCGTATGTGCGTTGCTCAACAGGATTCGGGAACAAAAACCGTTGATTCACAATATTACCAACATCGTCGTGGCGAATTTTTCCGCCAATGGCTTGCTGGCCCTTGGAGCCTCTCCCTTTATGGCTTCTTCCGAAAACGAGGCCGCGGAGGCCGCAAAAATGGCGGATGCCCTTGTCTTGAATATGGGAACGGTCGATGAAGCGATTTTGAAGGCGATGGTCAAAGCGGGGCGATCCGCCAATGCCCATGGAACCCCCGTCATCTTTGATCCGGTCGGCGCAGGGGCAACCCCTTACCGAAAGTTTGTCGCTGAAAGCCTTCTGGAAGAGCTGAAAATGACGATGATACGGGGCAATGCGGCGGAGATTTCCCAGCTGATCGGGGAACAGGGGGAGGTAAAGGGGGTCGATGCCGGAGATTTAAAAGGAAATCCGGCCGAATGGGCAAAAAGGGCGGCGAAACAATGGCAAACCGTGGTCATTGCGACCGGCAAAGATGATGTCATATCGGACGGTTCCAAAACCTTTCTCGTTCATAACGGACATCCCATCCTGACGCAAGTCACTGGAACGGGCTGCCTGCTGTCCGCCGTTGCCGGCGCTTTTGCCGCCGTCGAAAAGGACCCGGTAAAAGCGGCCGTATCGGCGGTAACTTTTTACGGCGTTGCAGCGGAGATCGCAGCGGAAAAGAGCGGGAAACAGGGACCGGGCAGCTTCCAAATGGAATTTATCAATCAATTGGCCCTTGTTTCGGAAGCGGAAATTCTCCGACACGGTTCCTTTGAACAAATCGAATGACTTCGGGCAGGGGCAGTGCGGAAGGCAATTTCGGTCGCCGACGCCGCTTACTGATGGGATAAAGGCCTTCCTTGGCATGAATCGGACACCAGGGGGAGACCGTCGGCGTATCCAATCCGGGGATGGGCAGGCAAGGGGGAATAGGGCGAAATGAATGATCATTTTTCGACCGATGCGGGCAACCCCAGTTTTGCAAAAGGAGGAATGACCGATGAAAAACGTTTCGAAAGCGTTGACCATCGCGGGTTCGGACAGCGGCGGCGGAGCTGGGATACAAGCGGACTTGAAAACGTTTCAGGAATTAAATGTATACGGCATGTCCGTGTTAACCGCGGTAACCGCTCAAAATACATTGGGCGTCCAAGCCGTATATCCGATGACGCCGGAAGCCGTCCGCCGACAAATCGATTCCATTGCCCAAGACATGGGGACCGACGCTTTGAAGACCGGCATGCTTTTCTCCGCTGAGATTATTGCTGCCGTGGCGGAAAAAATTCGCCAATACCAATGGGAAAAAGTGGTCGTGGATCCCGTCATGGTCGCCAAAGGCGGGGAGACATTGTTGGAACGGGAAGCCGTGGACAGCTTAAAAAACGATTTATTGCCGTTGGCCTGCCTCGTTACGCCGAATATTCCGGAGGCCGAAGTATTGACGGAAATGTCCATTCAAACGATGGAAGACAAAAAAGCCGCCTGCCAAAAACTGCACCGTCTCGGGCCCAAATGGGTGCTGATCAAAGGGGGGCATGATCGGGGGGACGATCAGGCCACCGATATCCTGTTCGATGGAAAGGAATTTTTCACATTCCAAAGCAAAAGGATTCCAACAAAAAATACCCACGGCACCGGATGCACCTTTTCCGCGGCCATTACGGCTGAGCTGGCAAAGGGAGCGGAGGTGCCGGATGCGGTGTCCGCGGCGAAAAAATTTATTGCAGCCGCCATTGAAAACGGCATCAAAATCGGCAAGGGGCATGGCCCGACGAATCATTGGGCGCATAGACTAAAAGGGGATGAGTCCAATTGAAGAGAATGAATGAAAAAGCATTGCGGGAAGCCTTGAAACTCTATTTTGTGATGGGGAGCGCGAATTGCCGGGAAGAACCGGCCGAAGTTTTGAAGAAGGCGATAGCCGGGGGAATTACAATGTTTCAATTTCGGGAAAAAGGAAAAGGCGCTTTGACGGGTGCCGAAAAATTCGCATTGGCGGAAGAGCTTCACGATATTTGCAAAAAGGCGGGCATCCCTTTTATTGTGGATGACGATATTCCGTTGGCCCTTGCGTTAAACGCGGACGGTGTGCACATCGGGCAAGAGGATGAGCCCATCGAGCGGGCGCGGGAAAAAATCGGTGACCGGATATTGGGCGTATCCGTCCATCGTGCGGAAGAAGCCAAAGCGGCCATTGAAAAGGGAGCGGATTATCTTGGGGTCGGACCGATTTTCCCGACGAAGACGAAGGAAGATGCCCGATCGGCCATAGGTACGGGCCTCATCAGAAAATTGCGTTCGGAAGGATACACCATTCCGATGGTGGGCATCGGCGGCATTCAACCGGAAAATGCCGCTTCCGTTATGGAGGCCGGCGCGGACGGTGTCGCCGTCATCAGCGCCATCAGTGCGGCCGAAAATGTGGTCCGGGCGGCGAAAACATTAAAAGAATGCGTGTTTTATTGAAGAGCAAAAGGTAAAAAGCCGCATCGGCCGGCGGAATGATGGGGAAAAGCCGTTATGTCATCCTGAAGCTTTCCCGCCGAGCCGGACGAAACAAGCGGGAGGTTGTTCATGTCAATATCCCGCGACCGGGTCCGGGATTTTTTTATTCCGCCCGTGTTCACATGGGAAGATATGTCGATGGGGCCGCCGGAGACATCATCTGCCCGATGAAATCGGCGGGGGATCCGGCGTCAAACGGGCGGAAAAGCTTCCTGGGGATATGAATGAGATGTTTGCGGAACTCCGAAGCAGGGGGCAGCTTGGCTGGCTGTAAAGCTGTCCGCGCGGTTCCATCCGGATGCCAGGACGCCCGTCGGGGTGCGGCGGGCGAGATCGTTTACGGGTGAAAGGATAATGGGGGATCTTTTTCAATGATTGCCGCCGGTATTGAAACCTTACGGGAATCGGTACTGGCGGGAAATATCCGTCGCTTGATGCTTGCGGCATGACTGCGCCTGAGACGGGTCCAAAAACCGCATCCGAAAATCTTGATACAAACTTGTACGAGCTAATTGCTCTGTTCGC